>Ga0209573_1000051_pt1 | contig 327426 bp, 243 predicted proteins | sample TNRBio252014_DNA_FD_185870 | JGI IMG/M metagenome (GOLD analysis project Ga0209573, IMG submission 185870) | Wastewater treatment Type I Accumulibacter community from EBPR Bioreactor in Madison, WI, USA - TNR Reactor_6/25/2014_ DNA (SPAdes)... | ecosystem: Engineered > Bioreactor > EBPR >... | reverse complement strand
CATTCCGATCTGCTGCGCGAAGCCATGTCGGTAGCCGGCGTGCTGGGCGTTCCCGCATTACAGGTGAAGGAGCACCCGGAATCGGGTACAGGCACGCGCTTTGACGAAAAAACGACCTATAAAGTCAAAGGAGGCGACTATACTGAGACCAATGCTTATTACAAGCCCGTTATTGACCTCAAGCTATCCCATTTTCAGGTGGTAAAGGGCGCCCGCACCCTACCCCTGCGTATAGACCCCGGCCACTTAGCCGAGCGATTAGAACTGTTGCGTCTCATCAATGCCACCGACCCCTTAGACCCGCCCGGCGGCCCGGTATGGGAAGAGGGCCTGTATCGCCCCGATCTGGGCCGATACCGCAGCCTTCAGTATGATCTGCCCGCTACCTATACCGTAGGCGACAACAAGCCCCGCCACGATGCAGCCCCCCAGCGCCGCGCTCAGGCGCGCCACTTGCAGGCCTATCTGGCATTTTACGACCAGATATTTGCCTCTTATCTGGCCCAGTTGGAGCGGGTGCGCCGCTTGCTGAGCATCGACCAGCCGGCTGACGTCCCCACCCGGGTATTGCCTCTGTTGTACGAAATGCCCGGTATGCGCAACCTCATTACAGGCGACAAGGCCATCATTACCGCTACCGAACTCGACTGGACCTTAGTGCTGCTCGACATCCGGGAGGATATAAAAAGTACGCCCAAAGAGGGGAACGTACACCCCAACGACCGCGAAAAAGTAGGCCAGTTGCTGACCGGGCTGCGCGCCCAGGCGGAATTCAAAGGCATACCCGCCTTCCGGAGCGCCCTGAAAAGCGCCCTGTCTGGCTATCCCCGGCTTTATGAGCTGTACGGCGAACAAATTGAAGACTATTTCTGGCGCAAATACACCAAAGAGCACGACAACGCCTATGCCCGGGAGGTCCGTAAAATTGCCGAATCGCCTGCCGATCGCCGCAATCGCCGCAACCAACTGCTCGATCACCTCATCGCCCGCTTTGGCGAGGCCATGGGCGAGTACGCTTCGACCCTCCTCAGCCCCCAGTACGAACCCGAAGACAATCCTACGCAACTGTCTTTTGACGATTTTTTGGCCTCCAAAGCCGCCTTCCTACGCGAATTAGCCCAGTTGGCCCGCGAGCGCAACCGGGGTTACAACTACCGCCTCTTCCGCGAATTAGAAAACGTAGCCGATGTGTGGAATACCTTCAACGTGTCTGGCCTGCAAAAGCGCGTATGCCGCAAGCTGGGCATCACCGAATGGAGCACCCGATCGCTCATTGCCGAGCCCGCCTACCGTTTCGACCTGGTGCGGGGCGCCAGTCAGCGCGGGGCAGCCAACTTCCGGGTAGCCCTGCGCCGTCGGGAAACCTCAGCACGCGAAAACCCCAGAGAAGCCGTACCCCTCATGATCTCTCCGGCCTATACCGCACAGCGCACGGCGCAGGATAAGGTCAACGAACTTTACAAAATCGTATGGCAGGCGGCTTACTACGCTCCTGACCGGGCCGTAGAAGCAGGGGCAGATTATTGGTTTACCCTCAAAGAGGAAGCCCAGGGCCGCCGGTCGGCCGTCTTAGTCAAGCCCTACGAGGCCAAAGCTAAGGGTAAAAAGGTCAAAATCAAACAAGGGGGCGCAGACATGGAAGTGGAAGTTCTTCTCCAAACAGAACCCCTCTCAGCAGATGAAGCGACCAACTGGATACTCGACAAAATCATACCCTTGGTAAAGCCGGAATCTACCAGCCGCGCTCAGGAAGGCTTCCACGTCGTGGAGCATATCCTGCTGCGGCCTATGGAGGCCGACGACCAACTGCTGCAGCTCCACTTGGGCTGCGTACCCGAGGAGACGCCCCGCGATCCCTACTCCTTCTGGATTACCGTAGTGGCGCCGGCACAGACCACCCGCTTTGCAGACCCCGATTTTCAGACGCACTTCGAACAGGTGTTCCGCAGCGAAACCCCGGCGCACATCGGCGTTCGATTCTGCTACCTCGGGCTGGAAGATATGTATGCCTTTGAAGAAGCCTTCGCCGTATGGATGTTTGAAAAAGCCAGATGCGCAGCCCCCGGCCACTGTCAGGCAGAGGCGGCTACCGAGACGCTGGTGAAGTTGCTCAACGACCTGCATTGCTCGTGTGGATGCGCGGAACCCCTCGCCGCCAATCCGTGTGAACAACCACTTAAACCATAAAATCCGCCAGTTAAAATGGACAAAGCAACCTTGCTAAATACCATGCGGGAGCAATTCGTGGTATTCGACACCCGAAACAGCCCGCCTCTGCCCCGCTACCGGGGCCTCACAGAGTTGCTCGACGCCATGGTGCAACTCATCGACGGAACCTTTGATCCGGGCGGACCCGAATTAGCCGGATTGAAACAGCAATTGGCCGATCTCGCTGCCCGCGTAGACGCCATCGTGCCCGGAATGCCCGAGGCGGAGGTGCGCGCGCTGCTCAATGAAACTACCGCCGTCATCCGTCAGGCCATCGATGCCATTCAGGCACAAAATACCCGCCAGGATACCGAACTGAGCGCCCTCCGCAACGACCACACCCAGGCCGAACAGCGACTGGCTCAACTGCGCGGCATACTTGACCAGTTAACCGCCGAACTCGCATCCTTCAAAACCGCCGACGCCGCCCACGAAACCCGCCAAAACGACCTCATTGAGCAACTGCGTCAACAGCTTGCCCAACTGCCCGGCGCTCAGGATATTTTCCGCCTAAACAGCGCCATAGATCAGGTGCAAACCGCCCTGGCCGCTCACCAACAGGACGACGACGCCCGCGACGCCCGCCAGGACGGCGAACTGACCCAACTCCGCGATGCCGTAGCCAAATTTCCGGCCCCCGAAGACGTAAGCCGGCTGCTAACCGATCTGATAGCCCTGCGCGACCGCCTCAACGCTCACCTCACGCAGGACGACGCCCGCGACGCCCGCCAAGACGCTGATCTAACCCGACTGCGCGCCGACTTCAACAGCCTGCCCTCCCCCACCGACCTCAACCGGATCATTTCTGACCTCGGCGCGCTCCGAACAGCTCTCCAACAACATACCAACCAGGACGACGCCCGCGATGCCCGCCAGGACGCCGAACTCAAGCGCCTCGCCAATGCTGTAGCCCAGTTGCCCGTGCCCGAAACCATAGGCCAACTGCTGACCGAGCTGGCCGCCCTGCGCGATCGACTCACGGCTCACCTCGCCCAGGACGACGCCCGCGACACCCGCCAGGACGACGATATCCGCAAACTGCGCGCCGACCTCGGCCAGTTTCCTCAACCCCAGGAGTTGGGCAGTCTGCTGACCAACCTCGCCGCCCTGCGCGACAAACTCGACCGCCACCTCATCCAAGACGATGGACGCGACGCCCGCCAGGATGCCGAACTCAAACAACTGCGCGCCGATTTAGCCAAAATTCCCTCGCCGGAATCATTGGCATCCCTGCTGACCGACCTCGGCAAACTCCGCGATAAAGTCGAAGGCCACCTCGCCGTCGACGACGCCCGCGACGCCCGCCAGGAGGAAGACATCAAAGCCCTCGTCAAGCGCCTCGATGCGCTCCCCGCCCTCGCCGACATAACCGGCTTGGTAGAGGGCTTGCGCCAGGTGCAAGCCAAACTCCAAACCCACCTCATCGCCGACGACGCCCGCAATGCCCGCCAGGACAAAGCCATCGACGGCCTGACAGAAGACGTCAAAGCCATACCCGTCCTCAAAAACGAGCTGCTGACCGCCCGTACCGATATCGCCGCCAACTTCCAGCAGGACGAGCGCCAGGACTGGGCCATCCGCCAGCTTCAGGACGACCTCGCCAAACTGCCCTCCCTCGACGCCATCAACCAGTTGTTGGCCAACTTAAATGCCCTGCGCAGCGCCTTTGAAAGCCATAAAGCCGAAGACGACGCCCGCGACGCCCGCCAGGATCGCGAGATCGACGAACTGCGCAAAAACCCCGGCGACCCCGGCGACCCCACAACGCCCGATGACAGCTTCCGCCAACTGCGCGCCGATTTCGACCGCCACAAGGAGGAAGACGACCGCCGCGACCAAGGGCAAACCGCAGCCATCGCCAGCCTCAGAAAAGACCTGAACGACCTGCCCGGCCGGGCAGAGCTGGAGCGCGTTGTTCGCAGCATTGAGGTTGTCGCAGCCGAGTTTAATGCTTACAAAAACCTCAACGACAGCCGCTACCAACAACAGCAATCCACCCTCGACGACCTCTCCGCCTGGCGGCAGACCGCCGCCGAAACCCTGCGCGCCATCCAGGCCCGGTTGGCGGAACTTCAAGGACTGGAACCCCAATTGGAGCTGCTGAAAGACACCCTCAACGCCGAACTCCAGGCCCTCGCTCAGCGCTTAGACGCCGAACTGGCCGCCCTAAAGCCCCTACCCGATCGCTTCGCCAAACTCGAAGCGCTCGTGCAGCTCATTCAGGCCGGCGCAACGGAAGATCAGGTGCGGCAATGGTTAGCCGAGCTTCGGCAGGAACTGGCGCAGCAATGGAATGCCGAACTGGCAGAACTAAAACCGCTGCCCGCCCGCATCACTGAGCTCGAAGCCCTGCTGAACGCCATAAACCCCGGCATCTCCGAGGAGCGGGCGCGCCAACTCCTCGATGCCGCCGTTCAGGGGCTGCGCACAACTTTAGAGGGCCAGTTGGCTCAGCAGCGAAACGAGCAGAACCAAACAACCCATCAACTCGCCGAACGCCTCGGCAAAGCCGAAGCCGACATCGTCAACCTCTTCCGCTTAGTGGGTTCCGGCGATTCCGGCAATGAGGTCAGCGAAGACTACGTAAGGGCCGAAATCCAGCGCCTGGATCGCAACCTGCGCGACCTCGTCGACAACCTCGATCGCAAATACGAAGGGCTGCTGGGCCTTGCCGCCATCGTTGGCGGCCTGCAAACCGAACTGTCAACCCGGCCCACTACCGCAGCCGTCAGCCAACTCATCCAGCAAGCGATAGCCGGCTTAGCCTCCGCCGAGTCGCTGACCGCCTTGGAAAGCCGCCTGCAAGCGCAGTGGATTGCCGACCGCCTCAACCTCCGCAATGAGCTGATTAGCCAGTTCCACACCGAATGTAACCTGCTCATCAGCCAGAAATGGTCAGAACTGGACGGCCGCCTCGACGGCTTGGCCGCCCGGCTACAAACCACCTGGGAGGGACAGCTCGCGCAAGCGCTGGCCGCCATCTGGGAAGCGCTACCCGACCAAACCCTGCCGGAGGGCTGGATACAACTGCTCCTCGATCGCGCAGCCCAACTCGACACGGCCTTAGCCGCCGGGCTCGAAGCCCGCATAACCCTGCTCTGGGAGCAAACCTGGCAGCAAACCCTGCTCCGGGAGGTCGCCCGCCTCGATGCCGAACTCGAAGCCCGATTGCTGGCCGACGCAACAACCCGCCAGGAGCAACTGCTCGACGCCATCGACCAGCGCGACTACCTCACTACCGCCGCCTGGACGCTCATCAAAGTATCCTTCAAACAGGAAATTGAAAACGAGGTACAGGCCCTCATTCAGGCGCTGCCACCCGTACTTACCCCCGCCGAAGTAGCTGAATTGGCCCGGGAACAGGCCGCCGCCCTCGACAATGTGCTCAGCGCCGCCCTCGACGTCCGCCTGAAAAGTTTGGAAGAACTCAACTTAAAGGCCCGTCTCCAAAACCTCGAAGACCGCCAGCAACAAGCAGGCGATGTTTACAATGACTTTGTCATCTCTATCAATAGCCTCAACTTAGTAGAGGTCAAGGCCATCGTCAACCGTCTGGAATCCTGGCGACAATCAACCAATAGCCGCTTAGACAAACTCGACGCCCACGTCCAAACCCTGTCTGAAGACATCGCCAACAGCGCCGATTCCGCCGCCGCCCAGCGCTTGGCTCGCCTTTGCCTCGACGGCTGGGGCATTGCCGCCGGCCTGGAGGTATACAGCGATAAGGACTATTGCATCCACATCTCGCCGGGCCGGGGCGTTACCCCCGACGGGCAATTGGTCGTAGCCCCCGAGCCGCTGTCCTTCATCGGCTACCGCATGTTGGCCGAGTCGGAGAAAAAAAACATTGAAGATGCCCTGCCCGCCGACATCCCGGTATGGGCGCTCATCCCCTTCGCCGAAGAAAAAAACATCGACGGCAAAGTGCAGTGCTGGCTCACGCCCCAAACCAATCAGGAGCGCGACAAACCTTTCATCGTAGACAAAGTAGTGGTGCTGCTGCCCAACCAGCAAGTCTGCCTTATCCGCACCGACGACTACCTGCGCAGAGCCGGCAGCATCGTGCGCCTGCCCGAAAACGAGCGCAACCGCACTAAGTTCTCCGACGCCAAAGCCTGGACTACCCACTGGGATGGCCGCCCCTCCGACTACGAGCTTTCCTCCGAGCGCCTCACCCAACTCCAGACCCTCGGCGGCCAGAATGAACCCGCCTTCGAACGCCTCCGCCAACTCGCCGGCGGCGACCGCTACTTCGAATATGCCGACTACCTCTTCGGCGCCGATTTCAGCCCCGAAGACAACCTCGCCTCCGAAGACAACCTCTACCGGGCCTTCCATCCCGCGCTATCCCTCAAAACCATACCCCTCTATCGCTTTGGCTTTATGCCCGGCGATGATTGCACCACCGAAGAACTCGACGCTACGGAGTTTCCGGCTATTGCCGGCCTCCAAGACCTCTACACCAACTGGAAGCCCATCGTCGACCTGGCCCTCAATGACGTCAACGATCAGCTCGGCCAGCTCCTCAACGACTACCATGCCGTGCTGTTCCCCCAACTGCCGCCCCAGGCTTTCCGCAATAAGCTCAACATCCTGTTGGCCAACTGGAAAGCCTACACCCGCCTCGCCGAGCGCAAACCGGAGGCCATCGAAAAGTGCTACATTCAGTACTTCTACGACTGGGCACGCGACCTCATTACGGCCTACCACGAATGCCGCGACGAGCTCCGCCAACTCATGCGCGAGGTGCTGCTCCTTACCCCCGAAGCCGGCCTGCGCCGCCCCCGACGCCTCATGCTCGGGCTGGCCTTCCGCCCCGATCAGGACGGCCTCGCCGCCCCCCTCCGCGACGATTACCGCCAGCCCCCCGTCTACAATGGCGCCGCCGCCCGCTGGGAGAAAACCCGGCTCTACTACCGCCGGCTCTTCGAGCTCATCGAAAGTTTCTACCTACCCGAGGCCCTGCCCAACGATCGCCTGCCGGCCCGCTTTCGCCAAAGCGAAGACGACCCCTTCGCCCCCGACTTCAGCCGCATCCGCATCACGCCCGGCAGACGCCGCTCCGCCCCACTCGGGCAGCAAACCATACCGTTCTACTACCCGCTCACCGTCGGCGCCGGCTCGCTACACCATTACTGGGACTATCAGCACGCCAAAAACCGCAGCAGCGATCAGCTCCTGTCTTACCACGCCTCCGACTACGACGACAGCTATAACAACCCCGCCGACTGGCACGTCACCCGGCCCCTCTACTTTAATCTCAATAGCGCAGATTTTTACCACATAGAGGGTTTTATCGGCAAAGCTGACATTGATGTTAAGGATCTTACTGGCGCGGTAGTCAGGATTACTGTCGAGCAATTCATTCGCTTCCTAATCCAAAAACACAATCTGGACCTGGCAGTGAAAACACATACATTGCCTCCACCTCCACCTGCTGGTATTGTTCCTCCTCCACCTCCGGATCCGTCCAAGCTACTGACAGAAAAATATACCGATTTGATTACCAAAACGGATGCCTATTCCTTTCTCTCAAGTATCCTTGGCGCTGAGCACCTCGGCGGCGCCCCTCGGGGCGGCACCCTTATTGTGGTTCTGGACAGTGCTGGCATAGCCGTAGCCGATTTTTGCGTGCCCTACCGCATACCGTAGGCAGGCGTCAACTTAACAGTCGCTTCCAAATGCAGGTTTTTGATTTGGGAGTGCCCCCCGCGCCGGAGCCCATGCCCGGAAAGAGCGACAGCTAAGGCGCGGGGGTCGGGCTATCCGCTCTTATGGCCCTCCTTTACCCCGCGGAATATACGCTGCGCTATTCCACGGGGTAAATCGGGCCATACCGCTCCTATCCCTCACTCGGGCCAAAACCGCCGATGAGCCGGGAGCGAAAAGCGAAAGCGTTATTCACTAAATAAACAAATCGCGATGCACCGCATACGCCGGCAAATACTGGAATTAGACCTCCCCCACGAGCGGGGCGCCGCCCAATTGGCGCAGCGGGCCGCCGATTTGTTTCAGGCCAAGGTGCTGCCCCTGTTAGACGAGGTGTTTAGCCGCATGACCCCCGACCAACGCATCATGCGCCTGCAACGCTTGGAAATTCAACTGCCCACCCTGCCCGAAACCGGCTTTGATGGCGCCTTTGTAGAGGCCTGCCTCAGCCAGATTACAGCCGGCTTAGAAGACGCCGTTTTCGACGCCGCTTCCGACCCCGATGCCATCGTTTGGCTCAGCGAAGACGAAAAAACAGCCGAGGTAGGCCGCTGGTATCTCCAATACGGCTTCATGCCTTGGTACGCCCACGCCTGGTCGGTAGCCGCACTGGCCGAAAAGGTAGCTGCCCTGGTAGCCCGCGCCCCCGCCGCTATGGCCGCAAAACTATCGCCCATATTCAACAACAGCCGGCAACCCGGTCTGCGACTCGTTGCCCAGTTCCCGCCTGACGTTGCCGCCGCGCTGCTCGAAGCCGTTTACAGCGCCCCCGCCGGACGCCTCGAAACCTGGCTGGTCACAGCTGTCGCCGATCTGCAACCCGCCAACGCCCCCGCACATCTACGCACGCCCGAATCCCTACAGCGCCGGCTGTTGCATGCCCTGCTCGAAACCGGGGCTCTGGCAGCGTTCCTACTCGAAACCCAACCCGCCCGGCAATGGATATGGCTCAACCAGCATTGCCCCCATTTGTGGCAAAACGAGGCCTTAGCGCCCTGGCTGCCGTCGGCAGCGGCCCCGGGCTTAGAAACGCCTGCAGCCGCATCGCCAATCGGGCTGCCCCAAATGCCATTGTCTGCAACTTCGCCCGTTGAGGCGAATGAGGACGCAACCCGGGCAGGCCATGCCGCCGACGCCGCCCGTCGGCCCGCTCAGTCTCAGGACAATACAACTGTGCGGCAAGCCGAATCGCCTTCAGAAATCCAACCTGGCGCGCAAATCCGCCCGCCAACAGATAGCGCAATACAGCCCGAGCCTGTACAAGGGCATAACCCCACCCCCACCGACGAGGCCCCGACAACGGCTCATCGACCATCGGCTGCCGCCCCGGCATCAACCCCGCAACCCGGCATCCCCTGGCCCCTTCGCCGTGAAGAAAGCCTGATGGTAGCCTCTGCCGGCTTGGTCTTATTAGCCCCCTATCTGCCGCCCTTCTTCAGCAACCTGGAGCTGGGTTTAGCCGATGCCCCCCCTGAGCGGCGCTGGCAGGCCGCCTGTCTGCTTCACTACTTAGCCGCAGGCCCCTCCACACACGAAGAGCCGGCCCTGCTGATGCCCAAACTACTAGCGGGCCTGCCCTGGGACGAACCCATGCCGGCCGACATCGCCCTGAGCAACGAAGCCCAAGCGGAAGGCGAAGCCCTCCTCCGGGCCGTCATCCAGAACTGGCCGGCGCTCAAAAACACCAGCCCCGACGGGCTCCGCTCCGCCTTCCTCCAGCGCCCCGGACTCCTGTCCTGGTCGGAAGGCCGCGATGGCTGGCTACTCCGCGTCGAGCGCCAAAGCCTCGACTTCCTGCTCGATCAACTCCCCTGGGGCTTCTCCGTCATCAAGCACCCCTGGATGGAAAAGATGCTGGTGGTGGAGTGGTAAAAACCCAAACAAACGACTTTTCTTCATTGAAAAATAACCTGCGATGAAACAAGCGTCACAGCAACCCGAATCAAAAAACAACCAGGCCTCCGGGCCCTTCTTCCAACCCCAGCTCACCGTCAACACCCCCGGCGACGCCTACGAGCAAGAAGCCGATGAAGTGGCCGACTCGGTGATGCGCATGCAAGAGGGCGACGCCCCCATCGTACAGCGCATGCCCCTCACGCCCGTAGGCGATGTGCAACGCAAATGCGCCAACTGCGAGCAGGAAGAAGAGCAAGCCCAGCGCAAAGAAACCGGCAGCGATAGCGCCGGCGGCAAAGCCGCCCCCGGTATCGTCGGCGACGTGCTCTCCTCCGGCGCCGGCCGCCCAATGGAGGCCCCCACCCGCCAATTTATGGAAAGCCGCTTCGGTCAGGATTTTTCCAATGTACGCATCCACACCGACAGCCGCGCCGCCGACAGCGCCTCGGCCATACAAGCCAAGGCCTATACCTCGGGTAGGGATATTGTCTTCGGAGCTGGCCAGTACCAACCCGAAAGCAGCAGCGGCAAGCGGCTGCTGGCACATGAGCTGGCGCATGTGGGGCAGCAGGGGGGAGGGGGCATGAAACAGCCTCCCGCTGAAAGCATAATGCGATATGCAAATTGCAGCCAAGCTATTACAGGAGATGCTCAATTTGAAGTCAAGATAGATAATGCTTTAAGGAGGGCAATCAACTTTGTCGGAGTAGCTATTTCTGCGCTACGCACACATGACGTAAATGACAGAAATTACATGCAAGCTTTGAGTCGGCACTTTGCGGACCCAAATAGAGCCCAACGGCAGCAAATCCTGAGTACCTTCAGAGACATTTTATCAGATTTACAAACAGAAACCAATTTCAGATGTGACCCACCTCACCCAACTTCGCCTAATGCCCAAGCTTACTGGATTGAAACAGATGATCTAATTCACATAAATCCTCCTTTTTTTCAGAGAAGCATCAACTGCCGGGCTATCATTCTGATACATGAAGCTGCACATGATAACGCAATCAATACAGTGGGAGATCATACACCAAATAGAGGAGATGCAGAATACCCGACTGGGGCGATTGGTCTACCCGCAGGTGAAACCGCCGCCGCTCGTATGACTTATCCAGATTCCTATGCTTTTTTTGCAGCCCAAATATGGAGGAGCACGGATACCCAAAGCGACTGTTTTGTTGTTGATAGAATTTAATACGAATAAAGTTTTCACTCAAAAACGCAGTTGATTACCAGCTTTTTACAAAATAGGTGACAGAATTAATTCCCACCTATTAAAATCAGGACATTATGCATGTGCAAGCTACAAAAGGTACCGAATATAAGAATAATCCTGTAGTGAGAAGGGAGGCTTTATTTGGGAAAGATATTTCCACCCCCTTCTTCCAACCCAAGCTCACCATCAATACCCCCGGCGACGCCTACGAGCAGGAAGCCGACCAGGTGGCTGATCGGGTGATGGGTATGCAGGCGGAGGAAGCAGCACAGCCGCAAGCCTTGGCCTTGACGCCTGTGGCGCCCGTGCAGCGCCAATGTGCCGAGTGTGAAAAAGAGGAGCTACAGCGCCAGGAAGAAGAAGCCGAGGAAAAAGAAGTGCAACTAATGCCTATGGCTTCGAATGCGGATGATACCATACAGCGCCAGTGCGCCGCCTGCGAGCAGGAAGAAGCCCAGCGCAAAGAAAGCGGCAGCGGCGATGCCGGCGGCAAAGTCGCTCCCGGCATCGTCAGCGAAGTGCTATCCTCCGGCGGGGGCCAAGCCATGGACGGGGGCACGCGGCAGTTTATGGAAAGCCGCTTCGGGCACGACTTTGGCCAGGTTCGTATCCATACCGACAGTAGAGCTGCGGAGAGCGCAACCGCCATACAGGCCAAAGCCTATACCTCGGGTAGTAACATTGTTTTTGGGCAGGGCCAGTACCAACCCGAAAGCGACAGCGGCAAGCGGCTGCTGGCGCATGAGCTGGCGCATGTGGGGCAGCAGGGTAAGACTGGTATAGCCCGGGTACAACGCCAACAAGTATCTGGCGGCACGGCAGTTGCTCCAAGCTCAACCTACACCACGCCACAAGCACGCGGAGCAGGTAATGGACGCCGTGCAACCATCCCGATCAACAGTACTCGTCAGATGGAGATTATCCGCTATTTATGCAATTGTCAACTATCCAACCGAACGGAACAAAGCCTGCAAGGACAAGTATTGCCACATCCGGGTTTTGCTTACCAGTTTTGCAGGGGCAGGCTTACAGCTACTGCTGCCGGTAATATAGTACCGCAAAGCTTAACCAGCGGCAGGGCCAATTTAGGTGGTGGAATTAATATCGCTCCTGAAAATGGCAGGCCGGGGTTGGCAGCCAACGCAGAGTTGGAAGCATCCAACACGGGCAGCGAGCCTACGGTAGGCGGGCGTACAGGCGTCAGCATTGGCGACGAAAACACCAGTGTAGATTTTGGCGCCAACTATTCAAGAGGTTTGCAATCAGGCAATAATGATCTGGGGGCTGAGGCTGGGTTAAACATAGGAGGAATTAGGGTAGGTCTAAATGCGACGGATTTACTCAATCCAGGCAGGGGGTTCGGTGTGAGTATTGGACCAGCTCGCCGAGGCCCAAGCCGCGATACCTGCCGGGAATGTGATTGCCCGGTGGTATACACCTGCTTCGACAATGAGCCCCCTCAAGAGCATGAAGTACCCGTAGTAACAACGGTTACTGATCGTACTCCGCTCCGTTATTATTTTAAAGTAAACTCTACCGCCGATTCCCCCAACAGGGCCCTCCGTGACCAGTCCAGAGAGATGCTGTCTGAGGTCAAGAGAATGGTCGATCAAGGCGCTCAGGTAAGCGGTATAACAGGCTATGCCTCGCCGGAATTCAGTTCGCTGAGTACCGCAGCGGGGGCGCAGGCCAATTGCGATTTATCCATCCGAAGAGCAGTACATTTGCGGAACCTCCTCATCAGGGCCGGTATTGATGAGTCAAATTTACCCGCCGAGGCTGAAGCAGGTTGTGAGCTATTTGGAAACAGGCCTTCTCGCAGCCCGGATAGCCAACTATCACAAGCTATGGTAGACGCTGGTTTTGGGCCAGAGGATTTTGATCTGTTTCTTTTTGGTGATGATATACCCGATGCCGATCTAAATGAACAATTTTTAGGATTATTGGAGCGAATCCCGGACGACGCACAAAAATTGCAACTCTTCGGCATTGCCGAAGATACGCCCGCAGCCGCTGATTTGCTGGCCGCCATAAATAATTTTGTTGCCAGCAGAGGGCAAACCGGGCCTGTTTGGCGCAATATTTTAGGCTACCTGCGCTTTGCAACGGTTACAATTGTGTCTACCAGACAGGTTCATGGTACAGAAACAAGACGTACCAGTGGCTCGCTCACAGAGCTCAGCAATGCCGCTTGTGTTCCTTACGCCCGGCAAGCCGAGCAATTGGGATTGTTTTCTACCACCGCTCGTCCGCCTGCCTCAGAAGGGGAATGTGGCCGCGAGCCCGTTCAGGAAGATCGCGATATGACATCAAAATGTGGTGCAGGAAGATAAATCACATCGGGTATAATTAAATATTTCAACTAATTTCCCATGCGTACCATTGAAAAACGATCATGTCTATCTTCGACAATAAAAGCAAAAAGCCCGTGGGCCAGGCAGCAAGGCGGCGCCCCCTTCTTCCAACCCAAGCTCACCGTCAACACCCCCGGCGACGCCTACGAGCAGGAAGCTGATCAGGTGGCAGACCAAGTAATGCGCATGCAAGAAGGCGACGCCCCCATTGTACAGCGCATGCCCCTTACATCCGTAGGCGATGTGCAGCGCAAATGCGCCGCCTGCGAGCAGGAAGAAGCCCGGCGCAAAGAAACGGGCAGCGATAGCGCCGGCGGCAAAGCCGCTCCAGGCATAGTTAGCGACGTACTCTCCTCCAGCGCCGGCCGCCCAATGGAAGGCGATACCCGCCAATTTATGGAAAGCCGCTTCGGCCAGGATTTTTCCCAGGTGCGCATCCACACCGACAGCCGCGCCGCCGAGAGTGCCTCGGCCATACAAGCCCGCGCCTATACCAGCGGCAGGGATATTGTTTTTGGGCAGGGCCAGTACCAACCCGAAAGCAGCAGCGGTAAGCGGCTGCTGGCGCATGAGCTGGCGCATGTGGGGCAGCAGGGGAGAGGGATAAAAAGGTACACTAAAACCGGGTTTTCAGCTACTCAGGAATGTAAAATTGATTTAGCTGTTTCAAACGCCATAGCTAAAATTGATGCCTGCGATTTGAGTAGGCTTTCAAAACGATTAATCAAATCTAAGCTAAGGAAAGCCAAATACATCTATGTTAAAGATTTAGGGTTATGCGGCAAAACATTCCCGTTTTCAAATAAAATAAAACTATCTGACGATAGTTTTGATACAGCAACATGCTGCGATTTAGAGTCTACTTTGGCTCATGAAGCAGCTCACGCAGGCGCCCTGAAATTTGAGGGCGGCGCGAGAAAACTGGAATGCAAATGCTTTGGATGCAGTTGCTGATCTAATTATAAACTAATCCCTCATGACCCCCAACCTCCCCACCTCCCTCGCCTTCCTCGCCGACCTCGCCCGGTTTCGGTTGGCTACCCATTTTGGCAAGGCGGCTGTGCCGCCTCAGCCGCCGGTTATCCAAAATGATGAGGCGCCTTTTACCCGCTTTATGCAACAAAAGCGCCTCACCGTCGACGAGTTTGTGGCGCTTATGGCGGCCTTAGCGCCCCATCTTCGCCCCGACTTCTTCGATCAGCTCGTGGCCGAGTTTTTGCCGCAGGGCGGCGATTTTCCCGCCATCGGCGGCATTAAGGGCGCCAACTCCCGCAGCTTTCAGCCCACGGGCGAGACGGTACTCTTCCTGCTGGCCGGCAACGACCTCGGCCGCCGCTTTGAGGTGCAGCGCCTGTTTGCCAACGATCACTTCTTTGCTAAGGAGAAGATACTGGCCCTCGAAGATGCGAAAAATGGCGACCTGCCCCTCAGCGGCCGCATTCAGCTCGACCCCGACTACGTCGATCTCTTCACCTTGGGCTATGCGCCCATTCCGCACATCAGCAGCCAGTTTCCGGCCCAGCACCTCGCTACGCAGATGGAGTGGGAAGACCTGGTGCTCGACGCCGCTACCCTCGCCCAGATTCACGAACTCGAAAGCTGGGTAGCCCACAACGAAACCCTGCTCTATGGCTGGGGTATGCACCGCAAAATCCGCCCCGGATACCGGGCGCTGTTCTATGGCCCGCCGGGTACCGGCAAAACCCTCACCGCCTCGCTGCTGGGCAAGTATACCGGCAAGGAGGTCTTCAAGATCGACCTCTCGATGGTGGTGTCTAAGTTCATCGGAGAGACGGAAAAAAACTTAGCTACCCTCTTCGACAAGGCGCAGCATAAAAACTGGATACTCTTTTTCGATGAGGCCGACGCCATCTTTGGCAAGCGCACCAGCGTGCGCGACGCCCACGATAAGTACGCCAACCAGGAAGTGTCTTACCTCCTCCAGCGCATAGAGACCTTCCCCGGCCTCGCCATTTTAGCGTCTAATTTTAAAAATAACATCGACGAAGCTTTTGTGCGGCGCTTCAATGCCATGATCTACTTCTCGCCGCCCAAAGCCGAAGAGCGCCTCCGCCTCTGGCAAAAAAGCTTTCCCGAAAACGTCGTTCTGGCCCCTGACGTCGACCTCCCGGAAATAGCCCGCCGCTACGAACTCACCGGCGCCCATATCATGAACGTGGTGCAGTTTGTATGCCTCCAAGCCCTGAGTCGGGCCAACCATACCATCAGCCATGAAGATCTGCTGCTGGGCATCCGCCGCGAATTGGCCAAGGAAGGAAAGTCGGTATAACCGCCAAAGGCGGCCACAATATTTACCCGCCCGTCCATTCAGCCGGGTAAAACCACCTCAAGTGGGCGGGCCCTTAATATTTACCCGCCCGTCTGTTCAGCCGGGTAAAACCACCTCAAGCGGGCGGGCCCCTAAAACCCTTAATACCCCTAATACCCTTAACACCCCTAATACCCCTAACACCCCTAATACCCTTAACACCCCTAAAACCCTTAATACCCTTAATACCCCTAACACCCCTAATACCCCTAACACCCCTAATACCCTTAACACCCCTAACACCCCTACCCCCTCCCGGCGCAGCCCCTGCAAACTGCCTTATTGTCGGACAAGGGGGTGCAGCGGTATAGCAGAAAACCCCGCCGGCCCCTAAAGGCTGGCGGGGTTTTCTGCTATAAGAGCGGAACGCCCGGCGCCGCGCAAGCTGCCCAACGGAGGTGAATGTTATGCGGCGTGGCCCCTAAAAAAAAAGCTTACAGGCGTTGCTCCAGCGCTTCGAGCAGGGCTGCCGGATTGAGTCGGCCGCAGCCGTATTCCATGTCCCGGCATTTGGTAATGGCATACTGAGGCGTGGCGGTCTCCTTGATGAGGCTTATCCAGGCGGCGCTGTCGAAGGCCATTGACTGCCGCCCTGCCTGCCCGATGGCCAGCGCGCATAAGCCGGCCGCAAGGGCGGCGGCCTGGGCCGTTGGCGGTAGCGGCAACTTGGTGAGCCCTTCGCCGGGGGCCATCACGTCTAACCGATAGCTGCGCAGGGAGCTACTCAGGCGCGCTTGCTGCCGATCGAGGGCGCCCACCGACAGGCATTCCGGCATGCAGCCTGGCCAGCGGTCTTCGGGCCGGGCCGAGGCGCCCTCGCCTACGGGCGCTACGCACAAGGTACCCTGGGCTGCCAGCCGCAGTATGCGCTGCTGCACGTCGAGGCGCTGTTCGGCGCTGATGCTGTCGGCCCTGAAGTCGAAGCCAAACAGCAATATCTCCGGCCGTTCGGCTTCCGCCCAGGCCAAGGCTTCTACCAATCGGCTGTAGCTAAAATCAAAGGCATTGTTCATCACCTTGCCTACCCACAGGCGAGCCTTGGGGGCCACGCCCAACCACTGCTGCCTGCCGGCGCCGACCGCCAAGCCGGCCAAAGCGCTGCCCGAGCCGTCGGCATCCATAACCGGAGCGCCAGGCGCACAAAAGTTAATGGCGGCCTGAAGGCTGTCGGCAAAGTCGATATGGCCGGCATCGATGCCATTGGAGAGCACCATCAGATTGATGCCCTCGCCCTGATTTTGGCGCTGCGCCCAAAACAACTCCGGAATGTCCAAAGCCGATAATGCCCAATGGATGAGGTGATCCGCAAACGAGGGCGCTGCTGCTGTTGGCGGCGCGTCATTGGGGGAGGTAGCCGCCTCAACATAGGTCTGGGATGGCTCCAGGCCGCGCACCTCCAAAAGCGGGGGCGCAGCGGCAGCTACTGTGGGGGCGGCAGGCGGGGGCGGTTCGGGCACAATGGCCTCGGGCGCCTTTGGGGCAACCTGTTCGGCGTCGGGCGTCGTCGCCGGGCCGTCGTCTACGGGCAAAACCCAGTTGCCGCCAACCTCTTCGGCATCGGCCGGGGATGCGGCGGCAGGGGCGGGCAGCGCCTTGTACAATACCACTGCCCGCCCGCTCCAATAATACCAGCCATTGGCGTCCCGAAAGTAGGTGTCAATGCCCTCGATGGGTTCGCCCCGGTACAACCGGCTGTTTACTTCCAGCTCGACGCCGGCATTGAGCACGCCAACGGGCGGCTGCCCCAGGTCGGTAGGGTCGATGCGGATGTTAGTAGGGGATAGAAGTCGGATTTTCATGGAAAAATGAGATTATCCTACCGGTTGGGAAGACGATGAGGCAGGGTTTGCGCCCGTGGCCGAGGCTTCGGCCGACGCCTGCGCCGCCGATCTCGGCGCAGGCGCAGCCGGCGGCGGCGGCGCTACCGGCCATTGAGCCGGCGGGTTGCCGCTGTCCCGGAAGTTGACCACTTTTTTCAGCAGATCAAACCAAAAAGGCGCGCCCTTGGAAATACACAAGGCCGTCACCAACCAGCCGAACAGCTTAAAAAGCCAAAAGCGGATATCGGGCGTAGCGGTCACATTGTCCCAGCCTAAGCCCAGCGGATTTTCTAAGCTGGCCAACTTGGCATTCATCAGGTCGTATAATTCCTGCGTGTCCAGCGCGCCGCTGGTATCTTGTACTACCGCCGGAGGCGTAAGGACAACCGCCCCCGAGTCGGGCGCTGCGACAGGCGCGGGGGTATACTCCTGCGCGGCCACTAAGTTGGCTACCTCCGTCAGTTGCTCCATATCCGTTTGCGAAAAGCGCACTAAATGCGAGTACACAGCCAGCACATCCACATTAAACCCTACGGCAATCGCGAGCCCGATGATCAACAGGCCCTTTTGCACATTGCGCTTGTACCAGCCGGAGGCGCGTTCCATTACCTCGTCGTACCAGCGCTCTATCTGTACCCCGAATTCGGTGGTGTTGCCCAAGGCTTCATCCCAAAATTGGAGCAGGGAGGTCCGCAGCGTATCGTCTGGCAACTGCGCTATCTTATCGCGCAGCGAGCCCTCTCCTTCAGCTTTATGCTCTATCAGCCGCAGCAGTATGGTGCGAAACGACGCCGCCGACAAGTACGACGGAGGCCCGTTTTTGCCGTAAATTCGCCCTGAAAGCTGTTGGTACAGCGGGCTGTCTTTGAAATCGTGGAAAGTCTCCTCCCGGCGGTCGGCCGAAGAGAGCAACCCCCGAAGGATGGTCTCCAGATGCTTGCCTCGCGTGGATCGATACCCGGAAATCACTTCCATGACTATCGTGGCCAGCAAACTGTAAAACAACAGCACCAGAATGACGCCAATAACAACGTTCAATGAGGGCATGGCATAGGTTTTTTAGCTTGGAAAAACGCTGTAAATTAGCCTCTTATCCTCATGGAATGCAAGCCCTGCCGCCCAACTCTACACTTTTGTGTAAGCCCCTACCCTGCCCGCCCCGCCTTTTGCGCCCGCCATCAGCCCTGCCCTGCGTTTCAACATTTTATTCCCGGGCCATTTGCCGTTCTACCTGCCGCCCTCTGTCCCCTCGGCCGGATAAACGATTTATTTTTTTTTGGGGCCCGCCGCATGGCATCCACTCCTTTGGGCAGCTTGCGCGGCGCCGGGTGTTCCGCTACTATGGCCGCGCTTACAACCTCCCTTGGGGTCGGCTGTGCGCACAGCCATACCGCTTCACCCCCTGGCCCGATGGCGCCTGCAAGGCCATAGCCTGAGCCCATTCCGATTCATTTCTCTTTTTTGTCGCGTAACCTGCTTAAACTTTATGCACGGGCTCTTGTCTTTAGTGCGGAGATGCTGCAATTTGCAGCTTTTTAAACCTTGCGTCGGCAGATTTTGAGCCTGAATTTCCTGGCTTAGCCATGTTTACTTGTACAGATTTGCCCATGCGCAACATGCGTAAAACTTTTTCACAAACAACTCCAATCAGCTTATGCGACTGATCTACACCATTTTTGGCCTGGCGCTGCTGGCCGTACTGTTCCTCAACAACTCTACCGGAGCAGGGCTCAACCAAGGCGTCGACCGCACCGGCAGCCCGCTTTCGCCGGGCTACTGCAATGAATGCCACAGTGCCAATGCCTTCTCGCCCAGCCTCGCGGTACGCCTCATCGACACCAGCGGCCAGGCCGTAACGAGCTACACGCCCGGCGCCTCCTACCGACTGGAGGTGGTAATAAACACCCAAACGGCAGCCTTGCGCTATGGCTTCCAGGCTGTGGCGCTCACTGGCGCCGCTAATACCAACGCCGGCGCCTTTGCTACGGCTACCGGCATCCGGGTCGTAAACATCGCTCAGCGGCAATACGCCGAGCAACAAAACAAGAGCGCCTCCAATACTTTCCGCGTACCCTGGACGGCCCCCGCCTCGGGCAGCGGCCCCGTGCGGTTTTATGCCGCCGGCGTAGCTGCCAACAACGGCGGCACCAGCAGTGCCGATGGCGCCGCCCGATTAACGGATCCGCTGGTTATTCCCGAGCTCACTTCCTCCGCCACCGAAGTCGAAGAACTGCCCATACGGCTCGCCGCCTTCCCCAACCCCGCCCGCGACTATGTGACCATGCGCATCGACGGCGCCTCCGGCTTTATGGCCGATGTGCTGCTTTTCGACGCTTCCGGCCGCTTGGTGCAGCGCGACACCCGCCCCGTGCTGCCTGGCCGCACCGAATGGAACATAGATATGGCCAACCTCAGCAACGGCCAATACTGGATCGAAATCCGCGACGAACTGCAAGCCGGCGCCCGCATAGCCGTGCGCAAGCAATAGATAGCCGGCACAAGACTACTATACTATATACCAAGGCGGCATACTCACCACCCGTGAGTATGCCGCCTTGTGTTTTTCCTCCGCCTGGCGCAGCCCTATTGCTTGACTACCCGAGCCAGGAAGATCCGCTTATCGGCATCCGTTTGTAGCCGTAGCCAGTAGAGGCCGGCGGGCAGGCCGCGCAGGGAGAAACGACCGTCGCTGATGCGCGCCTGCCGAACGGGGCGACCCTGGGCGTCGAAGAGTTGGGCCTGGCCGCTCAGCTCGGGCTGCGAAAGCCGCAGGGTGTCGGTAGCGGGGTTGGGGAAAACCGCAAGGGGCTGAGCGCCGGCGGCGAGGTCGATACCCGTAATGCCTCCGGCGAAGAGCCATTGATAGGCGGCGCCAAACTCGCGGGCCCAGTACCACTCGGCATGCTGGCCGTCGGCATGGATGAGCTTGCGCAGCTCCGACTCGGCGTAGCCCGCCTGTAGGAGCGTGGCGTGCATGCTGTTGAGTTGGCCGACCATAGACGACGACTCCTGCTGGCCGGCAATGAAGTAGAGTCGCTGCGGAGCGCTGTGGCCCTGCTGGGTGGCATAGGTGTAAATATCGCTGGTAAACCACAGGCTGGGCGAAAAGATGCCGCCGCGACCGAAGGTCATAGGGTAGCGCAACACCCCATAAAGGGAGATGAGCCCCCCAAGGCTGGAGCCCATGATGCCCGTATGGGCGGGGCCGCTGAGGGTGCGATAGTTCTCGTCGATGTAAGGCTTGAGGGTTTGGGCAATGAAGTCGATGTAGGCTTCGCCGTCGCCGCCGCCGTACTGCGGGTTGGGCCAGGGCGTGTACTCGTTGATGCGCTCGCCGCCGCCATTGTCGATGCCCACTACAATGACGCCGGGATCGCCTTGGGCAAAGAGCTCATTGAGGGTTTCGTCAACGCGCCATTCGCCCGAAAAGCTGGTGGCTACGTCAAAGAGATTTTGGCCGTCGTGCATATAAAGCACGGGGTACGACTGGCCGGAGGTTTCGTAATTGGGGGGCAGATAAAGCCAGATGCGGCGGCTGCGATTGAGCTGGGGCATATAGAAGTTGGCGCTCAATATGCTTACATTGGGGGCCGCCGTGTGATTGCCGCCGCCTACGTCTTCCCAACTGAGTACGCTGATATCGATGGTTTGGGCGCCGCCATTGTATTGTAGGGTTCGGTTGGGGCGGTAGCCGCCCTGCTCATTGCCCTCTACGGTGGCCCACGAGCCCCGGGTAAACTTGTACTCATAGGCGCCGGGCGCCGGGTTGAATACAATTTCGGGCTGGCCCTGGGCATTGGGAACGAGACGCCAGGCAGCGTCGCCGGGGCTCCAGTTGTTGAAGGAACCCGCCACAAAAAACTGGGCGTCGGCAGGGGTGCCCACGGGGAGGTTGGTAAGGCGAAGCGTAAGTTGGGCCAGCAGCCAGAAAGGCAACAAAGTGCACCACAGGGTACTAAAGGCTAAAAACAGGTACTTTTTCACAGGAATGAATTTTCCGCAAAGATACGGCCGGTTTGTTACCTTTACAGCCAATTTTGAAGTATTTCATGGAACTTATTCTTTCCCATTTCCCCAATCTGACGGAACGCCAGCAGGCGCAGTTCGCCCGGTTGGCCCCATTATACCGCGAGTGGAATGAGAAGATCAACGTCATTTCCCGCAAAGACATCGACAACCTCTACCTGCACCACATCCTGCATTCGCTGGCCATCGCGAAGGTAACCGACTTCAAGGACGGCGCTCACGTATTAGACCTGGGCACAGGCGGCGGGCTGCCCGGAATCCCGTTGGCCATCCTGTTTCCGAAAACCCGCTTCACCCTGGTAGACGGAACCCGCAAGAAGATAACCGTAGTAGAAGGTATTGCCTCCGACTTGGGCCTCGACAATGTGACGGCCTTAGCGGCCCGGGTAGAAGACCTCAAAGCCCGGCAGTTCGACTTTGTCCTCAGCAGGGGCGTAGCCCCTCTCGATAAATTGGTGGAATGGAGCTTCCGGCTCATTGCCGACAAACAGCGCCACGCCATGCCCAACGGCTTACTGGCCCTCAAAGGAGGCAAAATACAAGAAGAAATACGGGCATTGCCCCGAGGCTCCTATGCGGAGACCTTCCCCATTTCCAATTTTTTTGACGATCCTTACTTCTTGGAGAAGTTTGTGGTGTACGTGCAATATTAATTGCCGAACTTTGCGTAAGTTTGTTTACTCATCATTTATAAAACATTGCGATTATGTCTTTTGAAGTAATTGGAAAGTTGCACAAAAAGTATGAGACCGAAAACAAAACCGGCTCTTTCCAGGCGCGCGAATTTGTCATAGAAATAGATAGCGGCAATTACGCCCAATTTATCAAATTTCAGTTGGTTCAGGATCGCTGCGCGCTGCTCGACGACTACCAGGAAGGCCAGCCCATCAAAGTACACTTCGACCTGCGCGGCCGCGAGTGGAATGGCAAATACTTTACCAACCTCAACGCCTGGCGACTGGAGCAGGCAAGCGCTTCTGCAACGAGCGAACCTGGCGCTACGCCCCCCGCCTTTGAAGGCGGCGGCGGATTCCCGTCGGCATCGGACGAACCCGCTTCTTCTGTAGCTGCCGATGATGACCTGCCGTTCTAAAAAAATATTCCTCCTGCTGGGCGTCCTGGCCTGGGTAGCCTTTGTGCCCGCCCGAACCGACGCCCAGCAGATTCAAACCATCGTCACCCAATGGAGCGATTCGTTTGAAGAGTGGACCATCGTCACCGATGTGGCAGATGAAGAGGGCTATCTGCGCCGACGCCCGGGCAGCGACCAATGGGACTATCGGGTGGGCGACTACTCCGGCAGCATTAAAGTGCGCTGGAACGCCAATCCTCTGGAATGGGAAGTCCGGGGCGAAAATCGCATCGCCACAGCTCGCTCCCTATGGCGGGATCGCCCCACCGAATGGCGCCTTTCCCTGCCCGGCGGAAAAGCAGCCGCCTGGCGCAGCCGATACGCCAACCCCCTGGACAACTGGGGGCTATACGACCTGCCCGATGCCGCTTTCCAGGTATATGCCGCCTATGAGGGCGATCCTCGCGTATGGCTGGTAGTTGATGAATGGCCCGAGGGGCGGCTGCCGGAGAAGATACTGCTCATCACCCTGTCGGTTGTTTATGGAACGGGCCTGGCCCGCTAAACGGTAATGGGCGCACATAATCGCGGCAATACTGTCGTTGTTTCTTGGGTATGAAGATAAATCGCCATCTGCTTTGCCAACTTTGGCTGATAAGCCTGGGGCTGATCCTGGGGATTCCGCTGGCCAATGGCCAGTCGGGGCGCTGGTCGATAGGCCTCAACGGCGGACTGACGGGCTATGCCGGCGATCTCTCGCGGGGCAATCGCCCTGTCATCAGCAGCGGCCAGTCGGTACTGGGTTTACATGCCCAGTGGCAGTCGGGGCGGCATTGGGCATTCGACATAGCCCTCCATACAGGCCAATTTTCGGCCAAAGACAGCCGCTACACCGGCGATCTCTACCGCTTAGCGCGGGCATTTTCCTTTCAAACGCAATTCATTGATTTATGCCTTACAGGCAGGCGCTATTGGAAGCAGGAAGGGCGCATTTCACCTTTTTTGGGGGTTGGTATAGGAGGGGTGCGCCTTTCGCCCCGACCTGATTTTTCACAAACCAAACTCACAGAACTGCTCCCCCGCATTGAACACGACCAAGCCGCTGGAAAGACCATATTTCGCCCCATACTTCCGCTGTCGGCAGGCTTTAGCGCCAACCTCAACGCCAGGGTATCGGTTGACATAACGGCTCAGGTTAACCTCACTTTTTACGATTATCTCGACGGCATAAGCCTGTCGGTCGACGCCGCCAATAACGATGCCTACGGTTATGCCACCCTCGGCTTCTATTACCGCTTGCTGCCTGCCGACACCGACCGCGACGGCATACCCGACGCCCACGATGAATGCCCCGAACTGGCCGGCTCGCCCGCCGGCTTTGGCTGCCCCGATGCCGATAACGACGGCGTAGCCGATGTAGCCGACAACTGCCCCACTGAGTCCGGCCCGGCTCGCCTCAAAGGCTGCCCCGATCGCGATGGCGATCTGGTGCCCGATGCTGAAGACGAATGCCCCGACCAACCCGGCTGGGCCGACCTCGGCGGCTGCCCCTGGAAAGATACCGATAATGACGGTACCCCCGACTACTTAGACCCCTGCCCCGACCGCCCCGGCCCCGCCGACCGCCAGGGCTGCCCGGCCATTGATTCCGACGGAGACGGGCTGTTGGACGAAGACGACTTTTGCCCCGAAGTGTTTGGCGACCTCCTCTTCAAAGGCTGCCCGGATAGCGACGACGACGGCATCGAAGACGCGCGCGACGCCTGCCCTACCCTGCTGGGCAGCATCCGCAATGATGGCTGCCCCGAGTGGCGCTCGCCGGCAGAGGAAGCGGCTATACTGAGCCGACAGCTATTTGTTTTCACCCCCAACAGCAACCGCATCAATCAGTTGCGATTGGCGGAGAAAACCGCCGAGCTGATGCGAAGCAACCCCGCTTATCAACTCGTATTGCGCAGCCACGACGATGCCGGCCACAGCGACAACCCTCAGGAGCAATGGGCGCTGCTGCGCGCTAAGGCCGTCTACGATTATCTGCTGGGGCAGGGCGTCGATCCCGCTCGCCTGCGCTACGAGGTACTGGGATCTTCCCAACCGTTATCCGATGCCGAAACGCCCGCTGCCCGCGAGCAAAACCGGCGGGTAGAACTGCAATTTATCGTTCGCTAAGCTTAGCCGGGGCTACCTGCATCCTGGCTTGGAAAATTAGACTTGTTCTGCGGGTCGTGAATGGGCGAAAGCGCAGCAAATTTGGTACTGAACGAGGCGAAAAACGTAGGCGATGCCGTAGCATCGGCGAGGCTTTTTAACGAAGTGCAGTATAAATTTGCCACTTGCAGCCGTTGGATGATCCCGCAGAACAAGTCTATTATAAAGAAACTGCCCACTGATCGGATAAAATGGTCGCCCCAAAATCGCGGGCGCGCCGGGCATCGCCTTCCTGGCGCACGTTGAAGTCAAGCAGCACAGGCCGCCCTGCATGTTGGCGCAGTACGTGGTAATACAAATAAGCCTGGGCCGCATCGGCCTGTGAATGCCCCGCCAATCGGGCCGGCGCCAGACTAATGAGGCGGTCATGGCTAAGCCCCAGGAAATCAGCCGCCAGTAATGTCCCGTCAGCAGCCTGCACGCCCGCCGGGAAACCCCAGCCCCGGTGCAGCGCCTGGTACATAATGCGTTGCAGGGCATGGAAGCGCTCGGCAGCAGCGGCGCCCCGGCCATCTTGTTGCCGGTATAGGGCGGCAATACGCTCGGGCTTGAGGTTGTTGTTGGGCTCTAATTGGGCTTCGCGCGCCTGTTTTAACTGATCGAGCAGACCAGGGCTCAGCCGCTCGGCCATTACTTCATAACCATCTAAGAGGGGGAGCAGAAAGTTCCGGCCTGCGGGCTTTATACCACCGTTAGGGGCGGGCGCTGTGCATTGGGTATCGGTGATGAGCTGCCCCCGCTGGTAGTGCAGGGTCAGGGCTTCCCAGAATGCCCCTACCCGGGGCGACGAAAGCACATGGACGCTGTAGATATCGGTTTGCCGAATGAGGTCGGGCTGGCGCAATACCTTGCCGCGCCACCAATGCTGCTGCCAGGGCAGGGGCATAACCGACTCATAGTCACCTTCCACGAGGGCGTCCCACGACCGGGCGGCAGCGTCGAGGTACCACATATAGCCGAATAGATTGCCATTGAGCGCGTAATGCACGCAGCTATTCCACTTGACTTTGTCAATTTCTTCCCGGGGTACAAACCGAACTTTCATTTGCTGTGGGTAGTTATTAGTCTATTAACTTTTATGGGGATAAAGAGTTGTATAACACGCATCGACAGGTTTTGTGCATTGCCCCCGAGTTTATCCGGGCCTATGATGCACAAAACCTGCCGGCGCCAACCATAAATAAGCCCCCCGGTTTACTTCCCACTATAAGCAAAAAACATGCATTTACCACTTTTACAAGACGTTGTAATTATTCTTGGCCTTTCCGTAATTGTCGTTTATCTTTTCCAACGACTCAAACTGCCCGCCATACTGGGGCTGCTCATCACAGGTATGATTGCCGGCCCCAACGGCCTGGTGCTCGTACATGCCGTACATGAGGTAGAAATGATGGCAGAGGTTGGCGTCATACTGCTGCTGTTTATCATCGGGCTGGAGTTCTCGCTCAAGACCTTAGCCTCGCTGAAAAAAGCGGTGCTCTTAGGCGGGTTTCTTCAGGTAGGCCTAAGCATTGGGGCTGTTATGGGTCTGGCCCTCATGGTCGGATTCAAATGGCAGCAAGCCCTTTTTCTTGGTTTTTTGGTATCGCTGAGTAGCACCGCCATCGTATTGAAACAGTTGCAACAGCGGGGCGAGCACAATGCGCCCCAAGGGCGGCTGGCGCTGGCCATCCTCATTTTTCAGGACATCATCGTGGTGCCTATGATGTTGCTTACGCCCATCCTGTCGGGGCAAGACACCGGCGACAGCATTTGGTGGTTGTTGCTCAAAGCGGTAGGCGTAGTGACCGTAGTGCTTTATGGCGCCAGCTATCTCATCCCCCGCGCCCTGCATGCAGTAGCGCAAACGCGCAACCGCGAGTTGTTTATACTCACGGTGGTGGTTATCTGTTTTGCCGTAGCCTGGGGCACCAATGCCGCAGGCCTGTCTTTGGCTTTAGGCGCTTTTTTAGCTGGACTTATCATTTCCGAATCAGAATACAGCTATCAGGCTACCGGCATTGTACTGCCTTTTCGCGAGGTCTTCTCCAGTTTCTTCTTTGTGTCTATTGGCATGTTGCTCGACTTGCGCTTTTTTGCCGAGCACGTCGCCGTCATCCTGGCACTGGCGTTGCTGGTTATGCTGCTGAAGCTGTTTATTGTGGTTATCGCTGTTGTTGTGCTGGGCTATCCCCGCCGCACCAGCCTGCTTACGGCTATGGCCTTGTTTCAGGTAGGAGAATTTGCTTTCATTCTGGCGGCCCTCGGCTTGCAATACGGCCTGCTCGACGAGGGTTTGCAGCAGTATTTCCTCGCTACTTCCATCATCACCATGGCCATCACGCCCTTCGTCATCGATAATGCCGACCGCATCTCAGGCTGGTGGATGAAAAAGGCGCCCCGCCCCGATCGGGCGCTGGCCCGGCAGGATACGCCCGATACCGAAGATCTCAAAGACCACGTCATCATCATCGGCTATGGCCTCAACGGGCGAAACATTGCACGGGCAGCCAGTCGCGCAAATATTCCCCATATTGTACTGGAACTCAACCCGCAGAACGTACAGCAGGCCCGGGCCGACGGCGTTCACGTCTACTTCGGCGATGCCGCCAATGAAGTGGTGCTGGAACACCTCAAGGTCTATCAGGCCCGAGTAGCCGTTGTCACCATCAATGATCCCGTAGCAGCCCGCCAGATCGTCCGCCACATCCGCTCCATCTGCAATACCGTCCATATCATGGTGCGCACCCACTACGTAACCGACATGGACGAACTCTACCGCCTCGGGGCCAATGAGGTTATACCCGAAGAGTTTGAAACCTCCATAGAGCTGTTTACCCGCCTGCTCAACCAGTACTTAGTCCCTCAGGATGAAATCACCACTTTCGTCAATCACATCCGGGCCGACAGCATACAGCGGATGCGGCCTGAAGAGAGCTGGGCTTCTGCTCCAACGACAGGCCTTGAAATTCCCGATTTTAACCTTACCTGCTTCAAAGTTCAGGGCGCCGATCGCGATTTGCTCAATCAGAGCCTTCAGCAGGCCGACCTGCGCGGGCGCTTTGGACTCACCGTCGCCGCCATTCAGCGCGATAGCGTTTACCTCACCGATCTGGGCCCCGATACATCCATACAGGCCAATGATCGCGTATTTGTGATGGGGCCCAGCGAAGCCGTAGCCCGCTTCGGCGAATCCAGGGCCGCCGTGCGCAAATGATGAAACAGCTACAACGACGCGGCTTATGGCTTTGGGGTATGGCGCTGATGCTGAGCGCCGCCCTGCCATGCATCGCTCAAGCCCAGGATGCAGCCCCCGACACCACTGTGCGGGTGCTGGGGCTCCCCATCCTGTTCTACACCCCCGATACCCGCCTCGGGCTGGGCGCTGCCGGCGTACTCAGCTTCAGAGGAAGTCCCCTGCGCTCCAGCATTACCTTTAGCGTGGCGTACACCCTCAGGCGGCAGTTTTTGCTGTGGCTCCCCTACCAATGGTTCGGGAAGCGGGGCCGCTATCGCGCTTTTGGCGAAGTGGGCTGGTTCAGGTACCTCTACCAATACTTTGGCACAGGCAACGCCTACCCCAATACTTTTATAGAAAAATATACCGCCGAGTACCCCCGGCTGAGGCTCACAGCCCTGGCACGCATAGGCGCTGAGCAATACGCCGGCCTGCGCCTCGGCATGGACAACTACCGCATACTGGAGCGCGAGGTCGGCGGCGAACTCGAACAAGGCAGGCTGGCGGGCGCCGACGGAGGGCTGTCTTCATCACTAGGGGCAGCCTGGCTGCTCGACAGCCGCAACAGCCCTTTCTTCCCCACCCAAGGCTGGCTCGTCGACCTGTCGGCGAGCGTCGAAGCGCCCGCTGTGACGGGCAGCGATTTCCGGTACAGCCGGCTCACAGCCGACGCCGCCCACTACCGGCCGCTGGGCGCCGGCGGCGTGCTGGCCCTGCACGCCTTAGCCGACCTCACCCGGGGGCAGGCGCCCTTCTTTCTGCTGCCTGCCTTAGGTGGAACCCGCAAACTGCGCGGCTATCCCGATGGCAAGTTTCGCGACGCCAATATGGCCTTACTCCAGGCCGAATGGCGCGTGCCCCTGTTCTGGCGCTTCAAAGCGGCCCTCTTTGCCGGTTTGGGCGCCGTCTGGGGGCGCCCCGACGAGCCATTCCGCCTTCGCCCCAATGGCGGGGGCGGATTGCGATTCGAACTCGACCCCCAACAGCACATCCACATCCGGGCCGACTATGGCTTCGGCCAGGGCGCATCCGGGTTTTACCTCACCGTCGGAGAGGCTTTTTGATTAATCTTTTGTTAAATAGGCCGTTAAAGTATACCTGGTATGTAATGTCCACTTATTTTTATAGTTCAAATAGCAATTGCTCAAACTAAACCTCATCTGGTGGCTTATGAAAAACCTTAGTCTATATTCCTTTATGGCCTGGCTGCCTGCATTGGCATTACTCTCCCTCAGCAGTTGCCTCAAAGACGGCGAAACCAGCTACCTCCAAACCTACAGCCCCGAGGAATACCGCGCCCTTCAGCGCGTGCTCAACCTCCCCGACGAACAGGTCAACTACAAAATAACCCTGCCCCAGCACATGACCAATTCCGGGGTGTCGACGCCCATTATTCATAATGCTAAGGCTACCCTCGGGCGGGTGCTCTTCTACGACAAACAACTCTCCCGAAACGAAACCGTCTCCTGCGAATCCTGCCACAAACAGGCCCTGGCCTTCTCCGACAACAAGGCCTTTAGCCAGGGCTTCAATGGCGAGCTCACCCGCCGCAACTCCCTTCCGCTGGCTGCCGCCGCCAACTTCGTTTCATCCTACGGCAGTTCCTTCAGCAGCCTGAGCATAGGCTTCTTCTGGGATGAGCGCGCTCATTCCATCGCTGATCAAAGCCTCCAGACCATTCAAGACGACATCGAAATGGGTATGGACATCAACGACCTCGCCGCCCGCCTCAAAGGCCAGGAGCATTACGAAATCCTCTTCCGCAAAGCTTATGGCGACGCCAATATCAACAGCGACCGCATCACTCAGGCCCTGCAGGAGTTCCTCAATGCCTTCTCCTCCAATCAGTCGCGATTCGATGAAGGCCTCGGCAGAACCCTCTCGCCCAATATGACCTTCTCCAATTTTACCCCTCAGGAAAATCGCGGCAAAGAGTTATTCCTCAACCATTGCAGCAGTTGCCACGGCGCCGATATGACCCGCCAGTTCGCAGCTCTTGCCAACAATGGCCTCGATCTCGACTATACAGACAATGGCGTAGGCGTCCGCACCGGCGAGCCTTCCCTCAATGGCGTCTTCAAAGTGCCCTTCCTCCGAAACATAGCCCTCACAGCACCCTATATGCACGACGGCCGCTTTGAAACCCTCGAAGAAGTGGTAGAACACTACAACAGCGGAGTGAACAACCACCCCAACCTCGACTTCCGCCTCAAAGACGGAAACCAACCCCGCCAACTAAATCTCTCCGACACCGACAAACAAGCGCTGGTGGCTTTCCTCAATACCCTCACCGACGAGGCTTTCGTCAGCGACACCCGCTTTAGCAACCCATTCAGGTAAACTGAATGTAAAGTATAGGTTTTTTGGGGGCCGACCCGAGCCAAAACATTGACTTTGTGTACAAAAGTGCGTACCTTTGCGCGTCTTTTTTAAAATACAAACGTCAATACTGATGGCAACCACAGCAACCTTGAAGTATAAAGTCAAGGACATCAACATGGCCGATTGGGGTCGCAAGGAAATTCAACTGGCCGAAGCCGAAATGCCCGGCCTGATGGCCCTCCGCGAGCAATACGGCCCCCAAAAACCACTCAAAGGCGCCCGCATCGCCGGCTGCCTCCACATGACCATCCAGACGGCCGTACTCATCGAAACCCTCGTAGAACTGGGCGCTGAAGTTACCTGGTCGTCTTGCAACATCTTTTCCACCCAGGATCACGCCGCCGCCGCCATCGCCGCCGCCGGCGTACCCGTCTTCGCCTGGAAAGGCCAAACCGAAGAAGAATTCTGGTGGTGCATCGAGCAAACACTCTTCGCTTTTGAAGGAGGACAACCCCTCAACATGATCCTCGACGACGGCGGCGACCTCACCAACATCGTTCTCGATCAACACCCCGAGCTCGTAGCCGCCATCCGCGGCATCTCCGAAGAAACCACCACCGGCGTACACCGCCTCTACGAGCGCATGGCCAAAGGTACCCTCCCCCTGCCCGCCATCAACGTAAACGACTCCGTTACCAAGTCGAAATTCGACAATAAATACGGCTGCAAAGAAAGCTGCGTCGACGCCATCCGCCGCGCCACCGACATCATGATGGCCGGCAAAGTAGCCGTCGTAGCCGGTTATGGCGACGTAGGCAAAGGCACTGCCGCCAGCTTGCGCGGCGCAGGTTGCCGGGTCATCGTTACCGAAATCGACCCCATCTGCGCCCTACAGGCCGCTATGGACGGTTATGAAGTAAAAAAAATGTCGAACGCCATCCCCCGCGCCGACATCATTGTCACCGCCACCGGCAACAAAAACATCGTCAACGGCGAACATTTCCGCCTCCTCAAAGACAAGGCCATCGTCTGCAACATCGGCCACTTCGACAACGAAATCAACATGGCCTGGCTCAACGACAACTACGGCCAGACCAAAGTCAACATCAAACCCCAGGTAGACCTCTACAACGTCGACGGCAAAGACATCATCATCCTGGCCGAAGGCCGCCTCGTCAACTTAGGCTGCGCCACCGGCCACCCCTCCTTCGTTATGTCCAACTCGTTCACCAACCAGGTGCTCGCCCAAATTGAACTCTGGGCGAATACGGGCGGCTACGAAAACAAAGTCTACATGCTCCCCAAACACCTCGACGAGCAGGTAGCCCGCCTCCACCTCGCCAAAATCGGCGTAGAACTCGAAGAGCTCACCGCCGACCAGGCCGAGTACATCGGCGTAACCCCCGAGGGGCCCTTCAAGCCCGACTACTACCGCTACTAAAACATACCTTTAAGTATACATTTGCAAAGCCGCTCACCCGAAAGGGTTAAGCGGCTTTGCTTTTCCGGAGCATAAACTCAAGTGGCTTTCCCCATCAGGGGCCCCGCCGCATAGCATCTACTTTTTTTGTCATCTTGCGCGGCGCCGCCGCGTCTTCGCTGCGCTCTTCCGGGTAAACGTGTTCCGCTATTATGGGCCGGCATAGCTTTTATGCCCCAACCCTTAGCGCAGGCTCCGGCCGGCCCATACCGCCACGTCTTCACTGCGCTCTTCCGGGTAAACTTCACCCCCTGGTCCAGACACACCGCAAGGCGCCTGTCTACCCCAAGCCGCTAATAACACCCGAAAATACCGCGCAGAGCAAGGCTAATGTTATTCGCCCAATCGGAAAAAAGAATCTAAGCTGAGCTTTTTCTCCCGCAGCGCATCTTCATCAAACTCCTCGTTTTTGTCTGCGGGCTCGCCGCCGGACTTAGCATTATCGCGCTGGTAGTGGCTTTCATCGTATTCGTATATCGACCAACTCCCCCATTGGTATTCCAAGGCGGTGAGGCTTTCAACCCAGTCGCCGGAGTTCATATACGTAATGCGGCGGCCATCCTGGCTTACCGACTTCATCTGGGGCTGGTGAATATGGCCGCACACGACGTAGTCGTAGCCCTGGCGAGCCGCCAGTTCGACGGCTGTGGCCTCAAAGTCGCCGATGAATTTGACGGCTTCTTTGACGGAGGCTTTTACTTTTTTAGCAAACGACATTTTGGACATGCCGAGCAGCTCGCGTATTTTATTGATGAAGCGATTGAGCAGAATGAGGTAGTCATATCCCTTGCCGCCTAAGCGCGCCACCCACCGGGAATACTGTACGGAGGCATCGAATACGTCGCCATGAAATATCCAGTAGCGCTTGTCTCTGAGCTGTAGCACCAACTTATCGCGCAGGTGTACGTTGCCGGAGGAGAAGTCGGAATAACGCCGCAGGGCGTCGTCGTGGTTGCCGGTGATGTAGTATACCTTTACGCCTTTGGCCGCCATGCGCAGTATTTGCTGCACCACCATCATGTGCTCGCGGGGGAAGTAGCTTTTGCGGAACTGCCAGATGTCGATGAAGTCGCCGTTGAGGATGAGCATTTCCGTTTTAATGGATTTCAGGTAGGCCAGCAATTCTTTAGCATGGCACCCGTAGGTGCCGAGGTGTACGTCGGATATGATGACAATGTCTAATTCCCGCTTCATAGTTCGTTTTGCGGTCAAAATGCTTCAAGCTCACTACACGCGCACAGCCTGCGACAAGCCTATGATAATGTGGGGCAAGTTTCCGGGTCTTATGTAAACTAAGTATGAAAAGCGGATTATCAAATGATTAAATAAGGGCCAAAACGGAAAATATCCTATTGGGTCAACCCTTGTAATTTTGCGTATTTAGGGCAAGAGGATAGCCGGCGCAAACATAAATCACTCTTTATGTACGTCAAAAGGCCGTATCTTCCCGCCAATAAGCGACGAGATATGCAACTACTTTACCATCCTGTGTGCATGGAACACGATACGGGCGAACACCCCGAGAACTACCGCCGGATAGCGGCGCTGGCGCGCCACTTCAACCTTGGCGAGGGTCCGCTGATAGACGGAGAGCCTTATCTCGAACTGATACACCCCCGCGAGTACATAGACGAGGTACGAGAGGCTTCGCTCAAGGGGTTGGCCATTGATGAAGATACAGTCCTGAGCCCCGGCTCCTACCGGGCCGCCTGCCACTCGGTGGGGTTAGCCGTAGAAGCGGCGCGCAGGGGCGATTTTGCGCTGGTGCGCCCGCCGGGCCATCACGCCCACCCGGGGATGGCCAGCGGCTTCTGCCTGTTCAACAACGTGGCCATTGCCGCCCAGTACTTAGTGAATGAAGGCAAGCGCGTGGCCATCATCGACTTCGACGGTCACTTGGGCGACGGCACCGAAGTAGCCTTTTACGATACCGACGAGGTGTTGTTTTGGTCGTTGCACCAATACCCGGCCTTCCCCTACGGCGGCCTTGTCGACCAAATCGGCGATGGCAAGGGCAAGGGCTATACCATCAACACCCCCCTGCCGCCGGGCAGCGCCGACGACGTCTACCTCGATGCGCTGGAGCACTTCCTGCCCATTGTAGAAAAGTTCAGGCCCGATGTAGTGGCCGTTTCCGCCGGCTTCGACGCCCACGAATACGACCCCCTGCTGAGCCTCAACCTGTCGTATAACAGCTACTACGAAACCGGCAAGCGGCTGAGCGAGCGCTTCCCCAACGTATTTGCCGTATTAGAAGGCGGCTACAACGCCGAACTGCTGCCCCGCTGCGTGGAGAGTTTTCTGGCCGGTATCAATGGCGAAGAAGCCCCCTACCCCGTCGGGCAAACCCAGTCGGGCCTGCGCGTATGGGAAACCTACGAAATCAACGTCTACGCTGCACTGGCATACCTGCGCCCCTACTGGGGTTAATGCGAACGGAAAAACGAGCTTATGCACCAACAAATGGAAAGACTGTTTAGACCCAAGGTCATAGCGGTGATCGGCGGTAGCAACCGGCCCGACAGCTTAGGCTTCCCCATTGTGCGCAATTTAGCCAATGGCTTCAAGGGGAAAATATGGGTAGTAAACCCCAAGTACGACGAAGTACAGGGCTTCCCTTGCGTGCATCATGTACGACAACTGACCGAGCGCCCCGACTGGGCAGTGGTATGCACGCCGCCCCATACTTTAGCCGCCGTAGCCGAGGAATGCGCCCGGGCCGGCGTGGGGGGTATTGTGATGCTCACAGGAGGCGATGAAGACGATGCCCAGGAAAAACGCCGCCTCTACGACCGGTTGAGACAGTTGCGGCGACAGTACGGCATACGCATACTGGGCCCCAACAGCTATGGCGTCATCCAGCCCCACATCGGGCTACAGGCCACCTTGGCGGAGGTAGAAGTACAGCCCGGCAACTTAGCCCTCATCACCCAAAGCGGCGCACTGGGCGCAGCCGTATTGGAATGGGCCGCAACCCATCGCGTGGGCTTCAGCCACTTCTTTTCGACCGGGGCCATGCTCGACATCAGCCATGCCGACCTGATAGATTTCCTGGGCTCCGACAGCCGCACTTCGGCCATACTCATCTACATGGAAAGTATGCAGAGCGCGCGCCGCTTCCTCAGTGCCGCCCGTGCCTTTGCGCGCTCGAAGCCCATCTTGGTACTCAAGTCGGGCCGCAGCCAGCATCTACCCGACCCGGATGTAGAATTAGACATACTGGCCCCTGCCGACGAGGTGTATGCCGCCGCTTTCCGCCGGGCGGGCATCATCCGGGTGGATATGGTGAGCCAGCTCTTCAATTGTGCTCAGGCGCTGGCCCTACAACCCCGCCCTACGGGGCCCCGGCTGGCCGTAGTGACCAACTCGGCGGGGCCCGGCTTGCTGGCTACCGATTACTTAGTGGCGCAGGGTGGGCAGTTGGCCCGCCCCGGTGAAGACAAGCTGACTGAGATCAGGCAGCAGGGCGTGCTGGTGCGCGAAGCCGGGCCGCCGGTTATCTTAGCGCGCGGGGCCTCGCCCAACTGTTTTAAAACGGCCATCCAAAGCGTACTGCAAGACGACAACAACGACGGACTGCTGGTGGTGTACGCGCCTTATGCCGGCAGCGACCCCGAAGGCATTGCGCAAGCCTTGGGCGAATGCGCCCGGCATACCCGCAAAACGGTGCTGGCAGCCTGGATGGGCGAAGCCTCGGTGAAAGACGCCCGCGCCATCCTCGACCAGCATAAAATACCGCACTATCGCTTCCCGGAAAGCGGTGTCGATACTTTTTTGCGCATGTATGGCTACCACCACAACCTGCAACTGCTGCAGGAGATGCCCTCTACGCTGCCCCTCGACCTCAACTGCGACGAAAATGCCGTGCGCTCCATCTTCCGGCAGGTGAGGGCAGCCGGGCGGCAACGCCTCAACGACGCCGAAGCGCGCCAGGTATTGGCGGCCTATGGCATTGCGGCCAATCCCTTCCGGGTAGTGCGCGGCAGCGACGAGGCCGTTGCTTTTGCCGAAGCCAACGGCTTTCCGGTGGCCATGAAAATCGTCTCCCCCGACGTGGCCAACCGCACCGATGTAGGCGGGCTGCGCCTCAACCTTCAGTCGGCATCAGAAGTGGTGCAGGCTTTTGAAGACATCATCGCCAATGTGCGGCACAACTGCCCCGGCGCATCCATACAGGGCGTGATGGTGGAGAAGATGGTCAACAAGCGCTTCGAGCTGCTGCTATCGGCCAAGCGCGACCCCATCTTTGGGCCGGTCATTCTCTTTGGGCGGGGCGGGCGCATTGCCACCCTCCACCCCGATGTGCAACTCGGGCTGCCGCCCCTCAACTTAGCCCTGGCGCGCCGCATCATCGAGCGCACCCGGGTGTATAGCCTCTTGCGGGGTTTCAGGGAATTGGAGGGCGTCGACCTGCGCCAGTTGGAGACCCTGCTGGTGCGCTTTGCCTACCTCCTCATGGATTTTCCCGATATTGAGGAGATCGACATCAACCCCCTCATCATGGATGCCGGAGGAGGCGTGGTGGTAGACGCAGCCGTAGCCATAGCCCCCGAGCCCACCCAACACAGCCGTCCCTATCCACATTTGGTTATCTCGCCCTACCCCGAGCGCTATCAGCGCAGCGTATGCCTGCGCGACGGCACGGAAGTACTGTTGCGCCCCATACGCCCCGAAGATGAGCCCTTAGTGGAGACCCTGCTGGGCCGGCAGTCGCGGGAAACGCTCTACTTTCGCTTTTTTGGCCAGGCGCCTAAGGTCAACCATCAGTTTCTGACCCGTTTTACCCAAATTGACTACGACCGCGAGATGGCCATTGTAGCCACCCAACCTCTGGCCGGCAGCAGCGCCGCCGAAGAGGAGATTTTAGGCGTGGTGCGCATCATTGCCGATCCCTGGCGGGAGGGGGGCGAATACGCCATCCTCGTATCCGATCACTTTCAGGGCAAAGGCCTGGGGCGTATCCTCACCGATTATATTTTGGAAATTGCCCGCGATATGGGGCTGTTGCACATTCACGCCTCGGTGCTGGCTACCAACCAACCCATGATCGGGCTGTTCCGGAAAGCGGGCTTTACCCTTGAGCGCGAAGACTTTGAGACTTACCATGTGCATAAAAAGCTGACCTGAGGCCGCTTTGATCGAGGTGACAATTATCACCTGCCTTCGTAATGCTCTTCACAGAAATGGGGCCAGGCCCGCCCCTACCTTTGCTTCAACAAAGCAACCGGAACATCTGCTGCAAAAATCACCGGAAGGCGAAATGAAAATCACCTTTCTATTGATGGCAGCCAATTAGCTTTGTTGTTGGTGGCAAAGGCCAACCAACCACCCGGGCGCCCAAAACCGGAGCGGCGCCGGATAAATCCATCCACTTTTTTTACACAATTAAAAGCCTTAACCATGAAGGTTGAACAGTTGTATACGGGATGTTTGGCCGAAGCTGCCTACTACATTGAAAGCAACGGCGAAGCCGTTATCATCGACCCCCTCCGCGATGTAGAGCCCTACATCGAACGGGCCAAAGCCGATGGCGCCCAGATCAAATATGTGCTGGAAACCCACTTCCATGCCGACTTTGTATCGGGCCACCTCGATCTTGCCAAAAAAACCGGCGCCGCCATCGTTTACGGCCCTACGGCCAAGCCCGAATTTGAGGCCCACGTAGCTACCGACGGCGAAGTGCTAAAGGTAGGCAACGCCAGCATTGTAGTGCTGCATACGCCGGGTCATACCATGGAAAGTTCGACCTTCCTGCTGCGCGACGAAGCCGGCAAAGATTACGCCATCTTTACGGGCGACACCCTATTCCTCGGCGATGTTGGCCGCCCCGACCTGGCGGTAAAGTCGGACCTCTCCCGCGAAGACTTGGCCGGCTTCCTCTTCGATAGCCTCCGCAATAAAATTATGACCTTAGCCGACGAGGTTATCGTATATCCCGGCCACGGCGCCGGCTCGGCCTGCGGTAAAAAGATGGCCAAAGAAACGATGGGCTCGCTGGGCGACCAGAAGAAGTTCAACTACGCCCTGCGCGCCGATATGGGTCGCGACGAGTTTGTGAAGGAAGTAACGACGGGCCTTGTAGCGCCGCCGCAGTACTTCCCGAAAAATGCTGTGATGAACCGCAAGGGCTACGCAAGCATCGACGACATCCGCGAGCGCGGCCTTCAGGCCCTCAGCGCCCGTGCCTTCCAGGCCGCCTGGGAAGCTGAAGAAGCGCTGGTGATCGACACCCGCCATCAGGATGCCTTCGCCAAAGGCCATCTGCCCGGCTCCATCTTTATTGGCGTCGACGGCACCTTTGCCCCCTGGGTAGGCGCTCTGATCACCGACCTCCAGCAGGCTATCCTGATTGTGACCGAGCCCGGCCGTGAGCAGGAAGTGGTAGATCGCTTAGCACGCGTGGGTTACGACAATACCATCGGCTACCTCGATGGCGGCTTTGAAGCCTGGGCGGCTGCCGACATGGACGTAGAAACGACGCCCGATATGACGGCCGGCGACTTCTTCAAGCTGTACAACAGCGGCGCTCCCATCAACTTAGTGGACGTCCGTCGCAGCAGCGAATACGATGGCCAGCACATCGAAGGCGCTTACAGCCTGCCGCTTGACTTCCTCAACCAGCGGATGAGCGAAATTGACCGCGAAAAGCGCTACTACCTGCAATGCGCCAGCGGCTACCGATCGATGATCGCGGCTTCCATCCTGCAAGCCCGGGGCTATCAGGATGTGGTAAACGTACAAGGCGGTTTTAAGGCCCTCACCGATATGGGCATCCGTACGACGGATTACAAAGAGCAGATTACGGAGCTCTAAAACAGCTCTGACAAGATTTATATTTGGGTGATTTTGCTGATTTGAAGCGCGGTTAAGACACCATCTTAGCCGCGCTTTCTTTTTGCTCGCCGGCCGCCGCGCGATCCGGCTGCTGCCTCCGGCCAGTCTATGCGGGCCAGTACCGGGAAGTGATCGGAGGGATAATGGCCGTTGCGGGAGTCGGTGAGGGTAGCTTGCTGAAGTACCCGCCAGGGGTCGTTGACAAAGATGTAGTCGATGCGATTGGCGGGTATTTCATGAAATTTAAAGCCATTGAAGGTAGCCTCCGGACCAAAGGCCGGCTCGACGCTGCGTTGGCGGGTATCGTGCAGCCCGGCGCGCAGCAGCGCAATGGGCGCGTCGTCGGGGGTGGCGTTGAGGTCGCCCATCAGTATGGCGGGAGCCGAACCGGCTTGTTCCCGGATGCGGCTGAGTATGAGACGAGCCGATTCGAGGCGGGCTTCGCGACCTATGTGATCGAAGTGGGTATTGTATACCCAGAGTTCCTTGCCGTTGAGCCGGTCGCGCAAGTGGGCCCAGGTGCATACGCGCGGTAGGGCGGCATCCCAACCCTTGGAAGGGCCCTCGGGGGTGGGCGACAGCCAGAACGTGCCCGAGCCGAGGAGCTCAAACCGATCGCGGCGGTATAGCAGGGCTGAAAACTCGCCCTTGTCGGCGCCGTCGTCGCGGCCTACGCCCACGCGCGCGTAGGCGGGGCATTCTTGGTCGAGGTACAGGAGTTGGCTGAGCAGCGCCTCCTGTACGCCCAGCAGATCGGGGTTGTAAAAACGGATTTGGGCAGCCAGCCAACTGCGGCGCTCCGGCCAGGCATCGGGGCCGTCGGAGGGGTTGTCGAAGCGCAGGTTGTACGTGATGGCGGTAATGGCCTGCCCATGCACGCGGCCGGCATTGAAGGCGGCGGCCAGCATCATTAACATCAGTATTTTATTCATGGCACCGAAGATCATTTGCCGTAAAAGTAATGCAAAAAGCCTCCCCCTGCAACCGGCAAGGGAAGGCCTCCTACATAAATACTCCAGATAAAATTCCTGTTGTGGCAGAAAAAAAATCTTATTGTAGTTATTTCAACTTCTCTTTGATCAGGCGGCTCCACGCCTCGGCCAATTGCAATTCGTTGAGAAGTACGAATGTGCGGCTGGCTTCATAAAAGGGAATGAGCACCGGAGCGGCATTGGCATTTCGGGGCGACAAGCGCAACAGGAGCTTATCGACGACCTTTTTTTTATCGGCGCCGCTGCTTTCATGGGCGCTGTTCTGAACCGAGCAGTCGGCCATATCGCGCAGGTTGACGGTATAAGACTCGGCCACCTGACCATCTTCGAGGCGTACAAACGCCAGGCCGCGCCGGTCGGCATCAAGGCCTATGGCCGAGTCGACCCAGGTATCGTAGCGCGAAAGCGTATAGCCGGAAGAAGCTGCCAGCGATTGCAGCGCATTGACAAGCGCCTTGTTGCGACCGAGTCGCTTGCTGCGCGAATAGAAAAAGGGAAGTAAAAACAGCGCCAGGAAGAGCACTGTGATCAATATGGTGGTGATATCCATGAGGTAACTCAGTGAAAATGTTGAAGAGAAACAATTGCCTTTTAAAAGTTGGCTGCCGGACCAGGGGGTGAAGCGGTATGGCTGCGCCCGCTGACGGCCCCCAAAGGGCGGCAGTGGGCGTAGCCATAATAGCGGAACACCCGGCGCCGCCCGCGGTGCTAAAGCAGTAAAATGCTAAGCGGCGGGGCCCAAAAAAATGGTTACCTCATTAAATTACCAGAAATAATGGAAGGGGTATATGATGTCAGGCGGCGATAGCCCCAAGGGGCGCAGGGGAGTAGCGGCGGCATAGAGGGCGGCGGGCACATCCTTGAGCAGCAGCGCTTCGTCGGCGACCAATGCGGCGGGCAGCTTGCTTTTGAGCCAGGAGGCGCGGGCGTAGTTGACCTGATTTCCGCCCGGTATGCGCTCTTCGCCTATGGCAAAGGGCAGCAGGTTGTGCGAGCGGTTGGAAAGTTCGGGGCTATGACTGGCGGCGGTAGCGGTATTGAGCCCGCGATCGGCTTGGGCGCTATTGTGCCGATAGGCGCTGAAGAACAGCATGCCCAGCAGCAAAAGAGCACTCAACCCGCCTTGGACGACCGAACGTTTCATGGCTGCAAAGGTAGTGGTAAATTCCTGTTGTTAGAAAAAATTATTCTTCGCGCTCCGTAGCGGGACTGCCGCGCCGCCAGGCATAGAGCGCCAGCAGCAGCAGTCCGGCGCCCAGCCCCCAGCGCAGCCAGCGCGCCTGGGCCAAGCGCACCCGGCTTTCGAGGTAGTAGGGGTTGGGGGCGTTGGGGGTGCCTTTGCCGGGCCGGGCCTCCCAGTTTTCGGGGTCGGCATTATCGAGATCGGGCAGCAGCAGGCTGATGGTAAAGGCGCTGTCCTGAGGCGGAAGCCGATAGCCGATGCTATCGACGAGCGCGCCTAAGGGCGAGTACAGACCCAGGCGCTCCTCGCGCTTGTGCAGGCCAAAATCGAGGCCGCCGACCACCTGATAGGCTTCGGGGAACACCTGGCGAAACTTAGCTGCATCGCGGCATACCACTAAGTAATCGTGGGGCGCCAGGGTAGCCTCCGGGAAGATGAACTCGTGGGTAAAATCGGTGAGTACAAAGGCCCGAAGGTCGATGGTTTTATCGGATCGGTTGTGAATTTCTATCCAGTCGCCCGTTTGCCGGTTGCGGGCGCATATTTCGTTGATGACGACCTGGCCCTCGTGGGGGTCGCGGAAGGGTTCAAAAACGGCTTTGAGGCGATAGGCGCGGTCGGTTTTGAGCTTGAGCAGCATGGTTCGCTCCAGCGGATCGTCGGCGTCGCCCTCCCATCGGGCAAAGCGGTAGCCATAGGCAGGCAGGGCGCGGAGGCTGACGGGGCAGTTGGCGAAGTAGTAGCCCGACATGCCCCGGCTACCCACCTGGAGGTATTCATTGACGAGTACTTTACCGCCGGGGGAGGCTGCAACCTCTATGTGGCGGGGGTCGCCGGTGCGAAAGTAGTCTTGCAAGTGCCGGCGCATATAGGCCGGGCGTTGGCGCGCAAAATCATAGAGCACAGCGACCTCGGCCTGCCACTCCTGGCGGGTAAAGCGCCAGCGCCCGAGGTGGCGCGGCATTTCGGGCTCGTATACGGCGTAGAGCGAGTCGATGAAGGCGGCTACGCGATCGGGTTCAAAGGTGGTGTTGAGGTGATCGCAAAATCGATTGACGAAGCGGTAGCGGAAGCCTTCGTTTTGCAGCAGTTTGCGCAGGATGAAGGTGCTCCAGGGCGGATTGGGCCAGTGGGGTCCGTTGGGTTCGGTGTGGAATGCCAGGCTGTTGTTGCGGTAGGCGCGGGGGTCGTGGAGGCCGAAGCCCCAGTCGGTATCGTAGAGAATCCAGCGCCAGCGGCCGTCGGGTTTCTGGGGGCGCCAGTATTTGATGTTTCCGCCGGCGTCCTGGTTGTCGAAGTAGATCTGGGCGATCTGGTACTGCATAAAGTTATCGACGTCCATCCATTGCATGACGCGGGCATAGTGCTCGGGCTGGCGCAGGTCGTAGCGCTCCATAAAGGCGATCATGCGCCGATAGTGGGCGCGGCTGCCGCGCCGGCGTTCGTTTTGGTGTTCCAGCAGGTCGATGCTGTCTTTATCGACGCCCTTGCTGTGAGCGGCTACGAAGTAGCGGTTGATTTTTTCGCGGATGTTATAGATGCCCCAGTACTTGCCATTGATGTATACATGAGCGGGGCGGGCGGCCTGGGTTTCGAGGTCCCAGTGGGCTACGAGGCCGGTCATGAGTTCGTCGCGGAAGTGGGTTTTGCCGAAGTCGCTGCCGCCATTGCGGAGTACGAGAAATTTGAAGTTGTCGGGTTCATCGGGGCCAAAAATGTCGTGGCGGACGCGGGTTTCGCCGTACTGCTTGCGGGCGATGATGGCGAGCGATTTTTGGGGGAATAAGCGGCTCATACCTCCAAACAGCCTGATGCCCGCTAAGCTGCTGAACACCCGGCTGCCGTCGGATTCAAAAATATCGATATGGCCGGTGAGCTCGCGCCGGCTCCAGAAGTTGGCGCCCGGCTTAAACCAGGAGCTGTCGACGGCTTGGGGGCCGGCTACAAATATGCCTTTATAGGGGTCAAAAAGCAAAGACGAGGTGATGCCGATGGATACCACGGGAAAGGTAGACGTGGGCTCGCGAAAGAAATAGGTTTGACCGCAATAGCTTCCCCTGCCGCCGCCAAAAAAGGCTACGGCCCGCACTACGGTGGTGGCGGCTACCCGAAAGGAGGCGGTATAGCGCTTTGAGCGCGAGGTAGGCAAGCTGCCGTCGAGGGTGTAGTAGATGGCTTCGGCGCCGGGCGCAAACAGGGCTACCTCCAGCGGATGGTCGAAAAAACCGCCCCCGGGCTCAAACCGAACGGCGAGGCTGTCCGACTCGCCCTGCGCCCAGGCAGGAAGAGCAACGGTTGCGAGTGCCAGCAATAGGAGGATGACGTTTTTCAAAGTATAGCTGTTTTTGGGTATTATAGTTCTCCAAGCCAAAATTTGTGCATCCTGACTTGGAGAACTTTAGACTTGTTCAGCGGGTCATGAACAAGTCTATTCATGCACCAATATAGGCTGTTTTTTTAAAGTGTTCCCTGCTTGCATAATTTTTTTTGTGTATTGACGCAGAAAAGGGAAAAGGGGGACATGCCTGAAATGGGAAATGAGCCCCGCTTGGGTCTTTTTACTGCAAAAACCTAAAAAAGTTACTACAATTGGTGAGGATTCCAAATGACAAGTGGAGAAAGTAGCAATCCGGCAGGCATTCCGCCTTTGAACACACAGGCGCTGCGGCTATCATTGGCGGGTCGGTGATACTGTATAGATAAGGTTGCGGCGCCAAGGCGGCCGAGATTTATGGCGATCTCGGCGGGATCGAGCAGGGCCTCTTCGCCAATGCGGTACAACACATCGCCGGGTATAAGCCCGGCCGCATGGCCATTGAGCCCTGGCGTTACTTCCAAAACCATCATCCCAATGGAATCTCCATATACGTCGGGATGATGAAGCCGGTACAGCGACTGGCTAACGTAGGCTTTCAGGTTATCCGGCAGGGATGGATTGTGATCGAGCAGGCGCTGCAGGTAGTGAATGGCCGCTTCGCCATCGGATTCGATGAAAGAGAGGTGCGCTAATCGAAGAAGTTCTTGTGGATGGGTTTCGAGGGTGTGGTAATCCTTTCTGCGGATGCCCTCGTATTCGCCCTCCGACAAGATTTCGGCCAAGCCGGCGGTTTTGCGCATCAGCCGGATGAAGGGGTCTGCGATTTCCCGCGAGATGTCCCGGACGGGCGCCGGACGGGCTGCGCTGATCTGGCCGGCTAACCAGGCTTGGTACTGCTCATGGTTGGTTTGCCAGGCATCGCGCCATATTTCGGCAGGAGGCGTTTGGGGTTGATCTTTAAGCAGGTAATAGAAGGCAAACCAAGGCCAAAGGTCTGTGCTTCCACTCCAGGCTACCAAGGCACGGCCAAAGGACAGGCAGGCCATGTAGTAATGGCTCTTGTACTTAAATACCCAGTTTTCAAAGGCAGCGATGAGACTTTGAGAGAGCTTATCGTCGGGTAGCGATAGCTCGAAGTGCTGCTGAGCGCTGTAAACCAGCAACTGCCGGTATTCGTCTATTTCCTTTAGCTCTACGTAAAAGTTATCAAAATGCGAAGCGGTATCGGGGTTATGGCTCAGGTTGAGTTGCTGTGCCTTGTAGTGATCCTGCTTGAAAGCGGCGCTCTGCCAGTGCTGCTCGACGTACTGCAACCATTGGCGGTGGTGCTGCTGCGCGCGCAACTCGTATGCCGGGGCGGTCTCATTGAGGCGCCTTTTTTCTTTATGAGCAAAAGGCCGGGGGGTCAGGTCGCCGAGCATTTCGTGCAATGCCCACAGGCGGCTCAGGTTTTCGCTGCACTCTTTGGATACCAATTGGCAGGCGGCCTCGTAGCGCAATTTGGCGGAGGTGGTGAGGTCGCCCTCAATTTTTTGGCCGATGACGATGTCGCCTGGGCCGGTGTGGCGGATGGGAGGAGTGCCTTTATCTTTATCGTCCATAGCGGTTTGTCAATGGGTATCTAATAAGAAACATCCGAGGGGGGTGATGGCGATGCCCAGGGCGGCGTTGCCTTTGATGGGAATTCGGATGGGTTGGCCATCGCGATACAGATAAAAAAGATTGATGTCGCCCGAAGCGGTTTGCCCCAGCAATTGCCCCAGCTCGCTCGTCTCTGTCAGCTTATGTTCATTGACCTGATATAGGATATCGCCCACGCGCAAGCCCGCCTTTGCCGCCCGCCCGCCTGCATCGAGCCTGGCAACCATAATGTTCATCCCCTCCGGATAAGATGAGGGCGTTTTGAGTTTGTGGATACTGTGTTGTATAAAAGCGAATAGAGCCGATCCTTTGTTTACCCCTTTTAACGCTTTGGAGAAGTAGTAATAAACTGCCGCCGTATCGTTTGCTAAAAAAGGAAAACAAGCGGCTGCCAACAGCGAATCCGGAGCTGTTATGGCGGTATCTATGGGAGATGCGATTGGCGGCTTACTCCCCGACGAGGCCGACGGAAGTACATCACAGGGTTCGGGCGATATATCGCCGCCCAGGATGCTCTTTTTGCGCTGAAACAACGCCTGTTGCCGCTCAATCAGCTCTTCCCGGATACCCGGGTAGCGCTCTGCCTCCAAAAACAGACAAAAAGCCCGAAGTTCGCTCCTGAGAAAAACCCACTCCTCCGGCTCCAATACGCGCCCATACTGCAAAACGGCCGCTACAACGGCAATTTGCGCTTCCACCCGCTTCAGATAAAAGAGTTGGTTTTCTTTCTCCTTCACCGTTTCTTCGGAGCTGGCCGTGGCAAGGCTCTCCTGAAAATAATCAAGATAACTATTTACTGCATAAGCATATTCATCCAGCGCATCATAAGCTTGGCTAACAAAACCCGCATGCCGCTTGAAAAGCTCTCGCTGATGAGCCCTCCTGGTTTCTTGCACTATGCCGGATAGCCCCCAGTTGCGCTGCAAAAACATCAGTCCGTCCATATATCCGCTACGCAGGCGCTCCCGGCGCTGTACATCCGTTTCCAATGGCGAAAAAGAAGGCGTTATAGGACTGTTTGTAGGCCGCGCTCGCAGCCATTGGCTGTGGAAAACGCCTAATTTGATCAGGTTTCCGCTGAACTCCTGCTTGATCAGCCCCAACGCTTCCTTGTGGTCGCGTCTGTTTTTCCAATAAAGAGCGCCAAGGGTAGCCGCAGCCACGATGGCAGCAGCCATCAGCCATACCCATCGACGTTGCCTTAGGTCAAAGTAGTATTTTTTATCTCCTATGACGATATCCCCTTTCCCTTCATGCCTTACGTCCATGCGCTTGTCCAACCTATTGATTAACAATTTTTTGACCAATCACAATATCGCCTTTTCCGTTATGCTGTATCAATCCGTCCATCATGGCGCGCGGCTCGTGGGTATATATTTCGGGGGCTTTTGCGGCGGCGAGCTCATTCAACCTCCCCATAAAAAGTGGCGTAATGACCAATTTTTGTTCAGCCAGCAAATGGTAAAACCAGTGCAGCGCGTCTTCCCGCAGTTTGTTCATACTCCGGCCTACCTCATCGGCGCTATGGGTGTCTCGCCTTGCTTTAGCGTCCCAGTCCTTCCATCTGGCCTGAAGACTAATATAATCTATCCGCTCTGCATCGGGCAATGAAGCCGCCTCCATCAGACTGAAAAAGGAACCAAACTGGCTGCCGGCCATCCATTCTTCCACTTTCCTCCTGATCAGATCTATTTCCATAACGCCTGCTTTTTGGCTCCTAATATACAATAAAAAAAGCGTCCAAAATGGGCTTTGCGCATTATTTTTCCTGCTCAACGTCAATTTTCCACTTCCCCACGGCAGAAATTTCCAGAAAGTATCGCCCGGGGGTGGTAAATTCAATGGGCTGCGTCGATTTTTCCTGGCTGGCGTTGGTAATGATTTGCGGCATCCCCTGGCCTTCCGCCGATGTTCCGCCCTCCGGCACAATGAATACGGCAAAAACGCCGCCTATCTGGGGCATGTCGCTCTCATATTCATATACCAAGCGCGCAGGCTTTCCGCTAAGCTCAAAAACCGGCGATTTATAGGTTTCTCCCGGAGGTAAAGCCGCCAAAGCCGCATTGTCGAAGCTCATAAGCGTAGCGTAGCCGCCCTCGGAAGCAGAGCCGCCGCAGGCCCACAGCAGGATAGATAACCCAATAACTACAAAGTACTTGATCATGTTGATGGTTTTTAATTTTTAGGGCGTGCCCCCGGCCTGGTTTAGCTACCAAAATTTTGCCACCCAAAAACATATTGGCGGGTAATATTGGCTCCGATGTTCAGGCCGGGGTCGCGTCGTCCGCTCTTATGCCCTCCTTGGGGTCGGGCATACCGCTTCCACCGCTCACGCGGGCGTTTTGCTTAAAGTTGCAAAAAGCTTTATAGAATTAAAACGACTGCACGCCAACACTTTTGATTACCATCAATCACTTTTACCCATAGGGCGCCTTTAGGAAAGGCCAGGGCATCTAAGGTTATAATAGAAGCGCCACGCTCAATCGTTGTCCGAAAAACACCCCTCCCTATGGCGTCATATATCTCCAATTCCCTCGCATCTGTTGGAAGCACTACTGAAAACTGCCGTTCGGACGGATTGGGGTATACCTTCAGTAACTGTAAATTATCCGCCTCTATTTCATTAAAACCATTAACAATTTCCAAAGAACTAATGATTTCAAGATCATCAACCTGGTAAAAATCATCTCCCTCAGAAAACGAAGCCTCAAAACTGGTTTCTACCTGTGCCGCACTTTGCCATGCCTTTATGGTATAGCGTTCTCCCGGCAGCATACCCTCCACAACAGAAGCGGTAGTCGCATCGTCTCCCCAAACCGTTATGGCCAGATTCTGTCCCATATAAACGGCCGCGCCACATAAAATACCTGAGGGTGTAAATATCCCCAGTTCATCTCCGGCATTAAGCATAGTTTCAATAACCGGCGCAGGGAACACCATCGTGCTATTATTGCCTGTATTTAGAGTGCTATCTAAAACATAGCGGCGCGTCCCCAAAGGTTCAATTATGACAGATGAGCGATGCCATTCCTCTTCCGTAGGCGCAAAATTTGGAGGATACAATAACGTAGCTAACCCTGTTGATTTGAGTTTATAGCCTTGGGTTGGTAAGAGCTGACCAATATTATTTATCCCGAAAGCAGGAATATAAGTCTGGCCGGCATTATTTTTTACAATTTCAATCTGGTTGAAAATACTGGAAAGTTGAGCCGAAGCGTCTCCTGGTTCATCCCTTAGATAGCTTATAATTTGCCAACCCTCCCGGATGGGAATGGGCGTAACAGAAGGATCCGCCTTTATCCCCCTGATGGTAAGCGTTGATAACGATTCTACCTTAACCTGGTAACCTTCGGTTTCATTCCAATCGCCTACGTTATTAATTCCCAAGGCAGGAATTACGCTTTGCCCATCTTCATCTTTCAGCAGAATAACCTGTGAGGCCACAGGAGCCAGAACACTAACTAAATCAGGTTCGTCAGGAATAACATAGCTGGAAATGGTATTCCACCCAGGCATAAGAATAATATCCAGCGTATCTCCTCCGCTTCCTGTCAAAGAGGTCAACATACTGATACCGTCGTTGGCATAGGCGTTGGTGTGAGATACAATGCCATTGGTTCCAACGGGGGCATAGGCGGCAATTCCACTTAGTATTTCCTGATTCGCAGCCCGGTATACTTTAACTTTAAACACTTCTCCGGGAATAAACCCATTGGCCGGCTGTCCGGTAGCCGCATCATTGCCATAGACAGCGCAAGAAGTATTCTGTCCAGTCCAGACAGCAAAATTGCTGCAATAAAGCTGGCTGTTTCGCTCGAAGAAAAACCCAATGACATCGCCACTCTCAAGGGGAGTTCCATCTATGCTACTTTCCAATGTAGACGGAATAATGATGGTATGATTTATACCTGTTGGAGAGGCAATCCAGGGAGATGATAACTGTGCCCCCGCCTGTTGCACCGTCACCTGAAACGTGAGGCTACAGCCGGATATCGTCAGCGTGGCGCTGCGCGCGCTCGTAGCAGTGTTTGCACTGTAGTTTACATCGAACGAACTGTTGCCGCTACCCGACGACGCGCTCAACGTAATCCACGACGGCGCGCCGCTAACCGTCCAGTTGTTGCAGTTCGAACTCACCGAAACCGCCGCGCTGCCAGAGGCCGCGCCCGCATTGATCGTTGAAGGAGTGGCGCTAAGCGTTGCCGTTGCCCCCGCCTGTTGCACCGTCACCTGAAACGTGAGGCTACAGCCGGATATCGTCAGCGTGGCGCTGCGCGCGCTCGTAGCAGTGTTTGCACTGTAGTTTACATTGAACGAACCGTTGCCGCTGCCCGACGACGCGCTCAACGTAATCCACGACGGCGCGCCGCTAACCGTCCAGTTGTTGCAGTTCGAACTCACCGAAACCGCAGCGCTGCCAGAGGCCGCGCCCGCGTTGATCGTTGAAGGAGTGGCGCTAAGCGTTGCCGTTGCCCCCGCCTGTTGCACCGTCACCTGAAACGTGAGGCTACAGCCGGATATCGTCAGCGTGGCGCTGCGCGCGCTTGTTGCAGTATTTGCGCCGTAGTTTACATTGAACGAACCGTTGCCGCTACCCGACGACGCGCTCAGCGTAATCCACGACGGCGCGCCGCTAACCGTCCAGTTGTTGCAGTTCGAACTCACCGAAACCGCAGCGCTGCCAGAGGCCGCGCCCGCGTTGATCGTTGAAGGAGTGGCGCTAAGGGTCTGTGCGGGCTGATTGACAATCTGTATACTTATTACATTGTTATAACTCCCATCTTCTACCTGTGCCCACTCTCCTCCATTGGCACGGTACCAGACGGCAATCACGTAATTACCGGCAGCATTCCCTAATGTAAAATTGTAGGTAAGGTTACTCGAAAAGGAACACCCGCTACATAGCGATAAATTTTGCTTGCTTTCAATTTCATTCAAGTACTCGCCATCCGCATTGTATAAATCAATGGATATTTCTCCACTGAAAGCACTTCCTGTATTATTTGTAATATTAAAATTAGCGGTTGCCGCCTGATTCATTACCACAGGGCTAGGGTTAATGGCAATTGCCGTAGCCATAGTAAGACCGCCACCGCCGCCGCCGCCCGTGGAGCAGGTATAAGATGCGCTCCAGCCGGCATCGCCAACAGAACCATCCGTAGTAAAAACCACATACATATTCCCGGAATTAGCCGTCACCGCCGACGGCAAAGTGCTGCCGCTGTATTCCCCTATCAGCGGCGCGCTCGCGCTCGTTCCATTGTACACCCGCACAAAATCGTAATCTTCCTCCGTTGAAAAACTTGTGAAGGTCAATGTCACCGAGGTAGCGCCGCTCGGACTGATCCGCCACGAACAGTCCAGTCCGGCCCCATATTCGCTGCTGCCGCTGCCGTCGCTGAAGCTTCCGCTACAAGCCGTCAGGTTGGTTGTACCGGAACAGGCGCCACCGCCGCCGCCGCCACCACCCGAAGCTGCCTGTAGAGCAGCGAAAGCATTAACTCGTCCGTGCCCCAATTGACTGGTCCAACTTCCATTAGGGTTGCCGGCATTGCTTGAATAGCTATAGCCGCCTACCTTATCACAGGTTGACTCAAGAACTGCCCGAGCCTGAGCTTGCGTGAGGTTGGAATTGACCGACAATATGAGCCCCATAACCGCCGCAGCATTAGGACAGGCCGCAGAGGTGCCGCCATAGTACGCGTCATAATCGCTGTTGTATGGAAAATTAGTATTGCTGGTATTATACCCGGCTGTTCCTGTAAGGTCTGTTGTCATGATGTATACCCCGGGAGCGGAAACATCAAGCCCTGAACCAAAATTACTTCCCCAATTCGTAACCCCATCGCAGGATGAGGGCGACTTTCGCTCATCACAGGGGCTGGTAGCGCCAACGGCAATACAAGCAGCGTAATAAGCCGGGTAGCTTACGCTGGTATTGCTATTTCCCGCAGCAAACAATACCGGGCATCCTTTACCCTGCCTTCCATTTGAAACGGCATTGTCAATTGCGCCATTGACCAAAGAAGAAGAGCTGCCTCCTCCCCACGAATTACTAAGCACATCTGCGCCATTCTGCCAGGCCCAGTTAATTCCATTGGCTAACCAGGAAGTCATTGTTGTCCATCCATCAGGCGTGTTATTATAAGAAATGCGAATTGGCATCACCCGGCAGTTATAAGCAATCCCAGCTACGCCAATGTTGTTATTAGCCCGGGCCGCAACAAGCCCGGCACATGCGGTTCCGTGCGCATCCTGAGAATACGTAGGAGCGCCGCCGCTACCCTGCCCTGTTGCATCATATCCCCCAACGAGATTAGCCGATAAATCGGGGTGATTAAGCTGTACCCCATTGTCCAATACAGCTATCCAGATGTTGGAATTTCCGGTATTAATCCCCCAGGCTTGGTCTACTTTCATATCCGCTCCCGGGGTAGAGCCCGTAATTTGCCCCTCATTATTAATTGTCCATTGATATTCATACAGAGGATCATTGGTAAATGAAGGTTGTAATAACAAAAAGTCAGGTTCTGCAAATAAAAAATCTCCGGATTCTGCTAATGTATTGGCTATGCCCAAGGCATCTCCGGGAGAATTCGAAGTAGTACTCAAATAGTATATGCCAGGCGTATAGCTATCTTCTCTGTTAATTTTCAACCGCAATCTATCTGTGTACAGGCGAAGCAACGCCTCATCGTCTGTTTTTTTCAGTCCCACTATTATATCGTTGGTAAAACTTTGGCAGCCCTCGTGCTCCCGATATATCAGGAAAGGGTTTGCCAGCGCAATACCAGGAGTTTGTCTCAAATCATTCAGTAGTGTGTGAATAATCCTCGGTGAAGCTATTTGCTCAAGATTGGCTATTACTACCCTTGGCGTATCCAACTCCATTTCAGCGCTAAACTCCGGCAATAAGTCCCACATTGAAAAAATGGCTTGTTTCTGCTCTATAGATAGCCCTTCCTCAAACCTCAATAAGATGCGGTTTTCAGAAAGCTGATAAAAAACTTTTCCATCAGGGGTGTAACTGTAGTAATCTTGTGCAAGAAGGTTTGTACATGCGATTACCAGCCCGATTACAGCAAGCAAGCCCTTAATTCCATTAGCCATAGCTACAAAATTGACAAAAAGTTAACGGAAGATTCACCATTGCAGCAATAGCATTATTAAGATATGACTACTAACGCTGCTTGGAAGATTGGTTCTATAGTTCTCCACGCTGAGGTTGATAGATCTTAACGTGAAAAAAATAGGGCTTCAGTGTTTTAAATGGCATATTAAAAGACCACCAATTGCGCCCTGTCCTAATCCTACATAAAAACAGGATAGAACCATTCAGCAATAGATGATAGTAAACAACTTTAACTAATTTCAACCCTCACAAAAATACCCCCAATACTACCCCCTCCGCTTGGACATTTTTAGCTTTTTTTTGCATAGCTTTGCCCTGACCGCTAACCCCCAAATGCTCGTCTTGTGGCTAATCAACATGATTTTTTTCGGGCGACAGCCCTGCTGAGCAATGAAGAATACGACCATTTTCTCCGCTTTGCCGCCGCCTGCCTACCCGGCGGCAGACAAAAGGATTTGCTGCTTTTTCTCGACAATCTTCCCAAAATATTGATCAACCAACAGGAGCCAACCCTCGATCAAATAGCTCACTATCTGGCCGCCGCTACCGACGCCAGCGTATCCGTCGCCACCATAAGCCGCTGGGTCAGCGCCTCCGCCGATATACTCAATGACTTTTTATGCCTGCTCGAATTGCGGCAAGACCCGCACGCCCGGCAGCAGTTGCTGCGCAACTTCCTCTCCCGAAAAGGAGAAACCATCACTTACGAACAAATATGGACCCAACATCGGCAGAAAATACAATCCGGGCCGGAAGACGCCAGATTCCACCACCGCCTCTGGGCCATCGACCACGAACGGTCGCTACATCCCTTAGCCGATGATTTTACAGATGAAGCCCCCGACGCCGGCCAAACCATCGCCCACTTAGAGCACGGCTTCGTACTCCAACGACTCCTTTACCGCCTCAATGAGCTCAACGAAACAAAAATCTACGACATAAGCGCCCCTGCCGCCAATGAAATGATAAAAGCGGTCTGGAGCCATTTTCGCGCTCATTACCCCCCTGGGCATCATCTGAGGGATATGCTCGAACAACTCGCCGAACTGATGGTCAATCCGAAAGACGAAGCCCGCTTCCAACAAACCAAACACACCCTACTGACCCACCTGCGCCTGTTCAGCCCGCAGGATGCCAACCTCTTCCTCCGCCAGTTGCTCAACATCGTCAACCGACAGTCGCGTTTAGGAGATACGCGTATGCTGAGGGAAAGCCTTGAGCTGTACAAAGAAGGCCTTCGAACCGGAGTCCTGCTCACCGACAACCAGCTACCCCCCAAACTGCTCATCAACATACAGGCTACCGCCGATGGCCTCCAACAATACGAATGGGTAGAAGAATTCTTAAACACCTATTCCTCCCGGCTGAAAGGCCCCATGTCGGCGGCGGCCGCTCAATTGGCTCAAAGCGGCCACTGGTTTATGATGGGGAGTGATTTGCAAGAGTCAGAATTGCTTCAGAAAAGTTTGAAATGCCTGCCCGATGGCCATCTGCCCTTGTGGTACAGCCTCAGGCGGTACTCCATAGAAATCAGGGCGCATTACGAACTGTTTGCAAAGCGCCCCGAGCAAGATGTATCCTACCTAATGCCCATCTTAGACAAATACAATAAGTACCTCCAGCGAAAATCGCTGCTCAACAACAATACGAAACTCTATTATTTACAAGGGCTCCGGTACCTTAAAAAGTTGATCCTCCTTCACAAGCAGCCCCGCGCTAAAATCCTCAACGAACAGCCCAAACTATACGCGCAAATCGAATCGGATACCCTTGCCTGGAAGTCGTGGTTATTACAAAAAACAGCCGGGCTGGCATCCCGACAGGATACCAGCCCGCAAAATTCCAACAACCCGTCGGCTAAATATCAGCGAGATCGTCGGTGATGATGATGGGCGGCGGCGCATCATCGCCCCCTCCCATAATGTGCAATTGTTGTGAATCGGATAAAACAGCCCCTGCTGGTAGCCCTTGTACCAGTGCAGCAAAACATTGCGTTTGCATGACCACAGAACTTAAAAATGAAGGAATGAGCCGAGGGGGCCATTTGCCGGAGCTATCGTCCGGCATGGCAGGCTAATTCCGCTCTGTACCATCTTGGTGCACCTAAACTCTACACAGCGCCTCGGTAATTGTCAATGCAAAACTACAGGCAATCGAAGGGGCATAAAACCTCCCTTGTCCATTCGTGTTATTCCGGAAATTCGCGCGAATTCGTCGAATTTGAGCGGCTATATAGTTCTCCAAGTCAGGATGAGTGAAAAATGGACGCCGCTATTTTTTCGGCTGGCAAGGCAAAAAACGTAGGCATAGCCTAAGCTATGGCGAGGCTTTTTAACGCCGCCAGACGGAAAAAGAGCAAGTCAAGATGCACAAATCTTGGCTTGGAGAACTATAAATCCTCAAAAGACGACAACCATTCCAGCAATCGGAGATTCAACCGATTTGTCGTTTGCGTCAGCGTTCGATGATCCTGCGTATCGCGCAGGGTGTCCCGTTGCAGTTGGTCTATTTCTGCCCGGAGCGATAACAGGTCGTGTCGGTACTGCCCTTTTCTGTGCTGCTGGTCGTAATCTATCAGCGCCATGATGGCGTCTTTGCGCCTGTTTTCTCCTACGGCCTTTTCCACCAAATGCCTGAGTTGCTGTTGGGTATATGAAACTTGAGCAATATTGCCCGCGACAGGCCCCGGCAGGGGCTGAGCCGGCGCGCTGTAGGTTGTATCCATTGCCAGTTCGTTTAACAATGCGCGCGCAAAACCCGCAACAATGGCAGCCGCAGCAACCTGAAAGCCCAATTTATCCGTAACTCCCTTTTCGTAATGCGAGGTGTCGGATATAGCCCTCAGGTTCAAATGTTGTATTCGCGGAAATTTTTGCAAAAATCGCAACGCCGTCGCCTCCATCTCCAATGCTAAGGTCGCATTATAACTTCTTTTTATGGTTTCAATTACTTCGTTTTCTTCATTTTTAATCACTTTGTTACCTCCGGCTATTGCCCCTGCATAAACCCTCACATCTGCTATGTTCACCGGCGAATGGGCGGGCAGCAGCACCTGATCCTTCCAGGCCTCCGACCGCCCCACTTCCTTAGCCACACTTACCAAATACGGGGAATATTGCACATCCAATGGCCGCGCGCTGAATCCGTCCCGAGTATGAACCCCGCTTTCGTAATGATGCCCGTGTACGCCGATAACCACATCCCCCAATGCCACATCTTTGATCCCTCTGGCTATCCCCAACAACACTACCAGATCGGGCTGAAGCGAGCTGACCAGCATCCCCAGCTCCCCGGCAACGGTATCAACACCCGATCCCGGAGTCGTGAGCCATAGCTCGTAGTCGTGAGTCTTTCCCTCGTACATGCCATGCCTATACATCCCGCCCCAGTCGGGCTTAGCCTCTGGCAACAGGGCAAAACGCTGCGCAACCGCCTGGTATTCCACCTCCACAGGCGTAATGAGCAACACGCGAAGACGAGTTTTCATAAAACAGGCTTGCTTTGTGTTATAATGGCTTTGACCGACTGCCACAGCTTGTTGTAAAACGCCCGGTCGCGCTGCTTTTCCACCTCCCAAACAGGGCAGTTGGCCCGGCTCACTCCGTATAAGTAAGGCATATACCTCAACCGGGCGCCCGGCCGGCCCGAATCAATCACCTGCGCATACCCATAAGGGAATGCGCTGTATTTGTACAAGTGCATTTGCCCGGGCCCCGACTGGCTGTTGAGTTCCCGGCACAGCTCCGACAGTTGCCTTTGTACAGCGGCCATCTCCTGGAAATCATCCCACTCCGAGGGCATAACCCGCGCCCTGTCCTGAAAATAGTCGCTCGTAAAGCGCCCTTCCGGCGAGGCTATGTACAGATGAAAATTGACGCCCCGGTTGAGCGCGCTCACCACATGCCGGGCGTATTCCGAATGGCTCCGGCGGGTAAAATACTGCGCAAATGAATGCAGGCGAACGCCCAATTCAATTACCTCCTCCTGTGCCGCCTCAATAAAATCTACCTTCTGCCGGATGGGAAGCCTCCCCTCCAGATGCAATTTAACGGTAAGTTTTTCTCCTGCCTCGTCTATGGGTACCACAGCAGGCGCACAGCCGTCAATAGCCACAAAAGACAGCGCCTCAGCATCCCACCTCAGGCACAGTTCCTTGTTGAGTACTTCGTGCAACCCATGCGCCAATCGTTGCAATGTGGCCGCATGAAAGGCATCCAAAGAAAGCCGGCCCGACAATAACTTCCCCAGCTTGGTCAGGGTTGATTCCGCAACGGGGTAACCCACCGCGCTTAGCTTCATGGCGATGGTCTTTTGCGCATACAATGTCCGCTTATCCTGCGTCAGCAACAGCCACGCCGATGGTATAAAATCCGGTAGCTGGTGTTCGGGAATGCGATGCTGGGTATCCAGATTCATGGTTTTGCGTTTATATTTTATGGTTCTCCAAAGATAAGGCCTATTACCTATGCTTAAAATGGTTTTTTTGCCCCTCCCCCCAACAATCGCCAAAAGTCTTCATAGGTCTCCTGGCCCAGGTTTATAAATCTTGGCCGGGAGAACCGTATCTTTGCCCAAAGGCCGCCGTCACGTTCAACCACACACAACATGCCATCGTTCGACATCATCATTGTAGGCGCGGGAATAGTAGGCTTAGGCGCCGCCTACCGACTGCTGGAGCAGCGCCCCGACCTCCGCTTAGCTGTACTGGAAAAAGCAGAGGCCGTAGCCGCCCATCAATCGGGCCACAACAGCGGAGTTATCCACTCCGGTATTTACTACAAGCCAGGCTCGCTGCGGGCCGTATTGTGCCGCCGGGGCTACGAGGCTATGGTGCATTTTTGTGAAACCCAGGGCATAACCTACCAGCTTTGCGGCAAGATCATCGTAGCGGTGCGCCCCGAAGAACTCCCCCGCCTGAAGGGCATCTACGAGCGGGGCTTAGCCAATGGCATGAAGGGATTGCGCCAATTGAACACCCCGGCCGAAATACGCGAAATAGAACCCCACGCCGGCGGCATAGCCGCCATTCATGTGCCCCAGGCCGGCATCGTCAACTACCGGCGGGTAGCCGAAAAATATGCCGAATACATAACCGCCCAAGGCGCCCACCTCCGCTTCAATACCCAGGTGCTCAACATCGCCGACGAGGGTCGGCTGCGCCGGGTCATCACCACCCAAGGGGAATACGAGGCCAAATTGGTGATCAGCTGCGGCGGGCTGTACTCCGACAAGCTCAGCCAAATGACCCTGCCCGAGGCCGAGGCCCGCATTCTGCCCTTCCGGGGCGAGTACTACCAACTGCGGCCCGAGGCCGAGCACTTGGTACAAGGCCTCATCTACCCCGTGCCCAACCCCAACTTCCCCTTCCTGGGCGTACACTTCACGCGCTTGGCCGAGGGAGGCGTCGAGGCCGGCCCCAATGCCGTACTCGCCTTCGCACGAGAAGGCTACCGCCGCACCGATGTACATTGGGGCGAATTAGCCGAGACCCTCGGATTTCCAGGCTTTCAGATACTGGCGCGGCGCTACTGGCGCGACGGGCTGGCAGAGATGCGGCGCTCCTTCTTCAAAAGCGCTTTTGTAGCGGCCCTAAAGCCCTTAGTGCCGGCCATACGCGCCGAGCACCTCGCGCCCGGCGGCGCAGGGGTACGCGCCATGGCGTGCAGCCCTGCCGGCGACCTCATCGACGACTTTTTGTTCTACCATACGCCCGGCGTCATTCACGTAGCCAACGCGCCCAGCCCGGCGGCTACGGCATCCTTAGCCATCGGAGAAGAAGTAGCCGGTATGGCCCTGAAGCAGTGGGGAGGTTGAGGTAATGGTCTGGGTTATATGTAAATGTGCATCTGGGATGTTTTAGTTGAACTCCCGATACTCCAAGGGGGTCATACCGGCTTTTGACTTGAACAGTCGAATGAAATACTGCGGATACTGAGCAATGATTTTATCAATGGCATCATTTTGGCGGTTCTACCCACTCGCACTCTGGTTTTCGGATGAGGTGTTTGCGCCGTATTCAAGATAGCGGTTGCAACCTCGCTAGGCTTCAAAATTGGGAACGTGCTATTACTTGATTGTAAAATGGTGGTCAGCATTTTTACAAAGTTTTCCCGCATTTTACGATAAGGGTTTCCCGCAATCGGGTCAGGATATTGTGAATTATCTACAAAAGCGGTTTCCACGCCGCCCGGCTTGATCAAGGACACTTTAATGCCAAAGCTACCCAATTCCTGGCGCAAAGCATCGCTGAAACTCTCCAGTGCGTATTTGCTGGCATGGTAAGCACCCGCGCCCGGCGAAGTAAATTCACCGCCAACGGAACCAATATTGATGATAAGCCCGCTTTGTCTGGCTCTCATCTGGGGCAAAACCAGCTGCGTCACCCGAATCAGGCCAAAAACATTTACTTCAAACTGGTATTTAAGCTGATCGGAAGTCAGCTCTTCTACAAACCCATTTTGGCAGTAGCCTGCATTGTTGATCAGAATGTCTACTTGCCGGTAAGCGGCATAGATCTGCTTGAATGCAGCTTGAATGCTCGCCTCATCAGTAACGTCCATTGAAAAAGTTGCGCAACCCAATCTTGTAAGATCTTTCATCTTGTCGGCATTCCTGGCAACGGCGATTACTTGAAAATCATGCTGCGCAAACAACTTCGCCGTTTCTTTTCCGATACCCGAAGACGCCCCGGTGATCAATACGACCTTTTTCATCTTCCTTTAATTTTTATGATTAAATGATGATGCAAAAGTCGCGTAGCAATGGTTAGGCTGGATAATACAAAATCGGGATAGTTGTATAGTTTTCCAAGATGTCGAAACAAGCGCAAATACGCTCAGACTATTCCAGTCGTTTACTTTTTCACGGCATAACCCATATATCCTACTTTCATGTCGTTGCTTTCTTTTAGTTGAAATTTGGCGCACAAGTGCCTTAATCAGGGAAAAAATGTATACTCTCTATCTTTTGGACAAAGGGTATAAGCGGAGCGAAGCAGCGGCTATAGTGGTCATTGACCACTCCTGTTCACTCCCCCACATGACGCAGCAACACCTCTTCGACTACCTATAGAGATACATCCAAGGCCGTTGCGGCCTGCGCCGTAGACATGGCAAGTTGTTGGCTCATCCTAGCCGTTATAGAGCCATCCTATCTGATTGCCTCTGCTGCTTCGTAACGAGCGACTCGCTCGTTTAGGCTTTTTAAATTTGACATGAACCATACATGCGAAAAGAAGAAAGCCAGTACCAAAATGATAAAAACCACCACAAGTGCCAGGGTGACTCCCGGTTTTACGGAGACATATAAGGCTACTGCTCCCAAGCAGCCTACCATAAGCAGTACTTTAAAAAAATTAGGCTTTTGGTTTATTGCCTTATCGTCGAAAAAGTCGTCCATCACTGCCGGGTCGTCGGGATTTGAGGTACGAAGGGCAAGCCCCTCTGACAGCGATTTTATTCGTTGCCTGTTGTGTTTTTCTGATAACGTAGTGTCGCGCAATCGGGAAGGCAGGTCGGCTACTGTAGCCAATACCGCTACGTCGCTTGAAGGGAGGTAGCTAAGCGCAAAAGCATCACAGATGATTTCATCTCTGACATTTGCGTTGTAGGAGAGCTGAAGTCGCTCCCAATAGCCAAGCAGATAAAACGCCAAAATGGGTATCCAGGCTCCTGATTCTAATTGAAAAACTAGAAAAGCCATGCCCAAAGAAAACAACATCGTTTTGAACCCATGTCTGGAAAAGTAAGAACTCTTTACCAAGCCTCCGATCACGATGTGCCCTACCTCATGCAAAATAGTGAAGCGCTGAAATGGGCCGCATTCCTCGGGTTTATGGTCAAAAATGATGAATGATTTTCTCAGTGGAGCGGGATAAGAGGATACATTTACCAGGATACTTTGGTCCGAGTCGATGGCGAATACTTCGAGTTGGTCATCTAAAGTCATTGGGTTATCGCTGGCGATGGGCAGCATTTTTTGAAAAGTTTCCACCAGAAACATACTGATGTCGTTGTACTCAAACTCCGGTAAATAGGCACTTACTTTATGCCTCTCCACCCGAAGCTGCGGATCATTTTGGGTTAAAGTATCCAACCCGCCGTGCAAAAATTTGTATTGGTTGGCCAGCACTCCAAGTTGCCCCATCAGTTCATTCCAGAACTGGCCAACCAACAAAGCGAGTATCATATTGACCACGCCCAACCAGGAAGGGCTCAGGATAAATACGCCGAGAAACACCGCCAGCAATGGCCGGTCTCTGAAAAATTCAAACAGCGCCCTCCCCAGCGTAAGTCTGTGTTCGCGCCATAGGTAGCGCCAAGTGCCTACTTCCTCTGCACCAGGGCGGATGGCTGCTAAAAAGTCCTGCCTCGATTTACTATTGCTCATTGGATTCCAGAAGCTTCACACAGTAAGCCGCAATATCCATGATCTTCTTTTCATCCAGCTTAGATACATCCACCTGGTTGTTATTGATGGTGATGTTGATGATGTTCTGGACGACGGGCTTGGGCTCTTCTTTTTTCAGATGGGTATAAACGCTCAAAAAGTTATCCGCAAACTCGACGGCCTGCATAAACAAAATAATCAGGTCGGCAAACATGGTATTGGAGCCCTGCTGGGCAGCAACTAGCGTAACGCCATTCCCCTGACTGATTTTCCGCAGGTTTTTAGGCCCGATGATCACGCACTCCCCAGGGAATACGTCTTGGAGAAGTTGGCTTCTCCCGTCTTCGGATAGGAGTTGGATGGGTTCTTTGCTCATGTGGTGATGGATTGATTGTTGGTTGATAATCATAGTTGGCTTCACCGATATTGTGCACCTGAGATATAAAAGACGTATTTGGGAACTCAGGTAGTATCTTCAAGTCCACTTTGCCTACACAATCCCCATGCAATATCTAATTTTCCCATTAACCCTGCCCCTTCCTCAGGCTCTCCCCAACCATTTTTTCGCAGAAAAGATTCTCGTTCCTTGGCAGAAGGGTGAGTACTTGGGCTGAACTGGTATAGTTCTTCAAGCAAGGTAGCAGTCTTGTAGAATACCCAAATACCGCAATGAAGTAGTTCACGGAGTTGTTCAGCTTGCACGAGAGTATTAGTAGGCATATTCGCATATTGAAGCCATTGAAAAGCTAACAGATCGGCTTGAAGCTCCTCCTCTTTCTTTTTATCAAAAGTTTCCAAAGAAGTTTCAGCCAAAATAAAGTTCCTTGGGATGCGCTCTGAGATATCGCTGCGGATAATGTGGGCAAATTCATGGGCTACCACAAAAGCATACGCAAAGTGCGAGATATAATTTACTAATTGCATTTTCTCTGGACACAAAAAAAGTTCCCTTTCACCAGGAAATCGCCCGTTTTCGAGGAATTCCTTAAAATGTATGGAGAGTTTGGAGCGTATATATGCCGTATCAAAAACCTCTTCACTAGTCTCGTCATGGCGTAGGCGCGTCACAGAAAGCATAAGTATGGATAGATAGTACACAGCACGCATCACTCCTTCGTTCACCAGTACTAAGTAACAATTAGGTGCAGTGCGTGTTACGATAGCATTTATATCGTCAGTAGGATAGTAACCCACAAAAATATCGGCTACTTTTTTTCGAAAAACGCGCTGATGTGCTTTAAAATAGGGCAAATCTAAGATATCATACAATTCCGTCTCTATACGTAATAGCTCCACATTGTAGGGAAGATCGAGCGGACTTGATAGTTTCAGAAGGGTTTCTTCATACCGTTTTCGTATGCTGTCCAATTCCTCAAATTTAAAAAGTTTGCCTGATAAAATCTGGGGCTGTATACGTTCTTCCCATGCTATACGATAGCTCTCCTTCTTAGCTTCTAACAAATCAACTGCCAGTTTTTTTTCATATAGATAACGAGGACTTTGTTCTTCCATATTCGTAGTTATGGGCAAAATTTATTCACTCCAAGTTTAAAAATGAGTATAGCCAAGCTGAATGGGCTGATGCCAACGTACATACCGGCCAGTAGATCAGCAATGCCAGCCACCACGTTTGCGCTATCAAGGTTTTGGCCGTTTTCCTTTACATGTTGTACAATGGGAGAGCCGCAGAGCGCTTCCTGAAGCCGGGTTTGGTTTTCCTCCAACCATTCTTGTGCTAGTTTTTTATAACGCTGAGGAGGAATAGGGAAGGCATTATCCTGCGACGCAGCGATCTGTTCTCCCAGTTCAAAATATAAGATATCTAGATCTTTGTGGTAATCCATAAATTTCATAACGTATAATGGTGCATGCGCCACCCATAGCATGGAAATCTAATTAAGCTCCCTACTTAACCGGCGGTGGCGTATGTATGGAGTTGAGCAAAGCAGACATTTAGTATCAGCTATGCATGTAGCACTGAATCTCTTTTATCAAGTTGCAACTATTGCGTGTGCAAATTACACTGTTCGTGTCATAAAAGCAAGTGTGAAGCAGGATTTTATACTACACACCCACCCACAGCAATTTATCCAATAACCTCCGCCGCCGGATGATAGGAAGCTTATCAATCTGACCTACAAAGGGACGCTCCAACTCGTCCAGCCAGTCGGAAGCACGGTCTAGTATACCATCTAATAACAGGATATGTTGCTTCTCAAAAGCGAGAGCCTTTTCAAAAAAACCAGCATAGTTATTCTTTCTGTAGCCAAGGGTTTTCCTAGCGCGGATGTCATACGGTAAAACCAGATCAGGACGCATCAGGAACATAGCCTTTGAAGCCAAAGATACGGTGAGTTTTTCCCGAGTCAAATTGCCTCTATTCATTAGTCTATTGGCCAAATCGTCAACGTCGGTGTCTTTCCACTGCCCTGTGCGGTACCAATCCATACAAATATCCAATACCAGAGCAGTTTCGCCCGCTTCAAAGTTGCGGGCTACACGATATTTATTGACGAATTTCTGAAATGATGCGGTGCTCTTTTTGTAAGCGTCGAGATCTATTTCCCCATGAGCATATTGCCTAAAGGTATTAAAAAAAGCCAGATCTTCAGCATACCAAGTCAGCAAATGGCCAAGGGCTTCGATGTGGGTGCGGTGGTTCATTGTTTTAAGGATTAGTGAATGGCCGAAATTACTATACTTGGTTCTTTCCCAGTAAGAGTTCCTCCCAGTCAAAAGAAGTTTGATCTGGATGCAGGTGTTTGATCGTGCGAAGCGTCATTCCTGCGAAATCTTTTCGAATATTGGAGACTACGTTGTCAGCAAATTTCTCCAGCCCTTCCGGGGTGAGAGTATAGTTTTTGCAGGCAAACTGGTAGAAATGTTTATTTCCAACATTAGGGGACATCTCTTTATACGCGCTATCGTCTTGTAGCATTTCATTTAGCTCATTTGCCCGTTCTATGGCTTTATCTCTAAGCTCTAAAATCAGGGTATATTCCATTTTTTTTCCATTCATGAGCTCCCCTATAAGGATCGTTAGCCACACATCAATTTTTCCGGATTTTTCCCTAAAATTGCGCCAGATCATGCTGTTCCCATGTGACTCCCAACCAAGTTGGGCCGCAATGAGTTCAAACTGATTATTAATGAATTCGTGCGCAGCTTCGATGGTTTCCTGAGCTTTCAATACCTGTTGGGTATGCTCGAAATAGAATCTAGTTTGTTCATTCATGGCATAAGATTTTGTCATTCGTTCGATAGTTTGGAAAAAGTCAGCAAGATATACCCGATAACTATGATTCAAAGGAAGGGATTCAGGCAAGCCTTTTTCCTTGATTTTCCTTACCCATTCAATGTGGGTGATATTAATAAATTTCCCACGTACATGATGGGGTATAAAATGCTCTCTGAGTGTTAGTAATATACCAATTTTGGAAGATTCTGCTCCGGTGGTAGATTCCCAATAATCCATTAGATCATTGTGCAACCAAAAGAATAGCTTATTTTCGATAAGAATAGACATCCTCCCACCGAGAGAACCTGGACTTTCTCCTCTTACTAAAATATCAAGTCGCCCTTTTTGGGTTGTCACCTCCGTGAGTGCTTGCGGGTTTAGCAAAGAGAAGCGCTTGCTGGTCTTTTCTTCTATCAGCTCTACTAAAGCATCTACAAACGCACTTGAGATACCTAACTCTTCTGTATTGATAAAGTGGGCATACAACTTGCTATTGATATTCTCATGAAACTGCTTACCAATGATTTCAAGAAATCCATCACTAGATTTAGCTTTTCCGGGGATGTCTGTGCATGCTAAGAATCTCAGTAAACTATTCATATCATATTGATAATAAATATTTTATGAAGTATAAAAAACGTTGTAGCCCGGAATAAAACATCCTAAGCTACAACGAAAAATCTTAAGCAGAACTTAAATCGGTTTAAAGCCCCGCCCATTACCGGATTGTGGTGTAAATACGCGCGAGAAACTCAATGGCGACCAATAAGGTCACAATCAGCTCCTTTGAATCGCGGAAGAGCTCCATGTACGCATGGAATTCCTCCATGCGATGTCGAAATCTTTTCATCGGCATCTGTTTTGGTATGTGAACAAATAGCTAAACCATTGTTAAAAGGTAAATCAGGCAACTATCCCCTTTTAATATTGCCTCTCTTCAGGGGTAAATAATTTTCTAACCGCTAATACGGGCAGATGAATAAAAAGTTACACCAAAGAGACTCGAATCTGCTAAAAATTAAAAAAAATCTTTCAAACGAAGCCATCTCTACCCTACTCCCCCCGGCCCAGGGGGTGCAGCGTTATGCGGGGTGTAGGGGCATCCCCTTGTGGGTGCCCTGAAGCCCGCATAATAGCGGAACACGTTTACCCGGAAGAGCGCAGCGAAGACGCGGCGGCGCCGCCCCAGCTGCCCCAAAAACCAAAACGATATGCGGCGGGGCCCCAAAAAAACAAACCCATCTCCCCTCATCCCCACACCCCTTGGTTTTTCCCAAAAACCCATTACATTTGTGAGGTATGCGACGCCTGTGCGCCCGGCGCCTGTGGCAGCCGTAAAAATGACCTACAAAACCCTGAAAATCAGCGACATTACAAACATGAGCAACCCCTACACATGAAACTACAGCTACGAAAACTCCAGCAGGCCCTCAATCCGGCTTATCGGAAGCAGACGGTGAAGCGCGAGGAGATGGAAGCCTTCAAGCAGCAGCTGCGCGGCTTGCTGGCCCACCTCAACCCCGACGAGAGCGAGGAGAATGCCAAGGGCCACCTGACCACCTTCCTGAAGGGTGCTTTTTATGCCGATGCCTACTTAGTGGCTACCAAGGAGCGGGCCGATCTGGTCATCCACAATGGCCCGAGGGCCGATGCGCCTGTGGCCGTGCTGCTCGAAACCAAGCGCCCCCGCGCCCAGGGCCAGCCCGCCGCCGCCGATATGGTGCGCGCCGACCGCCCCAATGTGAAGGCCATGCACGAGCTGCTGCTGTACTTCCTGCGCGAGCGCCTGGAGGAGCACAATACCGACCTCAAGTACCTCATCATCACCGATGTACACGAGTTTTTTGTGTTTGATGCCGCCGACTTCGAGCGCCTCTTCCTCAAAAACCGCGCCCTGCTCAAAGACTATAAAGACTGGCGCGATGGGCGCAAAACCAGCGCCACCACCGAGTTTTTTTACCAGCACATCGCCCAGCCCATGCTGGAAGGCCTCGATGAGGAGCTGCCCTGTGTGCACTTCGATCTGCGCCACTACGCCGCCTACGCCCAAAACGACGACCCCACCGACGACTACCGCCTCATACCGCTGTTTAAGCTGCTGGCCCCCACCCACCTGCTGCGGCTACCCTACACCAACGACAGCAACAGCCTCAACAAAGACTTCTACTACGAGCTGCTGCACCTCATCGGGCTGGAGGAAACCAAAGAGGCCAATAAAAAGGTGATCAGGCGCAAACCCGAGGGCCAGCGCGATGCGGGCTCGCTGCTCGAAAACGCCATACGCACCATACAAACCGAGGAGCGCCTGGAGCGCATCAGCGGTCGGAGCCGCTACGGCCATACCACCGAGGAGCAACTCTTTGGGGCTGCCCTGGAGCTGAGCATCACCTGGGTCAACCGCATCTTGTTTTTGAAGCTGCTGGAGGCCCAGCTGCTGCAATACCACCACGGCGACGCGGCCTACCGCTTCCTGCACAGCGGCCTGCTGCGCGACTATGACGAGGTCAACGAGCTCTTCTTTGAGGTGCTGGCCAAGCGCCCCGCCGACCGCTCCGACTACACCCGCGCCCGATTCGGGCGGGTGCCCTACCTCAATAGCTCCCTCTTTGAGATCACCCCCCTGGAGGCCGAAACCATCCGCATCAACAGCATGAAAGACCGCTTTGAGCTGCCCCTGTACGGGCGCAGTGTGCTCAAAGACGACAAAGGCCGCCGCCGGACGGGCAGCCTCCCGGTGCTGGAATACCTCTTTGCCTTCTTAGATGCCTACAACTTCAGCTCCGAGGGCTCCGAGCACATACAAGAAGACAACAAAACCCTCATCAATGCCTCCGTGCTGGGGCTCATCTTCGAAAAGATCAACGGCTACCAAGACGGGGCCTTCTTCACGCCGGGCTTCATCACGATGTATATGTGCCAGCAGACGCTGCGGCGCGCCACCGTGCAAAAATTCCGCGAGAGCACCTACTTCGCCGACTTCGACAGCGACGCGTTTGGCGACCTGCGCAATTACCTCAGCCGCAAGTACAGCACCCCCGACCTGGCCGCGGCCAACGCCCTCGTCAATGGCCTCCGGATATGCGACCCCGCCGTAGGCTCGGGCCACTTCTTAGTGTCGACCCTCAACGAGCTACTGGCCATCAAAAGCGAGCTGGGCATACTCTCCGACCGCCAGGGCAAGCCCCTGCCCGTGCGCGTAGAGGTGGCCAACGACGAGCTCAGCGCCCAATGGGCCCGCACCGACGAGCTGTTTGCCTACCGCCCCGGCGTGCAGGAGTCCCAAACGGTGCAGGAAGCCCTCTTCCACGAGAAGCAAACCCTCATCGAGGGCTGCCTCTTTGGGGTAGACCTCAACCCCAACTCGGTGAAAATATGCCGACTCCGCCTCTGGATAGAGCTGCTCAAAAATGCCTACTACAAAGCCCCCGACGAACTCGAAACCCTGCCCAATATCGACATCAACATCAAGCAGGGCAACAGCCTCGTCAATCGCTTTGCGCTGGATGCCGACCTGCGCCCCGTACTGCGCCAAAACAAATGGAACATCACCGACTATCGCCTGGCGGTAGCCAGCTACCACAGCGCCCGCAGCAAAGACGACAAGCGACAGCTGATGGAGCACATAAACCGCATCAAAACCGACTTCCAGACCCACATCACCAGCAATGACCCCCGCATCAAGGCCCTCTCGAAGCTGCGGGGCCAAAAGTTTGTGCTCGAAAACAAGGCCGAAATCGGCAACCTCTTCGAAAAACTCAAAGAGGAAGACGTGGCCCAAGACCTCCAAAAACTCGATGCCCAAATAGCCAAAGCCGAAGCCGAAGTGGAGGAGATACGCTCGGCAGTCATCTACCGCGACGCCTTCGAGTGGCGCTTCGAGTTTCCGGAAGTGCTCAACGAAGAGGGTGAGTTTGTGGGCTTCGACGCCATATTGGGCAATCCGCCCTATTTTTCTCTCTCAAAAATCAAAGAACAATCTAATTACTTTGCTAATGCCGGTTATGAGACTTATTCAAAAGGAGCAGATATTTACTGTCTTTTCTATGAAAGAGGAGGGCAGCTATTGAAACCCAATGGATTCTTAAATTACATTACATCCAATTCTTGGTTAAGGGCGATTTATGGGGAACCACTTAAGCAACTGTTCGTAACTAAATTGCGGCCACTTTCCTTATTAAATATTCAGGATATCCAAGTCTTTGAGGAGGCCACTGTAGAATCAAACGTTATTTTACTGCAAAAAGCAGCATTAGATCAGGCTTTTCCGGTCGCTAGTATCACCAAAGAGTACTCCTTAGGTGATTCCTTATTAGACTATTTTGACAACCATAAGTTCAGCTTTTATCCCACAACATCAAACGAATGGTTCATTGGAGATCAGTCTGTATCCAACTTAAAAAGTAAAATAGAGCGCGGATCTAAATTACTAAAAGAGTTTCAAGTTAGAATAAATTTTGGTATAAAAACAGGTTATAATGAGGCTTTTATAATTGACTCAGATAAAAAGCAAGAACTTATTAAGCGTGATCCACAGAGTGAACTTTTAATAAAGCCTATTCTACGTGGAAGAGATCTAAAAAAGTATAGTCATGAGTTTGCAAACATTTTTGTCATCTGTACTTTTCCAAGTTTAGGGCTCAATATAGATGACTACCCGTCAATAAAAAATCACTTCCTAGCCATAGGGCAGAATCGGTTAGCTCAATCAGGCGAACCAGGTAGTCGAAAGAAAACTAATAACAAATGGTTTGAAACGCAGGATTCTATAGGTTACTGGAAGGACTTTGAAGTTCCAAAGATTATTTGGGGCGAAATTTCAGATAAGCCCAAGTTCGCCTATGACGATAGCGGCTATTACGCAGAAGCCACCACCTTTCTCATGACAGGTGAGCGGTTGAAATTTTTACTCGCCATATTAAACTCTAGGGTATCTGAATGGTATTTTAATCTGATCGGTACTACAACAGGCATGGGCACAAATCGTTGGAAAAAGTATAAAATCGAACTACTTCCAATAAAAGAACCTGATGAGAAAACCGAGCACCATATTACAGATATTGTAGACAAAATAATTCAGGCCAAACAATCCTCCCCCACCGCCGACACCAGCGCCCTCGAAGCCGAGATCAACGCCTTGGTGTATGCCTTATACGAGCTTACGGAGGCCGAGATTGCCTTGGTATCGGGCGGGGTATGATGGTTGGCGGGTTTGTTTGGGGCGTGCCCCCGCGCGCGGGCATCTGCGTAGCGCCTAAGGGCGCAGGAGCGGGTGGGTAAGCGCGCGGGGTCGGGTGTTCCGCTATTATGGGGCCCCCACCCCATACCGCTGCACCCCCTCACGCGGCTCCGCGGGGGCGTGGGGCGCCTTTCTACTCAGAATCAATCGCCATCTGGCAAACCAACGGGAAGGAATCGCCACCTTGCTATCAATCAAAAATAATCTTCCCGGACACAATCTGCCCTGTTTCCAATAAGAACTGGCAGTAATAAAGCCCACTTGGCAGATGGTTGCGATGAATCCTCAAATTGTCCGATTCAGACGACTTACCTGCCGCAACCATCCTTCCAGTAGTATCAAACATTCGCCACAACACCGCTCCTACAGAGGCGTTATTAAACAAAATGTAAGCCTCGTCATGGGCAGGCGTTGGGAATATCCGTACAAAACCCTGATTTTCAGGTTCTCTTACGCTATTGGGGGTCACAATTTGCAACTCAGTCTCATTGGTAATAATAGGGTCGTTGAAATCAAAATAGATGGCCGCACTATTCTTGATTCGATTCCCAATTATATTATGCTCACTTTGACGTACCCAAAACTTGACAAACCCATGAGACCCCGTCTCATTTGTAGTAGAGTCGGGCAATAAGATGTTGCTAAACGAAAACTGCAAAACATGCCCATTCACCAACTTAAAGGTATACGGATGGCTTGAGGCTCCTGGCACTACTGAGGCCGCATCCAGATGTATGCCCAATGTATCCACAATCACTACGTTGAAAGCAGTATCATTACCCGTATTCTGAAAGCGAATCAAATATTCCAGTTCCTGATCTGGGAGAATGGTCTGATACTCCGGTTTTCCACCTACAAAAGCTGTTTTATCATTAGGGTCATAAGAGGCTACCACAGGAAGACAAAATTGATCCTCCGACGGCAGCGGCTCAATAGACAAACAAGCCGTATCTGGATGGATTTGCGCATCAACGCACAAAATGCTCCCGATCTCAGCATCGCAATCTACTTTAAAGTTAACCGCTATCTGCCCCCTTTCCCCTACATCTAAAGTGCCTAATGCAAACCGGTAGGCTTGGCCTATCTGATCGGCAGAAACAGGTGTAGAAGCAAGAAACATCAACTGGGGGTCCATGTACAAATCCACATAAGCATTCTCTGCGGCCACAGTCCCCATGTTCTGATAACGGATGTAGAGGTAATTGTTATCAAAACAACGTCGAAAAACATTGCTCCCAACAGAAACAACCAATTCCGGGCAATCCGCCAGCACGCTGACTCCTGAATTGAATATTACCGTATCATTAAGGGGCGCAAGAGACACTGTAGGTGTTGTACAAAATGCCCAATAAGCCCCCAACTGGCCATAACTAATTTGATAGTCTCCACCGCCAACCGCCATGGAAAAATGGCCAAGACTATCTGTCGTTGCCGAGTAGATTTTGGAGCCCGATTGGGCAATGATGGAAGTCTGTCCGATGGGCGCTTCCGTATCTTGCCACTCGCAATCCCCGCTTTCATCTCTATAAATCCTCCCCGTAATGAAGTTGGTGATGATATTCCCATTTACATCCGTGCGCATGATAAAAAGCCTCCGCCCGCTTCCGTCTAAATGCTGTAGATAAGCCGCAGCAACCAATCCTCCGTCTGGCATTTCAAAAAAACCTGCCCCGAAGAGAAGCCATTCAACAGTAGAAATCGACCTCTTTTCCCAGATGGCATCCCCAGTTTCAGGATTGATTTTTGTAATCACAATAAAATCATTCGCGATGTTATCAATTAGGTCAAAATCACTCCCATTGCTAACTATGGCGATGTTTCCATCTGATAAATCAACCCAAGCATCAAGGTAGGAGTTTTGAGTGAGTGATCCTAAATCTCTCGACCATTCGATATAACCAGCAGCATCTAATTTTACCAACTCATTTGAAACCTCAAAATAAGTTGCGCCGTCCGCACTGCTTCCTAATATTCTACTATAATCACCAAACGCTCTAATCCAAACCGGGTTGCCCTGACTATCTAATTTAGTGTAGGTTTCCGAACCCACCGCTGAGTCGTCTGTATAAACCACCCCAAAATCACCCGTGGGCATATAAGTATCGGGGTTGTTATTACCAAAATTGAATTGATGCTGCAAAACACCGTCCTTATTGATGACATCTATTACATAACCATCGTTGATTGTGTGATATTTAGTATAAACACTACCATTGGGCCCTCGCGTAGCCAAATAAGACCCTGCTGTAATAGGTGTATTAAAGGTCCATTCAAGCTGATTGTCGACATTTAGCTTTCTAATGGAATAACCAGCCCTCCAATATGTTGCACCAATGCTATCCGACTGAATGAATCTCCCCCCTTCTGTAACTGACACGCTATCATCGTTAATAAAGTCTCCGGCCGCGTCATAATTGAGAATGTGCGTAACCTGGTTATTCGAAAGAGGTTCATAAACAACACGAACGCCATTGTTTGCTCCTGGCGCTACCCAAAATGGAAAGGCATTTTCAAATTCCGGACGTGAAACAAATATTTCCCATCCCTGGGCTTTTACCGGTTTTAAAAATCCCGTTAGAAGGGTGATCACACATAAAAACAGGGTAAAGTTTTTCATAAAAATAGATTTATTGATAATCAGTTACTGAAAAATATAATTAAAAAACATATACGTAGTACCAGGCAGGAGAGGAAAGAGCGAGTCGAAAGCCCTTTACCTTTGATAGTTGACAAAACACTCAAAGAATATGATTGGTCACTACTCCGTAAAGTTAACTCATTTTTTCCAAAGCACGATGAAACGGGCCTTAAAATATATTGAGTATGATGAAGACATTGACGAGTGGGTGATAACCAGCGGAGTCGTCAAGCTTTCGTGGGAGGAGAAAGCAGCACGCGCCCGGGAATACCACCTACAACAAAAAGAAGTGATGGCAAAAACAACAACTATCCCGAATGAAAAGCTCGAAAGCTGCATTCCAAAGCTAATCGACGCAATGAAAAAGTGCCAAAATGCAGCCGGGCTGTGTGGTCTCGTCGAAATGTGCTGAGCATCAAAGGGGAGCCTGCCGAAAACGGACGGCTTGTTTTTCATGCCTTTGGCAGCCACCTGGCCAATCCCACAGAAAACCCGATCATAGACCAGCACGTCATCCGAGCGTACCAGCTGCTGAAATACTTTTCCCATGAGGAGAACAACGACCCATCCGAGCTGGATAAAATCCGCAAGAAGAACACTTTTACAGCCGGAGACAAAGCATTAGTAGACGAGTACATAGCCTGGGTCCGGGGCGAGGGCAATAGCGACAGCATGCTTAATATAATCCCCGCTGCGGTGCGCAATGACTCCGGCTACTTGCGCGCGCTGGATGATTTGTTATTTGCTGTGGGGCGATACGCTGCCGTGTAAGATAACCGTGCTTCTTGATCTTCACGCGCTAGGCTGGGTGCTGGCTAGCTTGTGCCGTACCCCGCGCTTAGGCAGCTCAGGAATCGCGGCGGAGCTTAGTCGCGGCGGCAGCTCCCGTTCACTGCTCACTGCTCACTCCCGTTCACTCCCCCACACGACGCAGCAACACCTCTTCGACTACCGCTGCGGATACATCCAGGGCCGTTGCGATCTGTGCCGTAGACATGGCAAGTTGTTGGCTCATCCGGAGGATGGTTTCTTCCGTGATGCGCTGGCGCTCTTCCTCTACACGCTGGCGCTCTTCTTTAATCATTTCTGAAGGCAGCTTCCCATCATGAGCGGCAGCGTATATCCGCTCCGTGAAGCGCTTGGTGCGTTCGGATACCGGCATGTATGGCTTCGTTGTCGTTCCCATAAATAAGCCTAATTGTTGTTCTAATAATTGTTCCTTCTCTTCGGGCAGCGCCATGAATTCCATTACGAATATAACGGTATTCATGATAATTTCATCATTAACGCCCGATTTTAAACTCAATTCGAGCACTTTTTGCTTGAGTTTAAAACGCTCGTACTCGTCGTCTCGGGCTTCGTAGGCGTATTTAGCCGCCAGTAGCCCTAGGGCAAAAGAATTTTTAGAGGCAATCAAGACTGCCTCATCTTGATCGGCTGCTATGATGCTGGCGAATTCATAGCGCTTGCTCGTTCTGAATCCTCGGTGCTCATAAACCAGCTCAGATGCCGGCGGAGGCCCCCCCGTGAATACGGCTATAGCCTCAATGTCATCGGTATTGTACTTCATGATAATACGCAACATATAGGCAAACATTCTGCGGGCGAAGTTGGTTTCTGGCTGGTGTTGGAATTCGATGTGGATGTAAACCAAGCGCGCTTGCCCACCCAAAAGTTGTACCTTGACTAACTTATCGGTATGACGGCGCTTACCCCGCTCTTTGTACTTACCTCGCAGGGCATTGATGAGTTCCTGCTCCAGAAACTCTGGGGGCTGCTGCCAGTCGACCTGCTCATAGAGCTCAGGGATGGCAAAGAGGAGGAAATCCTCAAAGCTATTCGTGACAAAGGCTTTGAACAAGCCGTCATAATCCACTTTGGGCGTCTGAGATTGGGCCATAGAGAACGCGTTTTATTCATAAATCAAGCTGTCAATTTATGTCCTTTTTCAGAGAGGACTGGTACAAAGATAAGGAGAGACAGGGGATTTAAAAACTTTTTTGATTATTTTTTTTAAAATAAATAAAATTAAAACTTTTTTATTTAAACCGTGCTTCCTGATCTTCACGCACCAGGCTGAGTGCTGGCGGGCTTGTGCACCACCCCGCGCTTAGGCAGCTCAGGAATCGCGGCGGAGCTTAGTCGCGGCGGCAGCTCCCGTTCACTGCTCACTGCTCACTCCCGTTCACTTCCCCACACGACGCAGCAACACCTCTTCGACTATCTCTACGGATACGTCCAAGGCCGTTGCGATCTGTGCCGTAGACATGGCAAGTTGTTGGCTCATCCGGAGGATGGTTTCTTCCGTGATGCGTTGGCGTTCGGCTTCTAACTGATGGGCCGCTTCTTCTTGCGCACGCTGGCGCTCTTCTTCTATGCGAATGGCAGCCTCTTTTTCCACGCGCTGGCGCTCTTCCTCTGCGCGCTGGCGTTCTTCTTCTGCGCGCTGGCGTTCTTCTTTAATCATTTCTGAAGGCAGCTTCCCATCATGAGCGGCAGCGTATATCCGCTCCGTGAAGCGCTTGGTGCGTTCGGATACCGGCATGTATGGCTTCGTTGTCGTTCCCATAAATAAGCCTAATTGTTGTTCTAATAATTGTTCCTTCTCTTCGGGCAGCGCCATGAATTCCATTACGAATATAACGGTATTCATGATAATTTCATCATTAACGCCCGATTTTAAACTCAATTCGAGCACTTTTTGCTTGAGTTTAAAACGCTCGTACTCGTCGTCTCGGGCTTCGTAGGCGTATTTAGCCGCCAGTAGCCCTAGGGCAAAAGAATTTTTAGAGGCAATCAAGACTGCCTCATCTTGATCGGCTGCTATGATGCTGGCGAATTCATAGCGCTTGCTCGTTCTGAATCCTCGGTGCTCATAAACCAGCTCAGATGCCGGCGGAGGCCCCCCCGTGAATACGGCTATAGCCTCAATGTCATCGGTATTGTACTTCATGATAATACGCAACATATAGGCAAACATTCTGCGGGCGAAGTTGGTTTCTGGCTGGTGTTGGAATTCGATGTGGATGTAAACCAAGCGCGCTTGCCCACCCAAAAGTTGTACCTTGACTAACTTATCGGTATGACGGCGCTTACCCCGCTCTTTGTACTTACCTCGCAGGGCATTGATGAGTTCCTGCTCCAGAAACTCTGGGGGCTGCTGCCAGTCGACCTGCTCATAGAGCTCAGGGATGGCAAAGAGGAGGAAATCCTCAAAGCTATTCGTGACAAAGGCTTTGAACAAGCCATCATAATCCACTTTGGGCGTCTGAGATTCGTCCATAGAGAACGCGTTTTGTACATAAATCAAGCTGTCAATTTATGTCCTTTTTCAGAGAGGACTTGGGCAACAAATATAAGGAGGGGCAGGGAATTTAAAAACTTTTTTAAGTATTTTTTGAAAATAAAAAAAATTAAAACTTTTTTATTTAAACCGTACTTCCTGATCTTCACGCACCAGGCTGAGTGATGGCGGGCTTGTGCCCCCCCCGCGCTTAGGCAGCTCAGGAATCGCGGCGGAGCTTAGTCGCTACGGCAGCTCCCGTTCACTGCTCACTGCTCACTCCCGTTCACTTCCCCACACGACGCAGCAACACCTCTTCGACTACCGCTGCGGATACATCCAAGGCCGTTGCGATCTGTGCCGTAGGCATGGCGAGTTGTTGGCTCATCCGGAGGATGGTTTCTTCCGTGATGCGTTGGCGCTCTTCTTCTATGCGAATGGCAGCCTCTTTTTCCACGCGCTGGCGCTCTTCCTCTGCGCGCTGGCGTTCTTCTTCTGCGCGCTGGCGTTCTTCTTTAATTATTTCTGAAGGCAGCTTCCCATCATGAGCGGCAGCGTATATCCGCTCCGTGAAGCGCTTGGTGCGTTCGGATACCGGCATGTATGACTTCGTCGTCGTTCCCATAAATAAGCCTAATTGTTGTTCTAATAATTGTTCCTTCTCTTCGGGCAGCGCCATGAATTCCATTACGAATATAACGGCATTCATGATAATTTCATCATTAACGCCCGATTTTAAGCACCTTTGGACGTCTTGGATTAGGCCATAGAGAACGCATTTTATTCATTAAAATGAGTGCTGGTTTGTGTCCTTTTTCAGCGCGGACTGGCGTAAAGATAAGGAGGGCGCTACAGGAGCAGCCTGCCCGGCCAAGGGATAGCAAGGAGCTCCTGCGACTGGATAGCCCGGCCGCCGCGCCGCCCGTGTTTTGCGCTCTCTGGAGTGGGCGGCTATACGGGCGGCGCGGCGGTGGCCCCAAAAGAAAAAAAACCCGCACAGCTAAGCCATGCGGGTAATGCCAGCATTGAAAAACTTAATATCTAACGATTAGAAGCAGTATTCGTTGGCTTCCACCAGCACGTCGGCGATATGGCGGCGGAGTTCCTTGACGTTGGCGTGGGGGTACTTGGTAAAGCGCTTGATGCCCATGAGGAAGGTGCGCAGCAGATCGCCTTCGGCGAAGGAGGCGACGGCGTCGGAGGCTTCCTTGGCTACGCGGGCGGTGGCGTCGGTGAGGAATACCCTGAGGATGGCGTCGTATACGTCCTGTGGGTGCGCCTTGTCGATGCCGGCGAGTTTTTGCACGCGCAGCAGCAGGCTTTCGGCTACGAAGGTATCCATCATCATGTTGGAGATATTCGTAATGATTTCCTGCTCTTCTTTCATGTTGAGTTTGCCGTCGAGCTGTTGCTTGGCGGCGGCGCCAGCCACCATGAGCAGCACCTTTTTGAAGTCGGCTACGGCGCTGATTTCGGCGGCGTAGGGCTCATTGCCGGCGCCGGCCATAGACGGCATGGAGGCCAACTCTTTTTGTACAGCCCAGGCGGGGCCTACAATGTCGAGGGCGCCCTTCATGGCGCGGCGCAGGAGCATGTCTACCGACAGCAGGCGGTTGATCTCGTTGGTGCCTTCGTAGATGCGGTTGATGCGGCTGTCGCGGTAGGCGCGGGCGGGGGTGCCTTCTTCGGAATAGCCCATGCCGCCGTGGATCTGGAGGGTTTCATCAACGATGTAGTCGAGGTATTCCGAGCCAATGACCTTGAGCATGGCGCACTCGATGGCGTATTCTTCGGCGGCTTCGAGCTTGGCCTGGCCAAAGTCGACGCCTTCGGCTTCGAGGGACTGCTCTTTGAGCTGCATGAGGTTGGAGGTGCGGTACAGGGCGCTTTCGCCGGCGAAGAGGCGGATGGTTTGCTCGGCCAGCTTGTAGCGGATAGCGCCAAAGCTGGAAATGGGCTTGCCAAACTGGATGCGCTCATTGGCGTAGCGAACGGCGGTGGTGATACTGCCTTTGGCGCCGCCCAGCGACAGGGCGCAGAGCTTGAAGCGGCCCGTATTGAGGGCATTGAAGGCAATGAGATGGCCTTTGCCGATTTCTCCCAGTACGTTCTCGGCGGGTACTTTTACATTTTCGAAGAATACCTGTCGGGTAGACGAACCTTTGATGCCCAATTTATGCTCTTCGGCGCCCAGCGTGAGCCCTTCCAGATGGCGGGGTACGATGAAGCCGGTAAAGTGCTGGCCGTCGATCTTGGCAAAGACGATGAAAATATCGGCAAAGCCGGCATTGGTGATCCACATTTTCTGGCCATTGAGCACATAGTGCGAGCCGTCGGCGCTGAGGTCGGCCCGGGTTTTGGCCGCTAAAGCATCGGAACCGCTGCCCGGCTCGGTGAGGCAGTAGGCCGCCTTGAGCTCGCCGCTGATGAGGCGGGGCAGATAGGCCTGCTTCTGAGCCTCGGTACCAAAATAAAGGATGGGCAACATACCAATGCCCGTATGAGCCGCAAAAGATACCGTGAAAGCTGCCGAAGGCCCGAGGGCATCGGCAATCATGGTGTTGGTGTTGGTATCGAGGGCCATGCCGCCATAGGCTTCGGGCATGTGGGTGCCCAAGAAACCCAGCTCCGCTATTTTTTCCAGCAGCTTGACGGAGATGTTGTCTTCCTGATGTTCGATCTTATCCCGGTTGGGGTAGATCTCTACCTCCAGAAAGTCGCGCAGGGTATCCCGGATCATGCGCTGTTCTTCGTTAAATTCCTCGGGGATGAAGGTATCTGCGGGCTGGGAGTCGCGGATGATGAACTCGCCGCCGCGCAGTACTTGTTGATCGATTGCTGCTGTTGCCGACATATACTTTACTTTTACCGGTTCTAAATTAGCGAATTTTCGCTACAAAAATACAAGACAAAATGAGATGACGCAAGTATTGGGCGATATTTTTTGCGAAAATTCGCTAAAGTATTCCTAAAACGACAAACGGCGCCCCCCTTTCGGGAGGCGCCGTTGTGCTGTTTTCAAAAAACCAGGGATAAGATTACCGGTTGATGACAACCATCTTGCGGAACATCTCGCCACCGATATTGATGGCGGCAAAGTAAGCGCCGGTAGCGAGGCCGTCGAGGTTGAGGTCAACCTTGTTGGCGCCCTGAACCAGCGGCGTGTTCATCGAGCGAACGATGCGGCCCATTTGATCTACGATCTGGATGATAGCCGTTTCGTCTTGCGGGGTAGCGATATTGATGTAGGCCAGCTCCGTCTGAACGGGGTTGGGGTAAACATTGCCCACCACTACTTCATTGGTGATGGCGCCCAGTACGTCGTTGCCGGCGGCTACGCCGTCGGTGAGTTCAGACAGGGTCGTAACGCCGTTGGTTACACAAACCGTGAAGTTGCCCGTTGCGCCGGCCCAGCCGTAGATGCGAATGAGGTAGGTCTGGCCGGCCGTGAGGCTGTTCAGCAGAACTACTTCAGAAGCGCCGCTCAGTATCTGGTCGTCAGAACAGCCGATGGTGGTACCGTCGCAAGCGCCGCTGCGCACGTCGACAATCACATCAAGGGTAGTGCCGCCATTAACAATAACGGCATGGGTAGCCTGAGTAGCCGTAAACTTGTACCAAACGTCGAGTGCCGAGGTAGACGTAAAGCCGTCGCAAGTGATCGGAGCCACCGACTGGGTAGCGCCTACATTGGAGCCGCTGGTGGGCGAGCAGGTAGCGCCCGGCGTAAGCGTGATGGCGCCGGCGCAATCGTTGAAGTTAGTTGGCGGTGGAGCCGTAGCGCAGGTTACGGAAAGTTCGAAGTTGCCGGAAGCCGTGCTGAAGCCCGTTACCAGTACATAGTAAGTAGTGCCTGCCGTCGACTGGAAGGTCACGCGCGATTTGCGGTTGAAGCCCGTAGAAGGCAGTACGCATTCAGGAGCCGTAGTATCGTCGTTGCCGCCGATGCAGGTAAGCGCGGCACAGCTGCCGCTGAATACGCCGAGCTTGGTGTCGTAGTTAGTGCCGGGGTTGCAGGTCGAAACCGTTACCGAGCCGCCATTGCCCACAAAGCTGTACCATACGCCGGGGGCGGTGTTGAGGGTAGTCGTACAAGTAGCGACAGCGTCGGAAGTAGCGCCTGTGGTGCTACCCGTAACCGTGCTGTTGCAGCTCATAGAGATGGCGCTTGCACAAGCGTCGTTGGCTACGCCTACGCTGCCCGAGCAAGAGATGGACAGGCTGAAGTTGCCGCGAGCGCTTACAGCGCCCGTTACCCAGATGTAGTACGTAACGCCTGAAGCGCTGTTGAACGTAACCGTCGATTTGCGGCCGCCGGCAGCGCAGGCAGCGTCATTGTCGTTGCCGGCTACGCAGGTCAAAGCCGAACAAGAGCCCGAGAATACCCCGATTTGCGAGTCGTAGTTGGTCGTAGCGTTACAAGTCGACAGCGTAACCGTCTGGCCCGTACCTACAAAGCGATACCATACGCCATAGCGCGGGAAGTTGAGGCCGCAAGCCGGAGGCGTATCGATGGTGGAGTTGTTCGTGTTACCTGTAACGGTCTGGCCGCAGGTAACGGTGACGGCATTGTCACACAGGTCGTTGGCCATCAATTGGGCGCTGGCCGTGTTGGCAAAGGCCAAAGCGAAGAGCGCCAGTGCTGCGCTCCGAACAAGGTAGGCTAAATTGTGCATTCCTTATGGTTTGAATGATAAAAAGTAAATAATGACAAATCTTAAGCAAGTTACAGGTGGTTGCTATTTGCGCTTCTATTTGTACTCATCCGTGTATATCAAAAGCATAACTTGTACAAAGAAGGTATCAGGCTTAATGTCAGTTTGGACGGCTCGCTGCTTGTTGGCAGCGAACCGTCCGCATGTAGTATCGTTTAGTGCAGACTCGTTATCGATTAACGGCCTACTACCAATTTCTTCTGGAACTGTTGTCCGTTTACGCGTACGATAGCGAAGTAAGTGCCAGCCGCGAGGTTGGTTACGTCTACTTCCACCTGGTTATTGCCGGCGAATACGCCGATCTGGCGCTCAGAAACGATACGGCCAAGGGCGTCGATCATCGTCAATGAAGCTTCGCCGTCCTGAGTAGCATTGATCTTCAGCATCGATACGCCGCTCTGAGCGGGGTTCGGGAAGAAGTCGCCTACATAGTCTACGCCCAGATCGGTGTTGTTGCCTGTCGTGAGGTTGTTCGAACCCGTAGTGGTGGTCACCGTCGGAGCGCAGGTTACCGTCAGCGAAAATGCGCCCGTAGCGCCTGCGAAGCCGTGTACGCGTACGCGGTACAACGTACCTGATACAGAGGCCCAGCTCACCTGCGATTGCAGGCCGCAGAAGTCGTCGTTGCAAGCCACGCTCGTCAGTGCGCCGCAAGCGCCGGTGTAGATGTCCAACTTAGAGTCGTAAGACGTACCCGTACACATGGTAGCCGTAAGGGTCGTACCCGTACCTACGATGGTATACCAGCGGTCGGCAGCTACGCTACCGCCCGTGCAGGAAGCCGCGGGGCCGTCGGTAGTAGCGCCTACCGTCGTACCGCTTACCGTCTGGCCGCAAGTGAGGGCCGTGGGCGTAGCGCAGGCGTCGTTGTTGCCCGGCGCCGGCGGGGTACCGCAGGTAAGCGCCAGCGTAAAGTTGCCGGAAGCCGTGCTAAAGCCCGTAACCAATACGTAGTAAGTAGTGCCTGCCGTCGATTGGAAGGTCACCTGCGATTGCAGGCTGCAGAAGTCGTCGTTGCCGGCTACGCAGGTCAGCGCGCCGCAGCTGCCGCTGAATACGCCGATCTTGGTGTCATAGCTGGAGCCGCAGAGGCTGGCCGTCACCGAACCGCCGTTGCCCGTGAAGGTGTACCATACGCCGGGGGCCGTGCCCAAAGCAGTGGTGCAAGTACCTACAGCGTCGGCCGTAGCGCCTGTGGTGCTACCCGTAACCGTGCTGTTGCAGTTCATCGAGATGGCGCTTGCACAAGCGTCGTTGGCTACGCCTACGCTGCCCGAGCAAGAGATCGACAGGCTGAAGTTGCCGCGAGCGCTTACGGCGCCCGTTACCCAGATGTAGTACGTGGTGCCGGCAGTGCTGTTAAACGTAACCGTCGACTTACGGCTGCCCGCAGCGCAGGCAGCGTCATTGTCGTTACCGGCTACGCAGGTCAGCGCCGAACAAGAGCCCGAGAATACCCCGATTTGCGAGTCGTAGTTGGTCGTAGCGTTACAAGTCGACAGCGTAACCGTCTGGCCCGTACCTACAAAGCGGTACCATACGCCATAGCGCGGGAAATTGAGGCCGCAAGCCGGAGGCGTATCGATGGTGGAGTTGTTCGTGTTACCTGTAACGGTTTGGCCGCAGGTAACGGTAACGGCATTGTCGCACAGATCGTTGGCCATCAGCTGAGCGCTGGCCGTGTTGGCAAAAGCTACGAGCGTTGCCAGTGCGGCAACCTGGCGCAAAAATTTAGTAAAAGTTCTCATCCGTCTGATTAGTTTATAAAAAAAGTCAATAAATGCACATTCCCTTTCGTTCGCAAACGAAATAAGCTTTGGACGTCGTTATGTGATTCACTGCCGAGGGGAGGAGGGATCCCAGTCTACATGCCGTATACGGAACAACTCCGTATAGGTTTCACAAAAAAGGCAATTTTTTTTCGACTGTACATGGGAGGCAACAAAAATGCCTTTCACGGCCGAAAATTATATTTTTATCAATAATCTTGCAAATAATGTAGGAAAAAATTTTAATCTTACATTTTATCCCCGACAATTGTTTCTCACTTTCAACGGAATGCACAATCTGATCAAATGATATTTTTCAAAAATAACTTACCGCTTTTGGCGGCTCTGGCCGGCAGCCTGCTGTTGGCCACAACGGGTTGCCAATCACAGTCTGCACCCTTCACGGCGCCTCGTTTTCCCTATCAAACCGACACCCCGCAGGCCACTTTCGCCCTGCCCGACGCATTAAAAGAGGTTTCCGGCATCACTGGCGCACCCGTTCCGGGGCAGTTGCTGGCCATACAAGACGAGCGGGGCGTGCTGTATAACCTCGCCGCCAGCGATGGCGCCATCATCGACAGCACCTGGTTCTGGAAACCCGGCGACTACGAAGATCTCGCCTGCGTAAACGACGCCATATATGTAGTAAAAAGCTCCGGAACACTCTATAAACTCACCAAAACCCAAGCCGATACGGCCCGGGCAGACAAGTTCAACACCAACCTCAACGCCGACTTCGACGTGGAAGGCCTCTGCTATGATCCCGCAGCCCAACGCCTGCTCTTAGCCTGTAAAGCCCAGCCCGGCGATCTTGCCCGACAGGCGCGCAGCATCTACGCCTTTTCATTGTCCGACCACACCCTCAGCCCCGAGCCGGTGGCGCTCATCCGGCGGGATGCAGTTGAAGCATTTGTACAAGGCTGCTCCAACTGCCCGCAACGGGACAAATTTTTGGAAGATTTTAACCCCTCAGCCGACGACTTTCATTTCAACCCTTCAGCCATTGCCATTCACCCCCTTAGCGGCCACTGGTATGTGCTCTCCTCCGTAGGAAAGCTACTGTTGGTTATCCAGCCTGATGGAGCCGTCGTGAACCTCATCAAGCTCCGAAAACAATTCCACCCCCAACCCGAGGGCCTCTGGTTCGACGCCAACGCCAACCTCTACATCAGCAATGAAGGCAATGCCAATACCCCCGGCCAGATTCACCGCTTCCAATATGAACCATCCGGCCGCTGAACGTGTATAGCTAAAGCAGCCTTTCATCGGTCGCCCCTGAAAAATTTCGGCTAAATTTTGTAAATGCAGGATAAACGCCGGAAGTTTGCATTCGAGCTGAACCACGTTAAACCAGCGATATACACGCCCGTCGTATGATAGTAGAACTTAAAGTCCCCGTAATTGGGGAATCGGTTACAGAAGTAACCCTCTCGCAATGGCTGAAAAAAGATGGCGATTACGTCGAACTCGACGAGCCTATCTGCGAATTTGAGTCCGATAAAGCTACGCTGGAGTTCCCGGCCGAAGCCGCCGGAAAGCTCATTCACGTAGCCGCCGCCGGCGACGACCTGCCCGTCGGGGGGCTCGTCGCCCGCATCGATACCAGCGCCGCCAAAGGTTCGGTAGCCAAAGAGGCCGCGCCCAAAGCAGCCCCGGCAGCCGAAGCCCCAAAAGCCGAAGCCCCCGCTGCCGCAACGCCGTCTTACGCAGCCGGCCACCCTTCGCCATCTGCTACCAAAATACTCGAAGAAAAAGGCATTCCCGCCGCCGATGTGCAAGGCACCGGCCGCGATGGGCGCATCACCAAAGCCGACGCCCAAAATGCAACGCCCGCCGCTAAACCTGCGCCCGCTGCGGCGCCTGCTGCGCCGGCCCCCAAGCCCGCCGCGCCTTCAGCCGCCTTCAGCCGCCAGGAAGACCGCAAAAAGATGTCGCGCATGAGGCGCACCATCGCCGCGCGCCTCGTCAAGGCCAAGAACGAAACCGCCATGCTCACCACTTTCAATGAAGTGGACCTCACCGAGGTCATGGCCCTCCGCAATAAAGTACAAGACCGCTTCGTAGCCAAGCACGGCATCAAGTTAGGCTTTATGTCCATCTTCGCCAAAGCCTGCGCCCAAGTGCTAATGGATATGCCCGAAGTGAACGCCCGCATCGACGACAATGACCTCGTCTATCACGAATACGTCGACATCTCCATAGCCATCTCAACGCCCAACGGCCTCGTAGTGCCCCCCGTGCGCAACGTCGAGTCGCTATCGTTCGCCCAAATCGAACAGGAAATCAAAGAACTCTCCGGCAAGGCCCGCAATGGCACGCTCAGCATCGAAGAGATGCAGGGCGGCACCTTCACCATCACCAATGGCGGCGTCTTCGGCTCCCTCCTCAGCACGCCCATCATCAATGAGCCTCAATCGGCCATTCTGGGCATGCACGCCATCAAAGAACGCCCCGTAGTAGTCAACGGCGAAATCAAAATCCGCCCCATGATGTACATCGCCCTGTCGTACGACCACCGCGTCATCGACGGCAGCTCTTCCGTAACCTTCCTCGTAAAGGTCAAGGAACTGCTGGAGGAACCCACCTTCCTCCTGATGAACATCTAAGCAGATCGCCGTCTGAATATGGACAACAAACGGCAAAAACATACCTCCAAAGCAGTAGCGCTGACCCAAATCCAGCGCTACTGCGCTTTTCAAGACCGCTGTCATCAGGAGGTGCGCGCCAAACTCCTCAGCATGGGCCTGCGCGGCCCCGAGCTCGAAGACATCATGGCATCCCTCATCACCGACAGGTTCCTCGACGAAGAGCGCTTCGCCCGCTCCTTTGCCCGAGGCAAGTTCAACGTCAAACAATGGGGCCGCGTGCGCATCGTCGCCGAACTCAAATTTCGCAACATCAGCGCCTATTGCATCGAGCAAGCCCTCGCCGAAATCTCCCCCGAAGCCTACGCCGCCCAACTCGCCGGCCTGCTCCAAAAAAAAGCGGCCCAAACCCCCGATTTTCAGGCCCACGACTTTCAAGCCCGCCAAAAAATCGCCGCTTTCGCCCTCCGAAAAGGTTATGAGTCCGATCTGGTTTGGGAAGCCATCGAGCAGCTAACCTAAGTCAGACACCTGACTTTTGGCGAATTTTGGTTTGACCATTATCGAGTTTCGCCTTATTTTTACTGCCAGGCAGCGCATTTGCAGTATATTCAACATACTCGCCCCATCAAAAGCGCTACCTTTGGTCTTCTAACCGCAAAATGACAACCGTATGAATCAGGAAACGCTACATGAACTCCGCCAGGAAGCTCTGGTACTCGACGAAAGCGAGCAAACCGAAATAAAAGGCGGGTACCGCATCGCCCCGCACGTCATCCGCGAGCGCATTGCGCCCCGCTGGGATGAAATCGACATCCGGCTCCACAACAACGAAGATGGCGTAGCAGGCAGAAGCCGCAATCGCGGATGGCTGGGCCTCCGACTCCCGTAGTCGGGCGCCCCCCCTCAGCAAACTGACTTTTGCCCCGGGCCCCACAGGCTTTTTATTCCCCATACAAAGGCCTCCCCGGCATCCGCAGGAAGCAATCAAAGCGCCTGGCGTCTCTTTTATTTACAAAAAGGCGCCCTACCGCGCATTTTACATTTTTAGTCACCTCAGGGGCCTACCCCGCATAACATCCAGCTCCACCGGCAGCCTGCGCGGGGTCGCTACGCTGCGCAGCTCGCTATTCGCTCGGCCCTGCGGGCTGCCCTCCTTGCAGTCGGGCACTACTCCGCATCGCTAGGCCGGGCGATACCCTCCGCAAAAGAGGTTGCCCGATTATAGAGGAGACGCCTTATATTTGAGACGGCTAAACGCACGTCCGCTATGGAAAATACCCCTCAACAGCCGGAAGAAACGGCCGGCCAGGAACAACCTCAGGCTAACCCTACTGAAAATGAAACGCCCGCCAAGCGCCGCGCCCTCAATTATCAGGATGCCATATCGCTGGGCGTTTTTCTGCTTGGCTTTCTCGCCCTTTTTGTCTCCATCCGCCAGGCTTCCATCATGAACCGGCAAACCGAGGTGCTCATCCAACAAGGCAAGGCGGGCGCATGGCCCATACTCGAAATCGGCCTCTATCGAGGCTTCGACTCCACAGGCCATATCATTCAATATGGCATTACAGTAGCCAACAAAGGCGTAGGCCCCGCCATCGTCAACGGCGTACAGGTAGCCTTTGATGACAAACCCGCCCAACATTGGTCGGCCCTGATGCAACAGGCCGGCGCCCCCGACAGCATTCCCATCAGCTACAGCAACAGCCTCATCAGCAATCGCGTTATCTCTGCCGGCGAAGAGGTGCTGCTCCTCGACCTCAGCGACAACCCCCGCCTCATGCGCTGGTTCTTCCGCCAGGCCAACGCCCTACAGGTATCCATCTGCTACCGCTCCCTCTTCGATGATCAATGGGTAGCTACCCGAAAAGGTTTTAAAGAAAACCTCGAAAGACCCGTATTCCGGCAAGTACAAGCCTGCCCGTTTGTAGAAGGCGAGCAGTTTCTGGAGTAGCGCGTAGGAATATATGTCTTCCAGCTTACTTAGCCCGTCACTACACAAGTTTATTTGGTGTCTTTTCTACCCTGCCTGCATTGTAACTTTATGTGAATACTCACGTATGATGGACTAAATTTTACCCACACATGAAAACCAACTTCTACTTGCCGGCAGTTCGGAGAACCGCAGCTATAGCTTGGCTCCCCCTCAAAAAAAGCGCGCTATTGATATTGGCGCTGTGCTTTAGCAGCCTCCAGCTATGGGCTCAGCCCTGGATGGAAGGCCTTCGCTACAAAGAAAATCCCACCTTCTTTGAAATTCAGCAGGCTTTTAACGACTTCTGGGCGGGCAAAACCGTCGAGAAGGGCAAAGGCTTTAAAGCCTTCAAGCGCTGGGAATGGTACTGGGAGCAGCGCGTAGACGCCCAGGGCAACTTTCCGCCTGCCGGCTTAGCCCTTACCGAAATGGCCCGCTATAAAGCCGAGCATGAAGGCGATACCAAAAGCCTCAGCAGCGGCGCCGGCAACTGGACCAGCATGGGGCCCACCACCAGCACCGGCGGCTATGTGGGCATTGGCCGCATCAATTGTATTGTCTTCCACCCCACCCAGGCCAATACCATCTTTGTAGGTACAGCCGGGGGCGGCCTCTGGCGGTCGACCAACAATGGCGCCAACTGGACCAATATGACCGACTTCCTTCAGGTGCTGGGCGTTTCGGGTTTAGCCATCAACCCCAACAACCCCAACGAAATGTACTTAGCCACCGGCGACGGCAATGGCAGCGATTCTTACTCGGTGGGCGTGCTCAAATCCACCGACGGCGGCGTCACCTGGAATACCACCGGCCTCAACTGGACCATCACCAACTATCGCCTCATCCGGAAGCTCATCATGCACCCTACCAACAGCTCACTGTTGATAGCCGCCACAAGCGCGGGCATCTGGCGCACCACCGACGCCGGCCAAACCTGGAGCTCGGTGCTCTCCGGCAACTACTTCGATGTCGAGTTTAAGCCGGGTTCCACTTCCACTTTTTATGCCTCAGGATCAGCATCCGTGTCGGGGGTCAGCTATGGCCGCGTATACCGCTCTACCAACAACGGCCAAAACTGGTCTCAGGAAACTGACATATCCGGCGTAAACCGCACGGCCATAGCCGTATCGCCCGCCAACCCCGAATTTGTGGCGCTGCTTTGCTCTTCTTCTGCCAACAGTGGCTTTGCAGGCTTCTATAGCTCTACCGATGGCGGCGACAACTTCACCCTCCGCTCCTCCTCCCCCAACCTCATGGGATGGTCTACTACCGGCAATGATACCGGCGGACAGGGGTGGTATGACCTCTGCATAGCCGTCGACCCCACCAACGCCAACATCATTTATACCGGCGGCGTCAATACTTGGAAATCCACCAATGGCGGCGTCAACTGGACCATCAACACCATGTGGTATGGCGTTTCGGGCATTGCCGAAGTACATGCCGACAAACACGACCTCGTCTTCCAAAACGCTACTACCCTCTACCAGGCCAACGATGGCGGCATCTACCGCACCTCCAACGGCGGCGTCACCTGGACCGACATCAGCAACGGATTGGCCATCAGCCAAATGTACCGCTTAGGCGGCGCCCAAACCACCACCGCCGTCATTACCGGCCTGCAAGACAACAGCTCTAAGCTCCGCAGTTCTTCGGGGGTATGGACCCAGGCCTTGGCTACCGGCGACGGCATGGAGAGCGCCATCGACCCCACCAACGCCAGCATTATGTACACCGAATCGTACTATGGCGTCATCAGCCGCTCTACCAATGGCGGCCAAAACTGGACCAACATCCACAACAACATTGCCGACGACCCCAGCGGGGCATGGGTTACGCCTTATGTGCTCGACCCTCAAAACCCCGCCACCATCTACGCCGGCTATCAGGAACTGTACAAATCCACCAACCGGGGCAATTCCTGGACCAACATCACCAATGGCGCCACGGGCGGGCGCACCATCTACATCGTCAGCGTAGCGCCCTCCAACCCACAGGTCATCTACATCTACGCCACCAATAGCAACACCCGCCGCATCTATAAAACCGTCAACGGCGGCGCTTCCTGGACGACGGCCACCTACCCGCCCGGCCCGGCTACCAGCATCACTTCCATCGCCATACACCCCACCGACCCCAACGTGGTATGGATCACTTACTCCGGCTACAACGCCGGCCACAAGGTATACCGCTCTGCCGACGGCGCCGCTACCTGGACCAACTTCTCCGGCACCCTGCCTAACCTCCCGGCCAATACAATTGTTTATCAGGTAGGCAGCAACGACGGCCTCTACCTCGGCACAGACTCCGGCGTCTTCTACCGCGATGGCGGCATGGCCGACTGGATGCTCTTCAACATGGGGCTGCCCAATGTGGAAGTGACCGAATTGGAAATCCAGTATGCCGCCGGCAAAATACGCGCTGCCACTTATGGCCGCGGCCTCTGGGAATCCGATCTGTTTGTGCCGGGTTGCACAGCGCCCACAGTAGCCCAACTCACCGCCACTAATGTAACCGGCATCAGCGCCCGCCTCAACTGCTCGCTCAGCGGCGTACTCAGCTACGACTGGCGCTACCGCGTACAAGGCGCCTCCACCTGGATCGACCTTACTGCCGGCACATCCAACTTTGCCGACATCAGCGGACTGACGTCCTCAACGACCTACGAGTTTCAGGTGCAGGTCAACTGCGCCGATGGCCAAAGCGCCTGGTCGGCCGGCCAAACCTTCACTACGGGGGCCTGCGCAGCTCCCACTACGGCGCAAATCTCAGCCACCAACATCACCGCTACCAGCGTTCAGCTCAACTGCTCGCTCACGGGCGGCAGCGCCTACAACTGGCGCTATCGGCAACAGGGAACCTCCTCCTGGACAACCCTGCCGGCCACCGCCGCCGCTACCGCCACCGTCGGCGGGTTGGCGGCCGCTACTACTTATGAATATCAGGTAGCGCTGCAATGCGGCGCCAATGCCGGCGCTTGGTCGGGTTCGCAGTTTTTTACCACAACGGCATCTAATTGCCAGCCGCCTAATGCCGGCCAGGTCTATGCCGATCAGGTCACTTACAACTCGGCCCGCCTCAATTGTTCAACTACCGGCGTTAGCAGCTACGACTGGCGCTATCGCCTGCAAGGGGCCGCCACCTGGACAGACCTGGCTGCCACGACCGTCAATTTCGTCAATGTCAGCAACCTGCAATCCTCCAGCCAGTACGAAATGCAGGTAAGCGTGCAATGTAATACCGGCGAATGGAGCGACTGGTCTCTTACCACGCGCTTTACCACGCCGGCGCCGCCTTGCGCTACGCCGGGGGCATCTTCCATGTTCAGCAACAATGTGACCACCAGCAGCGCCCAGCTCAACAGCCTCGTAACCGGAATGCTGAGCTACGACTGGCGCTACCGCGTGCAAGGCGCCGCCGCCTGGACGGATGTAGCGGCCTCCAATATCAGCTACACAACCCTCAGCGGCCTCAACCACACCACTACCTATGAATACCAAAGCGCTGTACAATGCGCCAGCGGCATCTGGAGCGAGTGGTCGGGCAGCAATACCTTTACCACCAGCGCGCCGGCCTGCAACCCGCCTACGGCCGCTCAACTTTCAGCCACCAACATCACCACCGGCAGCGCTACCCTCAACTGCTCCTTGTCGGGGGCTGCGCTCTATGGCTGGCGCTATCGCATAGCCGGCGCAGCCACCTGGACGACGCCTGCCAACACCGCAACGGGCCTCATCAACCTCAGCGGGCTCAGCGCTGCCACCCAGTACGAATACCAGGCCGCCGTGCAATGCCAAAGCATCTGGACCGACTGGTCGGCGACCCAAACCTTCACCACGGCCGGAGGTTGTGCCGCCCCTGCCCTGTCTGATCTTTCGGCAACCAACATCACTGCCACTACGGCCCGGCTCAATTGTGCCCTGGGTGGAGTAAACGCCTACGACTGGCGCTATCGCCAGGTCGGCGGCGCCACTTGGACCGATTTGAGCGCCACTGCCGCCGGTTTCACCGATCTGGCCGGCCTGACTGCATCTACGAGCTATGAGTTCCAGGTGTCGGCACAGTGCGGGTCTGTCTGGAGTGCGTGGTCTTCGCTTCAGACTTTCACTACGGCGGCGCCGCCTTGCCCTGCGCCCCAACTGAACGACCTGGCAGCGTCTAACATCACCTACAACAGCGCCCGCCTCAACTGCGCCGTTACGGGTGTAAATGCCTACGACTGGCGCTACCGCATAGCCGGCGCTCCGGCATGGACCGATGTAGCGGCAGGGGGTCAACCCTTCCTCGACCTGAGCGCCCTACTGTCTTCTACGGAATACGAATTCCAGTCGGCGGTACAGTGCGGCGCCACCTGGAGCCAATGGTCGGCCACCAAAACTTTCGTCACCCTCGACGCGCCCTGCGAAGCGCCTAACTTAGGCAATATCTACGCCGGCAACGTGACGCCCAACAGCGCCCGCCTCAATTGCACCCTTACGGCAGGTATCAATGAGTACGACTGGCGCTATCGCGGCTTTGGCGCCGGCGCATGGACCGACCTGCCTGCTACCGCCACGCCTTTCTACGATTTGGAGGGCCTGTCGCCCTCATCGCAGTACGAGTTTCAGGTATCGGTGCGCTGCGGCGCTACCTGGAGTCCGTGGTCGTTCCAGTTGCGCTTTATCACGCCGGGCACTACCTTGGCCAACCCCGATGGGGATGAGGCAGGGTTTGAGTCGGAGGAAGCCTATGCGTCGGTACCTTTAGCAGAGATACTCACCAACCTAAGCCTGCAACCGGTGCCTGCCCGCCACGAAATAAGCATAAGCTACCGCAGCGCCACCTTGTTGGAGGGCGTGCAATTGGAGGTTTTTGACCTCAATGGCAAGCGCGTACTAAGCAGGCGCATCGGGCAGGAGCAGGCCGGCGAGCATCGGCATGCGCTTGATCTTGCCGACCTTGCCCCGGGGCTTTACACCCTGCAACTGCGGGCGGCCAACGGCATCGTATACCGCCGCTTCCTGAAGGCCGGGCGATAAGTAATATAGGTTCTCCAAGCCTGGTGTATACACCATGATTTGGAGAACTATAAAAAAGGCGCTGGAGTTTTCCAGCGCCTTTTTATTATGCCTCCCATCCGCCAGAGCGATTGGCCCGCGCAAGCTGCCTGGAACGCAGCCGCCCCTAAGGCGGCTGGTGCTTTGCACCGAGCGATGAGCGAGCGTGGAAGGGAGCGACCCCGGCGGCCCCGGGTAAAATGCCGGCCGCCAGGGCAAATGCATCAGGGCCGGCGGGGATGCGCCCAAAAAAGAAAATGCGAAGGGTAAAAAACAGGCGTCCCGAAGACTGCCGCGGGGGGCGATCTTCGGGACGTTGGGCATTTGCCTATTGCGAAGGCGGGCGCTTTTGCCGGCGCAAAGGGCTTAGCCCGGAGGGGGTAAACGACAGGCCCGGCGGCTTTACTGCAGTACTACTTCCTTCTCTTCGATCATCTTGCGGATGTTGATGAGGGCGTAGCGCATACGGCCGAGGGCTGTGTTGATGCTGACGCGGGTGAGCTTGGCGATTTCTTTGAAGCTCATGTCGGCGTAATGGCGCAGGATGACGACTTCGCGTTGCTCGGGCGGCAGTTGATCTACGAGCTGACGGATTTTGTCGTGCGTCTGGCTGCGGATGATGTGCTGCTCGGCGTTGAGGTCGGGGGTTTGCAATACGTCGAAGATGTCGAACGTATCGGTGGGCGACACAGCCGGCCGGCGTTTGTTGCGGCGGAAGTAGTCGACGCACATGTTGTACGCAATGCGCATGGCCCACTGGAGGAATTTGCCCTCGTGGTTGTATTTGCCTTTGCGCAAGGTATCAATAATTTTGATGAAGACTTCCTGGAAGATGTCTTCTGCCAGGGATTGGTCTTTAACAAAAAGGTAGATCGAAGTGTAAATCTTCTGTTGATGGCGGTTGAGCAGTTCTTCGAAGGCACGTTCGTCTCCTTCGAGGTAGCAAGCGATCAACTGTTGATCATTCAACGGCGTAATTTCCATAACCAAACGATTTAGCGCCCGTAAGTGGGATTAATGAATTTGCTTCAGCTAAATGTAAAGTGTAGAAATTTCGCTCAATAGTTGAAAATTGGTGAAAAAATGCTTGCTTTGCTTGAAATGCATCTCAAAGATAGCGTTAACTTTTGCAAACCACCAAGCCCGGCCGTCATTTTTTTTCGGTCTTAACAATTTTTAACTTCTTTGGTAAAATAATTCTTAAAAGCAGAACGTGCCATGAATCAGGAAGAGGCCTTTATCGACAGGCTTTTCGCCGCCCATCGGGAGGCGGCGCACCGGCTGCCCTCGCCCGGTCGGGTGGCGGCATGGTTAGACGACATGCTGGCGCTGTTGTTCCCGGAATGGGCGCATGAGCGTCATGCGCACCCGCGCGCTTTCCGGCAGCATTTTGAGGACAACCGGCTGAGGCTTTTTGAGCTGCTGGCGCCTTTGCAGGAGGATTTTGCGCTGGATGCAGCACAGATGGAGCGGGATTTTTATGCGCAACTGCCGTGGGTATACGAGCGCCTGCTGGCCGATGCGGGGGCCATTTTGCAGGGCGACCCTGCTGCGGGCAGCCGTACGGAGGTCATTCGCACCTATCCGGGTTTTTATGCCATAGCGGTATATCGGCTGGCGCATTTGTTCTATCACTTGAAGGCGCCGCTGATTCCGCGGATGCTTACCGAGCACGCCCATGCCAAGACGGGCATCGACATTCACCCGGGCGCGGTCATTGGCGAGCGTTTTTGCATCGACCACGGCACCGGGGTGGTGATCGGGGAGACTGTGGTAATCGGGAATGATGTAAAGATCTACCAGGGCGTTACGCTGGGGGCTCTGAGCGTGAGCAAGGAGCTGGCGCAAACGAAGCGCCACCCCACCATAGAAGACCGGGTGGTGATTTATGCCGGCGCCACCATATTGGGTGGCGAGACGGTGATTGGCCACGACAGCATTATCGGGGGTAACACCTGGATTGTGAAGGCGGCGGCCCCGTACAGCAAGATTTACTACCGGAACGAGGATTAGCGAAGGCTGTCGAACAGTGGCGCCAAGCGCAGCGAATCGGACAGGGTTTTGAGCTCCGGCTGCCCGGGCTTGAGGGGTCGGGGCGGCCGGTAGCTGGTGTCGCGCAGGAGGCGGGCGCGTTCGAGCAGTATGGAGTCGGCCAACAGGCCGGCTTCGAGGCGGGCGCGCTGTTGGCAATCGGCCTGTTGGCTGCGGCGAAACTCGTCGACGCGCTCCTGTACTTTTTCTGCGATGACCTTTTCGACATCGATCTCGGTGCGCGACTGGCCGCCGGCGCAGGCCGACGCCAGCCAGGCGAGCGGGAGGGCAAATATGATGAAGGCGGCAGTTCTCATCGGGGTATGGGTATGCGGCTGCGTAGTTGTTCTTCTTCGGCGAGGCGCTCCTGCACGATGCTGTCTACGGCCTGCTGTACCCATTCGGCGTACCGGCGTTGGCAGAGGCTGTCGGTTTGGGCGCGCAGGGCTGCGGCCTGGCCGGCGTAGAGGGTATCGATGCGGTTGCGCTCGAAGGAGGTCAGGCGCAGTTGCACGTCGTCCTGTTGGCAGGCGGCAGTGCCGAGCAAAGCAATAAGGACGGCAAAAAAAGCAAGGCGGCGCATCATATATATATGGTGTGGCTTATTCGCTGAGGTCGATGACTTTGCGGCGCAGCTCGAAATGCTGCCCGAGGTATACTTTGCGCACCATGGGGTCGGCGGCCAGTTCTTCGGCCGTGCCGGCCTTGAGGATGCTGCCCTCGAACATGAGGTAGGCCCGATCGGTGATGGAGAGGGTTTCCTGCACGTTGTGGTCGGTGATGAGGATGCCGATGTTTTTGGTTTTAAGCTTGGCTACGATGTACTGGATGTCTTCGACGGCGATGGGGTCGATGCCGGCAAAGGGTTCGTCGAGCAGGATGAATTTGGGAGAGGTGGCCAAGGCGCGCGCGATTTCGGTACGGCGGCGTTCGCCGCCCGAGAGGGTATCGCCATAGCTTTTGCGTACCTTTTCGAGGCTAAACTCCCGGATGAGTTCTTCGAGTTTATCGCGTTGCTCCTGCCGGCTGAGGGTCGTCATTTCCAATACGGCCCGGATGTTGTCTTCGACGCTGAGCTTGCGGAACACGGAGGCCTCCTGAGGCAGGTAGCCGATACCGCGCTGGGCGCGTTTGTACATGGGTAGCTCGGTGATGTCTTCATCGTCGAGGTAAACGCGGCCTTCATCGGGGCGGATAAAGCCCACCGTCATATAAAAAGTGGTGGTTTTGCCGGCGCCGTTGGGGCCCAGCAGGCCTACAATTTCGCCTTGGTGTACCTCTATGGATACGCCTTTGACCACCTGTCGGCGGCCGTATAGTTTTACCAAATCCCTGCTGCTGAGAATCATGTGCTTATTAGTCGATGTACTCAATTTTGCGCCAGAATCGGAACCCTGCCGTAATCTCGAACGTCAGGTTGCGAATGCGGCGCTCGGGAATGGTAACGGTCTGGTTGGTGAATGTATCCAAAACGTTGGGAATGGCCGGTTGTTGATACTGGAAAGAAAAATCGGGGTTTACGGTAAACTCCAGCAGCAGGCCGATCATCTCGGTGAGGGGCAATTCCATGCCGCCGCCGGCGGTGAACCCGTAGTTGAGCTCCCGGATAAACTGCTTATCGTCGAAGGGGTAGATGGCGTACTGTGGGAATTGGGTATTAAACTGAGTATACTCGTCGAGGTTGGTATCGAAGGTATAATCGAGGCGGGGGCCGAAGAGGTAATACAGGCCGAGGCGGTTTTTTTGGGCAAAACGCTGCTTGGCGCCCAGTACGAGGCTGAGGTTGTAAAACCGGAAGCTCTGGGAGGAGGATCGGAAATACTCGTTGAAAGTAGGGTTGAAAAACGTGCGCGGCAGCAGGCTGCTGCCTTTTACGTGGTAGCCCAACTGGGCGAAGAGCGAGAACTTGCCCTGCTCGGGCAGGGTTTCCACAAAGGCTATGGCGTGGGCCGCCAGCAGGGGGTCGCGCTCAAAGTTGGTCCACTGCTGATCGCTGAGGGTTGCCCCTCCTTTAATGCCAAAGTAATAGCCGCCTACATCCTGAGCCGAAGCCGACCCCAGGGCCAGCAAAAGCCCAAGGGCTATAAAAAAATTGCGCAGGTAATTCATGCCAACGTACATTAGTGATGCGGGGCAAAGGTCGCATTTTTTTAGCAAAAGCCAAGAAGGTAGTATTAGCGGCGTTCGTACCACTGATCCTCGGGATGGTTCTTGTGTTCCTCGCCGGGTTTGTCGCTATGGGGGTCGCGGAGGATGTACCAGGCTTGTACGACCAATAAAAAGGGCAGGAAAATAATGGCGAAGCCAATGAAGTAAGGATTATCGACAATGCCCAGCGCCAGCACGGCCAGCGTAAGCAGGAAGATGGTGAGTATCCATACCGTCAGCTTCTGAAGCCGGAGGTGCATAGCGGCAAGGGTTTAATGGCACATGGGCGCCCCGTCGAGCGCTTGTAGGAACTGAAAATTAGCGGGCAGGTGAAAATGCAGCCCCCTGTAAATGAGCCACAACCCTACCCCGGCCATCAACACCGGATACCAGGCGCGCAGCCGGCTGCGCCAACCCGGCTTGAGGTATTGCCCCAGCAGGCCTGCGGCCATCATAGCGGGCAGGGTACCCAGCCCAAAAGCCAGCAGATAGCCCGCCCCCCAGGCGGCATTGCCTAAGGTAAGGGCGCCCGCTATGGCTAAGTATACCAATCCGCAGGGCAGCAGCCCGTTGAGAGCGCCCAATTTCCACCAGGCGCTGTCGGGCTGCCGCAGCAAAGCCCCCAATCGTTGGTGCACCCATAGCGTAACGGCCTTGAGGGGTCTCCAGCGGGCCAGTTGGCCGTCGATGTCTATGGAAAATAAAGCCGCAGCGAGCATAACTACCCCGGCCGTTACCGACATGCCTGCCTGCAAGCCTGCAATGCGCACGCCGGCGCCTACCAGGCCAAAAAAGGCGCCCAGGGCAGCGTATACAGCTACCCGGGCAAGGTTGTATTGCAGCAACGCCGGCCCCCGCCTCCTGATGCCCTCTCCCATAGGCAGCGCAATGCAAATGGGGCCGCACATGCCTGCGCAGTGCGCGCTGCCCACTAAGCCCATGAGAAATGCCGTCCAGAGTGTGATCATGGCGGGTGCTTTAGAGTTGTGGCGCCATCAGGTCCTTTTCGGCGTAATAGCCTTTGCCCTGGGCTTCCCAACTGATTTTGACCACCCAGCGGCCGCCCACCAATTTGTCGGAAGCTACGGTCTGATGGCCTGCTTCGTCAAGTTGGAGGGGCGTGGCGAAGTCGAGGCGGCGATCGCTGGGGCGGTAGAACTGAACTTCGCCGACGGCCTGGCCGACCTCGGCGGGAAAGCTCAACACAACGGCCTTGGCGGCGCGGTCGTAGGCTACGCCCACGGGCGAGCTGAGGGCATTGGCATTGGCGATGCGCTCGAAGCGCTGCTGGTATTTGAGGTCTTCTTCGTAGTAATTGTCTACCACGAGGCTGTTGTCGTGTTTGGTAGACTGGTACACCGCCCAGAACATGCTCAGGGCAAAGATGGTGTAAGCTAAGAATATGCCGGTTCCCCAGTTAAATTTCATGATGCTTAGTATTTTATCGGTCCCAAGAAATTCGTCTTCACCTTGTCGATGCGCTCCTTGCCGTTGTACACCTCAATGAAGATGGTGTTTTTGCGGGATTCCAGCTTTTCTTTTGGAATGTCGATGAAGAAAGCGCCTTTGGCCATCTTGCCTTTGGTCACAGAAACGGCCTCTCCTACCATTTCCAGCTCGGCCCCATCGGCCTTCACTTTGAATTTGAGGTCGATCTTATCCAGGGCCTTATTGATGACCTGGTAGTTGTACAGGTTGCGGATGTGTCCTTCGGGCGTTTCCTGATACAACATGCCCGGCGTGCGCAGGATAACGGCCTCTACCGGCGTGCGGGTGCCGAGCAGGTAGATGTTGAGCGCAATGAGCGCCAGCAGCACGCCTGTGTAGGCAATAACCCGGGGCGTAAAGATGCGGTTGCGGCTTTCGGCTACGCCGTTGTAGCTGTCGTAGCGGATGAGGCCGCGGGGTTTGCCTATTTTGTCCATCACCTCATCGCAGGCATCAATACAGGCCGTACAGTTGATGCACTCCAACTGTGTGCCATTGCGAATGTCGATACCCGTGGGGCAAACGTGAATGCAAAGCTTACAGTCGATGCAATCGCCCATGCGCGGAGCGGCGCCGGCAGCCATTTCGGTGATGCTCACCGAGTCGTCGGCACAATTGGGGTCGGCGGTAGCCAGCGTAGCCTGTTTTACTTCCGACTGAATTCCGGTGAGGGGATTACTGGTAACTTTAGCGGCCGAGCCTGCTTTTTTCAGTTTGCCGCGCGGTTCGCCCCGTATCCAATCGTACATAATGGCGATGGAGTTCTTGTCGAGCAACACGCCCTGCAAGCGGCCATAAGGGCAGATGGCGATACACACCTGCTCGCGCAAGCGCGCAAAGACGAAGAAGAAAATAAAGGAGAAGCCCACCATGCCCAAAAAGCCTTTGAAGTGCTGGGAGACGGGTTCGCTGATGATTTTAACAACTTCGTCGATACCTATAATATAAGCTAAGAAGGTATTGGCGATGAGCACCGAGAAAGCAAAAAACAAAGCCTGCTTGGCGCCCTTTTTGAGTATTTTTTCCGTCGTCCAGGGGGCTGCAGCTAATTTGCGCTGGGCATTGGCGTCGCCTTCAATCCAATACTCTATTTTGCGGAACACCATCTCCATAAAGATGGTCTGGGGGCATATCCAACCGCAAAAGATTCGCCCATAGATAACGGTGAATAGAATGATGAAGACGATGAGTGTGAGCATCGCCAGTACGAAGAGGTGAAAATCCTGCGGCATAAACTCAATGCCGAAAAGGATAAACCGCCGCTCAAGCACATTAAAAAGCAGGAGCGGTTCGCCGTTAACTTTAATGAACGGCATACCAAACAAGACAGCCAGCAGCACCCAGCTCAGGTAGTTGCGCCACTGATAGAAGCGGCCGCTGGGTTTTTTGGGATAAATCCACAGTCTTTTGCCGTGCTCATCAACGGTAGCTATGTGGTCCCGGTATTCTTCTGTGTCCTGATAAATATCAAAATCCGTTTTCATGGTCCTCGCTTTAAAAACCGGTCAAACAACTGAAGTAACTACACTTTTAGGGTTTATGGCTCTCTATGTCAAGATTTATACTGTGCCGGAACGCGCCCTCCGGAACGCCGGCCTTTTCAGCAAAGGCCGGGTTCCGGGTTACGCGCTTTCATCCGTGTTTAGTTGGTGGTTGTAGCGGCTGCGGCCGTAGAGTCGGCCGGCGCTGTGGCGGCGGCATCAGCCGTAGCAAACCGCTCGCCCTCCGGCTCTTTCGGATTGGGCGGGTTGGTGCCCTGAAGCGTGAGGATATAGCTGGCTACGCGCTGCATCTCGGCAGGCTTGAGCTGTTCTTTCCAGGAGATCATACCCTTGGCAGGCACGCCATATTTGATGGTCTTGAAGATATCCTGAATACCTCCGCCGTGTATCCAGTACTCATCGGTCATATTGGGGCCTACGCCGCCCTCGCCGAGCTGGCCGTGGCAAACGGCGCATTTCTCTTTGAAGATGGCTCCGCCTATGGCCAACTGGTCGGCAGCATCCAGCGCCGTCACGTTGGTTTCGTCTACCAGGTCGGTTTGCTGCGCTAAGTATGCCTTCACCGCCTTGTCGGCTTCTTCCATTTCCATTTTGTACTGCTCGGCCTGGGGGGCGCCTATGGCGAATACGTGGTAGTAGCCCACATAAACCACCGAGAAAGCGATGGTGATGTAGAACAGGGCCACCCACCAAGGCGGCAGACTGTTGTCGAGCTCGTAGATGCCATCGTGGGGGTGCTCCAGCACGATGTCCTGCTCGCGCTCAATGGGCACGGCATTGGTCCACTTGTCGTACATGCGCTTCCACCAGGGCTCGTCGAACTGGGGTGCAATTTTTTCCAGCACCTCAACGCCATGCTCCTGCAGGATGCGTATTTTCTGCGCTTGCAGCAGCATGCTGGTGGCGTTGTAAAGGGCTAAAAAAGCCCCCACGATAATGGCCCCGCCGAGGATGAGCACTAAGTTGTTCAGCGCCCAGGTCATGGGCGTACCGGCGGCCGGGGCAGCCGCAGCTTCGGCGGCGGCTTCAGCCTGGGCCAGCAGCGAAGACGAGGCCGCCAGCAATGAGCCGGTAAGGAAGTATGTCAATGACTTGTTTTTCATTTCCGTTGGCTATTTTCGCTGTTGAACGAAGGATTCTCCTCTAAAGGCAGGTTGGCCATTTTGTCTATCCAGTTTTGCCGCTTGGTGACGATCACTACCGCGCTGATCACAAACAGCGAGAAGAAGGTCAGCAAAGCAAAAATGGCCATCCAGTTGATGTTGCCTGCATTTTCAAGAATGTGCTTGAACATCGTTTTAACATTTATTCTCGCCGCCGTGGGAAAGGGGCCCCGGCTCACGAATGAGCCGGGAGCCACGGTTGCGAGGGACGATAAAAACCTGATTCAGGGGCGCAGCGGCCATTGCCGCTTCGCTTTTTTAGTTGGCAGCCTGCGCTTTGGGCTTGATGTCGGTACCTAAGCGCTGGAGATAGGCGATCATGGCTATGATCTCGCGTTTTTCCAGGCTGGGGTCTTCCAAGCCTTTGATGTCTTTGCGCAGGGCGTCGGCAATGCCCTTGGCCTGTGCCTGCATATCCTCCAGCGCGCGGTCTTCGTAGCCTTCTTCGTAAGGCGTACCCAAGGTGCGCAGGGCGCGGATCTTGCCGGCCGTCAGGCTGGTGTCCAGCTCGCGCTCCAGCAGCCACGGATAAGGCGGCATGATAGAGCCGGGGCTGGTACTGGTGGGATCGTACATGTGGTTGTAGTGCCAGCTATGCGGATACTTGGCGCCCACCCGGTGCAGGTCGGGCCCCGTGCGCTTGGAACCCCACAGGAAGGGGCGGTCGTAGATAAACTCACCCGACTTGGAGTACTCGCCGTAGCGGGCCGTTTCCGAGCGGAAGGGGCGTACCATTTGCGAGTGGCAGCCTAAGCAGCCTTCCCGGATGTAAATATCGCGGCCTTCGAGTTCAAGGGCGGTATAAGGCTTCACCGACTCAATCTTGGGCACGTTGCTCTCAACCATCAACATCGGGAAAAGCTCTATGATACCGCCTATGGCTACAGCAATAAGCGCATATACCAGCATCTGTACCGGGCGGCGCTCAATCCAGCGGTGCCAGTAAGATGTGCCCTCATCGCTTACAGCCATAGCGCTCAGCGGCGGCGCCTGTACTTCTTCGTCGCCAACAAACTTGCCGGCTTTGGCCGTCTTGCGCAGGTTGTATAACATCACAATTACGCCGGCCACATAGATGGTACCCCCCACAGCGCGCAAGGTATACATGGGCAGAATCTGCGTAACGGTTTCGAGGAAGTTGCCGTATTTCAGGATGCCTTCCGGCAGAAACTCCTTCCACATGAGGCTCTGCGTCCAGCCGGCCCAATACAGCGGAATGGCATAGAACAATAAGCCGAGGGTACTCATCCAGAAGTGCGTATTGGCCAATTTTTGGCTATAGATGGGGGTGTTGTACAAGCGCGGGAACAACCAGTACAACACGCCAAAGGTAAGCATGCCGTTCCAGCCGAGCGCGCCCACGTGTACGTGGCCAATCGTCCAGTCGGTATAGTGGCTGATGGCGTTCACCGACTTGATCGACAGCAGCGGCCCTTCCAGCGTAGCCATACCATAAGCCGTTACGGCTACTACCATAAACTTGAGCACCGGATCCTGGCGCACGCGGTCCCAAGCGCCCCTCAGGGTAAGCAGGCCGTTGAGCATACCGCCCCAACTGGGGGCAATGAGCATGAGCGAGAACACCATGCCGAGGCTCTGCGCCCAGTCGGGCAGCGAAGTATACAGCAAGTGGTGCGGGCCGGCCCAGATGTAGATGAAGATCAAAGCCCAGAAGTGGATGATCGACAGCTTGTAGGAGTATACCGGGCGGTTGGCCGCCTTAGGCATGAAGTAGTACATCAGGCCCAAATAAGGCGTGGTAAGGAAAAAAGCCACCGCATTGTGGCCATACCACCACTGGATGAGGGCATCCTGCACACCGGCAAATACCGGGTACGACTTCCACAGGCTCACGGGCAGCTCCAGGTTGTTGCCAATGTGCAACATCGTCACCGTTACCCAGGTGGCAATGTAGAACCAAATGGCTACATACATGTGACGCTCGCGCCGCTTGAGGATGGTGCCAAACATGTTGACGCCAAAAGCCACCCACACCAGCGCAATGGCGATGTCGATGGGCCACTCTAATTCGGCATACTCATGAGCGCTCGTAATGCCAAAAGGCAGGGTCAGCGCCGCCGAAAGAATGATGGCCTGCCAGCCCCAGAAGTGGAACTTGCTCAGCGCGTCGCTGAACATGCGCGCCTTCAGCAGGCGTTGCAGGCTGTAATAAACGCCGGTGTAAATCCCATTGCCCACAAAGGCAAAGATGACGGCGTTGGTATGCAACGGACGAATGCGACCGAAGGTCGTTTCTGCCAGGCCCAGGTTAAATGCCGGATAGATCAGTTGCAAGGCTGCAAGCAGCCCCACCGTCATACCTACCAGGCCCCAAATGGACGTTGCAATGGCGAAGTTCCTGACGATCGCGTTGTCGTAGCGGAAAGTATCTAATTGCGCCATGGTTAATCAATCATTATTGGTTCACAGATTCTGTTGGTTCTTCATCTAAAAGCATCCGGACCGAAGGCGTGTAATCATCCTCGTATTGCCCCGAGCGCACCGCCCACCAAAAAGCGGCCAAAAAGCCCAGCGCTACTATCAAACTTACCAAGATGAGAAATACCATGATGTACATAATCAGTCCCTTTAGGCCGCTAAATTAGTATGGCCCCAACCGCACGCCGGGTGATGAATGTCACGCCCCAAAAGGTGATTTTTGTCAGCCTATTGTCATCAAAAGGTCAAAATATGTTGGTTTTACTGGCTTTGCAGCCCACTAAACACCTCCGTTTTTAAGCATCAACCAAGGTCGGAAGGTTATTTTTTTTGGGCCCCGCCGCATAGCAACTGCCTCCGAAGGGCAACTCGCGCGGCGCCGGGTGTTCCGCTCCTATGGGCGCACGTCCGGCGTCCTTGAAGGCCGCCAGGCCGAACGCCCATACCGCTGCACCCCCTGGTCCGACTAAAAAGGGCATGCCCCGGGGCTGCGCCGGATAATCAATCCCAAACTTCTTAAAGCGCTTAATCCATCAGCAGACCGCTAAACCCGGTGAGCGCAGAAGCGCCGGCCCAAACTTAAACAAACGAGCCATAAAGCGTACACAAACCGCAGCGCCAATAAAAAAACGGCGCCTCTCCCACCCCAAAACCGGCATAAGTCGCAAAACAAGAGGCCTGTTTTCATACAATTTTCACTATTTACTGAAAATTTTAAATATTTTTAATTTTTCTCAAAAAATCACAAATCACTAATTATCAAATAATTAAATCAAATCCATGCTTAATTGCGGACATTTTTGCTTATTTTCACACTAAAAATTTGCGCCCGGTATTTGGTTTTTGTTGAATACCGCCGTACTTTTGGTTCAACAAACAGACATACCACAGCAATCTGTTCAACAAAAAAATTTACACCATGTCTCAGTTAGAGTTCCACGACCGATTCAACAAGATGACAGCCCTGCTCCAAGCCTTTGCCTACAGCCTGACCAAGAACGCAGAGGATGCGAAGGACCTCTATCAGGAGACGGCATTTCGCGCCCTGACAAACCGCGACAAGTTCCGGCCTGGCACCAACTTTAAGGCGTGGTTGTTTACCATTATGAAGAACATCTTCATCAACAACTACCGCCGCAAGAGCAAGGCCAATACCATTATGGATACGACCGACAACCTGTACTACCTCAATTCAGGTTCGGTGCTCACGCCCAATGCAGCAGAGGGCAGCATCATGATGAAGGAGCTCACGCGGATGGTAATAGGCCTTGACGACAGCATCCGGGTTCCTTTCCTGATGCACTACCAAGGCTACAAATATCAGGAAATTGCCGATCACCTCGACCTGCCGCTGGGCACGGTAAAGAGTCGCATTTTCTTTGCCCGCAAAGAACTCAAAGAGCAGATCTATCGCAGCTACGGCAAGTCGGGTTTTGTGACGACCGCCGGCAGCGAGGACGAAATTCACTAAGGTACTGATACCAACAGAAATGGGAACGGCGGCAGGTGCTTATCTTTGCCGCCGTTTCCTTTTGTACCATGTTGCCAACTGCCACCCATATTGATTTTTTCCGCGCCACGCTCATGCGGTGGTATGACTCCGCTCATCGGCCGCTGCCTTGGAAGGAGCATCCCGATCCGTACGCCATCTGGCTGTCGGAGATTATCCTGCAGCAAACCCGCGTAGCGCAGGGGCTGCCCTATTACGAGCGCTTTCTGGCTCGTTTCCCGAAGGTGCAGGCGCTGGCCGACGCCCCCTCCGATGAAGTGATGAAGCTGTGGGAAGGGCTGGGCTATTATTCGCGGGCCCGCAATCTGCACGCTGCGGCCAAAGAGGTAGCGTATCGATATGGCGGAACATTTCCGGCCGACTACAACGCGCTACTGGCCCTACCCGGCATAGGGCCATACACAGCAGCAGCCATTGCCTCTTTTGCCTTCGGGCTGCCCCACGCCGTGCTCGACGGCAATGTATACCGGGTTTTAGCGCGCTTTTTTGGCATAGACACGCCCATCGACAGCGGAGCCGCCAAGCCCTTGTTTGGCGGGCTGTCGCAAAATTGCCTCGACGCCTCCAACCCCGGGCGCTACAACCAGGCCATCATGGATTTCGGAGCTACGCTTTGCACCCCACGATCACCCAACTGCGGGCAGTGCCCGCTTGGCGATCGCTGCGCAGCCCGGCAGCAGGATCGGGTGGAAGCGCTGCCTGTGAAAGAAAAAAAGCTCCGGCGGCGCGAGCGCTACTTTCATTATTTTTTGCTGAATGAGGCTGCCCGGGTTTGGATACGCCGACGCGAAGAAGGCGATATATGGGCCGGCCTCTACGAGTTTCCGCTACTGGAATTAGAGGCGGCCTTGCCCGGGCGCGAAGCCGTATTCAACCATCCCCTGTTGATCGAATGGCTGGGCGACGCCACCGCTAAAGTAAAAGGCGTATCTCCGGCTTTCCGACAACTGCTGACCCACCAGGAAGTACATGTCTGCTTCTGGGAATTGGAAATCAGTGGGGAAATAAATCCGGGATCAGCGTTTATGCAGGTCGAGCGAAAAAATTTATCTAATTTTGCGTGGCCTAAGGCAATTGCTTCCTATTTACAAAAAAACGCTTTATATTTAGACCTGTTTTAAACCCCTAAGCGTCATCAAACATTATCAAGTATGCTCAACCGCGTAACGCTGATCGGCAACCTGGGCCGGGATCCTGAAATTCGCAGATTAGAGAATGGCGCTGTTGTCGCCAAATTCTCACTGGCCACCAACGAGAACTACCGCGATAAAAGCGGCGAATGGCAGACCCAGACGGAATGGCACGACATCATTGTATGGCGCCAATTGGCCGAGCGGGCCGAATCCCAGTTGAAGAAGGGCATGCAAATTTATGTGGAAGGCAAACTCACCACCCGCACCTGGCAAGACCAGGATGGCAATCAACGTCGCACAACCGAGGTAGTAGCCAATACATTCCGCGTTTTGGGCCGGCGCGAAGACGGCGGCCGCGACCAAGGCGGCAGCTTCCCCACGGTAGCCGACGAAATGCCTTCGTCGTACAGCAGCCCCATGCCCACGGCCGCCAACGATACAGGCGCGCCTCCGGCCGACGATGATCTGCCGTTCTAAAACATTGTTTCACAATTCGCTTCCCCGTTGGAAACTGACCCCGTACCGTTATCTGCGCCCTTTACCCCGCTGACCCTGCTGCTTTGGGCGCCGCCTTCGCCGGAGGTTATCTTTGGATTTTTACTCATTGGGTTGTTGCTCATTTGTTCTGCCTTGATCTCCGGATCGGAAGTGGCCTTCTTTTCGCTATCGCATTCCGATCTCGAACGATTGTCGGAAGAAAACACGCCGGCCACGCGCCGCATCATGGCGCTAAAAGACAGGCCTCAGCGCTTGCTGGCCACCATTCTCATCAGCAACAACTTCGTCAACATTGCCATTGTACTCATTGCCGACTATGTGCTGGACATGGTGCTTTCGACGGATGTTTTGCAGGGTTGGGGCGAGGGGCTGGCTCCCTGGATGTCCTTTCTGGGCGATCCCACGCCTGCGGGGATAGCCAATGGCATCAGTTTTCTCATAACCGTGGTAGGCGTCACTTTTTTATTAGTGCTCTTTGGAGAGGCCTCGCCCAAGGTATACGCTACCGCCAACCGGGTTTCGCTTTCCAAGTCAATGGCAGGCCCGCTGTTATTGCTGATGCGGTTTTTCAAATGGCCTTCATCGCTATTAGTCAATGGCACCAGCCTCATCGAACGCCGGCTCACGGCCCACAACTCCAGCGTGGCCCGGGCCAGCCTCGAAGACATAGACGAAGCCATAGCCCTGACGGTGAGCACTGAAGAAGACGGCGAGCAGGACAGCGACATCCTCAAGCGCATCGTCAAGTTTCGGGATGTGGCCGTCAAACAGATTATGCGCTCCCGCGTAGATGTAGTAGCTACCGACAACCAGATACGCTTTCCGGCGTTGCTTGAGTTGGTGCGCGAAAGCGGCTACTCGCGCATACCCGTATATGAAGAAGACATCGACAATGTACAGGGCATATTGTACGTTAAGGACCTGTTGGGAAGGCTTAATGAGCAGGAAGACTTCAACTGGCAGTCGCTGGTGCGCACCAACGTGCTGTTTGTACCCGAAGCCAAAAAGGTGAAAGACCTGCTGCGCGAATTTCAGACGCAGCACCTGCACATGGCCATAGTGGTAGACGAGTACGGCGGCACTTCCGGCATTGTCACCCTCGAAGATGTATTAGAGGAAATCATCGGCGATATTAAGGACGAGTTTGACGACGAGCCCGAGGTGGTGATGGAAAAGTTAGACGACTTCAACTACATCTTTGAAGGCAAAACCATGCTCAACGACGTATGCCGGGCGGTAGGCATTGCTTCTGATGTTTTTGATGAAGTAAAGGGCGAAGCCGACTCCTTTGCCGGTATGGTACTGGAGATGCTGGGCGAGTTCCCGGACGAAGGCCAGGAAATCAACCTGCCCCCTTACCGGCTCAAAGTAGTAGCCGTAACCGATCGCCGCATCGAACGCATACTCATAACCCTACCCACAGACGAGGAACAATAACCGCTATCGAGCAATTTATGAAAATACCGACTGCGCCCGGCCGGGCTCTGCTTTTTGCCATTGCCGCCTGGGGCGCAACGCTGGGCATTACCGCCTGTGGCGGCAGCCCCGATCCCAGCCCACGCCCGCGGGCTTATCCGCGAATCATCTTCCCCGAACGCGGCTATCAGTCTTTTTCTTCAGCCGATTGTCCTTTTGTTTTCGACTACCCTAAAGCAGCCGACATTGAGCGCGACACGCAGTTTTTCGACGTGCAACCAGCCCACAGTTGTTGGTTTGATGTGTTTTATCCGCAGTTCGACGGGCGCATTCACTTCAGCTACTACCCCATTGGGGCCGGCGGCAAAAATTTAGAGCGGCTGCGCACCGACGCTTTTGAATTAGCCGATTGGCACAACAAACGCGCCAATGCCATTGAAGAGATCCTGATCGACAAACCCGAAGCTGGTTTGTCGGGCATATTGTTTGTTATGAAGGGAGCGGCAGCCAGTCCATTCCAATTTTTCCTCACCGACAGCAGCCATCATTTTGTGCGAGGCGCGCTGTACTTTAATACCCAAACCCGCCCCGACTCGCTGGCGCCGGTAGTGGCTTATGTGCAGGAAGACATCGTACACCTGCTGGAGACCTTCCGGTGGAAGTAAAACGCGACTTGGATTGCATTTTCCGGCTTATCTTCGCGCGGTTCCGACAGTTATGAAGCAGCAGCAGCTACAACGACGACAACGATTACTCTGGGTGTGCGCCCTGAGCTGTGCCTTAGCCGCAACGGCTGCGGCGCAGAACGGCCGGCCCCTGCCCGCCAATATCGGAAGCGGCAGCAGCGGCGGCGGCTCCGGAAGTTCCACCCAGCGGCAAACCCAACCCGATACCTTTGGGGTATACCGCTTCCGGGTAGATAACCCCAACGAGGAAATGGTCGTAGCCGATACCACCTTAGAAGGCGTGCAACAGTACGACCCCACGCGCCGGCAGGTATTTGACTACCGCCACTTAGGCATATTGGGCTCGGCTCATCAGCCGATTGTATACGAGCCCTGGCTGAGGCGGGGGTTTACGCCGGGGCTGCGTCAATACGAGCTCTATCAGGTGGATGGCCGGAGTATGCCCTACTACCGGCTCCAAAGGCCCTACACCAGCCTGTCGTATGTGCAGGGGTCTGAGCAGGCCGACGGGCATCTTACGGCCCAGTTCAGCCGCAACTTTGCCGCCGGCCTCAACTTTTGTGTCGATTACCGGCGCATCAACCAGATTGGCGAGGCCGATCAGTACCCCAATCAGCAGAACCGCACTACAGCCCTTGCCCTGGGCCTGGGCCGACGAAGCCTCAATGGGCGTTACGACGCCTTTTTGAGCTTTTCGGCCAATACCACCGAACATAAAGACAACGGCGGGGTGCGCATTCCGCCCATAGATGCCGAGGATTTTGCCACCCCGGGCTCGGCCCAGGTATTTTTGGCCGATGCCCGCACCCGCTATGCCCGCCGCGAGTGGATGTATACCCAATACTACCGGCTGGGCGGCGGCGCCGACTCGCTGGGCAATACCCGAAGGGCGTATACCTTATCGCATCAGTTTGTTTTTTCAGATGCCGACTATAAGTTCAGGGATGAGTACGCCCTTGTGGATTCTTTCTTTTACGACCAATGGTATAACCAACTGCTGACCGACGACCGGGGCGCCCGCTACTTTATAAGTCACCGGTTGGTAGAAAATTCTTTCCGCATCAGCACTTTCAAGCTGGCTGATACGCCGGCCAATGCGCGGGCGCGCAACCAACGCGACCTGTTGGAGGTAGGCCTTACCCACCGCTACAACGCCGTAAACCAAGAACCCGCCGACACCATTGTCAATAACCTGCTGCTCACCGGCCGGCTGGGACTGCGCCCTGGCGAACGGCTGCGCTTAGAAGCCGAAGGCCAGTTGGACCTCTGGGATCAGGCCGGCGACTACCGCCTCACCGGCGCCTTAGCCATAGACATGAAGCAGGCCGGCGCCCTGACCCTCAAGGCCAACAGCCAGCTCTACCAGGCTACTCTGCTGCAACAACGGCACTGGATTACGCAGCAGCCGGTATGGGACAACAACAACTTTCAGCGCACCCTCGAAACCAACTTAGGCGTGCTCTACGCGCTGCCCAGGCTGCGCATGGAAGTGGGCGGACATTACCACCTCATCAACAATTACATCTACTTTGACACTACCGGCAGACCTGCCCAGACAACGGCGCCGGTGAGCCTTTTTCAACTCACGCTGCGCAAGGACTTCCGCTTCGGCCCCTTTACGCTGGGCAATACTGTGGCCTGGCAGCAGAGCACTTCCGACGCGCTGCGCGTTCCTGCTCTCTTTGGCAAGCACAGCCTATACTACAGTGGCCGCTGGTTTAAGAACATGGAAGTACAAACCGGCATCGACCTGCGCTATGCCACGGGCTACCATGCCGACCACTACAACCCGCTTACAGGCCAGTTTAACCTCCAGAACCGCAGCGAGCTCGACTTCTTTCCCAATGCCGATCTATACTTCAGCATGAAGGTGAGGACTTTCCGGTTTTTCATCAAATGGGAGAACGCCACCACCCTCGTGCGCCCCGACGACCTACTCTACCTCACGGCTTTTTACCCCTTCCCCGATGCCGCCATCCGGATGGGCATTCGCTGGCGATTATTAGATTAGTGCTAAGCAAGATCGCTTTCTGTGAGGAGATCAACGCTCCACCCGGCTACCGCTTTTATCGGACCAGGGGGTGAAGCGGTATAGCCGAAAGCCCCGCCGGCCCTTAAAGGACGGTGGGGCTTTCGGCTATAAGAGCGGAACACCCGGCGCCGCGCAGGGTGATGCCGGGGCAGGATGTTATGCGGCGGGGCCCAAAATAGTTGGGAACGCCCAAAACCGGCGTACCGGCAAACAGCGTTGAAGCTACCCCAAACGCTTGGGCCGGCGAGTCTTCCCCTATCCTCCCACTTGCTCCACGGTACCCCCATGAATGGTATGCCCGAGAAAGATAGCATTGAGCAGCAGTCGATTGCCGCCAAACCAGAAGGCCCTGAGGCTGGGATTATCGGCTAAGCAGATGATGCGGCCCGAGCGCAGCCCGAACACTACAGCTGCGGCCGAGCCTGGTATGGTTTTGAGGGCATGGCTGTGCGCATAACCGCTGAGCAAGGGCTGGGCCGCGTAGATCATAGGCGTGGCATAGTTGTTTTTGGCGGGCTCGAAGAAGAGCGTGCCTCGGCGGAATACAGGCACTTGCGGGCGGCTGTAACCGAAGAGCAGCGGATGAGAGAGGTCTGACTGAGCCGCGAAGATGGCGCCTGCGATGCCTTTGCTGCCCGACTGCTCGGCCAGCTCGCCGTAGGCGATGCGGGCATTAGCGGGATAGTCGGCGGGGTTGGGGCGCACGGAGAGGGTAGCCAAGCCATTATCGGCGCACCACTTGGCGGCCCGCTGCTGGGCGATGATGACGTTGCCTTGGGCTGCCCAGGTTTTTAGGGCGGCAGCGCCCGACGCGCCGATGGCGGCATAATTGCCATCTACCAGGATGAGGGCGTTGTATTCGCTGAGGTCGGTGCGCCCTACTTGGCTTCCTTCCAGCTTGGTGACGGGCAGGCCATAGCGCTGATCGAGCAGATGCCAGGCTTCGCCGGCGTCGTAGCCCGATACGCCCTCGCCTACCACTAAGGCTACGCGGGGCAGGCGCATGGCCTCAAAGCGACCGCTGCCCAGATCGCTGCCCTCTGGCGTGAGGCCCGTGCTGACGGCCGCTATGGGAACGCCGGCGGCATTGGCGGCTTGCACAACCAACTGATGCACTTCACCGGAGGTAAGGTTGCCTTGATTTTGTACCGGAATGAGCACTGTGCCCACGGGGTATTGCTGCCCTTCGAGGGCAAAGGCGGTCTGGCTCGACTTGAGGCGCAGGCCGGCCTGCATGAGCTGGTAAGCCGCCTTGGGGGCATAGTAATGCTCCCAGCGCAGCAGATAGGCATACGTGCTGGGGTCAGGCGCGGCGGCGGGGGCGGGGCTCCAGCGGGCGCCGGCGCTGATGCGTTCGCCCCGCATCACTTCGGTATGGGGCAGGTTGAAGGCCAGCGGTAGGGTCCAGGTGGAGATGTCGTAGAACAGGCTGTCGGTAAAAGTTGTGGCGGGTTCGAAGATGGCCCGGATGAGGTTGTGCTGCCGCTGGTCGAGGCTCACGAAGAAGGCCTTGCCGGGCTGGTAGGTGTAGCCGCCCTTGGCGAAGGGGGCTGTAAGGGTGCTGTATTCGATCTGATGGCGGCCCAGTATTTCGGCGAAGTGGGCTAAGCGGGCGGGGTCGCCATCGTCGGCTACCACAAAGCCCTGTCGGCTGTCGCGGCGCGCCTTTTCAGCTACTTCCTGATAATAGCTGCGTTGGTAGGCCAGCAGGTCTTTGCGCAGGGCCACGGCTGCCTGATGGGTGCTGAGGGCCGTAGTGACCTGATTGCGGATGGTAAAGGCAAAGCTGAGGGGGCCGTTTTCGGTTTGCTGAAGGTGGCCGCGGGAGCTGGCCTGCTCAAAGAGGATGCCTATGCAGCCGTGGAGGTCGGGGTAGGTACTGCCCTTGCCCACGTAGTAGTCGTCGAAGCCCTCGCGGGTGTAATACATTGAGCCGATCTTGTTGAGCTCGGCGGCATGAAACTCGGCGATTCGGCCGGTGAGCTCCTGATTGACGGGCGGCGTGAGGGGGTGCACCCGATTGGGCTCGCCGGGCATAAAAAAGAAGGTGGCATTAGAGCCCATCTCGTGGTGGTCGGTGAGGATATTGGGTCGCCATAGGTGGAAGGTTTTGAGTCGGCCCTGACTTTCGGGATGCTGGGCGGGCAGCCAGTCGCGGTTGAGATCGAACCAATAGTGATTGGTGCGACCGCCGGGCCAGGCCTCGTTGTACTCGCGGTCGGCGGGCTGGGCTGTGAGGTTGGCGTTTTTGTGCATATTGGCCCAGGTAGAAAAGCGCTGCATCCCGTCGGGGTTGAAGCAGGGGTCAAGCAGGATGACGGTCTGGCTCAGCAGTTGTTCCAGCGCCGGGCTGCGGCCGGCAGCTAAATAGTAAGCCACCAGCACGGCCGCGTTGGCGCCGCTGGGCTCGTTGCCGTGGATGGTGAAGCCCTGATAGAGCACTACGGGCGCCGCATCGAGGGCAGCGGCATTGCCTCCCGGCTCGCTTACGGCCAAGTGCAGTTGTCGCAGCTCTTCGAGGCGGCGATGATTGGCCTCTGAGGTGATGGCGAGATAGATGAGCGGCCGCTGCTCGTGGGTACGGGCATATTCGGTGAGGGTAAGCCGGGGCGAGGCGGCATCCAAGGCGCGGAGATAAGCCAATTGCTGGTCGTGCGAGAGGTGCCACTCCCCGATCTGCCACCCAAAGTATGCCTCGGGCGTAGGAATGGCGGGATCGTAGCTGATATCGGGTAAAAAGTAGGTCAATGGTTGCTTTTGGGCCGACAGCCATCCGGCTGCCGCCAGTAGCGCCCCCAGCATGAAGAAGCGTATTTTCATAATTATCGTATATTTCGTGCCGGGTAAATATACAACACCCCTACCTTTGTGCCAACCTGTAAAGCAAGATCACTATGCTGGCGCTATTTTTCACCACTTTAGCAAGTTTGTTCACCGTCGTCAATCCGTTGGGCGCGGTGCCGGTCTACTTAGCCATGACCTCCCAGTATACGCGTGCCGAGCGCACCCATCTGGCGCGCACCACCAGCATGTATTTTGTGCTTATCCTGCTCAGTTTTTTCTTAGCGGGCATGCTCATTCTCAACTTTTTTGGCATCTCCCTCAATGCGCTGCGCATCGCCGGAGGGCTTATCATCCTGCACTCGGGCTACGGCCTGCTCAATGGGGTATTCGCCGATCGGCGCGCCATCAGCAAGGAGGTGGAGGAAGAAGCCCAGCACAAACAAGACATCTCCTTTACGCCATTGGCTATGCCCTTGCTGTCGGGGCCGGGTTCCATTTCTCTGCTCATCGGCATGTTTGTTGAAAACAAGGACTGGGTCATCCGGGGCGTGATCATCGGCGTCATTTTCGCTATGGGCGTCATTGTTTACCTCATCCTGCGCTCGGCGCCCTACCTCTTTCGGGTATTGGGCGCATCGGGGCTGCAAGCCATGAGCCGGGTGATGGGTTTTTTGGTAATGTCCATTGGCATCCAATACATCATTGCCGGCTTGGTGAGCTTGGTGCAGAGTTTGTTGCAGTAGCCAACCGGGGCGCTGCCGCCTATCATTGAGCACCAAAAGCGGGCCGGGGCCTATTTTCCGCCCTGCAACAAAAAAACCGTGGGTCGCTTATTGAGGTCGGGTTTGGGCAGCCGCCGCCATTCCGATACCGCATGGGTGCGTATGCTTTGCGTGGGCATGGTGAGGTCGGTGGAAATACTGAGGATGGTAGCCGGAGACAGGGCCTGCATGGCCGTCTCGAAGAGCATGGTATTTCGGTAGGGCGTTTCGATAAAAATCTGGGTTTCGTTGTTGCGGGCCGACTGGCTTTCGAGCCGTTTGAGGTCTTTGGCCATCTCAGGACGTTTAAGGCCGAGGTAGCCGTGGAAGGTGAATTTTTGGCCATTGAGCCCCGACGACATCAGGGCCAGCAGTATAGACGAAGGCCCTACCAGCGGAATGACCTCTACGCCCCGGCGGTGGGCCATGCGCACCAATCGGGAGCCGGGGTCGGCCACCCCCGGAGCGCCAGCCTCGGAGAGCATTGCGGTATCGCGGCCTTGCAGCGCCGGCTCTAAAAACGACGGAATGAGGGCGGGATCGGTGCGCTTGTTGAGCTCGAAAAAAATGGCGTCGTCAAACGATTTTTCGTAGCCTGCATCTCGCAGAAAATGCCGGGCCGTGCGCGGCTTTTCCACAACAAACACTTCCAGTTCCCGCGCAATGGCAAGCACATAGTCCGGCAGGGTGTACAGTAAGTTTTCACCCAACGGCACTGGCATCAGATACAGTTTTCCTTTCGTTTTCCCTTCCATGCGGGCCAAAGATAAAAATTTTATACAGCTATTCTCTTTTTCTGCGGCTTGACGGGCGGAATTGCCGCTGCAATTTACAGAACAAAACCATTTCCCGTGCAAAGGTTGTATCTTTGCCCCTCGTCAAGCCATCGCATGAGTGAAACGTATACCATAAAACTGCCCCAGTTTGAGGGCCCTTTCGACCTGCTGTTGTTCTTCATAGAGCGGGACGAGCTGGATATATACGACATTCCGATTGCTAAGGTGACCGACGACTTTCTGGCTTACATCCGCCAGATGGAGCGCATGAACATCGATCTGGCCAGCGAGTTCATCCTTGTGGCGGCCACCCTTTGCCGCATCAAAGCCAAACTACTGCTGCCCCGCAAGGCCGTCGATGAAGAAGGCCGCGAGATTGACCCCCGCGAGGAGCTGGTACAGCGCCTACTGGAGTACAAACGCTACAAAAGCGTGCTTGACGAGATGCGCCAGCTCGAAGAAAACCGCTTCCTGCGCAACAGCCGCGGCAATGTGATAGACGAGTTGCAAGCGATTGCAACCAAGGCCCTCGTCGACTCCGAGATGGAGTCGGTGACCCTCTTCAAGCTCCTCAAGGCCTTCGAGCGGGTTATGCAGCGCCTCGACGAAAACAGCCGCAAGGTGACGGTGCACCGCATTGTACAGTTTAGTTATACCATCGAAGAAGCCCAGCAGCACATCCTGACGCTGGTAGCCCAAAAAGGGCGGGCTGATTTCGCCGATGTTTTTGCTGTGTGCACCACCCGCATTGAGGCCATTGTGGCGTTTTTGGGGCTGCTGGAGCTGCTTAACGTTCAGCATGTTGTGCTGGTGCAGGGCGAAGGCGTCAACAATTTCTGGATAGAACCCGCCCCCGAAGACGACGGAGAAGGGTTGATATACGAAGAAGAGGAATGAGCCATTTTGTAACAAATTTGCAAAATTGCCGTACCTTAGCTGTACTTTAGTCGTATCTAATCACCAAAAACAAACGTACCATGTTTGGTAACAACAACAACAAGCAGGATGCCGCCAAAGCAAGGAACGCCGTGGCTGCTCCGACAACGGGCAGCGGGCCTTCGCTCAACAGCATTGTGCAGGGCTCTTCCGTAGAGGGGACGTTTAAGGCGCAGAGCGACCTGCGTATAGACGGCTCCGTAAAAGGCAAAATTTACTGCGACGCCAAAGTCATCATCGGCCCTTCGGGCGTGGTGGAGGGCGAAATCCGCTGCCAGAATGCGGTAGTAGAAGGCAAATTCGACGGTCTGCTGGAAGTGAAAGAACTGCTCAACGTGCGCGAGTCGGCCGTCATCAACGGCGATGTCAGCACGGGCAAACTCATCGTACAACCCGGAGGCGTATTCAACGTGGTATGCAAAATGACCAACGATGCGCCCGCAGCCGTCAAAGCCAGCAGCAACCATGTCAGCCCCGCCGTCGCCAAAGCCGGATAGGCCAACCGACGGCGACGAGCCCCACGACGAGGAGCTTCGCCAAAGCGCCAACTATTACCTCAAATACTCGGGGATGGCTTTCCAGATGGGCGCCGTCATTCTGGTAGGCGTGCTGGCAGGTAAAAAACTCGACGCCTGGTTGAATACCACGCCCTACCTGCTGGTAGTTATGTCGCTGTTGTCGATTTTCGCTGCCTTATATGTATCGCTCAAAGACCTGATCGCTCCCAAGGCCAAAAAGCCCAACGGGGCCGCCAACAAACAAAAACAGTAGCACGGAATGACCGCTCGCCAGTTTTTTATACAGCTTGCCGCAGTAGCCGCCTTTGCGGCGGCGGCGCTCGCCGCCCTCCATCAGGCGCCGGTCTTCGCCGGGCACGAATGGTTTTCATGGGGCGGCTGGGCAACTTTCATCTTACTGGCAGTACTTTCGTTTTACGCCGGCCGCCGCTCGGCTCTCAGTGCCAATAAAAACGACTTTTCCTCTCTGGTGATCGGCCTGTCTATGGGCAAAATGATGGCCGCCGCCTTAGGCGTCATTGTCTATGCCAAAGCGGTACAACCCCAGAGCAAGCTCTTCATTGTGCCCTTTTTTATCATCTATGCCATCTTTACCGTCTACGAAACCATTGTACTGACTAAACTCGGCCGCATGACGCCGCACTAAACCCGGCGCCCAACGGCTTCAATACCCCCTTTATGCAAAACGGCAACGCAATTACCGCCAAAGTAAACGATCAGTTTTCGTTCTCCCCCGAACAATTAGCCGCCGCCGACATCGTAGCCGAGGCCGGAGGCCACTTCCACATCCTGCTCAATGGCCAGGCCCTGCGGGCCGAACTCGTAAGCGCCGACTACCAGAGCAAGACCTTCGCCATCAAGATCAATGGCAGCGAATACCGCGTTCACCTGGCCGACCGCTACGACCAAATGGTAGAGCGCCTTGGCCTCGGAGCTGTAAAAACCGTAGCTGCCCGCGACATCAAAGCGCCCATGCCGGGCCTCGTTATCGATGTGCTGGTAGGCCCTGGCGATGCCGTGGTCAAAGATACGCCCCTACTCATCCTCGAAGCCATGAAGATGGAAAACGTCATCAAAGCTCCCGGCGAGGGCGTCGTCAAGGCCATTAAAGTAAGCAAAGGAGCGGCGGTGGAAAAAAACACCCTGCTCATCGAAATGCAATAAGCTACAGCCGGCACTGCTCATGTCTACTCGCATTCCTTCCCTGTACGTGGCTACCAGCCCGCGGGGCGGGCGGGGCGTATTTACCGCCGAGCCCATCGAAGCCGGCAGCCTCATAGAGGTCTGCCCCGTTATTGTATTGCCTGAAAAGGACGTGCCTCTGATACACCAAACTTATCTGCACGATTACTATTTCCTTTGGGGCCAAACCGGCTGCGCCATTGCCCTCGGCTTTGGCTCGCTCTACAACCACGCCTCCCTGCCCAATGCCGAGTATGAGATGGATTTCGACAATCAGACCATCGACATCTACTGCCTGCATCCCATCGCCGCCGGCGAAGAAATCACCATTTGCTACACCGATGGCGAAGACGAGCGCACTACCCTGTGGTTTGAGGAGATGTAGAGCCGCTTTTATAGCGTTGGCGCCCCACGTCGCTGCGGAGCCGCGTGAGGGGGTGCAGCGGCATGCTTAACTTGCCTGCGGAATAGCGCAGCGTAGATTCCGCAGGTAAGTTAAGCATGATAGCGGAACACCCGACCCCCGGCCCCTTAGCAACCCGACTCCTTCGCCAGGGCATAGCGCCAAAGGGGCCGGGGGGCACGCCCTTTGTAGTTTGCTCCGGCTGGTTTTGTGCACAAATCCCTGTATTTATAGTTCTCCAAGCCAAGATTTGTGAATCTTGACTTGGAGAACTATATCCGGGTCCGCTATACCCAAAAACTGCCGCCACGCGGTATATCTTAGCCTTAGCTCATCTCTTTTGGGCCCCGCCGCATAACATCTCCTTCTAAAATCATCCTGCGCGGCGCCGGGTGCTCCACTCCTATGGGCACGCGCCCTGCGGCCTTTGAGGGCCCGCAGGGCGCATACCCATACCGTTGCGCCCCCTGGTCCTTACCCCCTGTGCGCTTTACTCCATAGCCAGCGCGCGGCTCACCTTGGCTACCACTAAGTTTTTGCGCAATTGGAAGCCCACCCGACCGCGGATGTCGCGGCTGGAAGCGCCTACCCGAGCTTCGTACTGTCCCTTTTCGGCTACCCAGGCCGAACTTGCCTCATCAAAAGAGGCTAAGGCGCGGGCGTCGAGGGTAAAGCTAAGCGTTTGTGACTCGCCGGGCGCCAGCAGGCGGGTTTTGGCAAAGCCCTTGAGCTCCTGTTCAGGCTTGTCGAGCTGCTGCCGGGGAGCGCTCAGATAGAGCTGGGCCACCTCGCGGCCGGCAACGTTACCGCTGTTGGTCACCGTCACAGAAACCGTCACGCTGCCCTTGAAGCGACTGGCACTGACAGCAGGCGCGCCGTAGGTAAAACGGGTATACGACAGGCCATAACCAAAGGGCCAGGCCGGCTCGACGCCATTTTTGTCAAAGGCCCGGTAGCCCATGTATATGCCCTCGGTATAGTCTATTTCAGCGGGCCGGGCTTTGAAGAACCCCAGGTTGATCTCTTCGCCATACTCGCGGCCGGGGAAGCCGGTGGCCGTAGGATCATCTTCATAACGCACGGCAAAAGTAGTAGGCAACTTACCGGAGGGGTTCACCCGCCCGGAGATGATGTCGGCAATGGCATGGCCCGCTTCCTGCCCCGGCAACCAGGCCAGCAGTATGGCGTCGGCTTGATCGCGCCAGGAAGCCGTCTCAATAACGCCGCCCACATTAAGTACAACAATCACCTTTTTGCCCTGCGCCCGGAATGCCTCCGATACCTGCCGAAGCATGGTTTTTTCTGCTTCAGAGAGGTAGTAGTCGTTTTCGGTCTTGCGATCGGCAAACTCTCCGGAGATGCGGCCGAGGGTAATGATGGCTACGCTGCTCGTGCGGGCAGCCTCGTTCACCTGTGCGGCCGTGAGGGCCATTTCGGGTATTACCGGCGGCGGCATAAAGAAGGGGCGATTTTTGGGATGCTTAGCTTTTTCATCCTTAATGTAGCCCTCATAAGCCGTTTGCAGCGACGCCAGCGGCGCAAGGCCGGCAGCCTGTAGCCCTGCCGTGAGGGATATGGTATAGGCCTCATTGACGTCGCCGCTGCCCGTGCCGCCCGAGATCAGGTCATAGGCATAGATGCCAAAGACGGCAGGCTGGCGGCCGGCGGTCAAGGGCAGGGCTGCTGCTTCGTTCTTCAGCAGCACCATGCCCTCGGCGGCGGCGCGGCGCGCTATGGCGGCGGCGGCTTCATGGTTGGGGTTATTGCCGGGCGCTTGGCCGGCGAAAGACGGACTCAGCCGGATGATGTCTAAAATTCGATTTACATTGGCGTCAATGGCGGCCAGGCTCAGCTCCCCCGATTGGGCGGCGGCCAGTATGGCGTCGTATTGCTTGGGCGTACCGGGCATGATGAGATCGTTGCCGGCCTTCACCTGGGCTACGGGGTCCATACCCCCAAACCAGTCGGTCATCACAAAGCCCTTGTAGCCCCAATCGTCGCGCAGCACCCGCAGCAGCAGGTCGGGGCTTTCGGAGGTGTAAGTGCCATTGATTTTGTTGTAAGACGACATGACCGTCCAGGGGTTCGACTCCTTTACCGCTATCTCAAAGCCGCGCAGATAGATTTCGCGCAGGGCGCGCTGCCCTACCCTCACATTGATGGTGTTGCGGTTGGTTTCGTGGTTGTTGGCCGCGAAGTGCTTGATGGAGGTTCCTACGCCATTCGACTGTATGCCGTTGACCATAGCCGCCGCCATTTTGCCGGTGAGCAGGGGGTCTTCGGAGTAGTACTCGAAGTTTCGGCCGCCTAAGGCATTGCGGTGGATGTTCATCCCCGGCCCCAGGATGACGTCTACGCCATAGGCTTTCACCTCGCTGCCCATAGCCGCCCCGGTCTGATACAACAGCTCGGTATCCCATGAGGAGGCCAGTAGCGAGGCGATGGGGAAAGCCGTAGCATAGTAGGTGCGGCTTTCATTGGGGCGGGTAGGCGAAATGCGCAGCCCCGCAGGGCCGTCGGCAACCACTAAGCCGGGTACGCCCAGCCGCTGAAATTCGGCCGTAGTGCCTGCGGCGCCGGGCACGCGGTCTTGCGTGACGCCTACCACGGGGCCCTGCCCATTGGGTTGCTGGGCGGGCGGCATACCGGGTATGCGCATGCCCATACCCACCAACAGCCTTACTTTTTCTTCCAGCGTCATGGCATCGATGACCTGCCGGTTTGAGCTGCCCTTCAGTTGGGGCGCCCCTTGAGCCATTGCCCCCGTCAGGGCGGCAACCCATAGCATTATGCTAAGTAATGAACGGTACATATATGGTTTCGTTTTGTTCGATTATTATGGTTCTCCAAGCCGAGATTCCTGAATTTTGGCCTGGAGAACCATACCGTTTGCTGTTACTGCATCATATCGTTGCCCTGCATACCGGCGCGGGTATTTTTGCGGGCAAAGAGGCTGGTATCCATCTTGCCAAACATATACATGAAGTTGAGGCGCACCGTCTGCGGCCCCATGATGCGGTAGGTTTCCTGCTCGAAGAAATCGTTGTAGGAATAGGAACCAAACTTGCGGCTGGCGAATACGTCCTGCACGCTGAGCGAAAGGCGACCTTTACCCTGCAACAACTGCTTTTGCACCGATACGTCTACAAACCAGTTGGCCAAGGTATAGCCCTGAGCCGTATTCTGGCTGCCGCCGCCGGGGCCTCCCCGGAAGGGATCGTTGTTGTTGGAAGGCACAAAAGCGGCCCGGCTGCGGTACTCGCCATTGAGCTGGAACGAGAAATTTTTGGGCAGCCTGAATTGGGCCGTCTCTTTAATGAAGAGGCTGAGGCGGTCGGCATTGAGGTTGCTCTCTACGTTGCCTGCTTCTACAACGGCCTGGTATAGATTGACGTTGGTGGTGAGTTCAAACCATTTGGCTAATGAATTGCGCAGGGTGACCTCAAGGCCATAGGCAGAGGCATAGTCGGCGTTTACATAGCTGGTGATCACCAATTGGCGGCCTGTAGCGGCATCGTACTCGCCAAACTGGTAGGTAGTAATCAGGTTGTTAGCTTGCTTGAAGTAAGCCGAAACGAGCAGGCTGCCCTTACTGAACACATTTTGGTAGGTGAGTTCCAGGGCATTGGTAAACTCGGGCAACAATTGCGGATTGCCCCGCCTCAAGTTGAGGGAGTCGGAGAAATCGGTGAAGGGCATGGTTTGAAAAAAGTTGGGGCGATTGACGCGGCGGGTATACGCCAACTGCATTTGGTCGCCGTCTTTATTGAGCTGTCGGGTGACGAATACGCTGGGAAATAAACTAAGCGGATACTGGATGGTAAACGACGAATCGCGGTCGGTGAGCGCCCCGGTATAGAAGCTGCTCTCGGCGCGCAGGCCGGCCTGTACGCCCCATGCGCCAAACTGCCGGCTGCCCTGTAGATAAGCCGCGAAAACGTTGTCGTCAAATTTATAGTGATCGGAAAGTTGGGCGACCTGCTTCCAGTCGTTGTCGGCGGCGCTGAACACAAAGTTCATGTTATCGTTGCGATTGGTGCGCAAAGCGGCGCGCAGCCCGTATTCCAGCTTGGTGTTTTCATTGAGCGGGTTGATGAAATCAGTCTGGAAGGTTACAAACTGCCCCCGGCCCAGGGCATCCTGTTTTTCTAAAGTCTGGGCGTTATTGTCATAAAGCGTGTTGTATCGGCTGCCGCCCTCAAAGCGCACTTTGTTGTAGTTAAGGTCAGCCGTCCATTCGTATCCGGGCTTGCTGAACAGATGCTTGAATTGCAGCGAAGCCCCCATATTGCGGAAATTGCGATCCTGGTCGGAGGTGCGCACATAGCGCTCAAGCAGGGCCCCCGAGGGGTAGAGGAACTCCGTTTCGGTGGTGATCTCGTCGGCGGGTTGAAACTTGCCCCGGGTGTAATTTCCGCTGACGGTAAGGGTATTGCGGTTGTCGATGAGCCAGTCGAGGCCGGCGCGGCCATTCAGGAACAGGCCGTTTATATCGGTATAAGTTTCTTGGCGCAGGTTGCTAAAGGGGTCTCCGAAATAGTTGCTGCGCACCGTTTCGCCTTCCCCAAAGTTGGCGTTATGGTTGGCGTTGAGGGCGCCGAAGAGGTTGATGCTTTCGCCCCGGGCGTTTAGGTCGCCGCCAAAATTATAGCCCCCCCGCGAGTCGGCGCCCAGGCGCACATTGCCGTTGTAGCCCAAGCGGCGCTCTTTTTTGAGTACGATGTTGATGATGCCTGCCGTGCCGCCGCCTGCATCAAAGCGAGCCGAAGGGTTGGTGATGACCTCTACCGACTCAATGGCGTCGGCAGAAATTTGATCGAGCGACAGGGTTGTGGGCCGGCCATCTACAAATATTTGAGGCGCCCCGTTGCGGAGGCTCACATTGCCGTCGAGGTCAACGGATAGGGAGGGCACGTTCTTGAGGGCATCCTGAGCGGTGCCGCCTACGGCCGACATATCCTTGTCTACGCGATAGGTTTTACGGTCAAGGGCCAGCTTGGCTACGGTAGCCGTTTCTGTAACGGTAACCTCTTGTAACGTCACGCCCGACTGTACGACGGAAATGTTGCCGAGGTCTTTTTCAAATTTCTGGCCCGCTGCCGCTCCGGGGAAGCCGCCGCCCGGGAAGCCGCCTGCGGGTGGAGCGAACCCGCCGGAGGGGCCTGCGGGCGCCTTGCCGGTGCTATCGGGGCGCATGGGGCCACCCGCCGGCATGGGGGGCGGTTTGATGCCGAAGGTCACCGTCTGGGTGATATCGGCATAGCCCAGAAAGGAGATTTTGAGGGTAAAATCGCCTACGATGGGCAGTTTTTCTAAGTTGAAGTCGCCGTTTTCCTCGGTGAGTTGCCCGGCAAGGAGGGTCTCGGAAAAGGACCGCGTCTGGGGATCAAATTTTTGGCCAAAGAGTTGCACAGTGGCGTAACCCAGTCCTCTGCCGCTTTCGTCGATGACCTTACCGTAGAAGCGGCCGATGTTCATGGCCGATGGATCGAAATTGCCGCCGCCGGGCATGCCGCCGGTTGGCTGCGCCATGAGCATGGCGCTAAAAAGTAAAAATAGGGCCGACAGCAGCGTAGTCGGGTGTATGGCTGCCGCTCTAAAGATGAAGTAATGGGAAAAATGCAGTTTCATGTCCTCGTTATTTGTGCCGCAAGTTGGGGGAAGGTCGTAAAATACCCAAGCGCCGTTCGACGGTTCAGGGAATTGGCTCGACGGTTTGGCAAAAACAGGCCGTGAGGCCATCTCCGTCCGCTTGGGTAGCAGTTGTCGAACAAAATGACCAAATGACCTGCCGTTAAGCTTGTATGGCCGAATGGCGCGACCTGTATTAGCCGTCTTTGTTTACATTTGTAAGGACAACACCAGACAATGTTATGGCAATAAATACGCTACAACGACGCATATTAGCCCTGCACCTGCTCTTTTGGTGCGTGTATCTGTCGTTCTTTTTATACCAGATCAGCTTCCGCCCCTTTGGCCCCGAACGCTCAGCCGGCGAGCTTGCACTTGATGCCGGTTTCCACATGCTCACGCTCATGGCGGCGGCTTACCTCAACTACTTTTACTTTTTCCCGCGTTTTCTGGCCCATCGCAATGTTGTTCGTTATTTACTGGAGTTTGCGCTGCCCTTCATGGCCATCGTAGCCATCACCATTGTCGGCAAACGCTACATTGTTCTTGAACATCGGGAGGCTTTTAAGTTTATGTATCAAGCCCGGTTCGCTGTTTTTATCATCATGAATACCCTCACGGTAGTCGCGTTTGTAGCCATGCTCAAGTTTGTGGAGGTATGGCTCGAACTCGACGCCCGCCGCAAAGAATTGGAAAACGAAAAGCTCACAGCTGAGCTTCGCTTCCTGAAAGCCCAGATCAACCCGCACTTCCTCTTCAACACCCTCAACAACCTCTATTATTTGGCTTTCACCCAATCGCCCAATACCCCTGAAGTAGTAGCCAAACTCGCCCAGATGATGCGCTATATGATCTATGACTCCAACCACCCCACAGTATCCTTAGGCAAAGAAATTGAATACATGGAGAACTACATCAGCCTCGAACAACTGCGCCTCAACGAGCCCGTTCCCATTCATCTGCATGTAGCCGAATCGGCTGATGTACAAAGCATACAAGTAGCGCCGCTCATCCTCATAACCTTCCTCGAAAATGCCTTCAAGCATGGCGTAAGCCATCACAACCCCGATGCCTGGATCGAAGGCCATTTAGAAGTAATTGGGCATACGCTCGTCTTTACCCTCGAAAACAGCCTCGTCAATGATGCCGCCCCGGTCTATCCTCAGGAACAATCCGGCATTGGTCTCCAAAACGTGCGTCGGCGGCTGGAGCTCAGCTACCCCGACCGTTATCAATTGATCGTCTCACAGCAGCCCGACCGCTACCAGGTGAAGCTGTCCATCCAACTATGATATGAACCCACTGACCTGCCTCATCGTCGACGACGAACCCCTGGCCCGCAACCTGCTCACCGAGTACGTCCGTAAGACCCCCTTTCTCAAATTGGAAAAAGCCTGCTCCAGCCCCCTCGAAGCCATAGAAATCCTCCACCGTCAGCCGCCGGATATCCTCTTCCTCGACGTACAAATGCCGGAAATAACCGGCATTGGCCTGCTGAAATCCCTGTCTGTAAAGCCTTACGTCATCCTTACTACTGCTTACTCTGAATATGCGTTGGAAGGTTATGAATTAGACGTAATGGATTATCTCCTCAAGCCCATTACCTTCGAGCGCTTCCTCAAAGCCGCCGAGCGGGCCCTCAGTAGGAAAAGACCCGCAGTCGCAGAGCCGACAGCGGCCGCAGAGCCGGCTGCCGTTGCCGCATCCGAGGCCCGCGCCGATTACATCTTTGTCAAAGACGGCCTTTCCCTCGTTAAAGTCCGGTTGGCCGACATTCTCTACGTTGAAGGAATGAAAGACTATGTAGCCATACACACCCCCGCTAAGAAGGTCGTCACCCTGCTGCGCCTCAAAAACTTGGAACAAATGCTGCCTGCCGACCGCTTTGCCCGCATCCATCACTCTTATATCGTAGCCTTCGACTGGATCGAAGCGGTGCATAAGGAATGGGTACAGGTAGGCAAAGCGCAACTGCCCATCAGCGCCACCTATCAGAAGCCTTTCCGCGATTTTATTGATGGGAAGACGATGAGTTAGGAACCACCGGATAGGGGAACGGCGGGCGGGCCTTTTCAGGCGCCGGCCAAGGATAACATCAATTGGAGAGGGATGTAACGGAAAATTGGCTGAGCACAAATCGGGAAGGGATACTCAGCGCCTCTAAGTCTTTGAGATCGCCCTGAAATACATTGAGATCAACCGGGCCGTTGATGCCCGCTATGCGGCCCCGGTTGCCGTATTGCCAAAACTGCCACTGACTGCCACAGGCCAAGGTGGGCTCGCGCCAGGCATAGCGGGCAATCCAGAGCGGGTACTCCTCAAAGCGACCTGCCAGATGCTTGTTGTAAAACTTAAGGCTGGTATAAATGATGGGCTTGATGCCATATCGGATTTCAATGAGGAAGAGCCACGTTTTTAACTCCACCAACAATGTCGGCGTAGCTAAGCCATCAAGCACTTCAATGTCGAGCACGGGAGGTAAATCGCCCGGCGAAAGCTCCACCCAACTCATAAAGTTGTGCGCCTGCACATCGGCGGGCACCGACGGCCGGTAAAAATGATAGGCGCCTCTGCGTATGCCGTTGCGCTTGAGCTCCCTCCAGTTGTAGCAAAACAAGCTGTCGGCATGGGTGGCGCCTTCGGTGGCCTTTACAAAAGCAAACTGGATGTTTTCAGCCGCAACAGCGTCCCACTGTATGCGCGCCTGGTGATGGGAAACGTCAATGCCCTGCACAGCGTAATCGGTCCGGCGTTCCGTGTCGGAATCGCAGGCCCAGAACGCTAACGCTAAGGACAATATGAAGAAAATGCGTTTACCCATTTTAGCAAAAAAGTGCAATCTTTAATTTTGTCTCATCAGCTCAAAGCCACCTTCTCTATTCATACGCTAAGATAAACCAAAAAGATTCAATTGACGGCGGTATTTTATCACATTAATATTTCGGTAACGTCGGGGGGCCGACAAGACGGGGCTTCGCTACACCATACCGCGCCGGCGCAGCATCGGATAAGCAAAAACCGCCACAATGATGATGCCGCAGCCCAGGTAAAAGCCGGGGTTTAGCTCTTGCCCGTCGTTGAGCAACAGCCAGGCCAATACAATGCCGTATACGGGCTCCAGATTGATGGTAAGGGTAGACGCAAAAGCAGAGATGTGTTGCAGGGCGCGCACAGATAAAACATAAGCTAAGTTGGTACACAGCCAGGCCAATACGAGCAGGTACGCCCAATCGGCCATGCGGGGAGGCCAAAAAGCCCCGATCTCATAACCCAACAAGGCCATTACAGCCAATACAATACTGAGGAATACCCAGGCGCTGAATAGCTCAATGAACGTAATTTGCATCGGAGAGGCCTTGGCCACTAAGCGTTTGTTGAAAGCCGTAAAGACCGACACCAACAGGGCGCTCAGTAGGCCCACCCCTATGCCGCCCAGCATAGAGACATCTACGCTATTGACCACCAGCACCATACCGGGTATGATGAGCAGCCCCAAAGCCAGTTCGTATATCCTGAACTTTCTCCCTACAATGAAGGGCTCCAACAGCGATGTCATAAAGGAAGTGGTGGCTAAGCAGATGAGCGCTACCGAGGCATTGGCCAACTTTATGGCGCCATAAAAAGTAAGCCAGTGCAACGCCACCAATACCCCTATGCCGGCATAGCGCCATAGCAGTAGCCGGGGCATCGTCTTCCACAGGCTGGCCGGAGCAACCCAGGGCGCCATACTCCCGCTGGTGATGAGCACCCGCCACCACACCAGCAAAAGAGCCGAAAGCTGGATGAGATCGCCCAGAATAGCCGTAAATCCAAAGAGAAATACGGCAAGGTGCAGTTCCATGTAAGCCCTCTTTTCTTCCGGCGCCATGATTATTACGTTGGTTTATCCTAAGTTTATTTCTGGGTTGCCCTCAATTTGCCCCACAAAGGAAAGAAAAAGCACCGCTATAAAATGCCGGCCGCGTACAACTTTCTCGGCCTTTCAGCATTTATCTTTAGCGTGTTTTGCGCGAAAGCATCATTTTTTAAGTTTTAAATACCGAATCATGTCAGTACAAGTTGGTGAAAAAGCGCCTGCTTTCACGTTGTTTTCTTCCGACAAACAGGAGGTATCCCTGGCCGATCTGCAAGGGCAGAACGTCGTATTGTTGTTTTTCCCGTTGGCTTTTACAGGCGTATGTACGACCGAGTTGTGCAGCGTTCGCGATAACATGGCCGTGTACGGCAACCTCAATGCTCAGGTGCTGGCCGTTTCCGTCGATTCTCTATTTACGCTCGACCGCTTCAAGCAAGAGCAAAGCTTCAATTTCCCGCTACTGTCCGATTTCAACCGCGAAGTATCGCGCAGCTATGGAGCCTTATACGAAAATTTCGCATTCGGCATGAGGGGCGTATCCAAACGCTCGGCATTTGTAATAGACCGGGAGGGCGTAGTTCGCTATGCCGAAGTCTTGGAATCTGCCGGAGATTTGCCTAACTTTGCCGCGATTCAGGAAACATTGTCGCAGCTCAACTAAACCTGGCTGCGACCCTAAACTAAGCATCATGTTGCTGGCCAGTTTGCCTAAACCGTGGGAAGACGAAGAAGTCCTCGTGGAAGACGAAGTTGACTCCGGCGCCGGCGAATCCGCTCGCCTGCTGGTTTACAACGACGATCACAATACCTTTGACTGGGTCATTCAATGTTTCATGGACGTACTCAACCATACGCTTGAGCAGTCTGAGCAATTGGCCCTGATCATCCATACCAAAGGCAAAGCCACGGTGAAGGAAGCCCCCAAGCGCGAGCTGCGCCCTAAAAAAGATGCCTTAGTCGATCGCGGCCTGTCGGCCGTTATCGAAGGCGGCGACGATTGATACATCGCCGGCAGGCGGGCTGCCGCCTGCCGGCTACCTCAACCCAATACGGCTTATTTATGCCCCTCTTCTGGCTCACCGATGATCCGCTGGCATTCCCCCCCGGCTCTTTAGCCACCCCGGAGGGCATCTTAGCCGTAGGCGGCGACCTGTCGACGCGGCGATTGCTGGAAGTTTACGCCAGGGGCAGCTTCCCCTGGTACAACGAAGGCGATCCCATTCTGTGGTGGTGCCCCGATCCGCGCTTTGTACTTTTCCCCAATGAGCTCAAGGTGAGCAAAAGTATGAGGCCTTATTTCAATCAGCAAAAATTTACGGTCACACTTGACACCTGCTTTGCCGAAGTAATTGGCAATTGCCGCCAGGTCGGGCGCCGCGGGCAGGGCGGCACCTGGATCAACGACGACATAGTAGCTTCTTTTACCGAGCTGCACGAAATGGGTTTTGCACACTCGGTGGAAGTATGGCAGGACGGGCGCTTGGCGGGAGGGCTTTACGGCATAGGCCTCGGCAAGGTTTTTTTTGGCGAGTCGATGTTTGCCCTGGCCCCCAATGCATCCAAATTTGGCTTTATCACACTGGTGCGCCATCTCGAAGCCCGGGGTTACGCACTCATCGACTGCCAGCAGGAAACCCAGCACTTAGCCAGCTTAGGCGCCCGCGCCATCCCGCGCGATGAATTTCTGAAGCTGCTCCACGAACTCAAAACCTCGCGCTACCACACCACGCCAGGCAAATGGTCTTTGCAACCCTCCCTATAAGATAGAATGCTGGATAAACGGCGCCAATTCAGGGTAGTCAGTGGTGTAGTGCAGCCCGCGGCTCTCGCGCCGCATACTGGCCGAGCGCGTAATAAGGTAACCTATGGTGATGAGGTTGCGCAATTCGCAAAGCTGGGGCGAAAGCGTCGTATGGTTGTATAGCTCCTCGGTTTCGGTATGGAGCAGGTGAAGGCGGTCCTGGGCGCGTTGCAGGCGCACGTTGGAGCGTACAATGCCCACATAGCTGCTCATTACCTCTTTGAGCTCTTTCAAACTCTGGGTGATGAGTACCATTTCCTTGGGCTCAGTGGTACCGGCAGCATCCCAGGCCGGAATAGCCTCCTCAAAGTGAATGCCATCAATGGCGGCTACAATGTCTGCCGCAATGCGGTGGCCAAATACCAAGGCTTCGAGCAGGCTGTTGGAGGCCAGCCGGTTGGCGCCATGCAGCCCCGTGCTGGTACACTCCCCGCAGGCGTACAACCGATTGATGCTGCTGTGGCCGATTTCGTCTACTTTAATACCTCCGCACATGTAGTGGCAGGCGGGCGCCACGGGTATCATCTGGGTCATGGGGTCAACGCCTATGCTTTTACACTTCTCGTAGATGGTGGGGAAATGCGCCACAAAGGCCTCTTGTTCGAGGTGGCGACAGTCGAGCCACATACACTCCTCTCCCGTGATTTTCATCTCGTTGTCGATGGCGCGGGCTACGATGTCGCGGGGCGCTAAGCTGAGTCGCGGGTCGTATTTGTGCATAAACTCCTGGCCGTCGCGGGTCTTCAGTATGCCGCCAAAACCGCGAACGGCCTCTGAAACCAAAAACACCGGATTGTCGCCGTTGGGGTTGTAGAGGGCCGTGGGGTGAAACTGCACAAATTCCATATTCTCGATATGCCCCTTGGCTCTGTATATCATGGCAATGCCGTCGCCGGAGGCAATAACGGGGTTGGTAGTAGCCCGGTATACCTGCCCTGCGCCGCCGGTGGCCACCACCGTGATCCGGGCCAGTATGGTATCTATCTGGCGGGTTTCTTTGTTGAGGGCATAGGCCCCATAACATTCAATACCCGGTGTGAGCCGGGTAATGTTGTAGCCCAAGTGATGCTGGGTGATGAGGTCTACGGCAAAAAAGTGTTCATGGATGTGGATATTGGGCAACTGCTCAACCCGGGCCAACAGGGCGCGCTGCATTTCCCAGCCCGTTAGGTCTTTGTAGTGCAATATCCGGTTTTCGGAATGCCCCCCTTCCCGACCCAGGTCGTACTGCTCCGATGGTTTTTTATCAAAGCGGGCGCCCCACTCAATGATCTCGCGCACCCGCTCGGGACCTTCTTCTACCACAATTTCCACAATGGCTTCCCGGCACAGCCCGTCGCCGGCGTCGAGGGTATCGGCGATGTGCTTTTCGTAGGAATCGACGGCTTTATCCCAAACCGCCGCCACGCCCCCCTGGGCATAGCGCGTATTACTCTCGCCCTCATGGGTTTTGGTGAGCACGTCGATGCGCAGGTCGGGGCGGGCTTCCGCTATTTTGATAGCGGTACTCAAGCCGCCAATACCTGCGCCAATGATCAGCACATCTGTTTTTTGCATCTTAGTTTTTACTTTAAACTAAGCTAATAATGTTTTTTCTAACCGCAATGTTCAGCAAAAAAATGCAGAGATTTGCCCATATTATGAAAATTGCGGTAAACGCTCGTTTTTTGCTGCCCGACAAGTTAGAGGGCATAGGCTTCTTCACCCAGGAGGTGGTGCGCCGTTTGGTTGCGCGCCGCCCGGACGATGAATTTCTGTTGCTCTTCGACCGGCCTTTCGATTCGCGCTTTATTTTTGGCCCCAATGTACAGGCCGTTGTAGCGCCTCCTCAGGCACGGCATCCCCTGCTTTGGTTGGCCTGGTTTGAGCTCAGTGTGCCCCTGGCGCTGGCCCGCTGGCGGCCCGATGTTTTTTTCAGCCCCGACGGCTACTGCTCGCTGGCAGCCCGCACCCCCACCCTGATGGTCACCCACGACGTGGCTCACCTGCACTATCCCGATCAGATCCCCTTTGCTGCCCGGCACTACTACAACTTTTTTGTGCCCCGCTATCTGCGCCGGGCCGATCACGTGGCTACGGTGTCTGCATTCAGCAAAGCCGACATCATCGCGCACTATGGGCTTCCGGCCGAAAAGATTAGCGTTGCGCCCAATGGCGTCAGGCCCGGTTTCAGGCCTATGTCTGCCGCCGAAAAGCAGGCCGTAAGGGCTCGCTATGCCCAGGGCGAGGCTTATTTTTTTTATGTGGGCGCCGTTCATCCCCGCAAAAACTTAGCGCGGCTCATCGCTGCTTTCGACCGGTTTCGGCAGCAAAGCGGGGCGCCGGTGCGGCTGCTCATTGCCGGCCGCATGGCCTGGCAAACCGGCGCCATACGGGAAGCATGGGAAGCAGCCCGGCATCAGGACGCCATCGCCTTTCTGGGGTATGTACCCGAGGAAGAGCTACCCGGCCTGGTAGGCAGCGCCCTGGCCCTTACCTATGTGTCGCTGTTTGAAGGCTTTGGGGTGCCCCTGCTCGAAGCCATGCACGCCGAAACGCCCATCATCAGCTCGCAGGCAGCTTCTATGCCGGAGGTCGCCGGCGATGCGGCCCTGCTGGCAAACCCCGAAAATGTAGCAGAAATTGCAGCCGCCATGCAAAGGTTGTATACCGACGAGGCATTGCGGCAACAACTTATAATGCGGGGCCGCGAGCAGCGCAACCGCTTCAACTGGGAAGATGCAACCACTGCCATAGAAAATGCGCTAATGGCATTGCGGTAGCCATTGCCCGCCGGGATTGTTTTTTTTTGGGGGGGGGCCGCCGCATATCATTTTATTCCTTATAGCGCCACGGGCGGCGCCGGGCTGTCCGTTCTTATACCCGCCTTTATACCTTTTACGCTGCGCTATGCCGCAGGTCGGGGCGGGTATACCACTACCATCCCTGCCCCGGGCGCATACCGGCGCTGCGCGCAAAGGGGGGGGGCGCCCTCATAGCGCCATCCAAGCTCATCAAGCAGTATGCTGATGGTAAAGCCCTCAACCCGGGGCGAATCCCTTCCCTGTTCACAGCCTTCACTCCCCGGCCTCTGTTAGCCGATCCCCGGACCAGGGGGCGCAGCGGTATGGCCCGGCTTAGGCTTGCGCTAAAACCTGGACATAGATGCCATGCCGGGCCATAGTAGGTTTACCCGGCCGAGCAGAGCGAGGACGTTTACCCGGAAGAGCGCAGCGAAGACGTGGTGGGGAGCACGTTTACCCGACCGAGTAACACGAGGGCGTGCCGGCGCCGCGCAGGATGACACAAGGCGCAGATGCTATGCGGCTGGGGGTTTTTACCCGGAAGAGCGTAGCGAAGACGTGGTACCCGAACCTGCAAGGGGCGGGCCCATAAAAACCCCAATCCGACTGCCCAACGCAGTACAGCGCACAATTTGCCACTTATAGCCTATTGACGGATCTCCGAACATCCTCTTAAGCGGCTTCGCGCGGGGGCATAAGTCCGAAGAAAGTGGGCCGAATGAAGCGGCTTTTGATAAGGGCCCACAGGAAGAGCAGCGCAAAGGCGCCCAAAGCTAAGGAGATGAAATAACGGCCCTGAAGCTGGGGTTCCAGCACGAAGCGCAGGTAGAGAGTGGCTGCGATGTAGAGGGTAACGAAAACGTCGGAAACGAAGCCGTTGAGGGGGAAAATGCGTTTCATAAGTTTTGTTTTTGCCATGCAACTCAAAAAGGGCAAAGGTTGGCGGGAATGCCCCGCCAACCTTTGAACAGCAATAGACTAGTGGGCGTGGGCCTCGCCGGCGCCGCGCGGAATGCGGATGTCTTCCACAATCTGCTGAACGTGAGCCGGAGGCGGAGGCGTGAGCCGCGATACCACCATAGAGATGATGAAGTTGACAAACATGGCCACCGTGCCGAAGCCTTCGGGGGAGATGCCGAACCACCACGAAGCTTTGAGGCCGTCGAGGGCCGCCTTGCCGCCATCGAAGATGCCGAATTTGTACTTGAGCATGTACCACATCATGAGGGAGATGCCCACAATCATGCCCGTGACGGCGCCCTGCATATTCATGCGCTTATCGAAGATACCCAGGATGATGGCCGGGAAGAACGACGAAGCCGCCAAACCAAAAGCCAGCGCCACTACGGCCGCTACGAAGCCCGGGGGGTTGATGCCGAAGTAGCCGGCGATGATAACGGCAATGGCGGCGGCGATGCGCGCCCACATGAGCTCGCCCTTCTCGCTGATGCCGGGGTTGAGCTGCATTTTAATGAGGTCGCGGGAGATGGACGTAGAAATCACCAACAGCAGGCCGGCGGCCGTAGAGAGGGCTGCGGCCAAACCGCCGGCGGCTACCAGGCCTATGACCCATGCGGGCAGATTGGCGATCTCGGGGTTGGCCAATACGATGATGTCGTTGTCGATGGTGAGTTCGTTGGCGGCTTTATCGGCTACGTACTGGATGACGCCGTCTTTGTTCTTATCGTCGAAGGCCAACAATTTGGTGGCTTCCCACTTCTTAAACCAAGCTGGCATGGAGGCGTACTCCTTATTGCTAACCGTATTGATGAGGTTGGTGCGGGCAAAAGCGGCAATGGCCGGCGCCGTCGTATACAGGATAGCGATGAAGATGAGGGCCCAGCCTGCCGAACTGCGGGCGTCCTTCACTCTGGGTACCGTAAAGAAGCGAACGATAACGTGGGGCAAACCCGCCGTACCTACCATGAGGGCAAAGGTGATGGCAAACACGTCGGCCATCGTCTTAGAGCCATCGGTGTATTCCGGGAAGCCCAGGTCTTTGTTGAGCTGGTCGAGCTTATCGAGCATGGCCATACCGCTGCCGTCATTGACGTCGCCAATGAAGCCCAGTTGGGGAATGGCATTGCCCGTAATGGCTAATGAAATAAAAATAGCCGGCACCATATAGGCAAAAATCAGTACGCAATATTGCGCCACCTGGGTGTAGGTGATGCCCTTCATACCGCCCAATACGGCATAAAAAAACACAATGGCCATACCGATGATAACGCCCGTTTCGATGGATACCTCCAAGAAGCGGCTGAACACCACCCCTACGCCGCGCATCTGGCCGGCTACATAGGTAAAGGAAACGATAAGGGCGCAAACGATAGCCACGGTGCGGGCTACATTGGAATAGTAGCGGTCGCCGATGAAGTCGGGCACCGTAAACTTCCCGAATTTTCGAAGATAAGGCGCCAGTAGCAAGGCCAGCAGCACATAGCCCCCGGTCCAGCCCATGAGATAAACGCCGCCATCGTAGCCCATAAAGCTGATGAGGCCTGCCATAGAAATAAACGACGCGGCCGACATCCAGTCGGCGGCCGTAGCCATGCCGTTCATGATGGGCGGCACCCCGCCGCCGGCTACGTAAAACTCCGAAGTGGAGCCGGCCCTCGACCAAATGGCGATGCCGATGTACAGGGCAAAAGTAACCCCTACTATGATCAGTGTCCAGGTTTGAACATCCATGATGGTTGCTTTTTTAGATTGGTCTGTGAATAGACGATTGTTGGTTGCAGATTGATCAGGTCTCTACTCGTTCACGTCGTATTTTTCGTCGAGCTTACCCATGAGGCGGGCATAGACGAAAATGAGGATGACGAAAACGTAGATGGATCCCTGTTGGGCAAACCAAAAGCCCATCTTGGCGCCGCCTACGCGTATGCTGTTGAGCGAATCGGCGAAGAAGATGCCGAAGCCGTACGACACCAGGAACCAAACGGCCAACAACAGGCCCACGTAGCGGATGTTTTCCCGCCAGTATTGTTTGAGATCTTTAGAAGACATATTGTGTGGTTTTTTAAAAGTGGAAAACCAGGTTCAGATCACAAGCTAAGCCCGCGACCTATAAGAAGATATGCGATTGCAGGATGAGCTGCCCCTTGCTGCCGTTGCGTTCGATGACGCCGTTGTTGGTTTGGTATACCGGACGGGTCTGGTACTCCAACGTCAACTTGGCGTTATGGCCTGTGATGAAATAGTTGAGGCCTACGCCAATCTGCGAAGTGGGATCGGGCAGGCGCTCGAAGTTTTTGTACGTGAAGGTGGCATACGGCATGAAGCGGGTACCGTTGGCCATAGCGGGCAAGGCGTAGCCGAGCTGGCCGTAGATGATGCTGCCCGTGCCAATGGACGGCTGGAGGTTGCCGCCTCCGAGGCTGCTGCGGTCGGCAATCTTGGTATCGGTGCCGGCATGCTCGTTGAGGATGCCGATGTTGCGCAGATAGTTGGGGCCAAAGTCGTAGTTGTAATATACGGCGTAGAGGCTGATGGCGCTCTTCTTATCGGCGCCCACCGGCATGTCTAAGAAGGCGTCAACGCCAAGACAGAGCTGGTTGTGGAGGTTAACGAGGGTATCGGTACTCGTAATGGTGCGGGAGCCCGTAGCCTCGGCATGCGAGTAGAAGCCCGCGCCAATGTTGAACACTTTCTTGGCGCCCAGATAGGAGCCTACAAAGAAGGGTAGCTTATTGCTCTCTTTATCGAAGAACATATAGTTGACATAACCGCCCGACGCCCATGTCTCTGCGGCAACGTTGACAGCATTGGCCGTCATATTCGTTTTGGTAGCTACCGGACCGTTTACAAAAGGCTTGTTGAGGTGAAAACGGTAGTCGAGACGCCCCAACTGTCCCTTGATGTAAAAGCCAAACTGGCGGGCAAACTGGTCGGTGGCCTCGATGTTGTACCAGTTGAAAATGGGCGCATCTAAAGTCATAAAATTGAGCGTGCTGTGGCTCGACAAACGCGATACACCGTTCCAGTAGTGCAGGCCCATACCCAGGTAAAGTTTGTCTTTGGCCAGCTCGTACTCCGTCCATACGTCGTGGAAGAAGAGATGCGGCTTTTTACCCTGGTTGCTGGGCGTCGTTGTGGCGTTAGGGCCGTTGGGAGCCGTAGCGCCGTTGATGAACGATTGATTGTTGATGCCAAAGTGCGTGAGGATCAGGAATCGGGGCGATACCTGCGCGTAGGCCAACATACGCGCCCGACGCAGGGCCATATCCGAAGAAGTCTCAATGACATTGCCATTGACGTCTACCGTGCCCGGGTTGTTCTGGGTATAGGTGGCCCAAAACTGGTTCCAAATGATAAATCGAACGTACTTTGAACCGTCTTCGCTCAACTTAAGCGTGAGCGGTTTGTAGGAGTGATCTACAGCGGGCTTGTCCTGCGCCTGGGCAGGCTGCCAACACATTACGGCCAAGGCCAATAATACCGTGAATAATGTCGAATTTTTGCTCATACCGCAACGGAATTTTGTATGGATGGTTGGAATGCAATACACAATTACGCCGCTAATGTATATACATATCTATATACAAACAAGTGATTGGTCGATTTTTTTTGAAAAAAGTCAAAATTTTGTAGCGCCAATACCTTATTAAGCACGGCATTAGGTGTTTTAATCATAAATAATCAAGATAAAAATTTAACCCAAGGCATCCAAAACCAATCTATATGTATATATATTTGTAGGCACAAATGCACAGCTCGCCACCAACCGCTCAAAAAGCGGCGCCCTCCTTCCGGCTGCGGGAGGTACGGGTTGTTTCAGTTATGGTAAGAAAGGAAAGATTATCGGCTACGGCTTAGCCAGGAGAAGAAAGCTATACGACTTTCGTCAGGGTTTTGAGGATGTCGTAATATTCCTGATTGGTGAGGTAGTAGAGTGAGTTTTTCCCGTCGCGATCGAGATCTACTACATTGCGGCTCTTGAGGATGCGCAGGTGATGAGAAGCAATAGCCTGCTCAATTTTGAGGTGCTGATAGATTTCGGTAACGGTCATTTTACCATTACTAAACAGCAGGTCGATGATGGCAATGCGAATGGGATGGGCAATAGCCCTCAGCGTTTCGGTTGAGTCTTCGAGGAAGTCAGGATTGAAATGCGTTTTCATAGGCCCAGTCGTATCGTCACAAATATACGCATATAATTATCTCCATGCAACTACTGAACGGGAAGGAAGGTTCAGAAGTTGGCAAAAAATTGGGTATGACCAATACTATCTCTCGCCGGGTGTACGACTTCATCAAAGATCACCCGCCATTTAGTTTACTGGAAACCAATCGGTTAATCGACATATCCGAACGGGTAGTAGTCCAATACCGGCAGCCGGAGGAAGTTGTCTTTCGCACCGGCGAGCATCCCGGTAAATTTATTTACATGGTCAGGGAGGGCGCCGTAAACCTGTATCGCCAGGTTGAAACCGGCGAAGAGCTCCTCGTTGAACAGTGTGAGGAAGGCGACGTCTTTGGCATGCGCCCCTTGCTGGCCGACGATCAGTACGCCCTCACGGCCAAAGTAGCCGAGGAGAGCCTGCTCTACGCCATCGATATCAGCGGTTTTAAAGACTGGCTCTATCAGCATCCCAAAGTAGCGTTTTATTTAGCCAGTAATATGGCTGCCGGCTTGCGCCGCCGCACCGAGCCCGGCTTAGGCGGGCGGCTGCAAGCGACGCCCCGGCCCGGTCATGGGGCCCACAATTTTCAGTTGCTCGAGCTACAGTCCATTGAAAGGTCAAAACCTCCTGTCATCTGCTCCCCCCACACGCCCATACGCGATGCGGCCCGCATTATGACCACTCAGGAAGTAGGCTCCATCATCATCGCCTCGGAGCAGGGCTGGCCTTTAGGTATCATTACCGACAAAGACCTTCGGAAAAAAGTGGCTACGGGCGAGGTTGGCCTCCACGAACCCGCTTCGGCCATCATGTCGAGCCCCGTTGTTACGGTGGGCAGCCAGGTAACGGTAGCCGATGTGCAAATCGAGATGGTCAGGCGCCGCATCCACCACCTTTGCGTCACAGAAGACGGCACCGACCAGTCGGGCATCTTAGGCGTCATCTCCGAGCACGACCTCCTGGTACTCCAGGGCAACAACCCCGCCGTGCTCATCCGCGAAATCCGGCGCGCAACGGCGCCTGCCGGGCTGCGCCAACTGCGCGAGCGGGCCGAAGACCTGCTCCGACAATACTTAGAGCAGGAGGTAGCCATTGCCTACATCGCCTCCATCATGACGGAGGTCAACGACGAAATCATCCGGCGCTGTATAGCGCTGGCCTTAGCCGAAAAGGACGAGGCGCCGCCCGCGTCTTTCTGCTGGCTGGCCTTAGGTAGCGAAGGCAGAGGCGAGCAGTTGCTGCGCACCGATCAGGACAATGCCTTAGTATTTGCCGATGTGCCCCCCGAAGCGCTGCCCGTCGCCAAGGCCTGGTTTCTGAGCATGGCCAAATCCGTGAACGAAAAGCTCAACGACGTGGGTTTCGAATTTTGCCCCGCCGATATGATGGCCGGCAACGAAAAGTGGTGCCTCTCGTTGAGCCAGTGGAAGGAGCAGTTCAGCCACTGGATGCTCAGCCCCACCCCCGAGGCGGTGCTACACAGCACCATCTTCTTCGACTATCGGCCCGCCTACGGCGACGAGCGTTTGGCACAAGAACTCACCCAACACATCTTTTCCATCCTTGACCGGGAGAGTCTGTTCCTGTCTTTTTTAGCCAAAGACGCCCTCCAAAACCCCGCTCCGCTTACCTTCTTCCGCAACTTCATGGTAGAAAGCAGCGGCGAACACAAAGACGAGTTCGACATCAAGGCCAGGGCCATGATGCCCCTTACCGATGCGGCCCGCGTGCTGGTCTTGCACAACCGCGCCGGCGGCGTCAACAATACGTTCAAGCGCTTTGAAAAGTTAGCAGAACTGGAGCCGAACCATCGCGAGCTGTTCCAGGAAGCCGCCGACGCCTACGAGATACTCATCCGGCTCAGGGCTTTGCAAGGGCTCAGGCATGCCAATAGCGGTCGCTTCTTCAACCCGGCGGAACTCAGCAAAATGGAGCGCATCCACCTGCGCAACGCCTTCCGGCCCGTGAAGGAACTGCAATCGCTGCTCAGCGTCCGCTTCCAGTTGGCCTATTTTAGCTAACCTCAAAAACAGAGCGCTATGCCTTTCCATTGGCCCTGGCAGCGCCGCCCCGAACCGCCGGCGTTTTACCGCAACTACCTGGCGCACTTTGCAGCGCCCCCCCCTCCAACCACCCCCATTGAGGAGCTCAGGTTTGTGGTGTTTGACACCGAAACCACCGGCCTCAATCCGCGCCGCCACAGGCTGCTGTCCATCGGAGCCGTGAGCTGCCAGTACAGTACCATCGCTGTAGGGGAAACTTTCGACCTGCTGCTGCAAACCCCCGATGACGCCCGCCAAACCGCCGACGCCATCACCGTACACGGCATTGTACCCGGGCAGCAGGAGGCGCTACCCGAAGCAGACGCCGTCGCCCTGTTTCTGCACTATTGCCGCGATGCCGTATTAGTAGGGCATCATGTAGCCTTCGACGTAGCTATGATCAATGGCGCCTTGGCGCGCCTCGGCGCCGGCCCCCTCAAAAATGCGCAGGTAGATACGATGCAACTGGCACGCCGCGTAAACCCGCCCCGGGAAGGCACGCCGCCCGGCCATTTCAACCTCGACCATTTAGCCCGCGAATACCACATCCCGCTCAGCGATCGCCATACAGCCGCCGGCGATGCCTATATTACTGCGGTGCTGATGCTCAAACTGCTGGCCCGCCTCCGAAAACGGGGCGTACTCACGCTCCGCGACCTGCTCAGATAGCGGCCCGCATCTTCACCATCGTGAGGATGGTGGCCAAGGCTACCAATTCGCCGGTTTCGTCGTCTATCTCCACTAACCATTTTACAATGCCCTTGCGGTAGTCTTCGCCTTCGCGGAGCTCTTGTTCTATTTTTTCTTTTACCGTCAGCTTCACGCCTATCGTCATGCCCGGGTATACAGGCTTGGTGAATCGGCAACTGTCGAGGCCATAGTTGAGCAGCACCGGCCCCTTGCGGGCTTCCACAAACAAGCCGGCTGCCTTCGACAGCACCCAATAGCCGTGGGCCACCCGTTGGTTAAAAGGCGTGCCCTCCAGCGAGGTAGCATCCACATGGGCGTAAAAGCGGTCGCCGGTGAGATTGGCAAAATTGATGATGTCGGCTTCCGTAACGGTATGGCGGGCCGTAGTGAGACTGTCGCCCACTTTCAGATCTTCAAAATGCCGTAGGAACGGGTGAATCTCGCTCTCCGCCTTTCGGCCGCCTACGTGGTACTGCCCGCTCACCTCCCCCAACATACTGGGGTGCCCCTGCACGGCGCAGGGTTGCAAATAGTGCATCAGGCCGCGCATGCCGCCCAACTCCTGTCCGCCGCCGGCTCTGCCGGGGCCGCCATGTACCAGCATGGGCATGGGCGAGCCGTGGCCCGTGCTCTCCGGCGCGCTTTCGCGGTTCAATATCAGGATGCGCCCGTGGTAGGCCGCCGCCTCTGCGATGTAGTGCCGGGCTGCATTGGGGTCGGCGGTACAGATGGTGCTCACCAACGAGCCTTTGCCTAAGCGAGCCAGCGCCGCCGCATCGTCTAAGTCGCGGTAAGGCATAAGCGTGCTCACCGGCCCGAAGGCTTCTAAGTTGTGTACCGCCGCATCGGCATGAGGGTTGTCGCTGCGCAACAATATGGGCGAAAAAAATGCCCCCTTGGCCGCATCGGCCCCAATGACCTCATAATCCTCCAGCCGGCCGTAGGCAATACTCGCCGACTGTGCCAGCTCCCGTACCCGGCCCGCCACCGTAGCCTGCTGCTTTTTACTCACCAGCGGCCCCATGCGCACCCCTTCCACGCGGGGGTCGCCCAAGGTAGTCTGCGCCAGCGCCTTGGCCAGCGCCCCCTCCACCTCGCCCAGCAGGGCCTCCGGTACTAATACCCGGCGCACCGCCGTACATTTCTGGCCGCATTTGGTGGTTATCTCCCGCCTTACCTCTTTAATAAAAAGGTCAAACTCGGGCGTACCCGGCACAGCGTCGGGGCCCAATATCGCCGCATTCAGGCTGTCGGCTTCCATATTAAAAGGCGCCGCCCGCTCAACGAAGGCCGCATGGGCCTTGAGCTTGCGCCCCGTAGCCGCCGAGCCCGTAAAGGTCACTACATCCTGGCTGTCTACGGGGTCTAATATACCTACGCCACTGCCTTGCACCAATTGTAGCGCCCCCTCGGGCAAAATGCCGGAGGCAATGATGTCGCGCACCATAGCCTCCGTCAGGAAGCTGGTCGCCTCCGAGGGCTTCACCACCGCCGGCATACCCGCCAGCAGGTTTACGCTGATCTTCTCCAGCATCCCCCAGATGGGAAAGTTAAAAGCATTGATGTGCACCGCCACGCCCTGCCGCGGTACCAGCAGGTGGGTACCCACAAAGGAGCCCTCTTTCGAGAGCTTGGCCGCATCGCCGTCTACATACCAGCGCTGATCGCCCAATTGCCGCCGCAGACTGGCATAGGCAAACAGCGTGCCTATGCCCCCCTCAATATCCACCCAGCTATCCGCCTTGGTAGCTCCCGTGCGGTACGAGAGCGGATAGTAGCTTTTGCAACGTTCGTTGAGGTACAGCGCCAATCGCTTCAGCATCAAGCCGCGCTCCCGGAAGGTCATCCGCCGCAGCGCCGGCCCCCCTACCCTGCGGCCATAGTCGAGTATGGCCCCGTAGTCGAGCCCCTCGGTAGAGCATACCCCGATTACCTCCCCGGTGATGGCGTCGTGTTGCAAAATTTCCTCGCGCGCGGGCGCTACCCAGCGTCCTTCAATGTAGTGGCAGAGCTGCATGACGGCTTTATTTGATTGCGAATGAACGTTCGTTTGGGACGCAAAACTAAACAATAATTTCACCTCCTCCTAACCAGCATATTGTTGAGCGTTCATTTCTCTTCAAAAATGCCGACTTGCCTGCTAACTAAGCCCTATCGTCGCTGTTATACAATAAATTCATTGGCATGAAACGCTACGCAGTTTTCCTCCTGCTCATCGGTGCTACCCTCTTCGGCCTTAGCTCATGCGCCGCTAATCGTCAGCAAACCCAGGAAATGGAACTCCAAGCCTGGATATCCGCTGCCAAGCGCCCCATACAGGTCACCAAGCATAACTCATACAACCACTTCACGACTACTCGGGGCAGTCATTTTTACACCCTCATCGACCAGGAGGGCAAGGTTTTTTTAGCCAAAAACGTTCGCTACGAACTCCCCGACGCCATAAAATAAGCCTGAGCTTGGGTGTGCCCACAGCGTTCGTACAGATTTTGGGCGTGCCCCCCGGCCCCCTTTGGCGCTATGCCCTGCCAAAACGGGTCTTACAGGGGGCCGGGGGTCGGGCTATCCGGTCGCAGGAGCTCCCTACTATCCCTCACGCGGGCAACAAACCGCTGATTGTCAAATAACTAACCCAATGGCTTTGCCCTATAGAAGCAGCCCGGGCACAATCGAAGACAGCCTTGGTGATATGGGCGGCTATGGTGGAAAAAACAACCCAATTGACCCTAATCGAGGCGGCGGAGTAGGAACTTAGCGCCAATCAAGATTCATATAGTTCTCCAAGTCAGGATGAGTGAAAAATGGACGCCGCTATTTTTTCGGCCGGCAAGGCAAAAAACGTAGACATAGCCTATGCTATGGCGAGGCTTAAGAGCCTATTCAAATTTCTATGATTGAGCGAGAATGAGCTAATTTTGCTTCAGACGAGGCGGATTTTGCAGACGTAGCCAGCAGCTACGGCGAAAAAATCCAACGATGTATGAAGCAGAATTAGCCATTCATAGCCAATTGATGGAATTTTGAATAGACTCTAACGCCGCCAGACGGAAAAAGAGCAAGTCAAGATGCACAAATCTTGGCTTGGAGAACTATAAATCCTGGCTTGGAGAACTGTGATCGCCCATCGCCTCATAATTATCAAACACACAGTTGAGAATGCGTATGAAAGTATGGTAGTCCTCGTCGGATAGCCCTTGCCAGCCTTGGCTGCGCAGTTCCAACACGGCAGGATAGATGGCTTCAACGGTGGAATGACCCAGAGGCGTGAGACAAACCTGAAAGCGACGGCGATCGCCGGGCGCTACCTGGCGCAATACCCAACCTTTTTTGACCAACAGATCGATGATGCGCGATACCGTAGGCGCATTTTTGAAACTGCCGGCAGCCAGTTCTGTCTGCGACTGACCATCTCTTTCGTACAGGTTTTTCAACAAAACCCATTGTTCAGTCGTAATATCTATGCCCAACTGCTGAAAAACATGCAGATAGGCCTGGCGCACGCGACGTGCGGTGCGCTCTAAATAAACGCCGAAATATTTACTTCCTTCGTGTTGAAAAGACATTTTTGGCCGTGATACGTCGGATAAAAGTATTTTGCGCCAAAATAGGGATTGTTTGCTCAAATCAACCAAATAAAATGTCGAATTCTGCATTTATCATCGACGGGCTGCGCACGCCCATCGGCCAATTAGGCGGCGCGCTGAGTGCCGTACGGGCCGACGACCTGGGCGCGCATGTGCTGCGGTCGCTAATGGAACGATACCCGGAGCTACCCGCCAGCGCTATTGACGACGTGATCATGGGCTGCGCCAACCAAGCCGGCGAAGACAACCGCAACGTAGCCCGCATGAGCCTGCTGCTGGCGGGTCTGCCTGCTTCCGTACCCGGCGAGACAATCAACCGGCTATGCGCTTCAGGCTTGTCGGCAGTGGCCCAGGCGCGGCGCGCCATTGTGTCTGGCGACGGGCAGTTGTACCTCGCCGGCGGGCTGGAGCACATGACCCGAGGCCCCTGGGTGATGTCGAAGAGCGCCCGGCCCTTTGGCAATGACGCCCAACTATACGACAGCACCTTTGGCTGGCGATTCATCAATCCGGTAATGCACGAACGATATGGCACTGAGGCCATGGGCGAGACGGCCGAGAATTTAGCCGACATGTACGGCATAAGCCGCGAGGATCAAGACCGGTTTGCCTGGCAGTCGCAGCAGAAGGCGACAGCAGCCCGGGCAGCCGGCCGACTGGCCGAGGAGATATCGCCCTTAACCATACCCCAACGCAAAGGCGAGCCGCTCCGGGCAGAACACGACGAGTTTATAAAACCCGGCACTACGCCGGAAGGGCTGGCCCAACTGCGGCCGGCATTTCGCAAGACGGGCGGCACGGTCACGGCCGGCAATGCCTCCGGGCTCAACGACGGAGCCGCCGCCCTGCTCATCGCCTCCGCCGAAGCCGCCCAACGCTATGGCCTCACGCCTTTGGCCCGCATCGTGAGCTCGGCAGTAGTAGGGGTAGAGCCGCGCATTATGGGTATAGGCCCGGTGGGCGCCTCGCAAAAAGCGCTGGCCCAGGCAGGGCTGCGCCTGAAAGATATGGATGTCATTGAACTCAATGAAGCTTTTGCGGCTCAAGTACTAGCCTGCACCCGGGCGCTGGGCATGCCCGACGACGACCCCCGGCTAAATCCCAATGGGGGCGCCATAGCGCTGGGTCATCCGCTGGGTATGTCTGGCGCGCGGCTGGCCCTTACGGCTGCGCTGGAACTGCGTCGCCGACAGGGGCGCTACGCCCTCGTAACGATGTGCATAGGGGTGGGCCAGGGGTATGCCGTAGTGCTGGAGCGCGCCTAAAATTCCGCCAGATTTTTGAGAAAGCCGCCAATGCCGGCAGCTTTTACCCGCTCCAGCAGTTCGCGGGCAGGGGCTACGTCAGGGTAAGCGCCAATGGCCACCTTATAGACCGTTTTGCCCTGCAAGGAGCTGATGCTCACCACCACGGGAGCAGCAAACTGCTTTTGCAACTTCTCAGCCTGAATGAGTACGTTGCCGTAGTCGTAAAAAGCGCCAATCTGTACGGCCCAGCCGGCAGGCTCTTGCTTGCGCACATCAAAACGAAACAGCCCTAAGCCGCCTACTACGCCTGTCTTTACTTCTTCCTTAATGCTGACGGCGCCGGAATCGCGGCGGCGGATGGCCTCAGCTACAGCCCGGTCGGCATTGATCCGGCCATAGCCGTATTTCACCGAGTGGCCGTTGACATAGTCGCCAGGCAGGCCTATTTTATCGGCCGTTTGTTGCAATATTTCCTTGACCTCCCGGGCGGTAAGGTCAGGATTGGCCGACAGAATCAGGGCGCATACCCCGGCTACGAGAGGCGTAGCGCTGGAAGTACCGCCGAAGTGCTTATAGAGGGGGCCTCGATCGCGGCCATCGCGCCAGAATTTCAGCACCCCTACCTGGCCGTCGAGCCCTGCATCCCAGGCGGCGCGGGCAGCCGTGATGGGCCAGTCGCCATTAGATGGCGCACATACGCTCACCTCTCTACCCCGATTGCTGTAGGTGGCGTGTATGTCCTGGCTGGTGCTGGCCGCTACCGCAATGACATCGGGGTGGGCGGCATAAAAATTTACATAGTCAAGATTTTCATTGCCCACGGCAAAAAGGATAACGCAGCCTTTGCCTTTGCGACCCTGGCGGGCTGCCCGGGTGATGGCTTCTGTTTTGGCGGCGCTGAGGCTGAAGGCGGGGTCGGTAGTGCCCCACGAACAACTGATGATATCCGCGCCACTTTGTACGCAATAATCAAACATCTGCTCCGTGGCGCGCACGCCAAAGGAAGTGCCGCTAACGGGCATAAAACGAGCCATAGGCGCCGAGCCTACCATGCCGCGCCCATTGGCGGCAGCCAAAGCCACGCTGGCGCAAGGCGTGCCGTGGGTATAGCGGGGATCGCCCTGCTGTATGGCCGCAGAGTTGTTCCAGAGATCCCAGGGGGTTACCACCTTGTCCTTCAGGTCGGGGTGGCTAAGATCAAAACCATTATCGATGACCGCAATGGCAACATTGGGAGACCCCAGGCCGCCAAGACGCCGCCAGGCATCTACAACGCGGGCATCGGCGCCGGCCTTGAGGCGATAGTTGACGTCGAAGACCTGACCGTTGTTGGCCAAATGCCACTGGTGAGGGAGCAGGTCATCGGCAGGCAGATTAAAATTGTATTCATCGACGGGCATATCCAGGTCGGGCTCGGCTGTTTTTACCATAGCCGTTTGCTGAAGCAGGTAAGCCGTTTTGAGAGGGTTGGGCGACAGTGCGGTAACGCGAACAACCAAGCGCAGCGCATCGCGCCGTTCTACCAACGCTAAGTGAAACTCGTCGAGGGCAATGGCCTGCTCGGCTTCGCTGACGCCATGTTCAAAGGTTAGGTATATCTCGCCCGTAGGCACGATGGGCCGATTGCTGCCCTCCACAAAATAAACGTGCGTGCCTACGGCTATGTCGTCGCGCCGGCGCAGTTCGTCAAGGCCCGAGTCTACGCCCTCGGCAGTGGGCTGGATAGCCATCACCTGAAAACCGCCGAGGTGAGTGTGCAGATAGCGCGCTACGAAGTCCTGTTCGCTGAGGTTGGCGTGTACGTCCTGTGGCTTGAGGCCCACTAAGGTCCGGCTCTTTTGCAACCGCAGCTCCCCCTTGCCGCTCTTGACGGTAATCTGGCTCATAATGACGAAGTTAGGGCCGCCAAGTTAGACAAAAAAACGGGACTACACAACAGGGCAGCCGCCGATGGGTTAGCACAACCCCATATCTATGGCTTTAGCAATGAGCTCAGTGCGGTTCTCCACCCCCAACTTCATTTTGAGCTTGGCGATGTTGCGCTTTACCCAGGGTTCGCTGATCTCAAGTTGAGCGGCTATTCCCCCAAGTTTATTCCCCTGGGCTAAAAGGGCCAGTATGTTGATCTCTAATTCGGTCAGTTTATCCAGCTCGTCCAGCCCAGCCGGCTCCAACTGCTCTTCGAGGCCGGGGCCGACTAAGTGTACGACCACCTCTCCGCGATGAACTTTGCGCAGGCTTTCTAAAATAATGGCGCTGCTGGCGATTTTTTCGATATAGCCGGAACAGTGTTTTTTAATGGCCTCGTGGGCTTCCTTTTGATCGGGGAAAGCCGTGAGGATAACCACCTTGGCCAATGGAAATTTCTGACGTACCTCTTCGATGCGGTTCAGCACATCCACATGGCCCAGTCTCTTGTCTAACAAGAGAATATTTACAGGCAGATCGCTGTCTGTTTTCATCAGGTCGGCGAAGTTGTGCGCCATCGCTTCTACGTGCATATTGCTGTCGCGATTGATCATATCGGCCAGCGCCTGAGCCAAAAAAGTATGGTCGTCGGCAATGAGTACCCGGATAGCAGGAGGAGCCATGCAGCAATTAGATTTTGTGGTTGGGGCACTGGGTTTTACAAATGTGCAGCCGCTCCCTGGCAAGCCGAATGAGCTCGGCCCGGTTGCCGGCGCCCAGATTAGCCGACAGCCCTTTGATGCGGTATTCCAATTGGTTGGCACTGATATTTAGTGCATTACAGATTTTGGCGTCGGGTACCCCCTCGGCGATAAAGGGCAAAATCTGTCGCTGCGTCGACATCAGGCCATCGCAGAGACACCCGCTGAATATGGGTACAGAGGGCGGCTCCGGCTCCCCCAACGAGGGAGGAGGCAAAGCGGGATCTTCGTCTACATCTGCGTCAGCTACTGTATTACCCGCCATGATCTCCTCTATGGCTTCCAATATCTGGTGGCTGCTGCGGTTTTTGGAAATGAAGCCCTGAATTTTCATCTCCATGGCCTTAAGCAGCAACTGCCTCCGGCCAAAGCCCGTTAGTATGGCCAATTTTACATGGAGGTAAAGTTTTTGCAATTCTTCCACCACCCGAAAACCCGAGTCTTTTCCCTCCAACTGAAGGTCGATGAGCACCAGATCAATCCGTGTCTGCTTAGCAGCGATGCGCTCCATGGCCAGGGCATGGCTCTCTGCCCTGCCTACAAAATGGTATCGCACGTAGCCCAGCTCCTTGTTTTTTTCGTTAAAAACCAAGGCTAAACTATCGGCGATGATGCTGTGGTCGTCTACAATAAAAATACCTATTGACGTTCGCTCATTCATATCTCCCCTGTGGTTGGTTTAGTATGGTAGTTTTAAGGGGCATTAGGCGCGCCAGGCTTATTCCGCTTCTTCGTCGGGCTTAGGCAGTGGTATGGATATGTAAAAACGCGACCCTTCTCCGCGCATGGACTCTATGCTGAAAGTGCCGCCGTATTTGGCCACTTCTTCCCGGATATAGGCCAATCCGCGGCCTTTGTTTTTGGCCGGCGCATTGGGGTCAAACCCCTGTCCGTCGTCTTCAACGCTGGCCCTCAGGTATTGGCTGTCTGCTACTATATTAATGATCAATTCCTGCGCTTTTGCGTGTTTTACCGTGTTGCCGATGAGGTTATAAATCATGATTTTGACGGCATTGCCCATTTTAGGCGGGATGGCTTTTGAAATATTGGTAAAATTGATAGAAGCCCGTACCTTGACAATCTTCATAAGGCCGTTGCAAAAGTCGCGAATATCGGTTGGCCAGTTATTGGAGGACGTTGACAGCTCATGTGAGAGGGTTCTTATCTTGCTATGCATTTGCGACAATCGCTTTACCAATATCTTTAGTTCTTTGGCTGCTTCTTTCTGGTCTGGAGGCAGATGCTGGGAGATGTCCTCCATTCGCCACTTCACAGCGTATAGCGGGTTTATCTGGGCGTGCAGTTCTTCTCCTATTCGCTCGCGCTCGGCATCGGTTGCATCGGCCGCCGTTTGCTGTTTTTCTAAGATATGGGCATTGATGAGGCTGTCTTTTTCTCTTTCGGCTTCTAAGCGCTGGTTTTCTATTTCCAACTGCTGGCTTTTTACGACTATTTTTTGGGCCTTTAACCGTTGCAGGTTATACAAAATGCCTCCAAAGAGCAGCGCGATACCGGCAAGGGCTAAATACAACTGCTTTGCTCTTCGACTTTGCCTTTCACTGGCATCAATAACAGCCTCGTTGGTGGCCATAAGCTGGCGGGCGCTGGCATCCTGAAAGGCCTCTGACTGGCTGATGGTATCCTTGTAGGCCCGGGCCAGGCCATATCCTCCTTCAGCCAGGGCTATCTGCATTAGGTTATAATATGCGTAGCCCAAACCCACCGAATCGCCAATGGCGGTATAGCCCGCTCGGGCTTGCTCAAAGAAAATTCGGGCCGAGTCTAATTCCTGCTGTTTAAAGGCCATAAACCCGCGGCTATTGGCAATATCAGGCATCTCGTTCACGAGGTTCAACTCCATAAATAGCGCTTCGGCTTGTTGAAAGTACCATTTGGCCGAATCGTACTGTTCCAGATACAGAAACCGGTTGGCCAATCCAAATACCGCTTCTGCTTCCACTTGCGCATCTTCGGATGCCCGGGCTATCGCCATCGCCCTGCGATTGTAATAAACGGCTGAATCGAGCCGCCCCGCCTCGGCCAGCAGGTTGGCTAAGTTGTTGCAGACATTGGCTTCTCTGGCATCGCCGGCCCACAGCCGTAGCGCCTGACGGGCATAGAGGATACCTGCATCCCATTCGCGGGTTTCTTGTTTTACCGAACTCAGGTTGTTGTAAATGCTGGCCACCCCGCTGGAGTCGCCCAAGGCGCGCCTTATGGGCAGGGCCGAAAGATAAGCTACCTCAGCCTGCGGCCATTGCCCCTGTTCTTTATGCGCCCTGCCTGCGGCTACATAGGCGTCGCTTTCTCCTTTTCGGTATCCGATGGTTTGCGCCGCCGTTATGGCCTGCCGGGCAAACTCCAGGGCCTCGGCGGGTACGCTATCTCGCAGCGCCTTGGATTGACTGATTAAATCATCAACGGCTTCAATCGTTTGGCCTCCAAGTGAGAACGCAGCGCAAATCCATAATACAAAACTAATCAGTAACCTGGTTTTCATTTTTATTTGATTGTAAGATTTAAGAGGGTTTTAGGTGCGGAGGTACGAGAGATTATAACGGTACTACTCCCAGATGAATATCATATCATCTGTATCTGAGCTCTTGTTCCGAATCACCACTGACCTGAGGTTAGCAGCCGAATAACCGTTAGCGCCGGCATAGGTAGCCTGATTCACGACCTCGCCTCCTGCCCCCAACTCATTGGCCCGCGTAGTGGTATCGGCCAGCAGTATCTGTATGTGAAAATAGCCGTCAATGGGGCCATTCTCGGCATATTCGCTTTTATTGGCGTCTAAGGCACTGGAGCCAATTTCTGCTACGCCCGAGCTGTTGCTGAGTAATACAACCTCTTGAGCGCAAGCGCCCATCTGAGACGACAAGATACTAACTTTCTGACTGTGTTGCACATAGCCATTGGTAATAATCACGCAACGGGGGGCATATTTTTTATTGTTGCCGTTGCTATCCGACTCCGGGTTGGTCAGGTAGGCATAGGGGCTGTTGTAAGCAATGCCTGCGTTTAGGGAGGCCGTTGTGGGCGCAGCCAAGTCGGCATCGACATACAACAAGGTGATTTTGTGCTCAGCTACGCCCGTTTCGCCTACGGTGATGATCACTTCAAAGGTACTTTCATTAAAGGTATAATTACCCTCTGTCGCCTTGGCGCCCGGGGTCAGTTCGTAGTATTTATAGCGGTTGTGCACCTCATTGGCATTACCTGACTCAGTGTCCACTGTACCATAGATCGTGGTGGCGCCATTGGCATATTGAGCAGGGCTCCAATCTATCTTTTTATCGCCGGTGGTGGGCGATAAAACAAATAAATGGAATACGCCATTGTCGCCCTTGGATAAGTAAGCGTAGGGCACAAAATTTCTCTTCTCAGGGATAGTCGACATAGGAGATAATATTTAAGTGGTTTGTAAAGGCTTCTTCACCTGCTGCCCCGCTGCCTTTCGGCAGCGAGGCGGGCAAGTGCGTAAAGGGGCTTTGTTCATTTCGGTGTCTTCCACGTAAATGGCTCTTTAACACATTTGGCTTTAGGCGTTTATCCCCTTTGCGGGGGGAGAATTGGGAGTGGCGGGCCAACCGGACTGCGCCGGCCGGCCGCCTCAGGGGATTTTAACTGTCTGTGTTCGGGTCAGGGAAAAATATTGGCGCTTTAGCGGTTGTTTCTATTCAGCAGCCTCAAGGCATTTAGCAACGGGGCCATGCGCTGGCATTCCTGCCCCTCGAAGGCGACTATTTCGTTGTGCACCACTAAGCAGCCGTCGGCGTTACGCACCAACTGGTTGATGCCCCGCACATAGATGCCCACCAGCTCGTGGGTAGCGGCGTTGAATACCGGGGAGCCCGAGTTGCCGCCCAGCAGCGTCAGGGAGGTTTCAAAGTAAGGTCTGTTGGTGTCGTTGGCACAAATCAGCCCCTTGTACGATACCTTCACCGGCAGCCCCAGGCCATGCCCTAAGCAGTACACCTTTTGATTGTTCGTTACAGGAGCCTCCTGAATGTTCAAAGGCGTTGGCAACCGGCTGACACGATCCGGATAAACCGGCTCTACCTGTACCAGGGCCCAATCGGCGCCCATACTTGACACCTGATAGCAGGCGCCCGTCAGTTCAAATCCGGCCTTGGGCCTGAATACCTGCTCGTGCGTTATGGTTATGCCCGTACTGAGGTGATCGTCATAGGCTTTAGCCACGCCTGTTACAAAGCGCACCCGGTGAAGGGCATCGCCCGGGCGCCCCGTCAGCAGCACATGGCCGGCCGTAGCCACCACGCCGTCGGCGATAAAGAAGCCCGTGCCCCGCGACAAAGCCGACGGCTGGTCGGCATAAGAGCTGCCGCTACAGATGTACAGCCCCGATGTCAGGGGGCGTTCGCGCAATGGCTTCGATACAATTTCCAACTGCCCGTCGGGTAGCTCCCGTATGCGGCTTTCGTCTACCACCATCACCACACTATCGTGGTTGGCCATCATTTTGTCTAATGCAACCAAGGTACGCGCATACCTGTCATCGGCCGGTTTGTCGATGTCGCGGGTATTGGGCGCTTCCATGATCATGCTGCGCAGTTCGTAGAACTCGGCGCGAATGTCATTGGCATTGCTCCCACCGCATTTATAATGCCGCAGCCGGTACAAGTACTCCGGCAGTTCTTCGGCTTGAAAAGGCATTAGCGACATAGAGGCAGGTTTGTGTTGTGATTCGGATTTCTGAGCGTAAAATTGCCCGATCTACGGCTTTCAGGCGTATACTTTTCCCGAAAATCATCGCTGTCAAAAATTTTCATTTCTCGCTCAAAACCCCTTACTTAGCCCCGAAGAAAACGCAACATCCATGTCCTCCTCATCTTCTCCCTCACCCTGCCTTATCCTCACTCACGGCCTGTTGGACAACAACTCGGCCAAAACCTGCCACGGCATACTCCGGGGCAGCGATCGCTTTCGGGCCGTGGGCGTCATCGACTATCGCTTTGTGGGCCGGGATGCAGGCGAGGTTATGGATGGGCGGCCCGCAGGCGTGCCCGTAGTGGCTACAGTAGCGGAATATATGGCCCGGACAGACGTAGAGCGGCCTACCCACTGCCTCGTAGGCGTAGCCTTAGCGGGCGGCAAGTTGCCCGAGGCCTTTCGCGAGCAACTGCTGAGCGCCATCGATCACGGCTTGCACCTCGTGAATGGATTGCATACCTTTTTAGCCGACGACCCCGAGTTTGCCGGGCGCGCCCAAGCCCGCGGCGTGAGCATCACCGATGTGCGCAGGCCCAAGCCCCGCACTGAACTGCGCTTCTGGACGGGCGACATCTTTAGGGTGACGGCCCCCATTGTGGCGGTGTTGGGCACCGACTGCGCCTTGGGCAAGCGCACCACAGCCCGCTGGCTGATGGAAGGCTGCCGACAACAGGGGCTCAGGGCCGAGATGATCTATACCGGCCAGACGGGCTGGATGCAGGGCTCGCCATACGGCTTTATTTTCGACTCTACCGTCAATGACTTTATCAGCGGAGAATTGGAAGGGGCTATATTGCACTGCTTTCAGGAGGCCCGGCCCGACCTTATCTTCATAGAGGGGCAAAGCGCGCTGCGCAACCCTACGGGGCCTGCCGGCAGCGAGTTTATCCTGTCGGGCAATGCGCGGGGCGTCATTTTGCAACACGCGCCGGGGCGCCCGCATTACGAAGGCACCGATATTGCGCTGGCGCCTATAGAATCGGAGTTGGCGCTCATCTCTTTGTACGGCGCCCGGGTGCTGGCCATAGCCCTCAATGAAGAAGACCTCGACGAGGCCGCCGCGCAGGCTGCGCAGGCCGAGCTGCACGCCCGCACGGGCCTGCCTGTTGTGCGCCCCCTGCGCGAAGGCGTAGATGCGCTGGTAGCTGCGGTGCGGCAATGGGCAGGTGTGTAGGGCCGGAGGAGGGGGCTCGCCGGAGGTATAGTTCTCCAAGCCAAGATTTGTGCATCCTGACTTGGAGAACTATAAACGCCCGGGGCAGCGGTGGAAGCGGTATGGCCGCCCCTCAAAGGGCGGCCATAAGAGCGGACGACGCGGTGGCGCGCCGGCAGATGACGACAACCCCTGGCGCACAGCCATACCGGCGCGCCAGCCCCCCAAAAAACACGAGGGCGCCTCTTTATGCAATCCCGATAGAATTAGAATAGATTTTTGAAAACCCCGGTTTTACCGCAATTTTCAGGCATGAGAAATTTTTTTTCAAAATTTTTTTCCGTTTTTTCAAATAAATGAAAGGTTGTTCATATTTTTGAGTATTCAAATTATCGTGACATACTGCAACGGCTATGCGATACGGATTTATTATTGACAACCGAAAGTGTATAGGCTGCCACGCCTGTACGACGGCCTGCAAATCGGAGCACCAGGTGCCTGTGGGCGTCAACCGAACTTGGGTAAAACAGGTGGAGAAGGGGGAGTTTCCGCATACGCGGCGGCTTTTTTCGGTGATGCGTTGCAACCACTGCACCGATGCGCCCTGTGTGGAAATATGCCCGGTGGAGGCGCTGTTTTTCCGGGAAGACGGCATTGTAGACTTTGATAAGAATCGTTGTATCGGGTGTAAGTCGTGTATGCAGGCCTGCCCCTACGACGCCCTGTACATAGACCCCGAAAACCATACGGCGGCCAAGTGCAACTACTGCGCCCACCGCATAGACCTGGGGCTGGAACCGGCTTGTGTGAATGTATGCCCCGAGCATGCCATCATTTCGGGGGACATGGACGACCCCGAGTCGGAGATTGCCCAGTTGCTGGGGCGCGAGCAGGTGAGCGTGCGCAAGGCCGCCAAGGGCACGCAGCCGAATCTGTTTTACATCAACGGCGATGAGGCTTCGCTGAACCCCATAGCTACCGAGCGCTCCGACGACTACTTCTGGAGCAGCCAGGCGCGGGGTGTGGGCCACTACGCCAAGGCGGCTGAAAAGCTGGCATACAGCAACGGCGACGTACTACAAACGCTGATGGCTGCCAACGGTCAGGAGGCCACAGCCGGCGAAGTAGCGGGCTCGGGGCCCGTAAAATCGATAGACATCATGCTGGGCAAGGCCCGCCGCGTATACGACGCCCCCAACAAGGGCATCCTGTGGGGCTGGGAGGTATCGGCCTATGTGCTCACCAAGGCCATTGCGGCGGGCGCGTTTTTGGCGCCGGTGCTGGCGGCGGCGCTGGGGCTGGCCCAGGTGGGCGATATGACCTTTGTGTGGGCGCTGGGCGGCGCGTTGTTCTTCTTGGGCGCCACGGGGGCGCTGTTGGTGAAAGACCTCGACCGGCCCGACCGCTTTTTGTATGTGCTGCTGCGGCCCCACTGGTCGTCGTGGTTGGTGCGGGGCGGCTATACCATTACGATCTACGGCGGCCTGCTGACGCTGTTGGGCGCCTTTGCGTTCTTTGGCTGGGGCGGCATTTTGCTGCCGATCATTTATCTGCTGGCCACGCTGGCGGCGGTGATGACGGCGGTGTATACGGCTTTCCTGTTTGCGCAGGCCAAGGGGCGCGACTTCTGGCAGAGCCCGCTGCTGGTGGTGCACATGCTGGTGCACAGCTTTATGGCGGGGGCGGCTTTTTTGGCCATTGTGGCCCTGTTTACGCCCAATGGGGTGGGCTGGGTAAACTTCTTAGCCGGGTTAATGGTGGTATCGATGGTGGTTAATCTGCTGACCCTGTGGGTAGAGCTGACCATCACCCACCCCACGGCCGAGGCCAAGGCGGTGGTAAAAATGATTACTACCGGCCGTTACCGCTCTACCTTCCGCTGGGGCACGCTGCTGCTGGGCAACCTCTTCCCGCTGGCGCTGCTGCTGTCGGGGCCGGCTGCTACGCCCATTGTGGCCATAGCCGGGGTAGCGGTGCTGCTGGGCATCTACTTCACGGAAAAAATATGGGTGGAGGCGCCTCAGCGGATAGCGCTGGTGTAGTTGTTGGAAAAATTTTCCTGCAAATTCGGAATTGAATTCCGGATTTGCAGGAAAATAAAAAGCGCAAAGGGCTTTTATCCCACCATAAAGACAACCATAACGCAAGCTTTACGGGCGCACAGCCTTTAAACTTTCAAAAGAATATGACCAACCGCAAGCATACCCTCATCGAGCGCATGGCCGAAAAAATAGGCCTCATCCCCAACCTGCATCAGGAGGAAGAAGCGCCCTTAGACCGCATGAACGACGGGCCGGACCTCGATAAGTTTCCGCCCCCCGACAAGTGGGACGACTGGGTGGAGTACGAGGCCAAAGCCTGGCCCCGGCGCGAAAAAAAGCATTACAGCATAGTGCCCACCACCTGCTTTAACTGCGAGAGCGCCTGCGGCCTCACCGCCTACATCGACAAGGAAACCTGGGCCGTGCGCAAGTTTGAAGGCAACCCCTACCACCCCGGGAGCCGGGGCCGCAACTGCGCCAAAGGGCCGGCTACCATCAACCAGCTCACCGACCCCGACCGCATCCTGTACCCCCTCAAGCGGGTAGGCAAGCGCGGCGAGGGTAAGTGGGAGCGCGTAAGCTGGGACGAAGTGCTCGACGACATCGCCGGCCGCCTGCGCAAAGCCATTGTGGAAGGCCGCAACAACGAGATCGCCTACCACGTAGGCCGACCCGGCCACGAAGGCTACATGGACCGCGTACTCCAGTCCTGGAACGTAGACGGTCACAACAGCCACACCAACATCTGCTCGTCGGGCGCCCGCTTCGGCTACGCCGTATGGTACGGCCACGACCGCCCCTCGCCCGACCACGCCAACGCCAAGGTCATCTTCCTCATCAGCGCCCACCTCGAAAGCGGGCACTACTTCAACCCCCACGCCCAGCGCATCATAGAGGGCAAAATGAAGGGCGCCAAATTGGTGGTGATGGACCCCCGCCTGAGCAATACCGCCAGCATGGCCGACTACTGGATGCCCAGCTACCCCGGCACGGAAGCCGCCGTGCTGTTGGCCATTGCCAAAATCATCCTCGACGAGGGGCTCTACAACCGCGAATACCTCGAAAACTGGGTCAACTGGAAGGAGTATTTAGCCGCCTGTCATCCGCAGCGCCCCGCTGCCTTCGAGCAGTTTATCGAAGCCATGCGTGAAGAGTATGCCGGGTATACCCCCGAATACGCCGAGCAGGAAAGCGGCGTGCGGGCCTCCATGATTCGGGAGGTAGCCCCGCTGGTAGCCGCCGCCGGCGGCCAACTGTCTACCCACAACTGGCGCAGCGCCAGCAGCGGCAACCTCGGCGGCTGGGCCGTATCGCGCACCCTGCACTTCCTCAACGTGCTCACGGGCAGCGTAGGTACGCCGGGCGGCACCTCGCCCAACACCTGGAACAAGTTCCACCCCAAGTTCTTCGATCAGCCGCCGGCCCAGAAGTTCTGGAACGAGCTCCACTTCCCCAACGAGTACCCCTTAGCCTTCTTTGAGATGAGCTTCCTGCTGCCCCACATGCTCAAAGAGGGGCGCGGCAAGATGGACGTCTACTTCACCCGGGTGTTCAACCCCGTATGGACCTACCCCGACGGCTTCAGTTGGATCGAAGCCCTATCCGATGAAAGCCTCTTCGGGCAGCACATCGCCCTCACGCCCACTTGGAACGAAACGGCCTACTTCGCCGATTACGTGCTGCCCATGGGCTTGGCCAGCGAGCGCCACGACCTCAACAGCTACGAAACCCATGCCGGCGTATGGATCGCCTTCCGCCAGCCTGTGCTGCGCGAAGCCATGCGACGCGCCGGCAAAACCGTAACCTTCACCTACGAGGCCAACCCCGGCGAAGTATGGGAAGAAGACGAGTTCTGGATTCAGCTCAGTTGGCGCATGGACCCCGACGGCAGCCTCGGCATCCGCAAGCACTTCGAGTCGCCGTACCGCCCCGGCGAGTGCATCAACATCGACGAGTACTACCGCTACATCTTCGAGCATACCAAAGGCTTGCCCGAGACGGCCGCCAAAGAAGGCCTCACGGCCCTCGACTACATGAAAAAGTACGGCGCCTACCTCGTAGAACCCAGCACCTACAGCCTGCACCTGCAAGAGCTGACGCCCGAACAGATGGCCGGCGCCGAGGTAGACCCACACACCCAGGTCATCAGCAAAGGCGGCAAAGCCCTCGGCATCATGAGCGAAGGCAAAGCCGTAGTGGGCTTCCCCACGCCCTCGCGCAAAAACGAATTCTACTCCCAGACGATGGTCGACTGGAAGTGGCCGGAGTACGCCATACCCACCTACATCAAAAGCCACATCCACGAAGAGGAAATGGACCGCGAAAAAGGCGACTACCCGCTGGTGCCCACCTTCCGCCTGCCCACCCTCATCCACTCCCGCTCTGGCAACGCCAAGTGGCTGTACGAAATCTCCAACCGCAACCCCATCTGGATACACCCCACCGACGCCAAAAAACTGGGCGTGACCACCGGCGATCTGCTGCGGGTGAATACCGAGATCGGCTACTTTGTAGATAAAGTATGGGTCACAGAGGGCATGAAGCCCGGCGTAGTGGCCTGCTCGCACCACCTGGGCCGCTGGCGCCGCCCGCAGGACGTGCCCGGCAACCGCTGGGCCGTCAATACGGTATCCATCAGCAACGACGGCAAAGGCGGCTGGAGCATGCGCACCATCGCCGACATTCAGCCCTTCAAGAGCAGCGACCCCGACAGCGCCCGCATCTTCTGGAGCGACGGCGGCGTACACCAAAACATCACCTTCCCGGTACACCCCGACCCCATCAGCGGCATGCACTGCTGGCATCAGAAGGTGCGCCTCGAAAAGGCCCATACCGCCGACCGCTACGGCGACATCTTTGTAGACACCCAAAAGTCGTACGAAGTGTATAAAAAATGGCTGGCTATGGCCCGCCCCGCACCCGGCCCCGGAGGCCTGCGCCGCCCGCTGTGGATGAAGCGGGCCCTGCGCCCGGCCGAGGAGACTTTTTACATCAAAGAAGAGTAAAACCGGCATACAAGCCTGATCAGCGGTGGAATCGGGGCCTGCGACAGCACGGCCCCGATTTCGTTTGTCGTTCGTCAGGTTATGAGCGGTTTATTCGGGGCGTGCCCCCGCGCGCGAGCAACTGCAGGGGCGCCTTGGGGCGCCAGTGGAGGCCGGCAGGCGCGCGGGGTCGTGTGTTCCGCTATTATGGCTGTGGCCGCTACCGGCCTTGGGGGCCGTCAGCGGCCACAGCCATACCGCCACGTCTTCGCTACGCTCTTCCGGGTAAACTACACCCACTCACGCGGCTCCGCAGCGACCTGAAAACGGCATAAAGTAGCGTATGCCCGTTTGGAAAACGACAAAGCCGGCTAATCTGCGCCCTCCTGCATCTCCGACTCCAACCGCCAAACCTGAAACCGCTGATAACTGCCATCCGGGAACCACCAACTGCCCAGCAGCATACCGCAGAGGCTGGCCAGCACCCCCGGCACGATGGCCGTCTCATAGCCCATAAACTCAAACAGCATCCAGGCGCCCATGCCCATAAGCACAGAGGCCATAGCGCCCACGTCGGAGGCCCGCTTCCAGTACAGGCCCGCAGCTAAGGGCACAAACAGGGCCACTAAACTGAGGGCGCTCGACTGCTCGGCCAAGTGAAAAATATTGGACTCGCGCCCCGCCATCAACGCCGAGCAAAGCGCCACCCCCAGCACGCTGAACCGCATGATGCGCAGCAACTGCGGGTCGGTGAGGTGCTTAAAATACGGTCGGATGAGGTTTTCGCCTATGACGGTGGCCGGCGCCAGCATAGCCCCGGAGGTGGTGCTGAGGATGGCCGACAGCAGCGCCCCGAAGAAGAGCACCTGTAGGGCTAAGTTGCTGTGCTCAAGCACCATGCGCGGAATGATCATCTGGTTGTCGTCGGCCTGCATTTCGGGGTAGAGCAGCTTGCCGCACAACCCGATGAACAGCGGAACGGCGCCAATGACTAAATACATGGCGGAAGCTAAGTACGCCGCCCGAACGGCCGTGTTTTCCGAGCGGGCCGCCATCACGCGCTGAAAGATGTCTTGCTGCGGAATGGAGCCCAGCCCCACCGTGATCCAGGCCCCAAGGTACACCACAATGGCGTTGAAGTTGGGCTCGGGCAGGATGTTGAAGAAGCCCTCGGGCTGAGCCTCAATCACGGGCCGGAAACCGCCCACCTGATGGTACATCTGCCACCCCAGTGCAAACATGCCCAGCAGAATCATAATCGACTGGAAAAAATCCGTTACCGATACCGCCCACATGCCGCCGATGTAAGTGTACACCACCACCACAACCGCACAAAAGGCTATGCCATAGCCGATGTCGACGCCCGCCAGGGTTTTGAGCACAAAGGCCATGGCCACCAACTGCGCCGCAATCCAGCCAAAGTAAGACGGCACCATAAAGATGGCGGAAATAAACTCGGTGCGCCGACTGAATCGCCTCCGAAAAAAGTCGTTGAAGGTAAGGATGTTGAGCCGGTACAGGGGGCGGGCAAAAAGCAAGCCCACCAGCAACAGGCAGAGCGAAGCGCCAAAGGGATCTTTGATGACGGCCAGCACGCCGCCTTGCACAAACTCGCTGGACGACCCCATGATGGTCTCCGAACCAAACCAGGTGGCAAACAAAGCCGTAGCGGCCAGCGCCAGCGGCAGCCCCCGGCCTGCAATAACAAAATCGCGGGTGGTTTTCACCCGCCGGCTGGCCCACCAACCCACAGCTAATGTGGCCAATAAATATACGCCAATGAACCCAAGCAGCATCCGGCAACCGTTTTAGCGGGGAAAAATAAGATTTATTTGCCGAAGGCAGGCAGGGAGGCGCTAAAAAAACGGACAGCCCTACCCAACAGCCCCTGAATGCCGCGTTGCAAAGACCGCTGTGGAACGGCCCGAACAAAACAAAGGGCGCCCCCGCCGAAGCGGAAGCGCCCTGATTGTTCGTTATCTATGCAGTACGAATTACTTCGGGAAGGGGATCGTAAGCACCTGACCCGGCTTGATGAGGTCGGGATCCTTCAGAATATCCGTGTTGGCATTGAAGATGTGCATGTACGACATGGCGTCGTCGTAGTAGTGCTTGGCGATCTTCGAGAGGGTGTCGCCCGAAGCTACCGTGTGCTTGTGGAAGAAGTCGGTCTGAGCTACCTTGATGTCGGCCATCAGGTCGGAAGGCTCCTGGCCGCCGATCTCCTTGATCTTGTCCCAGAGCTGGTTCTTCTCGAACTGGGTGTGGGTAGTGCCGCCCATGTGGAGCTTGCCGTCTTTTTCTTCAACGAAGCCGTCGGTTACACCCAATTTTTCGCCCAGATCCAGTACGGGCTGATACTTGCTTTGCAGAGACATAAGCTTAATGTTTAAAGTTTAGCAAAAGGGAGTGAGGTTTTGAAGGCTCGCACTCCGGCTTTCCAAAGGCCGAAGATAGGACGCAAGATTCAAAAACCGGACAATTCGACGATTAAATCTCTGTGAAGTAACACTTCAACTAAGGTAAAGCGAAAGTTTTTGCGCTTTGCGGGCCATTAAAAGTACCTCCGGCCGCAACAAAGCCCGTATTTTTGCGCTTCTGCACTAAAATAGGGTACAATATGCCGGTAAAAGGGCCTTTTTTTAAATGGACGCACTATGGGTTGTGGCTGCTGCTGATACTGGCGGGTTGCGCCAACCCCCTGTCGCCTACCGGCGGCCCCCGCGACGAAGATCCCCCCGAGCTGGTCGCCGAGGGGTCTACCCCCGCCGGGCAAACCCGCTTTCGGCCCCGCGAAATCGCCTTAGCTTTTGACGAATGGGTAAAAATTCAGGACGCCTACCGCCAGATCGTCGTTTCGCCCCCCTTGCAGTATCGGTACGAAGTTAAACTGCGCAAAAAAACCGTCATCTTAGCCTTCGACGAGCGCGAGCAGCTCCGCGACAGCGCCACCTACGTCGTCAACTTTGGCAGCGCCATCCGCGACCTCACCGAGGGCAACGCCGCCGAAAACCTCCAATTTGTCTTTTCTACCGGCGATCAGATCGACTCTTTTTCCGTGTCGGGCAGGTTGGTCGACGCCTATACCGGCAAACCCATCGACGGCGCCCTGTTTTTGCTGTACGAAAACGCCGCCGACTCGGTGGTGCGCACCGAGCGCCCCTTCTACTTTGGGCGCGCCAACAAAAACGGGCAGTTTAAAGTATCTAACCTCAAAGGCGGCCGGTTTAAGGCCGCCGCTTTGGTCGACGCCGACCTCAACTACCTCTACAACCAGCCCACCGAGGCCTTTGGCTTCTTAGATACGCTCATTGCCATCGACGAAAATACCGCCCGCGACAGCCTGCTGCTCCGCCTGTCGGTAAAGCCCCTGCCCTTTCGGCGGGTAGGCGTGGATACCGCCTCCTATGGCCGGGTGAAAGTGGCGTTCAACCAACGCGCCGATCTGGTGAGCCGGGCGGCCGATAGCTTGGCTTACCCCTTGGCCGTACAAACCGACAAAGATACCCTGCTGCTGTGGTCGGCCGCCCGCTCGCCCTGGCAACTAACCCTCAGCGCCGACAGCGCCTACCTCGACACCCTGTCCATACAGCCCCGCAGCGGCCAGCCCGCCCCGCTCAAAGCCGCCCCCGCCCCCAAAGCGCTGCGCCTCAATCCGGGCCTGCCCCTCACCGTGGCCTTCAACCAGCCCCTCCGCGCTTTTGATACTTCCCGCATGTCGTTGCTGGTGGATACCCTACGCCTGCCCGCCCGATTCAGCGTCGGCGCCGATACCCTTCGCCCCCGACAGGCCCTGGTGTCGGCAGCCTGGCAGGAAAACAAACCCTACGCCCTGCAATGGCTGCCCGGCGCCGTCACCGACTGGTTTGGCCAGACCAATACCGATACCGTCAGCTATACCTTCACCATCGACGCCCGCAAAAACTACGGCAACCTCGTGCTGCGCTTTACCGACTATCCGCCCCGGCAGCAGTACCTCGTGCGGGTGCTCGAAAAAAGCGGCCGCGAGGCGGCGGTGCTCACCTTGTACGGGCAGGCCTACTACGAGTTTGCCCTCAACTCCTTAGCCTCGGGTATATACGTGCTCGAAACCATCTACGACGAAAACCAGAACGGCCGCTGGGATGCCGGCGACTACGACCTCAAGCGGCAGCCCGAGCGGGTGAGCATACGCGAACTCGACCCCCTGCGCCCCAACTGGGACTTAGAGCTGGATATCCCCTTTGAACCTGAAGAGTGATTTTTGCGTTTAAATCATTAACTTACACACAAAGGCGATTACCTACTACTTTGTGCATCGCTCTATTTTTGTGTCATCAAAACGATCGATTCTACTCCAACATACTAGAGTCAAACGAATAAGCACGGTATTACAGACTACTTTCGCACCTGGCTTCACGGCCGGGTGTTTTTTTTTGCCCGCATCACAAGCCCGGCCGCTGCTTCAGCACATCCGTAATTTTGCGGCGCGTAGCTAAGGCCTGTAGCCAGCGCTCCAATCCTATCTCGGTATAGATGCCAAAGAAGCTGTCCTGGTAGTAATCCGGCAACGCTACCAGTAGTTCCGCCGCCATAGCCGCCGCCTCAAAAGGCTGGCGTATGAGCTGCTCCACCAACCGCAGATGCAGCGCAAAGAGCGGCGACCCCTGCGCCGGGCTCCACTTGCGCGCCCGCCTGAGCTGCTCGTTGAGCCGGTCGTAGGCCTCCGTCTCCCAACAGATGATGAGCTCCAGCAGGGCGCCGGCCATCGCAATATGGGGTTCCACCCGAGGCGCCGATTCCCGGAAGAGCAGCAGCAACTCCAGCGCCCGGTTGTATTGGCTCAGGTTCAGGCAGGCCACGGCCGCCATCGTCATGCTCAGGCCCGCTACCCGCGTATGGCGCAGCGCGCAGCGCTCGATGAGGGGCCGGCAGCGCAGCCTGAACTCCTCTTCTACCTCCCCCCAATGCTGTTGCCCGTTGTAGAGCATCAGCCGCGCAAAGTAAAAGTGCAACAGATAGGGCTCGTAAGCCGGTTGCAGCCGGGTTACGCGCTCCGCTTTATGTATGGCCTTGTCTAAGAGGTCTTTGCGCTGTTGGGCGGCTAAGGTGTTGGCCTGGTTTCGCAGCGCGCCCAGGTAAAGCATCGGGTTTTCGGCCACAAAGCGGTCGTCCGACTCCATCCGCTGCACGGCCTGCTCTTTCAGCGCCGCCGACTGCCGCCGGTCGCCCCGAAACGCCGCCAGCACCTGCATCGCCGACAGCCACGACAACTGCGCCCGCATGCCCAAGCCCGCCGCCGGCAGCGCCTCAAGCTCGGCGGTCTTCTCCTGCCAGTAGTCGGCCTCGGGCTGTAGCTCGGGCCGCTTTTGTACGTCCATCCACTGCTGCGCCTGCCGTTGCAGGTTGTACCGCGCCCACTGCCGCTCCATGGCAAAGGCCCAGTCGGCCCAAAATGGCGCCTCCGAAAGCTGGTAAGAATCGTCGAACAACTGGGTGACCATATACTCCCGCTGTATGACCTCCAACATAAAGGCATACGACTCGTGCGCCAAACAAAGCGCCTTGGCCTTCCGAATGCGGTCGAGGGCCAGATCGTACAGCCGGCGCTCAAACAACAAGTCAAATTCGGCAATGGCCGCACAAAGTTTAGCCGCCGCATTATGCCGGTCGCGCCCCGCCCGCAGGCTCAGCAGCAGCAGCTCGTACAACTGCGCCTTCAGCACTTTATACACCGCCGGCGCGCATCCTATGGCCTGCCGCGCCTCCGCCTCGTCGTAAGCCGCCTGCGCGTTCAGGCGCTCGTACAAACGCAACAACAAGCCCTCCTCCGGCGCAAAATGCTGCCGAAAATAGCGCTTATCCGCCGGGCTTAGCCCCTGAATCAACTGCCAAAGGTGGTCTTTGGGCTTTTTCATGAAAAAAGATTCATAAATTTTACAAAGTTAAACAATTAACTTACTGCCCGCAATAGGGGCCGCATTTTCTACCGCTGCCGCTCACGGCTCCGCTTTGAGGAAATCGATATTGGGGGGCGCCCCCGCGCGCAAACACCCGCCGGCGCCCGAGGGCGCAGCAGCGCTATGGGCAAGCGCGCGGGGTCAGGCTGTCCGCTCTTATGCCGCCCCACTGTACACCACCTCCGTTGAGCCGATAAACCTTTTGGGCAGGGGCGGCATACCGCTTCCATCCTTCGCCCAACAAGCCGCTGAATAACCGCAAAACTGAAGAACTGACAGGAATTGGCAAGAAGTCAAAAAATCTTTTCTGGACGGGCCGTTGCTTCGATGAGGCGGGATTTGACTTCTTCAAACTTGACTTTCCGCTTCAACAAGGGCTTTTCGATCTCAAAATCAATGTCCTCAAACCAATTGATTGCCTTAATGGGTATGATGGGGTTGGAGTTGGGGTATTTGATTTGATAGGCTTCCAATAAGGATTGTAAGGAGAAGTGTTCTAGTATGAAATAAAGATCAAAGAAATCCTTTTGCCGGTTTCCACTGTGCGAGATGGCATTGAGCTTCATGGCGGCTATATCCTGCACAGAGGCAAGCCGTAAGCCGCCCTCTCTACAAAGTGGATTAACCAAAGGATAAGCGTGGGAGAGGAAATCTACTTTTACATTTTGAACCAAGCCCTTTAAGGTGTTAGCCGCAACGTAGTCTGTTGAGAAGCCATATTCTTGGGAAAGGTGGCTTTCGATCTGGTAATTATCGAAAGTTGTCATAGTGAAAAAATCCAAATCAATCGAAAGGCGGTGGCCTATATGCAAAGCCAAGGCCGTTCCACCAACGAGGAAGAACGCATCGAAGGTCTCGTCTTGCTGGATTTGCTCCAATAAGACGAACGTTTCAGGTAGTATGACTTCCGGACTTTTGTGCAACATGGATGAACCCAGATTGAAGATAAATGGGCGTAAAATGCTTATGCTTTGCATCCAGCCGAGTGCTTTTTTCGGCGGTTTGTAGTATTTTTTCAACGCCGTAAAAGTCAACGATTGCTTGCCACTCGGCAGGTAAGCCCCGCTCAATGACCCGCTCGATGACGACGGTGGCCAAACGCGAAAAGTCGATGGTTTCCCAGTCGTATTCCCACAACAGATGCGGGCGGATGTTTGGAACGGCTGAATGCATACCGCTGTTGTTTCTACAAAAATAGCTTATTTTTTTGAGACTATCCCTGCTTTTTTTGCTGAATTGGAGAACTATAGTCCCCGTTTTTCTAAAATGCGCTTTATGCCTTGGGCGACCTTTAGCCATGCCTCGTTTTCATTTTTCCACTGGCGGTCGGTTATGGGGACGCCCTTGTCGGGCAGAGCGTTGTATTGGGCAAAATCCAAGGGCTCCCACAGGCAATAATCGACGATGATGGGTACCAATATGCACTCCCCCGCCGCGCAGCGCTCCTCTACCAAGGGCAGCTCCACCTGCTGGATGTAGTCGGTGGCGATGCTGTTGTGGGTCACTAAGTACAGCACCACATCGGCCTGGCGCAGGGCGGCTTTGATGCCGGCGTCCCAGTCTTCGCCGGGCAGGATGTCGCGGTCGTGCCAGGTGGCTATTTTGCCGCGCAAGCCGGCCAGGTGCTTGAGGAGGGTGTCTTTGTGGTGGGCGTCGTGTTTGGAGTAGGAGATGAAGAGGCGGAGGGGGTGAAAAAACGCCCGTACATCCACTGCCTCCGGTGCAGGCGATGGTGCGGATAAGCCGCCCTTTCCTTCTGCCTGGGTTAAGGGTGCGGAGGTGTAAGGCTGCCAGCTGCCTTTTAAAAAGCGGTACTCCTGGGCTTTGTCCAGAGATCGGATGTTGTGGAGTTCTTCGCGGATGCGTTGCAGGAGCTCTTCTTTGCCCTGGCCATAGCAGACCAAAGAGAGCAAGGGCTGGCCCTCATGGCCATCGTTTTCTACAAAGACAGCGGCTTTGGCCTGCCCCTGGCGGATGTGAATGCCTTGCTGCCAGTATTCCTGCTGCTCGCTAAGATAGGCGGTGCGTACAATGAAGCGGCTGATGATGTCGCGGTGCAAAAAGTGATAAACCATCCGATGCTGAATGCGGTCGGGAATGTCTTCTAAAGTATGCAGGATGGATGGCTTTTCCTTGGGGAGCAGTTGGGGGAGTATGAGCTCCGGGTCGGGGCCACGCTCCGTATCTTTTGCATAAAAAGCCGTCTGATTGTCTAACATAAATTGCAAAAAAGTCTCGGCGTCTTCTGCGGAGAGTTGGGGGTCGTCGGCCCTCCAGAAACCGATGAGGTCAGATACTTGGAATTTCCCGGCATAGCGTTCGATACGTTCGCGCTTCAGTACCGCGTATACCGCCTTGAGCGCCCATTGTTGGTCTAGGATGATCTGATCATTAAAACGCCCGGCATAGTGAAACACCTCCCCGGCCCGGTGAAGGTAGCCCAGTATCGTTTGGGCTGCTGCCGCTTCTCCTGCATCTTGGCATATTGACCAAAAATCGTCCAACGGCATTGTCTTTTCACCAGAGGCCCGCCGTTGGGCTACTGTGGTGCGGATGTCCACCCAGTTTTGGGGCAATTGCTCCTGGTAGGTGTCTACCAAGTCTTCAGCAGCTTCTTGTATGGCGGCCAGTAGGGGCTTTACGCCTTTTCCACTTTGGGCGTCTATGCTGAAGGTTTCTATATCCAGCCCCTGCGCCTCGTAAACAGCTCGCTGCTCATCGTTGAAGAGGCTGCGCTCAGGTTGGCCCTTGAAGCGGTTCTGGATCACCAGCACCCGGCTGCGCTCGTTTTTATCGGCTACATCGGCAATCATATCCAGCCAGTACTGGGGCGGGTAGCGCAGCTCTTCCGTTTTTTCGGGGGTTTCAGTGGCCCACACCAATAAATAGAGTGTACGCCCCCCAAGAAAAAGCCGATGGGTGGCGTGGTAGATCTCCTGCCCTCCGAAGTCCCAAAAATGCGCCATCAGCTCACCATCCGGGAAGTGGTGCGGTTGTATGATGATGCCATGGGTGCGTCCCTCTTCCAGCGTGATCTCGCGAAATGTTCCGTCTAAGAACCAATGCAGCAGAGTGGTTTTACCCACGCAGCCATTGCCCAAAAACATAATTTTGAGCTGCTGGTTGAGGGCCATTTGGCCTTGGTCTAAAGACCGCCAGTAGGCGCGCAGGTCGTCGGCACAGTTGCCTTGCTCGTAGATTTCTTTGGGGATGTAGGCGATAGGGGATCCAATTACATAGAGCTTCTTTAGTTGTTCAATGATGGGTTTTAAGGGTCTTAGGTCTTGCACTTGGGTACTGCCACAGGACAGCAATTGTAGATTTGGCAGGCCAGTCAGCGGGCTTAGGTCTTTGACTTGGGTATCGCTACACCTTAGTGATAGTAGCTTTTGCAGACCCGTCAGCGGGCTTAGGTCTTCGACTTGAGTATAGTAACAGGCCAGCAATTGTAGGTTTTGCAGGCCAGCCAATGAACTTAGGTCTTGCACTTGGGTATAACTACAGTTTAGCGACTGTAGATTTTGTAGGTCGCCCAGATGGCTGAGGTCTTGGACTTGGGTAACTCTACAGTCTAGCGATTGCAGACTTTGCAGACTAACCAAGGGACTTAAGTCTTGGATTTTGGTACTGTTACAGTCCAGCAATTGCAGATTTGGCAGACCAGCCAGCGGCCTTAGGTCTTGCACTTGGGTACTGCTACAGTCCAACGATTGCAGATTTTGCAGGCCAGCCAGTGGGCTGAGGTCTTGGACTTGGGTATAGTTACAGTCTAACTCTTGCAGATTTTGTAGACCAGCCAAGTGGATCAGGTCTTGGATGTGCGTACTGCTACAGTCCAGCGATTGCAGATTTTGCAGGCCAGCTAGCGGGCTTAGGTCTTTGACTTGAGTATAGTTACAGTCCAGTAATTGCAGATTTTGAAGGGTAATCAGTGGGGTTAAGTCTTCGACTTGGGTACTGCTACAGTCTAGCGATTGTAGATTTTGCAGGCTAGCCAGCGGGCTTAGATCATACAATGGCCACTTATCCCTATCTCCGCCTGCCAAAACCAATTTATTAAGTCGCTTTAATGGCTCCAGCCCGTTTAGGTGGTGCAAGCAGTTGGATTTACCTTGATTTTGGCTTTTTTGTCCTTCCCATTCCTCTGTTTCCGCATTCCATTCATGCCATTCATCGCTGAGGATTAAGACCTTCAGCCAGGTACACTGGCTCAGGGTTTCGGGCAGTTCCGTCAATCCACAACACCCCAAATCCAGGTAAGACGCATCCTCCCCCCGTTCGTGTTTGGCTTTATTTTCAGCAATCAGTTTTTTAGCGAGTTCCGACATAGCTCAGGTTGTCTGCTGGATGTTTTTTAATGGGGGGATAAATTGTTGCATATTAAAGCGTTATACCAGGTCGATCCTTCTGCCGCGATAGCTTTTTGGCTTTGATCTGTTCTACCAGCGGGCTGAGGTGGTTTGCTACTTGGGTGAGCGCTTCGTCGAGGTTGGGGGCCGACGAGAGCCAGCCCGAAGTGGGTACCCCTTGGAGTTGGGCGATGGGCAGGCCATCCCAGGCGCACTGGCGGGTGCGTACCGGAACCACTACTTGCTCGCCCAGGCTGTGGGCGTTCAGGGCGCGGGCGAGTTCTTCGGAGTAGCAGAAGTCTGAGGCAATAAAATCTGCGCTGATGAGACACAGCACCAGGTCGGCAGCGGCCAGCTCGCGGAAGATCTGCTCTTTCCATTCGTCACCGGCGGTGATGTCGCGGTCGTCCCAGATTTGAAGTTTGTTTAGGCGGATGAGGGGGGCCAGGGCTGTGCGCAGGGCCTGGCGGTAGGCGTCGTCGTGCTGAGAATAAGACAAGAACACCCGCACGGGTATTTGGGCGGCCTCTTCGCGCATGGCGGCTTCCTCCACCCCGTTGAGTAGGTCTTCGATGGATACGCTGCCCTTGCCGCGAATAAAAATCGTCTTTTCGCCCGCTTTTTCGGCTTCCAGCAGGTAGTTGTACTCCATGATTTCGGTTGTGCCGGGCACGGGTACCAGCTCGTCGTAGTTTAAGTGCGCAAAGCCATCTACAATTTCCCGGACGGTTTCGCGGATGAAGCTGAGCAGGCGGCGAGGCGACGCGCCACATAAGTCTATTTTGATTTTGCGGTCTTCCCTGTCTACGCGAATGCGCGCCTGGGCGTCGAAGATGCTCGGTTTATGGAGCACCATGCCCGTTCGCCAGCGCAAGCTGCCCGAAATATACGGGTGTAGCTTCACCATTAAGCGGGGAAATACACTGTCGGGCAAAAACTCGGGAAAATGCAGCACAAAGTGCAGCATGGTGCCCTTCATCTCAAAGTCGGGCTCTGCTACCGGCAGCAGTTGGGGCACCACATAGGTGTCGGCATCTAAGTGAAAGCACAGCTCGAAAGCCTCCATCACGCGGGCGATGTATGCCAGCTTAGCGGAGGGGTAGTGGAAGGTGCGTTCATTCGGGTCGGTAGGAGCATAGCGAGGGTCGTTGATGATGCGATCCAGTTCGTCTTCGCGCATGATGCCCGACTGTGCAGCCACAATGGGCGAATTGATGATGCGGTAGACCCCATTGGTGAGCCAGAGCGGATTGAGTATCTGGGTATCAAAGTGGCGCAGGTTTTTGAAATTGATCACCACCCCCAGGTCGTGCAGAAACTCCAGCAAGATGCCCTGACTCAGGGCTCGGGTCACCCCTTGGGCTTCGCATACCTGCCGGTACTCGGCATCGTTGATGTAGTCGGCATCCATTTGGGTAAAGTGCGCTTTCACGGCGGCCCAGGCCTTGGGGAAGGGTGTACGCCGGGTATCCGATGCCGACACTTGGTCGAGTAGTGCCGCCTTAAAAGCATCAATACCCGCCCCCGTCTGGCAGGAGACTTTGAAAAAATCGATAATCTGAGGGTATTTTTCGCGCAGTTGTTTGCGATCTATCTCATAGCTGGGGTTTTCATCCATTTTATTGAGCACTACCAGCACCGGAGAATTTCCGCCAAAGCTGCTGGCGTGTTTGAGCCAATATTCGGCCTTCTCATCGGTGCGGCTGTTGAGCACCAGCACATACACACAGCGCCTCGACAGAAAAAACTGGTGGGTAGCGTGCATGACCTCCTGTCCACCAAAGTCCCAGACGTGCGCCTGTATGGTATCGCCGTCCACCTTAAATGGCGTCAGTTGTATTCTGATACCGTGGGTCTGACTTTCCTGGGGGTCAAAGTCCTCTGCGCGTACCTGCTTGATGAGCGAGGTTTTGCCCGCCGCGCCCTCCCCCAAAAAGATCACCTTAAGTTCATTGAGTGGGCTGCGATCCTCCCCCAACTGATCGAAGTACTCCAAAATAGCCTCGCTGCCCGCCTGTGCAAACTCTATGGGAGGGATGATGAGTGGGTTGTTGTAGAGGTAGATGGCTTCTGAATACTCGTATTCTGCCCACTCAACAGGCAGACCTTGCCGGATGAGCGGGAGCAAGGGGGAAAGGTCGTCGAAGGGATTGTCCGTAAGGTGAAGCGTTTTTAAGTTGGTCAGCTTGGTTAAAAAGGAGATCTCACTGATTTGATTGGAATGGAGGTCGAGCGAATTGAGGTTGGTCAATTTTTCCAAAAAACGCGCGTCGCTGATTTGATTGGAACGGAGGTCGAGCGAATTGAGGTTGGTCAATTTTTCCAAAAAACGCGCGTCGCTGATTTGATTGGAACGGAGGTCGAGCGAATTGAGGTTGGCCAAATTTTCCAAAAAACGCGCGTCGCTGATTTTACTGTTACTGAGGTTGAGCGAATTGAGGTTGGTCAATTTTTTCAAAAAACGCCCGTCGCTGATTTGATTATAACTGAGGTCGAGCGAATTGAGGTTGGTCAATTTTTCCAAAAAACGCGCGTCGCTGATTTTATTATTACTGAGGTTGAGCGAAGTGAGGTTGGTCAATTTTTCCAAAAAGCGCCCGTCGCTGATTTTATTGTTATTGAGGTAAAGCGAAGTGAGGTTGGTCAATTTTTCCAAAAAACTATAGTCGCTGATTTGAGTGGAACTGAGGTTGAGCCAACTGAGGTTGGTCAATTTTTCCAAAAAACTATAGTCGCTGATTTGAGTGGAACTGAGGTCGAGCGAAGTGAGGTTGGTCAATTTTTCCAAAAAACTATAGTCGCTGATTTGAGTGGAACTGAGGTTGAGCCAACTGAGGTTGGTCAATTTTTCCAAAAAACTATAGTCGCTGATTTGAGTGGAACTGAGGTCGAGCGAAGTGAGGTTGGTCAATTTTTCCAAAAAACTATAGTCGCTGATTTGAGTGGAACTGAGGTTGAGCCAACTGAGGTTGGTCAATTTTTCCAAAAAACTATAGTCGCTGATTTGAGTGGAACTGAGGTCGAGGGTAGTAAGCCCAGTCAATTTTTCTAAAAACTGGGCATCGCTGATTTGATTGTAACTGAGGTCGAGGGTAGTAAGTCCAGTCAATTTTTCTAAAAACTGGGCATCGCTGATTTGATTGTAACTGAGGTCGAGGGTAGTAAGTCCAGTCAATTTTTCTAAAAACTGGGCATCGCTGATTTGATTGTAACTGAGGTAGAGCAAACTGAGCTTGGTCAATTTTTTCAAAAAACGCCCGTCGCTGATTTTATTGTTATTGAGGTAAAGCGAACTGAGGTTCGTCAATTTTTCCAAAAAACCATAGTCGCTGATTTTATTGTTACTAATGTCGAGCGAGGTGAGCTTGGTCAATTTTTCCAAAAAACGCCCGTCGCTGATTTGATTGGAATGGAGGTTGAGCCAACTAAGGTTCGTCAATTTTTCCAAAAAACTATAGTCGCTGATTTTATTGTTACCAAGGTAGAGCGAACTGAGGTTGGTCAATTTTTCCAAAAAACTAAAATTGCTGATGGGCCATATATCAGCCCATTTACCCCCCAAAGTTACTCTTTGGAGGCTATTGGGTAAGGAGTGAACGGGCGGATGTGCGAGGCGGTTTTTGGGTCCGTTGTTTTGGCTTGGCACCCATTTTTTTTGCTCCAAGTCCAACCACTCATTCGAAACAATCAACGTCTCCAACCACTCCATGCCCGATAAATCAGGCAGTTCCCTCAATCCACAATTTCCCAGATCCAGGTAAGACGCATCCTCTCCCCGAGCATGTTTGGCTTTATTTTCAGCAATCAGTTTTTTAGCGAGTTCCAACATGGCGTTTGTTTTGTGCAGGCAAGATAAGGGGAAATTTCAGCTAGGGAAAGGGCGGGCGGCGTTTTTTTGGGGGAGCATTGTGCACATAAAAGGGTTGTTCCGCACCAGGTTGGAAGCGATTCCTGAGGTGGCCGAATAGGTGGCGCTGTGTAGAGGGGGCGCCGGATCGGGGAGCGCCCCAGGCATAAAACCGCTATCCCAAGCCTTAAACCACTAACCCCGAGCCACGACGATCCCCGAGCCGTGTAGTTTTTTTTTAAACATTAAGGTATTAAGGACATTAAGGGGCGCCGCAGCCTGCACCTTCGCTCCCCGATCTTTTTGCGCCCGGCAGTCGGCAAAAGCCTCGTCGTTGGGGGCCTGGTCTAAGGGGTATTAAGGGTATTAGGGGTATTAAGGGTATTAGGGGTATTAGGGGTATTAGGGGTATTAAGGGTATTAAGGGTATTAAGGGTATTAGGGGCCCGCCCACTTGAGGTGGTCGGGTAAATATTAGGGGCCCGCCCGCTTGAGGCGGTCGGGTAAATATTAGGGGCCCGCCCGCTTGAGGCGGTCGGGTAAATATTAGGGGCCCGCCCACTTGAGGTGGTCGGGTAAATATTAGGGGCCCGCCCACTTGAGGTGGTCGGGTAAATATTAGGGGCCCGTCAGCAGCAGGGGCGCAGCAGGCAGTGGGGGGCCTGCACTTTCGCTCCCCGATCTTTTTGCGCCCGGCGGAATCAAAAAAGATAATCTGCGCTACCTCTTGCATGGGAAGCTCGGGGATCGCCGACGCTCCGGATCGGGGAGCGCCCCAGGTATAAAACTGCTATCCCAAGCCTTAAACCACTAACCCCGAGCCACGACGATCCCCGAGCCGTGTAGTTTTTTTTAAACATTAAGGTATTAAGGACATTAAGGGGCGCCGCAGCTTGCACCTTCTCTCCCCGATCTTTTTGCGCCTGGCGGAATCAAAAAAGACAATCTGCGCTACCTTTTGCATGGGAAGCTCGGGGATCGCTGACGCTCCGGATCGGGGAGCGCCCCAGGCATAAAACCGCTATCCCAAGCCTTAAACCACTAACCCCGAGCCACGACGATCCCCGAGCCGTGTAGTTTTTTTTAAACATTAAGGTATTAAGGGCATTAAGGGGCTCCGCAGCTTGCACCTTCGCTCCCCGATCTTTTTGCGCCTGGCGAAATCAAAAAAGACAATCTGCGCTACCTTTTGCATGGGAAGCTCGGGGATCGCTGACGGGGTAAGCGGCTGAGGATCAAGTAAAACGCTCCATGAAGCAGGCTGCCCGGCCAAGGGATAGCAGGGAGCTCCCGCGACCGGATAGCCCGGCCGACGCGCTGCCGGTCGTCTATGTTCACTTTACAAAAAGTTTTACCGGCGGCGGGGCGGTGGCCCCTAAAAAAACACCCCCAACCGCTTGGCGCAGCGCCCATTTGGCTGATTTTGCGCTGTTTGAAGTGGAGGTACGGCCGGGGTATTTTACGCCGGCCGTACCGTCGTTATTGAGCGGCTTTGAGCAGTCGTTTGGTGGATACCTCGGCTTGGTGGGCTAAGCGTATAAAGAAGATGCCATCGGGCCAGGCGCTGAGGTCCAAATCGAGGCGCTCGGTGGCGGAGGCTATGGCGCGGCGGCTGAGCAGGCGGCCTGTGGCGTCGTAGATGCTGAGGTCGAGCGGGGCGGTTGTGGCCGACTCAAAGATCAAGCTGGCGCTGTTTTGGGCCGGGTTGGGCTGCAACTGCCACTGTGCCTCGGCAGGCAATAGGTTGGAGGCGGATACCACGATCACCTCGGTGCAAGCGGAGGTGGCTGTGCATCCGTCTTGCGTCACTACTACGGCGTATAAGCCCGTCGCATCCGGGGCGTAAGTGCTGGCGGTAGCGCCCGGAATGGGTGTATTGCCGAGGCAATCGATCCACTGGTAGGCAGCGTTGGGGGCCTGGGCTTCCAGCACATTATTGCTCAGGGTAATGCCGGTGTTGATCACATTGACGGTGAGGCTGAGCACTACCACGGAGTCGCAGCCGGCGGAACTTTGCAGCGTAAACTGGTATTGTCCGGGATCACTGATGCTCACGCCGTTGAAGTCGTAGGTTTCGCCCAAACAAATATCTGCCGATATGGTAGTAGTGGGCAGCTGTATGATGCTGAGGTCGAGTACCACCACAGAGTCGCAGCCACTGGCGGCTTCACCGGGCAGCACAAAGGTGTAAATACCACTGGTGGTAAGCACCTGCCCATCGGCAAACACGATGGGGCTGCAGGTGGTTATCTGGAGGTCGGACTGAGCCGGGGGTAATACCGTCAGGTTGAAGGTCACCACCGAGTCGCAGCCTTGTGAGCTTGAGAGCACAAACTGATAGGCGCCCGTTTCGGAAAGGCTCTCGCCTTGATATACCACACTTTCCCCAGCACATATCGTTTCGCTCAGGGTAGTGAAGGTGGTGGGTATCACCGTCAGTTGAAGGGTGACTATTGAGTCGCAGCCGCTGGCGGCGGTGAGGGTATCCATGTATTCACCCGACTCGGTGAGCAGGGCTCCATCAAACGGATAGCCTTCGTCTTGGCAGATGGTAGCCGCTAAAGAAGTGGTTACGGGCGCTATGACGCTCAGGTTGAGGGTCACGAGCGAGTCGCAGCCTGCGGCATTGGTGAGGGTGGCTGTGTAAATGCCTGCTTCGGTCAGGCTTTGGCCATTAAAGTCTAGTGTTTGGCCCGCACAGATGCTGGTATTGAGCGTTGTGCTGCTGGCGGGCAAGACCGATAGTTGCAGCAAGAGAATGGAGTCACAGCCTCCCACAGCGGTAAGTGTATCGGTATACAGACCCGTTTCAGTCAGGCTTTGGCCCTGGAAGTTGTAGCTCTCGCCCGCGCAGATGCTGGCCGTACCAGGCATCACAAACTCCGTCACGAAGGTCAGCTCCAAAATAGCCAGCGAGTCGCAGCCATTGGCAGCAATGCCCAGCGAGGTGTATATGCCCGACTCTGTCAAGTCTTGGCCATCGAAAAAATACGACGTACCCACGCACTGCTCTATGAAGTAGAGGGCGTTGGCCAAAGGCAGCACCTCTATATTGAGGGTCACGAGTGAGTCGCAGCCATTGGCGGCGGTGAAGGCGTACTCGTATACCCCGGCCTCCAAGAGCTCTTCGCCATTGTAAGAGAAGCTGTATCCCTCACAGATGGACTCATTCAAAGTAGTATGGTAGGTAGGCAACACGCTCAGCGCCAGGGTCACGAGTGAGTCGCAGCCGTTGGCGGCTGGCAACACGGCTTCATACTGGCCACTTTCGGACAGTATAGTACCCTGAAAATCATAGCTCTCACCCGCACAGATGACCTCCGACAGATGGGTGCTGTCTCCGAATAACAGCACGGTCAGCTCCAGGGTCACGAGTGAGTCGCAGCCGTTGGCGGCGGTGTAGAGCGCCGAGTAGGCCCCGCTTTGGGTGAGCTGCTGGCCATCAAAGGTATAGCTGCTGCCCTCACAGATGCTTTCGGTGAGTAAGGTGAGCGGATTATCCAGCACCGTCAGCTCCAGGGTCACCAGCGAGTCGCAGCCATTGGCGGCGGTGTAGAGTGCGGAGTAAGTTCCGCTTTGGGTGAGCTGCTGACCATCAAAGGTATAGCTTTCGCCCTCGCAGATGCTTTCAGTAAGCAAAGTGAGCGGATTATCCAGCACCGTCAGCTCCAGGGTCACCAGCGAGTCGCAGCCATTGGCGGCGGTGTAGAGCGCCGAGTAGGCGCCGCTTTGGGTGAGCTGCTGACCATCAAAGGTATAGCTTTCGCCCTCGCAGATGCTTTCTGTGAGTAAAGTGAGTGGATTGTCCAGCACGCTCAGCGCCAGGGTCACGAGTGAATCGCAGCCATTGGCGGCCGGGTAGGTGTAGATGTAGGCGCCCGTGGCCGTGAGGGTGTCGCTGTCAAAAAAAAGCGTATCGCCAGCGCATATCGCTGGCGTTAGCAGGGTGCTTGGCTGCTCTTTCACGTCGAGGGTGAGCACTTGTATAGAGTCGCAGCCGCCAACAGCCGTGAGGGTGTCGGTATAAGTTCCGGATAGCTGTAACAATTGACCAGCAAAGGCGTAAGACTCTCCTTCACAGATGGATGCTTCCAGCGGAATACTAAAAAACGCCACAAAGGATAAGTTTAAGCTCAAGAGGGAGTCGCAACCGCCGGCCGTCGTCAAGGTGTCCCAATAGACCCCGGCCTCGGTGAGGGTATCGCCCTGAAAAACGTAGGATGCGCCTGTGCAGAGTGTGGCGGATAAAAAGGTAGGAGGCTCTTCTTGTAGGGTTATCAAAGTAGAACGGCTACAACTGGTCTCTATGTTTGTTGCTGTAAGGTTATAGATACCTGCTGGTAGCAAGTTGGGGATATCGATGGTAGCGGCGCAATTAGCGCACTCATATACGACCATACTATCCTCAGACAAGAGGATGTAGTGGAATCGTTGCGTAGAGTCGAGTCCTCCATTGCCACTGATGATTAGAGCGCCGTCTGATGCGCCGGGGCAGGTGGTATGTACGATAGGATCTTCGTCGTCACAGCAAATAGCGGAAGCCAAAAAGCTGGCGCCCTGGCCGGAGTTACAGCCCGTTTGGCTCCAGGAGCCACTATCGCCATCTGAAAATATTTGCACAGATAAATCAAGACTACCTCCGGTAACTGCGGGCGGGCAATCGTTTACGTCAATAAAGAAGCAAAAAGTAACAGGCGGCGACTGACCCGGGATATTGGAACATTCACCTTCGCCATCCCCCCAGTTATTGCCGGGGTCACCGTCGTTGGGCAACCCTCCGCAGCCGATGCCCGCTGAGGAATCATAAGCAAACCCAGGCCCAAAGGTCTGACCCGTATTACAGCTCGTCCAGCTTTCATACCAGCTCCAACTACCGCGGCCATCACAAGAGGGAATGTCACTGGGGATCACAGAATTGACATCCCAGTTGTCGCCAAACTCAAATTGAACAGCGTGCAGCCACTCAATCGTACCTGCGGCATTGCCATTCCATTCGTTTACGGTGACGCATACCTGCACGGTTTGCCCTTCATAATAGGTACCATTGATCGGAGGAGGGTTGTAGGCTACAGTTACCGTTCCAGGCTGATAACACAGTTGGCAGTTACGCGAGCTCCTGAATCGAAGGGTGAAGGCGCCCTGATCGTCTATGTCTCCGCCCGAGACCATCAAATAGTATCGGCTTCCAGGGGTGGTAGCGCCCATCATAGTAAGGCCCGATCCGCCGCTGGCGCACGCAATAGGAAAGAGGAAATTGCAGTTAGCGCCCGATAAAAGCACCATGTTAGGGTTATCCAGCGCGCCCGTTATCTGTATTTCTGTATTGCCACCGGTAGCGATGAAGGTATACCACACTTCGGCGGCCGGTCCTTGTATTGCCCCCCCGATGCAACCTGTAAGAGCAGGGTACGGAGAGATAGGTGTGGCATTTACGTTGGCGCTGTTGAAGCTATTGGTTACCGCCGAGGTATTGGGACATTGAGCGGGCGTTGATAAGCTCAAGTTGATCGCCCCGAGGCATTCATCGTTTGCGGGTTGGGCAAACAAACCGATGCCATACAAAAGCAAAAGTGTAATAAACGAGGTTCGCATAAATTAGGATTTTATAGCCAAGATTTAGGCGTCTTGACTGGCACGAGAATAATTGCGCTACAAGTTATCCAATTTTTATGATTATTATTGATTTTTTGTGCTTGTGAAGCGGTAAATCTGCCGATAAGGATAATTGGGGCGGCGGGATTGCTCCACTCAAAAATATTTACATGGCGCCCTATTTTTCACTCGGCGTCATGTATGAAAATTAGAGGTACTACCCATGCTCGGCTTACGGGTAGGGGGCGGTTACAAGGTTACCCGCCGCTTGACGTACCCCACTTCAGGTTTTGCAACACCGGAGCCGACTTTGATACAAAAGAACCTGCCTGACCTACTGTGCGGAAGATGGTTGTTTTTTGGGGCCCCGCCGCATATCGTTTCGTTTCTTATAGCCTATTGCGCGGCGCCGGGTGCTACGCTATTATGCGCTCGTGCCTCACGCATACCGCTGCGCCCCCTGGTCCGGGGAGTGACCGGATTTTTAGTGAACGGTGAACGGAGGCTGCCGCAGCGGTGTGGGAACTTATACTAGTGAAACAGGGTCACTTATACCGCGTTTTTAATTCACCCACCTTTGGGCGCCCAAAGAATATTAATGATGTGTTGATTATCGATACTTCCGTGCTTGAGGTTGAACCTTGATCCGTCAGGTAGGGTATACCTAGAATAAGGCACTTTGTAAATGTCGTGATAGATGCTTTTTTTAAGCGCTAGCTCCTCTTCTAGCACTTTCAAAATCCTTCTCAGCTCGTTTTCTTTATCATTGAGGTTAGCATAATAGTAGATGGCTTGAAACATAGCCCACCCTTCGTAGCTTTGATCGTCGATGTTATAGTTCAATAGGAACAAACTTTTGTCGTCGAATAAATCGATGCCATTGATTTTTGCATTCTTTGCATGGTATCTGATAGAGCCATTACCAAGATCGTATTCCTTATTTCTTTGAAATCCTTCAAGACTATCTAAATACTTGATCACTTCGCCTGGCCCCTTGGAAATAGGACAAGAAGCAAGAACTTCACGTTCAAATACCCGGAGGCTGTTTAGCTTGCCTTCATTAACCCTTAAAGGTAAGCAACTACTCTTGTTCTTTAGTACTGAACAAGATACTGTTGTTAAAAAGAGCATTAACCCAATCATTCCTTTGGGTGGTATTGCTATGGTCTGCTTGTTTATCATTAGGTTGTTGCTGTATGTTGTAAGCCATCCTGCGGCCGCTCAGAGAACAGGACTACGCCCCCAACGGGCATCCTCAACAAAGATAGCCCCAAAGCTTGAAATTTCTTATGCTGGGATAGCTAAAATTTAAAGCCAGATATGAAGTATATAATACAAGGACTGGTTAGTTTTTTTGGGCCCCGCCGCAGGGCATTTCATCTCCGATTGGCTGGGTTGCGCGGCGCCGCCACCACGTCCTCATTGTATTCGGCCGGGTAAACGTCCGCCGTCGCTTCGCTAGTCGGCTTAATCTTCGCTATGGCGTCGCATCAGCCTGATGTTCCCCTCAAAAGCAGATCAGCGTAGCTGAGCCTCCCGTAGTTTGAATTTTAAACATTAAGGTATTAAGGACATTAAGGGGCGCCGCTTGGGTCTTAACTACCTTAACCAGCTTAATGGTGAAAAAACAGATCAGCGTAGCGGAGTATTGCACTTTCGCTCCCCGATCTTTTTGCGCCTGGCGGAATCAAAAAAGATAATCCTCCCTACCTTTTGCATGGGAAGCTCGGGGATCGCCGACGCTCCGGATCGGGGAGCGCCCCAGGTATAAAACCGCTATCCCAAGCCTTAAACCACTACCCCCGAGCCACGACGATCCCCGAGCCGTGTAGTTTTTTTTTAAACATTAAGGTAGTTAAGGGCATTAAGGGGCTCCGCTTAGGCAGGGGCGGGCGGCCCGGGCTAGGGATGGAAGCGGTATACCCGCCCCCAAAAGGGCGGGTATAATAGCGGACAGCCCGGCGCGCTTCCGGCGCGCAGCCCCCAAAAAACGAGGATATACTTTGGCGTCATGTGCTTGTTGGCGTGGGGTGGCGCATCAAAAAGATGCCGATTTTTGGGTCAAATTGCCCAAATTTGCCGGGAGAGGGTCAACGGGGCTATCCGACGGTTGTTTTATTGCGGTTGGGGGCTTGTACTTCGGAATAAATATCGGAAATTTAGGGGATTATGACTGATGCCAATATCCTGATTGTAGACGATAATGCAGGCGTGCTGAGTGCCGGCAAGCTGCTGCTGAAGCGGCATTTTGGGCAGGTGGAGACCCTGCGCGACCCCGAGGGCATTCCGGAGGCCATGCGGCATACCCGTTTTGACGTGATTTTGCTGGACATGAATTTCAGCGGGGGCAAAAATACCGGGCGTGAGGGTTTCAACTGGTTGGAGCGCATATTGGAGGCCGACCCTGAGGCAGTGGTGGTGCTGATAACGGCTTATGGGGATGTGGAGCTGGCGGTGCGCGCCATAAAAGCGGGGGCTACCGACTTTGTGCTCAAGCCCTGGGACAATGAGAAGCTGATGGCTACGCTGAATGCGGCGCTGCGGCTGCGGCATAGCCGGGAGGAGAACCACAGCCTGAAGGAGCGGCAGCAGGCGCGCAATATGGCAGAGCTGAACGAGCTGCCGCCAATGCTGGGCGATAGCCCGGCTATGCGCCAGGTGACCGCTACCATAGAGCGCATAGCGCCTACCGACGCCAATGTACTGCTGCTGGGTGAAAATGGGTCGGGCAAAGACCTGGCGGCTCAACTGATTCATGCGCGCTCGAACCGGGCGCAGGCCAATTTTATTAAAACCGACTTGGGGGCCTTGTCGGAGAGCCTTTTTGAGAGCGAGCTTTTCGGGCATGTGAAGGGCGCTTTTACGGATGCCCGCGAAGATAAGCCGGGCCGCTTTGAGCTGGCCGACGGGGGCGTTATCTTTCTCGACGAGATTGCCAACCTCACGATGGCCCAGCAGGCGCGGTTGTTGAGCGTGCTGCAAGACCGCAAGACGACCCGGGTAGGCAGCGCCCAGGCCCGGCCGGTGGATGTACGGGTGATTTGCGCTACCAATCAGGACTTATACGCGCTGGTGCAGCAGCGGGCTTTTCGGCAGGATTTGCTCTACCGCATCAACACCATCGAGATCAGGCTGCCGCCCCTGCGGGAGCGCATAGACGATATAGCGCTGCTGGCGGAGCACTTCCTGCGGCAGTTTGCGGCCAAGTACGGGCGGCCGGCGGCCGGCTTCAGCGCGGCCCTGCTGCGCGAGATGAAGCGCTACCACTGGCCGGGCAACATCCGGGAGTTGCAGCATGCCGTGGAGCGGGCGGTGATTATGTCGACGGGCGATAAGCTGGAGCCCGAGGACTTTTTCTTCAGGCCGGCGGCAGCCGGCGAAACCCTGCCCGATGGCCTGCAAATAGAGGAGGCGGAGAAGCAGCTCATTGTGAAGGCGCTGGGCAAGCACCACGGCAACATCACGGAGGCCGCCCGCGAGCTGGGCCTCACGCGGGCTTCGCTGTATCGGCGCATTGAAAAATACAAACTCTGACGCTCATGGCCCTAAGGTTATCTTTTTCTGTTGCGCTGGGATGGCGGGTGGCGGCCTTGTTTGGCGTGCTGGCGCTGTCGGCCTGGCTATTGGCGCAGGGGTTGTATCTGCCGGCGATGCTGGCGGCGGGGGTAGCCGTAGCGCTGACCTCGGGGCTGGCGCGCTATGTGAACGACACCAACCGGCGGTTGGTGCGGCTGTTTGAGAGCATACGCTATGGCGACTTTGCGGTGCGTTTTTCTTCGGGGGCCGAAAAGGGCGATTCTTTCAGGGAGGTCAACCGGCAGTTTAATGAAGTACTCGACGCTTTTCGGCAGGCGCGGGCCGAGAAGGAGGCCAGCCTGCTGTTTATCAATACGGTGGTACAGCATCTGAGCGCGGGCCTGCTGGTGTTCGACGCTCAATACCACATTGTGCTGTCGAACCCGGCGGCGCTGAATCTGCTGGGCATCTATCGGCTGCAATCGGTGGCCGACCTGCCGGAGAAGCATCAGGTGCTGACGGATTTCATCCGGGGGTTGGCCACCCGCGACAAGCTGTTGTACCAGCCCGACCCCGGCCGGCAGCTTTCGGTGCAGGGGCTGCGCATCAGCCTTCAGGGGCGCATTGCGTACTTGGTTACGCTTCAAAACATCCACCCCGAGCTGCAACGCCGCGAGCTCGACGCCTGGCGCGACCTCACGCGGGTGCTGCGGCACGAGATTATGAACTCGATTACGCCCATCGTTTCGACGATAGAGACCATGCAGTTGATTGTAGACGAAGATCTGAAGCCGGCGGGGGCGCCGGCGGAGGCGGTAGCCGACCTGGCGGAGGCATTGGCATTGGTGGCCGGCCGCAGCCGGGGGTTGGTGCGCTTCGTAGACGCCTACCGCAGCTTTACGAGCATACCTAAGCCCGACCTGCGCAACCTGGGGGTAAAAGAATGGTTGGAGCGCAGCATACAATTGGTGGCGCCCGAGCTCAGGGCGGCCCGCATTGGCTGGCGCATAAGCGTTGAGCCCGAAGATATGACGCTGCGCGCCGATGAAGATCAACTGAGCATGGTGCTGCTGAACCTGGTAAAAAATGCGCGGGAGGCCTTGCAAACGCTGCCCGAAGGCCATGCGGGCGCCATTGCATTGCTGGCCAACAAAGACAGCCGGGGCCATTGCTGCATTGTGGTGCAAGACAATGGCCCCGGCATAGACCCTTCCCTGTTGGAAGACATTTTTATTCCTTTCTTCAGCGGCAAACCCGAGGGCAGCGGCATAGGGCTGAGCATCTCTCGCCAGATCATAGAGCAACATGGCGGGCACATCGGCGTGCAATCGACGCCCGGCCAGGGCGCTGCGTTCAGCTTGGTGTTGCCGGTTGCTACCGACTACCTGCCCCCTAAGTAGTTGGCGTTGAAGAAGGGCTCGTAGCCGCTGAGGCTTCGGGCTTTGAGCACTTCGCGGTAGTTGGCCTGCGAGATGGCATAGACTTTATGCGGCATGGCCGCCCCATCGACAAAGCTGGCGCTGTTTTTGCCGATGCCCTGGTAGTAGTTCATGGCGTCGGCCTGGTTCTCGAAGCGGCGCAGCACCAGCACGGGCACATCGTTGTTTTCGCCTAAGTAGACGTTGGAAATGCGGAGTTTGGCTAAGTCGTGGAAAGTGCGATTGTAGTCGGACACTTTGTTTTTAGCCGCATTGAGGTCTACGCTGGCGTTATCGAAGGCGACGATGATGTAGTGGAGATCCTGCTGGTTGACGGCAAAGGCGCTGTTGGCATCGGCCGCAGCGCCGCCGGGCAGGCTGGGGCCGGTGGAAGCGCCCAGCAGGCGCAGGATTTCGCGGGCGCGGGTTTGCTCCGGCGAATCGGGGTAGGTAGCGATGAGCTTGTTGAGCTCAGCCACGTAGGCCTCCTTACCGTCGGTATTGCCGGTACACATGGCGATGAGCAGGGCATACTTGGGCTTAATGGGGTGTTGGCCCAGCAACTGGGTGAAGTTGGCGCGCGCCTGCGACAGGGACTCAGCGTAGCGGCCCGACTGGAACAGCGCATAGGCGGCATCGTACTGGCGCGCAATGCGGCGTTCCTCGTTGAGGTATTCGTTGGCGTAGTTGGGGTCCTGAAGGATGCGCGCAAAATTTGAAGAGGGGTACTTATCGATAATTTTGCGCTTATACGACTCCGCTTTGTCCGGCTGATTGAGGTCGCCGTAGGCTAAGTAGAGGTAATACCATGAGTTGAGCTCATTGAGGTTGCCGGGGTAGCGCTCGTTGAGATTTTCGAGTATGGCTACGGCCTTTTCGTTGTTCTGGAGGCGATCGCGGTAGAGGCGGCCCAGCTCAAACATGGCCTGCTTGATGGCTAAGCGGGCCTTTTCGCGGTCGGCATCGGTGCGGGGTACGCCTGCCAGCAGTTGGTTGACTTCCTCTTCGCTGAGGAGGTTGGGTCGGCCGCCGTCTTCGGCGGCGGTTGCGTCATTTGCGCTGACGCGGTTGCTGCGCCTCCAGTCGTCCTCGAGGGGGCGATTGCTCCATTTCCGGCTAAACTCCCGCTGACCTCTGCTCACGGCCCGATCGTCGTAGGCGAAGAAAGAGCTGGGTTTTTGGAGGGCCGGCCGGCCGCCGGCGGAAGCGGAAGCCAGGGCGAGCTCGGGGCGGCCGCCGGGGTTAAACTTATTGCCGGCGCCGGCCGGCGATGCGGAGGCGGCTTTGGCGGCGGCAGCTTCCTGTTGTTCGCGGAGCAGCTTCTCAGCCAAAGCGGCCTGATCTTTGGCCGACAGTTCGCTTATGCGCAGGAGGCTATCCTGGAGGGTGATGGTTTCGAGGGCCTCGGCGATTTCGGTGAGGTTGTCGCGCAGGCGCTCGGTGGGGGAGTAGCGATCGTCGGTAGTAGCCATCACCGTGAGGGTGCTGTCGAAGTAGAGTTTGGCCGCTAAGTAGTCTTCGGTTTCAAAGAAGAGGTTGGCCAGTTTGTAGTAGGCCTCGGCCTTTTGGGGCGGGTTGGAGGTACTGCTGGCCAAGCTTTTGCGCAGGAGGGCTATGCCGTCGTCGCGGCGGCCCTGTTGGAGCGCAATGTTGGCCATGGCATAATATACCTGATCGCGGTAGCTTTCGTTTTTAGGGTCGGCGGCCATTTTTTCGAGGTTGCGCAGGGCGTCTTCGGCGCTGCCTTTGCCGCTGAGGTAGCTGTTTTGGGCCATATTGAGGCGGGCGCTGAAGGCCATTTCGTAAGGGGGGTGGTTTTTCACCACCTGCTCGAAGGCGGCATAGGCGCCCTGGCTGTTGCCGGTTCGCTGGTAGAGCTGAGCCAGGATGTAGGAGAAGCGGGCGCGCTCGGCGGCCGTACCGGCTACATCGGCGGCTTCGCGGAGATAAACGATGGCCAAATCGTATTTCTTTTGGCTGATGGCTAGGTGAGCCCGCACCCCGGGTAGCTCGCGGCGAATGTCGTCGAAAGTTTTGGGGTCTTCGTCGAGCTCGGCGAGGAGGCGCTGGGCGCCGTCGTAATTGTCCCGCTCAATAAAGGTTTTGGCCAACCACAGCCGGCTTTCCTGGAAAGCCGGGCGGTGTTTCATGAAGTAAGACTCGGGGTCGGACTCAGGCGTAGCCGGCGCCGGGGCAGGCGCTTCGGGTTTGGGCGCCGGGGCCGCCGCTTCGGCGGCGGGCTTTTTAGACGAGCGCGAGCTGCTGCTGCTTTTTCCTTTGCGGCGGCGCTTTTTCACCTGGCGGTTGTAGCGCTTGCGGGCTCGGGCTGATTGCTTTTGGCTGCTTTCGCGGCGGGCTTCGCTCTGGCTGGAAGACGAGGAGCCCCCTCGGCGGTTGCGGTCTTTGGCCGACTTGCCGGAGCGGGCTTTTTCGTCTTCATCGGGGTATTCGTTGAGGAGGAAGCGAAAGGCTTTTTCGGCGCTTTCGTAGTCTTTTTTCAGGAAGAAGGCTTTGCCCGCCACGAGGTAGCAGTCGTCGGCCCAATTGCTGTACGGGTGGAGGTTAATGACGATGGTCACCTTTTTGATGGCGGTGTCCATGAGGGGCGCCACCTCTAAGGGGTTGTCGGCTGCAATGTATTCGTATACGGGCAGCAGCTGGTTATAATTATCGTGGTGTTGCTCATTGAGCGTTACAAAGGCTGCGTCGAGCAGTTCCTGGGCATTGAAGAAACCGTTGTAGTGGGCGGTGGTGTTGTGGTATAGTTTTCCCAGGCCCGATAGTTCTCCCTTCTTTTTCTGCGTGGTGCAGGCCGGTGTCAGAACTAAGGCGGCCAGTGCGAACCACAGCAAATGGTTGAGCTTTTTCAATGTACGCATCGTTTTTACAGCGCCGGGCGTTGGGTCGTATGGGGTTCATTTTGGATCCGATACGCGAACTACCCGGCAGCCTCCATCGTTTTTATGTATCTTTGCGGTGCAATTGGCGATAATTGCGGGGCAAAAGTACCGCATTTCAGCCAGTATATAAACTGCCGGCCCCTGCAATTGCGTCTTTGGAGCGGCAGCCTTAACATTTTAAGCGCCTGTTATCGTTTGCATCGGCAGGTGTGGCACGCAGGCTACAGTGTTTGGCCGCGCTGCTTTGTACAAAACCTGCCGGTGCGCCACAGGGTTCTCCAAGCCAGAATTCATGAATCCTGGCTTGGAGAACTATATAAACGGCAAAGACTGCCGCAAAGTATTTGCAAGCCCGGGGTATCGGGCGTATTGTCGTCCCTTAAAAAGAAAACCAAGCTATGTCAGAAACACTGGAACAAAACCCGAGCCGCTGGCAACGGTTCCGGGAGCGACTGAAAAACACCTACCGACTGGTGATCATGAACGACGAGACGTTTGAGGAGGTAGGCTCTTACCAGCTCACGCTGCTCAACGTATACGTGGCCCTGAGCAGCGTGGTGGTCATTGTAGCCCTGATTGTGGTATCGCTCATTGCCTTTACGCCTTTGAAAAAGTACATACCGGGCTATGGCGACACCGTAGGGCAGGAGGAGTACGCAGAGCTCTATCGGGAGATGGAAGACTTAAAAAAGGAAATGGAAGCGCAGGCTTTGGTGATCAACGCCCGGCTGAGCACTGTAAAAGACGAAGTGGAAACCGCCGAAGAGGTGGAGCGCCGCAGTCCGGCCGCCGAGGCCGATACCAGCGAACAGGCGCCCGAGGTGTCGGCTGAAGAAGCCCGCCTGCGCCGACAGGTGCAATTGGGCGCCGTAGGGCAGGCGGCCCGGCAGGCCAATGAACAACCCCAGGCCGGCAGCCGCGATGTGCCGTTGGAGCAGATGTATTTTGTGGCGCCCGTACGCGGCGAAATCAGCGACGGCTTTGACCCTGGCGCCAAACATTACGGCATCGATATTCTGGCGCCCAAAAACACCGCCGTCAAGGCCGCGCTGGACGGCTATGTGTTCCTGGCTGATTTTACGATAGAAACGGGCAACACCATAGGCATTCAGCACGACAACAACGTAGTGACGTTCTACAAGCACAATTCCGAGTTACTCAAAAAGGCCGGCAGCTTTGTAAAAGCCGGCGAGGCGGTGGCCATCATCGGCAATACGGGCGTCCTTTCCACCGGGCCTCATCTGCACTTTGAGTTGTGGCATAAAGGCAGACCGGTAGACCCCGCCGATTATATCCGCTGGTAGCGCGCACTGGTCAGGAAACTGTAAATCAGCGCTATTTTTTACCTGCATTTAACCCATGTATCCCGGCTTTATGTATAAAATACACTAATTTTGTGGCGGATTTATCTCTTACCGGGATTGAACCTCTGTTTTGCGAACGATCAACTAAGTATTATGACTGAACAGCACGTTGAGCTCAAAGCTGCGTACAACGAAAAGGGAGAGACGATTAGCCCCATACTACCTGAGGGTGTTAAGAATTTTCTGATCGACATTGACGGCACCATCTGCGATGACGTGCCCAACGAAGAGCCCGAACGCATGGGTACGGTACTACCCTACCCCGACGCCCTGCGCATCATCAACAAATGGTACGAAGAAGGCCATATCATCACTTTCTTTACTTCGCGCACCGAAGCGCACCGCTCTATCACGGAGGAATGGCTGCACCGCCACGGTTTTAAATACCATGGGCTGCTGACCAACAAACCCCGGGGCGGCAACTACCACTGGATCGACAACCACATTGTGAAGGCCACCCGGTTTAAGGGTAAGTTTACGGATTTGGTGGTACAAACCCACGAGATCGAAGTTTTTAAGGCTTAATGCTCCCATTTTAAGCCTGATGATACCAGCCTTTGCGCATTTGCGCAAGGGCTGCTTGCATTATTGCAATTCTCGCAAGTTTTTGCTAAATTTGATTGTTGTTTCCAAACAGACATTGTCTTTCACAAAAACAACCGTCTTATGAAAGTACAACTTGCCATTCAGATTGTGTTTTTCTGCACCATCTTTTGCAAAGCCCAGGCTCCTATGCTGGTACATGACGCCAATCCTGATCTCCAACCGGCACACTGCTCTAAAGTAGGCGATGAGGTGTATTTTGCTGCATGGGAAAACTTGAGTTGGCAGCCCTGGAAATCAGATGGTACAGATGGCGGAACCGTTCGAATTAAAGACATAGTGGGTGGAAGCGCCGGCTTCGACAAATTTGTAGAAATGAATGGCGTAGCTTTTTTCTACGCCACAACGCCTAACTCCGGTAAGGAGCTTTGGCGAACCGATGGCTCCCCGGCCGGTACCTACATGATTAAAGACATCAACCCAGGCAGTACGGATGGAGCGGGGGGCGTTACGCCTGTCGTCTTTAACAACAGGGTCTATTTTGCGGCCGACAACGGCTTGCAGGGCATGGAACTCTGGTCGACTGACGGCACTGAAGCAGGCACCACGTTTGTTGACGTCATCGCGGGCCAGGATGGATCGAATCCCGACCAACTCACGGTCTTGAACGGAGTCCTGTATTTTGTAGCCGAGGGCCTGTCATTCTGGAGCATCCCCAATGGCGTAATCATTATTAATGACAGGGAAATATTTAAAACGGACGGCACGGCAGCCGGAACCACCCCTGTTAATGCGCCTCTGTTTGACAATGCTTACCGCAAACCGCTCGCGCTGACCGTTTTCCAAAATAACTTATATTTCACTGCCGAAGCGGCCAATTTTCAAGATGGCCGGGAGCTCTGGAAGTCCGATGGCGCAGCACTTGGCACTACCCGTGTAAAAAACATCCATCCAGTCAATGGAGTCGAGGCTATTGGCCAGATTTACGGCCTGTTTCCAACCGACAACTACCTCTTCTTTCCGGCTGATGACAACGTTCACGGGAGGGAGCTTTGGCTAAGCGATGGCACTGAGGCCGGCACTGTGATGGCGCTCGACCTCGATCCTGGTTTGCCGGGTTCCATCAATCAGATGATTGCATCTACATCCGACAAAGTCTTTTTCAGTCGCTATCAGAACAATGAGTTTGTCATCTATGCCAGCGACGGTACGGCTGCCGGCACTGTCAACCTCCAGCAGAAAGGGCAGTTGCCAGCTCATATCGTGGTCAACAACAAGCTCATTTTCACCAGCCACGACAATACCAACTTTTGGGCCATCTGGCAATCAGACGGAACCTTGGCAGGCACTACCCTCCTGGCAGATGTTGATGGCGCTTTGGATCAACTCAACAGCCCTTCCCAGTTTGCCTCTGTGAACGGCGCGCTATTTTTCAGGGCCAACGACGGCGTGCATGGCAATGAGCTCTGGAAGATGGATTTGGTAGTGGGCGTCAAAGAGCAACTGACTTTGTCGGGGCCAAAGGTTTTCCCCAACCCTGCCTCGGGAAGCTTTACCTTGACCCTGGCCCGGAATGGGTTATCGGGCAGCATGCGGGTATTTTCTGCTTCCGGCATAGAAGTTTTTAACCGTTTTTTTGAGGGCAATACGGTTGAAATCGATTGCCCCAATTGGCCTGCCGGGCTTTATTTCCTCCAGATTTGGGACTCGGATCAAAATGCTTTTTTTTGTGAAAAAATTCAGATCAACTAAGGGCCTATTCAAATTTTCATATCCCCACGCAGCTATAACGGTACTACAATTTCTCTCAGAAAACTATGATCAAAAGACGACTATACCAAACAGCAATCTGTGGCGCTGCCATCAGGGTGCTTTGCATTTTCTCCGGCCTTTTTATCAGCCTTGGTATGCGGGCGCAAACGGCCGACATACAACTGACGGTGGCGGGCCTCAGCGGCGGCAAGGCGCGGCTGATGGGGAGTTTTGCCGACCAGCGCTTCCTCATCGACTCGGCAGCCGTAGGCCCCGACGGGCGGGCGGTTTTCCGGCGCGATTCGCTTTATCCGCAGGGGCTGTTGTATGCGCTGCTGCCCGACAATACCAGCATCCCCTTCATGGCGTCGGAAGACCAGCAGTTTGCCCTGCGCACCCGTCAGGGCGCCTTAGCCGACGCCATGGAGGTGGATGGCTCGGTAGACAATGAGCTGCTGTACCAAAACCTGCGCTTCGAAAACGACTTTCAGAAGGGCTACCAGGCAGCAGCCCAGGCCCTGAAAGGTATGGCCCCGGGCGCGCCGGGCTACGACGACCTTAAGCGGCAGGCCGACGCCCTGCTGGAGGCGCGGCGACGGCATCTGCAAAGCTTTGTTGAGGAGCACCCCAATACGCTGTTTACCCATTATAAGACAGCCGGACAAAACCCCGAACTGCGCGACATTCGGAAGCCCGACGGCACGCCCGACGAGCGCGCTCAGGTGGCCCGCTACCGGGCCGAATTTTGGGACAATGTCGATTTTTCGGATGCGCGGCTGCTGCGCACGCCTGTGATCTTCAACAAACTGAAGCGATATATTGCGGAGCTTACGCCCCAGCATCCCGACTCGCTCATAGCGGCTACCGATGCTTTGGTGCAACAGGTATTGGACAAGCCGGAGTACTACCAGTTTTTTGTCAACTGGATTGCGCTGCAATACGAGCCCACCAAAACGACGGTGATGGACGGAGAGGCCGTGTATGTGCACATCATCAAGCGGTACATAACGCATGAGCGGGCTTTTTGGACTACGCCCGCAGAGATCAGCGCCCTGCAACGGCGGGCCGACGAAATGTCGGCCAGCCTGGTGGGCCGCCCCGCCCCCAACGTGACGGCCCCCGACCCCAACGGACAACTGCGCTCGCTGCTGGACCTGAAAGCGCCTTACCTGGTGGTGTTTATGTTTAATCCCGATTGCGACCATTGCATAGAGGAGACGCCCCGCCTGATTGAATTTTTGAACAATCGCGCAGAGCGCGATGTAGAGGTTTTTGGCATCGCATTGGATACCGACGATGCGGCCTGGAAGGCGTTTATTCGCAAGATGGGCATTCCGTGGGTAAATGTGTTTGACCCCACCAACCGGGCCATCTACGCCAAATATTACGTGGATATTACGCCGGAGCTGTACGTGCTGAACCCCGAGCGGATCATCATTGGCAAAAACCTGAAAGCAAGCCAGATTGCGGAGATTATTGCGCGGGATAAGGCCCGGCGGTAGCGGCTTGCGCCTGGGTCGCTGCGGAGCGCGTGAGGGGGTGCAGCGGTATGGCGGCCGGCGGCCCCCAAAGGCCGCTGCCGCCATAAGAGCGGAACACCCGACCCCGGCCCCCTGGCAAAATGCCATCGGCAGGCCGATGTAAAAGGGGCCGGGGGCACGCCCAAAATATAAATTAGAAAAAAAAGCGGCCTCTGTATTGACAAGGTTATAAATGCGCGTAAATTTGCACTTGAATTGCCACTATACATGAACGCTATCAAGCAGTTGGTTCTTCTTACTCTTTTGTGGCTCGGGCTAAGCGGCTCGGGTCAACTGGCTGCTTATCAGGCAATAAACGTGGATGATGCGGCAGAATGGCTTTCGTCCTGCCACTATTGCCCTCAGGTTCATGCGCCGCTGGATTTTGCTGAGGTAGAGCTTTCGGAAAAATCCGAAGAGAACGAGACTCAGCATTCGGCCACCGTTGCGGCAACGTTTTACACCTCCACATTCCTGTTTTATACCACTGAAATTCATTCAGTTGGAACTTCCTCCGGGTTACCCGACCGATTGTTTATCCGCTATCACAATCTGCGGAATTAGGCCGTTGTTGGTTCTTTTACTCAGTCCTTTCCATTAACCAAGTTGGGTTTTACACGGGCATTTGAGCGCATTGACGCGCCTCGCAGCTCGTATTTGTTCCTCATGGCCGCTTAGCGCTTCCACCACTGCGGCGCCATGAAATACCATTTTGTTTTTTCAACCTTAGCAGATTATGAACCAACAACATAAGCAGGAAGCGCCCCGCGATGGCTGGGCCGGCCTCAAACAGAATATTGTAACCGACGCTACTTCGGGCTTCATCATATTTTTGCTGGCGCTGCCTCTGAGCTTAGGCATTGCCAAGGCTTCTGATTTTCCGCCCATTATGGGTTTGATTACCGCTATGATTGGCGGTTTGTTTGTGTCTTTAATCATGGGCGCCCGGCTGACAATCAAAGGGCCGGCAGCGGGCCTGATTGTGATTGTGGCGGGCGCTGTGGCCGAGTTTGGCGGCGGCGAGCAAGGCTGGCATCTGGCATTGGGCGCTATGGTGATAGCGGGCTTAATACAGGTGGCTTTTGGGTTGCTGAAGATGGGCAAGCTGGCGGATTTTTTCCCGCTATCGGCCATCCACGGCATGCTGGCGGCCATAGGCCTCATCATCATTGCCAAGCAGATACCGGTATTATTAGACATAAACCCTGCGCTGTATAAAGGCGAGGGGCCTTTTGCGCTGTATGCCCATACGCCTTGGTTTATCACCCATCTGGACCCCAGGGCAACGGTTATAGGGATCATCAGCTTAGCCATCATGCTGGGGTGGCCTTACATCAAGCAGCCGATGATCAAGAAAATTCCGGCGCCGCTGGTGGTGCTGCTGATTGCGGTGCCGGCTGAGCTGATGATGGACTTTCAGCATACAGAGCCGCCTTATGCGTTGGTGCATGTGGGCAGCTTGGCCGATAACCTGAAGGTTAACGTAGACTTTGGGGGGTTGGCGCATACGGGCATTTTTATCAAGTACGTGATTATGTTTGCGCTGGTGGGCTCGCTGGAGTCGCTGCTGACGGTGAAGGCCATAGACATGCTGGACCCCTACAAGCGCAAGTCGGATACCAACAAAGACCTCATTGCGATAGGCTTAGGCAACACCCTGGCGGCTGTGCTGGGGGGCTTGCCCATGATTTCGGAAGTAGCGCGCAGCTCGGCGAATGTCAATAACGGCGCGCGTACGCGTTGGGCTAACTTCTTCCACGGCTTCTTCATCCTGTTGTTTGTACTGGTGGCGGTAGATGTCATTGAGATGATACCCAATGCAGCCCTGGCGGCCATGCTCATTACGGTGGGCATCAAGCTGGCGCACCCGCATGAGTTCATACACATGTTCAGGGTAGGCTGGGAGCAACTGACGGTATTTTTAGTGACGATCTTCCTGACGCTGTTTGAAGACCTGCTGGTGGGCATTGCCGGCGGTATGGTGGTAAAGATGATCATCAGCATGGCGCATGGCACGCCGCTGAGGTCGTTTTTTAAGGCGCTGACGGAGGTTTCATTTGAAGGCGGCCGCTATTGGGTTGAAATCAGCCAGGCCGCCGTATTCACCAATTATTTAGGTATCAAACGGCAGTTGGATGGGATCCCTCCGGGCTTCCACGTAACCATCGACCTCAAAAAAACGCGGTCGGTAGATCACTCTGTGATGAAGAACCTTGAAGCTTTCCGCCACGACTACGAACTTGGCGGCGGGACAGTGGACATTGTGGGCTTAGACAGCCACAAACCCATGTCGGACCACCCCTTAGCTGCACGCCACAAGGCCAAGTCAGCGGCGCATTAGCGCTTACCGGGAAGTTTGGGGCAACCCTGCGGGATGTTTTGCCCGGGGGTTGTCGTTTTCCTGTATCGCTTAAACAAAAAAAATCATGCAGAAAATATATTTATTAATCGTTTGCCTGCTCTTCAGCACGATGGGCATGGCGCAGCGATTAAACAATGGCGAATTGAAATTGGACACAGAGGGTAGCAAATACCTGAAGCTGACCTTACTGTCGCAACTGTGGCTCCGCTATGAGAAGTACAACCCGGGCAGCGTGACTTCGGGTTATCCCATTGCATCGGGTTTTGACATTGGCATACGCCGCTACCGGGTGCAGCTCTACGGGCAACTGACCGACCGGGTGTTTTTTTACAGCCAGTTTGGAGAGAACAATTTCAACCACCTCGCCGACCGCAAGCAGGGGTTTTTCGTTCACGACGTCGTGGGAGAATACGATCTGGTAAAAGACAAGCTGACCTTGGGCGCCGGCCTCACGGGATGGGTGGGTTCCTCGCGGTTTTCGTCGCCTTCGGTAGGCTCTATCCTGGGCATAGACGCGCCCTTGTTTTTGCAATCGACCAATGACGTAACCGATCAATTTTTGCGCAAATTAGCCGTTTACGCAAAAGGCGCTGTTGGCAAGTTGAGCTATCGGCTGAGCGTGGCCGATCCCTTGGTCTACGCCAAATCGGCGGCGGCCGGCAACTCGGCTGTCATCGGAACGAATTCGTCTTTCTCCCGCCGGCCGGCCAAAGCCCAGCTCAACGCTTATGGCCAATACCAGTTCAAGGATAAAGAATCCAATAAAACGCCTTATATGACGGGCACTTACCTTGGCGATAAAAAAGTGTTTAACTTAGGGGCTGGCATTGTTTTTCAGCCCAACGCCATGTGGCGGCTTGAAGGAGAAGGCGACACCCGCGACACCGCTACGTCAAACCTGCTGCAAGTATCGGCAGACGCATTCTGGGACGGCCCTGTCGGGCAGGAGGGCGCAGCCCTGAGCTTGTATGGCAATGCCACTTACTTCGACTTTGGCAAGGGCTATCTGCGCAATCTGGCCGTTATGAACCCCGTATCATCCAATGCTACCGAAGGCTACCTCAACGGGAGCGGCATCGGTTTTCCGGCTTATGGCACGGGGATGAGCCTCTACGGACAGGTGGGCTACAAGCTGGCCCGCCAGGTGCTGGGCACGGTGAGCCTTATGCCCTATATGTCGGTACAATACGCCCGCTACGATCGACTGAAGCAAGCCATGAATTTCGCCGACGTAGGCATCAATGCCCTGATCAAGGGGCATAGCGCCAAGGCCACCTTAGCCTACCAAAATCGCCCTTTATACGACCAGGAGGGCGAACTGACCGGCCACCGGGGCGGCTTGTTGCTTCAATACCAGGTCTATTTCAATTAATCCCAAACAAACTAAAGGACTATGACAACGAGCATAAGCAATGAACCGGCCACAACGGCTTCCTCCGCTCAGAAAGAAGCGCATGCCGCCGTTGACATTCATCAAATCATCCATAAAATTCACCACTACCTGCCCGCCCAGGCGCCCCTAAAAGACTTTGTGCACCACAATACCCTGCACGCCTTTCAGGAGTATCCTTTTTACGACGGTCTGGAGAAAGCCGCAGCCATCTTTGGCTACAAAGTGTGCCTTTCCCTGAAAGAATACCGGGCTCTTTATGCTTCAGGCCGCATCAGCGAGGATATACTAAAGCGCATTATCGCCCGCAGGAAGGGAGAAGCCGAGGTTGAAAGCTGGCTGCAAAAGGCCACAAAACAAAAATTCAACGAAACCGTACACCCCCGCGTGGGCGCAATGCGGGCCTACTGGAAGACGGCCTATAGCGTAGACATGGATGCGCTGGTGCATCCGCTGCTGTTTCGCACCCTGTGCAACTTCCTCGATCAGGGCATCTCCATCTGGGACTTCCCCGTCAAAGACAAGCCCTTTCTGGAGGCCATCCGCGAGATAGAAAGCCATACCGGCGTGGGCTTTTTCCGCCACCAACGAGCCAAAGACCTGCTCATGGCCCCGGGCATCACCGTGGAATCGCTGCTGGATGTATTAGTGGGCGACCCCGCCTTGTACGAGCGCTACCTCTTCGATCAGCAGTTTGCCCACCAGGGATGGTCGGGTATGGTGGCGGCCGTTGAAAATCAGCCGGAAACGCTGCTCTCCGCCCGCGACATCAAACTCGAAGACCTGATCATCTTCGAGCTGCTGCTGGAAATCGATGCTTTAGACCGCCACTTCCGGGGCAAGTGGCAGCCGCTGGCCGCCCGGCTCAAAGAAGCGCCCAAGTCGCTGTTTGCCCCGATAGAGCGCTCTGAACTCAACGAGGCGCTCATCCTCTGGCAGGAAGCTTTTGAGTGGAGCTACTACGATCAGGTGCTCAGCGGTATCCAGCAGGAAACGTTCAGCGAGCCCGGCGCCGGTGAAAATACCTTCCAGGCCATGTTTTGCATCGACGACCGGGAGTGCTCCCTTCGTCGTTATGTAGAAAAGTTCGACGCCCGCTGCGCTACCTACGGCACGCCCGGCTTTTTTGGCGTCGAGTTTTATTACCACCCCGAGCACAGCAAGTTTTACATCAAGTCGTGCCCGGCCCCCGTTACGCCCAAGTACCTCATCAAAGAGAAAGGTACCCCCAAGGGCCGCAAGCAGGACCTCCACTTTTCCAAGCATACCCACTCGTTCCACAGCGGTTGGCTCATCTCCCAGACCCTGGGCTTTTGGTCGGCCATACGGCTGTTCTTCAACATCTTTCGCCCAACCATGACGCAGGCTACGGCCACCTCGCTGCGCCACATGAACAAGGAAGCCAGCCTCACCATCGAGCACGATCAGGAAGGCGGCTTTGAAAATGGCCTGCAAATCGGTTACACCGCCGACGAGATGACCGACCGGGTGGAGGGCGTGCTGCGCAGCATCGGGCTCGTCGATCATTTTGCGCCATTGGTGTATGTGGTGGGCCACGGCGCCAGCAGTGTCAACAACCCCCACTATGCCGCCTACGACTGCGGCGCCTGCTCGGGGCGGGCGGGCTCCGTCAATGCACGCGTATTTTGCCACATGGCCAACCACGGCGTTGTGCGCGAAAAACTTGAAGCCAGGGGCATCGTCATTCCGGCTACCACCCAGTTTGTGGGCGCCCTGCACGATACCACCCGCGACGACATCGTCTTTTTCGATGAAGACAGCCTGTCTGAAGCCAACTTAGCCCGCCATGCCCACAACGAGCAGGTTTTTATGCGGGCCCTCGACCACAACGCCAAGGAGCGCTCGCGCCGCTTTGTATCCATCAATACCCACCGCAAGCCCGAGCGCATCCACGAGCTCATCCGGCGGCGGTCGGTATCGCTCTTTGAGCCGCGGCCGGAGCTCAACCACGCCACCAACGCCCTTTGTATTGTAGGCGACCGCGTGATCTCCAAGCAGCTCTTCCTCGACCGGCGGTCGTTCCTCAACTCTTATGACCACCGCATCGACCCCGAAGGACGCTACCTCTTCAACATACTCAAGGCCGTAGCGCCGGTATGCGGGGGCATCAACTTAGAGTACTACTTCTCGCGGGTAGACAACCAAAAGTTAGGCGCCGGCAGCAAACTGCCCCACAACGTCATGGGCCTCTTTGGCGTGGCCAACGGCATTGAGGGCGACCTGCGCCCCGGCCTGCCCAGCCAGATGATAGAGGTACACGACCCCGTGCGGCTGTTGGTGGTGGTGCGCCACTACCCCGAAGTAGTAAAGACTACCATACAACGGGCCGCCGACACTTACGAATGGTTTAAAAACGGCTGGGTATGGTTGGTAGCCGTACACCCCGACGACCGCTCCCTGTGGGTTTTCCGCGACGGCAATTTTGAGCCTTATACGCCCCTCAACCGCGCCCTGCCCCAGATAGCCGACATGGATAAGCTGGTAGAATCCAGCCCCGACAACATCCCCGTTTCACTTCTTCAAGCATAACCCCCATGACCGCTATACTTCCGTTTTTCATCTATGTGCCGCTGCTGGGCTTTCTGGCAGCTATGCTGGCGCCTCGCCACAAGGAAAACCTCATCTCCGCCATCGCCTATTCGGTGGTGAGCATCGAAGCGGCCTTAGCCGCCGGCCTGCTGCTGTACTGGGCAGGCTCGGGCTTCCCTTCGGCACACGTCAAGGAGGTGGTGGTATTCCATTCCGAGCATTACGAGTTTTTTATTGCCCTGGCCTTCGACCGCATCACGGCGGCTTATTTGCTGGTGGGCAGCATACTCTCGTTCCTCGTAACGGTATACAGCCGCTACTACCTGCACCGCGAGCCCGGCTATAAGCGTTTTTTTGCCACCAAGCTGTTTTTTTATGCAGGCTACTACATCGCTATCTTAGCCGGCAACATGGAAACCCTCTTCATAGGCTGGGAGATACTGGGCATCACCTCGTTTTTGCTCATTGCCTTCTACCGCGACCGCTACCTGCCCGTCAAAAACGCCGTAAAGGTGTTTTCCATCTACCGCATCGGCGACGTGGGCATCATCTTAGCCATGTGGATGAGCCACCACCTCTGGCACGAAAACATCACCTTCGCCAAGCTGGCCAACTACCAGTTGGTAGACGCCCAACTGGAGTCCCACTCCTTTATCGGCTTTTTTATCTCTACCTGCATTGTGCTGGCGGCGGCCGCCAAGTCGGCCCAGTTGCCTTTCTCCTCCTGGCTGCCCCGGGCTATGGAAGGCCCCACCCCCTCAAGCGCCATCTTTTACGGCTCGCTCTCGGTCAATATGGGCGTCTTCCTGCTACTGCGCACCTACCCGTTCTGGGAGCATCAGCTATCGGTGCGCATCCTCATCGGAGCGCTGGGCTTAGTTACCAGCTTTGTAGCTACGGGCGTAGCCCGCGTACAGTCTACCATTAAAAGCCAGGTGGCTTACGCTTCCATTTCCCAGTTGGGCATCATCTTCATAGAGGTGGCGCTGGGCTGGCATCTCATCGCCCTGTTCCACTTTGCCGGCAACGCCTTCCTGCGCACCTACCAACTGCTGGTGTCGCCCTCGGTGGTCAGCTACCTCATCCGCGAGCAGTCGTATGTAGACAGCCCCGCCAACTGGTCGATCGAAAACTACTACCCCCGATGGATGAAGCACACGCTGTATGTGCTCTGCCTGCGCGAGTGGAACCTCGACAACCTCATGTACCGCTATCTGTGGAACCCCATGAAAGGTATAGCGCGTCGGCTCGACTTCCTCTCCACCCGCCGGCTCATCCTGTTCTTCATCCCGGCCTACGCCCTCGGCATAGCCGCCTGGGTATGGCAAGACCACATCCCGGCTACCCTGCGCGCCTATATCCCCGTCTCTATGGCGGCCTTAGGCGTGCTGATGGTGCTCAAGTCGTTTGCCGAGCGCAAACACGTGCGCATGAGCTGGCTGTTGGTGGTCATGAACCACGCCTGGATCGCGCTGGCCATCTATTTCAATGAAGATTTTTCCATCGGGGAGGTATGGCTCTACCTCAGCGGCGTTGTGGTAGCGGGTTTGGCAGGCTGGTTGGCCCTCAATCGCCTCAAGCGGCTGGAGGGCAACATCGACCTCGACCAGTTTCACGGCCATATCTACGAGCATCCCAAAATCGGGGGGCTATTCCTCATCGCCTGCCTCGGCGTAGCGGGCTTCCCCATTACGCCTTCGTTTCTGGGCGAAGACCTCATCTTCTCCCACATCCACTCCGATCAATTGCTGCTGGCTTCGCTGGTATCGCTCAGCTTTATCATCGACGGCCTCGCCATCATCCGCATCTACGCAAGGGTATTCCTGGGGCCGCACAGCAAGCCATATCACGAGGTGGCGTACAGGTCGGCTTAAATTGCCATTTTGGGCGTGCCCCCGCGCGCCGGCATCTGTCCGGCGCCCGAGGGCGCATAAGCAGCAGGCAAGCGCGCGGGGTCGGGTGTTCCGCTCTTATGACCACGGCCTCTGACGCCCCCCAAAGGGCGTCAGAGGCCGTGGTCATACCGCTGCACCCCCTCACGCGGCTCCGCAGCGACGCAGAGGCGCCAACAATCTAAGCCAGCTTGTCGATCTCCGACTTAATAAACCGCCCCAACTCACCGATGTAAGCCGTGGAGAAGTCGAAAGAGATGCCGGCAGTGGCGTATATTTCTCCTATGGGGCGGGTATAGCCCAGGCGAAGCGCAGCCATATAGCGCTCAATGGTAGCTACCGGGTCTTCGCGGTATTGTTTCCAGATGGCGATGGCCCCGAGCTGAGCCATGCCGTATTCGATGTAGTAGAAAGGCACCTCAAACAGATGCAGTTGCTTGTGCCAGAGGTGGGCGGCATAGTTCTCCAGGCCGTCGTGATCGACGAGGTTAGACTTGAACTCGTAGAAAATGCGCATCCAGGCCTCGCGGCGCTCTGCCTTGGCATGTTGCGGATGCGTGTATAGCCAGTGCTGAAACTTATCGATGGTGGCAATCCAGGGGAGCACTTTCAGCGAAGTTTCAAGCTGATGGAGCTTGGCTAAGCGGAGGTCTTCTTCGTTGTCGAAGAACACATGCCAGTGGTCCATCGACAGCAATTCCATGCTCATGGCAGCCAGCTCGGCCACTTCTGAAGGCACCTTCTTGGAGGCGCTCAACCGCAGGTGGCGCGTGAGGTAAGCATGAATGGCATGGCCGCTCTCGTGCATGAGGGTGCGCATATCGCCTACCGACTGGGTGGCGTTCATAAAAATGAAGGGAACGCCGGTTTGCAGCAGCGGCATGTTGTAGCCGCCAGGGCGCTTGCCGGGGCGCGAATCGAGGTCGAGGCGCTTCATATCCCGCATGATGGCAAGAACTTCGCCAAACATGGGGTGCAGGCTGTTGAGACACCGGATGGTTTTTTCCAGCAGCTCGTCTACATTTTGGAAAGGGCGCAGGGGCGTATCGCGGTGGGTATCTACGTGCAGATCCCAGGGGCGCAGCCGATCGAGAGACAGGGCCTCCATGCGCTTTTCGTTGAGCTGGTCGAGGAGAGGAAGAATTTCAGCCGCAATGGAGTCGTGGAAATTCAAACAGTCCTGCACACTATAATCGAAGCGCCCAAGCGACCGAAACCGATAGTCGCGGAAGTTGTCGAAGCCGGCATTGAGCGCTATGGCATGCCGCTTTTCCAATAGTTGTCCGAATACGTCTTCGAGATGATCGGCATCCTGAAGGATGCGCCGATTGATGGTGTGATAAACTTCTTCCCGATATTCGCGGTTGGGTTCTTCCAATAAAGTGCCTGCTTTCTGTAGCGTCATTTGCGCACCGTTGACGCCTACAGTCATTTCAGAAAACGTTTTGCCATGCTCTTTGCTCAGGAGCTGTACCTGAGTGCCGAGCTCTATGTTCTCTTCCCGAAACAACGCTACGGCATTTCGCACACCCCGAAGGTATATGGCATACTGCGTTGGTTCTAATTGAGATACGTAGGGGCTGTCTACTAATTTTCGATTGAGCAGGTTTTCGTATTCGCTGATGCGGGGCGCAAATACCTGTACGACCTCCTGATAAGCGGCGCTCGCTTCTTCGTCGGCGCTATCCACCGTTATTTTGATGTAGCGCCAGGCAAAAGCCTCGCTGACAAATGCGTCCAACTCGCTGCGATCCAACAACCATTGCTCCAACTCCTGGCGGGAGCCAATGGGGCGTTGGGATAGCTCCTGGTAGTACGGCAGGAGCTCGTTCCAGTTCGACAACTGGAACCGCTTGGGTAAATACGCCAACGGCTTGTGCCGCGGCAAGGTCGTAGCTCTCATGAGTATCACATTGTTCTAGCATCACGCAAACCCTGTCAGGGGCCTTCCCTCCCTGACAGAGCTGTAAGTCGTTGCCGGTTAATCGGCAGCTTTATTCTTCTTCTTCTGCCGCCCCCTGCTCAGCAAGGAGCCCCTTGGCATGGAGGAAGTTAAACCACCGAATCACTTTTTTTACATCTCCGGCATGCACCCGGTCTTTATCGTAATTGGGTAGCACAACGGAAAAATAAGCGAACAAGGTATCGGGCGTAGCACTGGGGTCAGCAGGCGGATGGTCGTCCAGCTTGTCTTGCATACTGCTGAACACGTTTGTAAGCTCGGTCGACTCGCCATCGTCTGTATAGATGGCTATAGATCCCAGCGGTGTAAACTGGTATTGCCGCGTAGAGGCAAAACGGCGCTTACCGCTGTCCAAATCTTCAATGATCAACCCGTTATTGCGATTGCCTACCACCTTATGGAGGCCCGACAAGCCGCTAACGGCTACCAACTTTTCTAAATTCATAAACAAAGATTACTTTTATATGCGGCGCAAAGCTACAAATAAAAGCACAATGCAAGCGATTGGATGGGATAGTTTACCAATCCCTAACCGGGATTTCTATACTATTAAAGGCGATGTGCATTATGTGCGCCATAAAGGTAAGCCCTTTTTGTTATATGAGCAAACAATTTCCGCCTGATTTAATGCCCTGACCTAAAATTGGTTCCCGGCTTGTTATTCCGGCCTCAGCGCAGCCCGCGCCTGCACGGTATCATAGAGGATATGGAGCTCGGTAATCCGGCCGTCGGCATCCAACTGAAGCCAGTCTATGACCTGAAAACTGACCCTGCCGCCATTGGCCAGCAACCAGTCATAGTCGAAGTAAATAGCCGCTGTTTGTGCGGAGGCATTGGCCAGCACATCGCGCAGGCGCAATTCCGACCGGGTGGTATCGGCCAGCAACTCCCGGTAAAATTCCGCAGCCTGTCGGCGTCCGTAAAGAGGCGATAACACTTCTGCTTTCGGAGCAAACAGACGCATAAGCCCGTCGTAATCGCCCCGGGTCAGCGCTGCCAAATAAGCCTCGGCTAATGCTTCCATCTGGTTCAATCTGCAATGTCTTTATTAAGTGTAAAGATAAACTCCGATCCCCTGCCCTGAGCCGACAATACCGTGATGGAACCGCCGTGCTGCTCTACTATCTTCTTGCATAAAGCCAAGCCTATACCCGTGCCGCGATACTCCTGACTTGGATGCAACTTCTTGAATAACAAGAAAATCTGCTCGTGAAAATCCGGCGCAATGCCAATGCCGTTGTCTCGTATGGAAAATTCCCAAAAGCCGCCCTTGTTGAGGCAGGAAATGGTCACTAAAGGCGGGTCAGCGCCTTCTCCTACAGGCCCGAATTTGATGGCATTGACAATCAGGTTCATAAACAGTTGTTGTAGCTTAGTATAGCTCCCCCTGATCACCTCAGGCAGTTGCGCATATTCAATCCGGGCATTTTTCTCTACAATATAATTGGATATCATACCTTCAATTTCCTTCAGCAACAACCGAAGGTCTATGGTTTCCATACGCGTTTCTTCGGTGTTCACCCGCGAGTACGTGAGCAGGTCTTCGATGAGGTTGTTCATCTGGATCGCCGCCTGAGAGATGAAATTGAGGTAGGTACGCCCCGATTCGTCTAACTCTTTGGTATACCTCCGATCTAAAATCTGGGCATAGGTACGCAGCGTGCGTATGGGCTCGCGAAGGTCGTGGCTGGCAATGTAGGCAAAGTTTTCCAGCTCCAGATTGGAGTCAATGTAGGCCTCCAATTTGCGGTTTTGCACATCAAGTTCGTGTATTTTCTCTTGTAAATCCCGCTCTGCCCGCTTCCAGGCTGTGAGGTTACGCAGTACAATGATGATCTCTTTGGCATCGATGCTGCTGATGCGGGCCTCGTAAAACAGCGCCCCCGCGGCGGCCGGCCATATAAACTCGAAGCGCTGTACCTCGCCCGGGTTTTCCTGCGCTTTGCGTATGTTGTGTAAAAACCCTTGTGTGATAAAAGACGGCATCCAGTCGGCTAAATAATGTTCCACAACCAGATCGCGCCTCAGGCCCATCGTATCTAACTCTGCGGCAGAGGCAAACAGGTCGATGACAAAACCCGAGGCCGTAACTAAAAATTTAAGGTCGGGCAGGGCATTAAACGCCAATTTCACCCGGGCTTCGTTTATTTCAACGGCCTCTTTATAGCGCATCTGCTCGGTGATGTCTTCTACCAGCACGATGGCAAATTGGAACGCCTCGTTGTCATCCCGCACCATGGTGACGGTGACATTTACCCATACGATATCGCCGTTGCGGTGTAAGTAGCGCTTTACTAATTTCACCTCCTGCTGTCCGCCAAAGAAGGCTTCTTCAACTGCCAGTTTTATCAGGGTATGGTCGTCAATGTAGGCTACGCTCCATACGTTCCGACCCAGCAACTCCTCCGGTTCATAGCCGATGATCTCACAAAAGCGCCGATTGACGTACAAAAACTCCAACTGCCTGCCTATATAGTATACCCCCAGTGGGCTGTAATCAAAAAAGGCCCGGAAGAGCGACTCGTTTTCCAATCGGAGTTTTTCGGCGTTTTTTCGCTCGTCTTCTTCCAGCAGGGTGCCGATGATGCGCTCCACCTGCCCGTCTTTTTGCGCTACCACTACGCCCCGGAGGTGTACCCAGCGCCATTTCCCCGACGCGGTGAGCAACTGAAAGTCGCTCTCATAAAAGCGATTTTCGTCTTTTCTGCGGCGGCTAATCAGGTTTTTCAGCATCCGCCCCGATTCCGGGCTCAGCCGCTGCCAGAAGTCGGTAGAAGCTAAGGTGCGCTGCTCCGGAGGCAACCCCATAATATTAGCCACATTTTCATCTATGTCAAAATGCCCGGGCGCAGCGCGGCGCCACTCCCATATCCCGATCTGGGCGCCGGCCATTACCTCCTTGAGTTTCAGTTCGCTCTCTACCAGCGCCAGCTCTGCCCTTTTGCGGGTGGTAATGTCTTGTTGTATGCCCCATACCCCAATAAGGCGATCGCCTTCAACAACCCCCACAGCGCTGTTGATGTACCATACATCGGTATTGTTTTGCGTGATCTCGCGGGTTTCAAAAGCAGTCAGTCGGTACCCGCCCTGAACAAACGCTACGATAGCCCGTACGACATCGCCATTGGGGTCGTGCGCATATACATGGTGGGAGGGCATGCCAATGACCTCCTCCGGAGCCCCCAGCCCATACATGGCGCAAAAAGTGGGGTTGCAATACTGTAAATAGGCTTTATGGTAATACCAGCGCAGTTGCTCTTCAACGGGAAGGCCCAGGGGCATGGGCGGATCAATCTGGAGGTAGTAAATGCCCTCCATGCTCAGGTTGACAAAGTTCCGGTAGCGGTTTTCGCTCAAGGCCAGCTCTTCCATGCTGGCCGTCAGAGCTTGCTGAGCAGCGCGCCGGATGAGCTGGTTGGCCAACACCGTGGCAAAGGTATCTACGGCCATTTTCTGGGCGTCGCTCCAGCGCTTGTCGGCTTCGGCGCCGCCCATGCCCATGATGCCCCAGAGCTGCTGGTCGACAAAAACAGGAAAGAGCAAAAAAGACTCAAAATTAAGACCATAGTCTTTCATAAAACCATACCAATGCGGGTCCAGCTCTGCTTTGAGACCGCCTACTCTTTTACCGGCGGCCAACTGATTAAACCAGTCTTTATCAGACAGGCTGCGCCGGTGTTTCTGCCGCAGATCCAAGGGTAGCACGTGGGTCCCATTGCTGCCGCGCAGCAGCACAATCCGGCCTACAAAAAACACTTTATCCTCAAAAATCTGGTCAATTTCTATCAAAGTGAGCACTTCGCTCTCTGCCAGACGCCCCAATACTTCAAACGGTTCCCGTAGCGACGTCCAACTGCCATCGCTGTTCATCAACGCCCTCAAGGCTTCGTTGAGATGGGTTAGTACCGATATGTGATCCGTAGTAGTTTTTGTCATGCGATTTCAATTAAGCGGCTATCTTACTTATTACAATAACATGGCCTGCCAAGATAAAGCATATTCTCCACTTTTGCAACCCGCCCGCGTGAGGGGGTGCAGCGGTATGGCTACGGCTGACGGCGGCCCCTCAAAGGGCGCCGTCAGATGTAGCCATAAGAGCGGAACACCCGACCCCGCGCGCCCCTGTACCCGCTTCTGCGCCCTCAGGCGCCGCATAACCAAATGGCGCGCGGGGGCACGCCCAAAAAATCATTACAACGGGCACTAAACCCATGCCGGTACGGCCCATCCGGGCTGCCAATTTCCTATTTTTGCCCTGTATCCATTAAACAACCTCCAGCATGTGCAAGTCCAATTGCTTCGCCACCTTCTTTTTACCCCTGTTAATCAGCTTGTTAATAGCTACGCCCAAGATGCTACCCGCTCAGAGCGGCACCTACTGCAACCCCATGAACCTCGATTACGGCTTCACGCCCATACCCAACTTCAGCGATTGGGGCCGCCACCGCGCTACCGCCGACCCCGTCATTGTGCGTTTTAAAGGCGACTACTACCTTTTTTCTACCAACCAATGGGGATACTGGTGGAGCAGTGATCTGGTGCAGTGGAACTTCGTGTCGCGCAGTTTTCTCAAGCCTCATCATAAGGTGTACGACGACCTCTGCGCGCCGGCCGCACTGGCCCTCGGCGATACGCTCATCCTGTTTGGGTCTACCTATTCCGCTACCTTTCCCATCTGGATGAGCGTCAACCCCAAAGCCAACGAATGGAGCGAGCTCGTACCTGCTTTTGAGATCGGCGGCTGGGACCCCGCTTTTTTTCTCGACGATACCTCCGGCCGGCTGTATATGTACAACGGCAGCAGCAACCGCTACCCGCTGTATGGCGTTGAGCTCGACCGCAAAACCCTGGCCCCCATAGGCGCGCGCCGCGAGATGTACCTGCTGGAGCCCGACCGCTATGGCTGGCAGCGCTTCGGGGAGTATATGGACAATACTTTCCTCGACCCCTTCATAGAGGGCGCCTGGATGACGGCCCACAACGGCCGGTATTACCTGCAATACGGCGCGCCGGGCACCGAATTTAGCGGCTATGCCGACGGCGTAGTAGTAGGCGACTCTCCGCTGGGGCCTTTCACGCCCCAGTCTGACCCCCTCTCTTTTAAGCCGGGCGGCTTTGCCCGAGGCGCCGGGCATGGCGCCACCTTTCCCGATGCCTGGAACAACTGGTGGCATGTGTCGACCATCGCCCTTTCCGTCAAAAACAACTTTGAGCGCCGCATTGGCTTCTGGCCCGCCGGCTTCGATGCCGACGGCCTGATGTATTGCAATACCGCCTTCGGCGACTACCCCCACTACCTGCCCAACGGCCCGGCCGATCACTTGCGCAGCCGATTCACGGGCTGGATGCTGCTCAACTACCAAAAACCCGTGCAGGTATCCTCTACTTACGGCGCCCACTACCCCAACTTTGCCGTCGATGAAAACCTAAAAACCTACTGGTGCGCCGCCTCCGACCAGCCCGGCGAATGGATACAAACCGACCTGGGCGCCCCCGCTACGGTGCGCGCCGTTCAGATCAACTACGCCGACCAGGACGCCGACATCCTCGGCAAGCGCACCGACATTTACCACCAATACCGCCTGCTGCACTCCCTCGACGGCCGCCGCTGGGAGGTGCTCGTGGATAAAAGCCGCAATACCACCGATGCGCCCCACGACTATGTAGCGCTGCCCCAACCCGTAACCGCCCGCTACCTCAAACTCGAAAATGTGCATACTGCCTCCGGAAAGTTTGCCATCTCAGGCCTGCGCGTCTTTGGCTTGGGCGCCGGGTCTCCCCCCGACTCGGTGCGCACCTTCATGGTGTTGCGCACCGATAAGGATAAGCGCTCGGCCTGGATTCGCTGGAACCCCGTCGACGACGCCTACGCCTACAACATCTACTTTGGCACAGCCCCCGATAAGCTCTACAACTGCATCATGGTACACGATGCCAACGAGTACTACTACAAAGGTATGGACAACCGCAAAACTTATTACTACGCCATTGAGGCCATCAACGAAAACGGAATATCGCCCCGAACGCCGCCCATACGGGTCGACTAATGTGATGTAGCGCACGGGCGCTTCGGCCCGCAATCTTTATCTTTGTCCGTTGTAACGCATTTTTCATCATCTGAGCACTGTACTCATGCTGACCATCGACCCCGGGGCCATACCTACGGCCCAACTGCACCAATACTTAGTAGGCGCCGTGGCGCCCCGCCCCATTGCCTTCGTGAGCACCGTCGATGCCGGGGGAGTCCCCAATCTGGCGCCTTACAGCTTTTTCAACGTCTTTAGCTCCAACCCGCCGCTTTGCGTCTTCTCCTCCAACCGACGCGAGGTAAACAACACTACCAAAGACACCCTCCACAACATAGAAGCCACCCGCGAATGCGTCATCAACATGGTCAGCTACCCCATCGTGCGCCAAATGGCCCTGTGCAGCATCAACTACCCCCCTCATGTAAACGAATTTGAAAAATCGGGCCTCACCCCCTTAGCTTCCGAGTTGGTGCGCCCCTTTCGCGTGCAGGAAAGCCCGGTGCAGATGGAGTGCAAAGTAAGAGACATCATCACCCTCGGCGATCAGGGCGGCGCCGGCCACCTCATCCTTTGCGACATTGTGCGCCTGCACATTCAAGAGGCCATCCTCGATGAGAAGAGGCGCATCGACCCCCACAAAATAGACCTCATGGCGCGCATGGGCGGCGCCTACTACGCGCGCGTCAGCGGAGAAGCCGTATACACTCTTTTTCAGGATATGGCCCAGATTGGCATCGGCTTCGACCAACTGCCGCCTTCTGCCCGCAAAAGCGCAATACTCACCGGCAACGACCTCGGCCATTTGGCCTCCCTTACCGCGCCGCCATCGCCGGAGGACATTGGCGCCCTGCGCCAAAGCCCCGAAGCCCTTGAATTGCTGGCCGCCGACAACCCCTTGCAGGCCCTCCATCAGCGCGCCCGGCGCGAATTGGCCATGAACAACCTGCCCCGGGCGGCCGGCTGGGTTTGGCTGGCAGAGGAAGTCGCCGACTAATGACTTTCGGCTATACCAAGCCGCTCTTCTATCAGGTATACATTGCGGTCGGCGCCGTTGCGGATCAGCAACTCGGCTAAAAAACCCGTCACAAACAGCAGCGTACCGATCACCATGCACGTCAGCGCTAAGTAAAAGTAGGGGTTATCCGTCACCAATATGGTGGGTAAGCCCTGCGCCAGCCGCCACAGCTTGGTAGCGCCTATATAAATGGAGGAGCCCAGCCCCAGCAAAAAAATCAGTATGCCCAGCCCCCCGAAAAAGTGCATGGGCCGCTTGCCAAACTTGCCAATGAACAGCAGCGTCAGCAGGTCCAGAAATCCCGTTACCAAACGCGACACCCCAAACTTGCTCACCCCATACTTGCGGGCGCGATGCTCCACCACCTTCTCGGTGATGCGCCTGAAGCCCGCCCATTTGGCCAACAGCGGTATGTGGCGGTGCATATCGCCATACACCTCTATGCCCTTCACCACCTCCTGCCGGTAGGCCTTCAGTCCGCAGTTGAAGTCGTGCAGCGGGATGCCGCTTACATAGCGCGTCACGGCGTTGAAGAAGCGCGAAGGCAGGGTCTTACCCAAGGGGTCGTGCCGCCGTCGCTTCCAGCCCGACACCAAGTCGTAGCCGCCTTCCCGTATCATCCGGTACAGCTCCGGTATCTCGTCGGGGCTGTCCTGTAGGTCGGCGTCCATCGTAATCACTACCCTCCCTCGGCAGGCCTGAAAGCCCGTATGCAGCGCCGGCGATTTGCCATAGTTGCGCCTGAATTTTATGCCCCGCACCGCAGGGTTGGCCGCAGCCAGCGCTTTCACCACCGCCCACGAGTTATCGGTACTGCCGTCGTCTACCATCACGATCTCATACGTCAGCCCCATACCTTCTACCACCCGGCGTATCCAGGCTTCCAGCTCGGGCAACGACTCGTCTTCGTTGTACAGCGGCACTACCACCGAAAGGTCTAATACATCATTCACAGGCTCAGCGTTTTTGTAAAACTATGGCAATACCGGCGGCCAGCACAAAACCGCCCACTAAGCTGTTCACATAAGCCCTCAGTACCCCGCCCGGCCGCATCGCTAAGCTTTCGCGGTCTTCCGGCTTCTTCAGCCGCCCGGCCCGCTCCAACAACTCGGCCTGGATGTCGTACAGCCCCGGGTCTACAAAAGTAAACAGCGTATAAAAAAACACATAGAACAACAGATTGGCAATAACAAACACCAAAAATGGCGTCCGTACCCAGTCCTTAAACTCGGGGCCGCCCGCCGCCGCGCCCGCCCGGTACATCAACGCCACATAAATGACCATCGACGCCCAATACCATACGGGGCTCAGCATCCAGGCCTTGTCTATGGCGTATACCATCGAGAATGCCGCCGCAGTATATACGCCGGCCAGCAAGCCGTTTTTTACGCCATGCCCCCACCAAGGTTGCACCTGTTCCATAACTTACAACATTATTCTTACTCTGAAATTTATTACGCACTGCCTGCACTGAGCCGGTGGTTTTTTGTTTTGGGGCCACCGCCCTGCTGCCCTCAGCTATATACTTCCTCCGAACGGTGATGCCGGGCAGCACGGCGGCCGGGCTATCCGCTATTATAGCCTCCTTGGGGTCGGCTATACCGCTTCTATCCCTTGGCCGGGCGCTATCCGCTGTGTAGCCGCCTGCCTGCTCTATGCGCGCCCTACGACAATCATCACACAAAAGTAGCCAAAGCTCTCCCTTTCAGCGATACGCCCGGCAAAGGGCTGTTCTTCGACTTCGAGCGCAGATCAGCCTCTCCAAATACCCAGTCGGCATCGGCATCAAACAAAGTGAGATCAGCCTTCTCACCCACCGCTATGCAGGCGGGATCTAACCCCAATATGGCCCTGGGCCGCACGCTCATCCGGTCGATCAATGCCGCTATGTCAAATATGCCGGCCGTTGCCCGGCGCAACACTCCAAAGCAGCTCTCCAGCCCTACCGCCCCAAAGTCGGCATACGGAAACTCCAGCACCTTCGCTTCCGGTTCTAAAGGACGGTGATTGGCCCCTATCCAGTCTATGGTTCCATCAGCCAGCCCCCCCAACAGCGCCTGTCGGTCGGCTTCGCTCCGCAGGGGCGGCATCACCTTGAAGTTTGATTCAAACGTGGCCACAGCCTCATCCGTAAACAGCAAATTCAGCGCCGGCGCCGAAGCCGTCACGGCTAAGCCCGCCTGTTTTGCCTCCCGAATGCGCGCCACAGCCCCCGCCGTCGAAATATTGGCTAAGTGCAACCTCGATTCGGTATAGGCCAGCAACCGAAGATCGCGCTCTACCATAATCTCTTCGGCTAAAGCCGGTATCCCGCGCATACCCAGCGAGGTGCTCATCAGGCCTTCGTGCATCTGTCCGCCCGGCGCTATGGTTTCATCCAGCGGCTGATGAATTACCAACCCGCCAAAGGCCTTCACATACAGCAGCGCTCGCAGCAACAGCCCGGCATGTTGCACCGGATGCCCGCTATCCGTAAAAGCTACCGCCCCGGCTTGGTGCATATCTATCATTTCGCTGATCTCCCGCCCCGCCAGATCGCGGCTCAGGGCCCCCATCGGATGAAGGCGCGCAGGCAAGCCCCGGGCTTGCGTTTTTACATACAAGATGCCCGACTTATCGTGGCGCACGGGCTGAGCGTCGGGTTGTATCACTACCTGCGTGAATCCGCCTGCGCGCGCCGCTTCCGCTAAGCTATGCAGGTCTTCCCTATGCTCCTGACCAGGGTCTTCGGCATAAGCGCCCACATCTACCCAACCCGGCGACAAACAAGCGCCACGGTAGTCCCATACCTGCCCGGCGGATGCCAATTGCGTTCCAATAGCGGTTATAAGACCGCCTTTGAGCTCAACGTCTACGAGGTGCCCGTTCCATACTGAGGCCGGATCTACTACCCGGACTGATTTGATCAAATGGTGCATACGGAAGCAACTTCTTCTTCGGGGTTTAAAGGTAAGGCAAAAACTGGGAATGAACTGCGATTTGACAGGGACAAACAAAAATCCCCGTATGAAACCGAAGTTTCATACGGGGATGGTATGGCGTAGACAGGGGCCTAAGCCCCGGCCTGACTTAATCGAAATCTTCCTCTTCGTATTCCATCTCTTCCATCGACTGCCGCGACTCCCAGTTGCTCTGGTTGGCTTTGGTCGTTACAAAGATGTTTTCGTACTTGCGCATACCCGTACCTGCCGGAATGCGCTTACCTACAATGACGTTCTCTTTCAGACCCGCCAGCTCATCCCGCTTGGCCGAGATGGCCGCCGTGCTCAGCACCTTGGTCGTCTCCTGGAACGATGCCGCCGAAATCCAGCTTGTCGTACCCAAAGAAGACTTGGTGATGCCCTGCAACAGCGGGCTCGATGTAGCCGCAATGGCATCGCGGTAGGTTACCAACTGCTTGTCGTTGCGCTTCAGGAAAGAGTTCTCCTCACGCAACTGGCGCAGCGTCACCAACTGGCCCGCCTTGAGCTTGTTCGATTCACCCGGGTCAGTAACAATCTTCTTGTCGAAGATCCAGTCGTTGACTTCCATGAATTCGAACTTCTCAACGGCCTCGCCTTCTAAGAAGCTGGTATCGCCCGGATCTTCAATCTGCACCCGACGCATCATCTGACGGACGATGGTCTCTATGTGCTTGTTGTTGATCGTAATACCCTGCGAACGATATACCTCCTGAATGCCATTCACCAAATACTGCTGCACGGCAAACGGGCCTTTGATCAGGAGGATGTCGCGCGGGGCTATGGCGCCGTCCGACAGCGGCGTACCGGCGCGCACAAAGTCGCCATCCTGTACCAGAATGTGCTTCGACAGGCCGATGAGGTATTTGTGCTTCTGGCCGTCGCGAGACGTCACCACTACTTCGCGGTTGCCGCGCTTGATCTTCGGACTGAAGCTCACCACCCCGTCAATTTCCGACACAATGGCCGGGTTGGAGGGGTTGCGCGCTTCTACCAGTTCCGTCACACGCGGCAGACCGCCGGTAATATCCTGGATCTTACCCAGCTTGCGCGGGATTTTTACAATCTTCTCCCCGGCACGCACTTCGGCTCCGTCTTCGATAGAGATGTACGATCCCACCGGCAGGTTATAGCTGCGGAGGTCTTCGCCATTCTTGTCGATGATCCGGATCGACGGCATCTTCCGGCGGTTCTTGGGTTCAACGATCACTTTCTCAGCATAGCCCGTCTGATCGTCGCGCTCCACCCGGAAAGTAACGCCCTCTTCGATGTCTTCAAAGTGAGCAATCCCGGAGAATTCCGATACGATTACGGCATTGAAGGGATCCCATTCGCATATCCGCTTGCCGCGGGCAATGATTTCACCGTCTTTGACGTACATCGTCGAGCCATAAGGCACGTGCTGAGATACGTACTGCTTACCCGTTTCGGGGTCTACAATCCGCAGTTCACCCGTACGCGACAGTACCACCTTATTGGTAGTGCCGAGCTCGTCTTCAAACTCCGTTACGCGCACCCCGTCAAACTCAACCTTGCCGTTGAATTTAGAGATGATTTCCGACTCGGTTTTAGACAGCGAGGCCACACCACCCACGTGGAAGGTACGGAGAGTAAGCTGTGTACCCGGTTCGCCAATAGACTGTGCTGCAATGATGCCCACCGCATCGCCCATCTCTGCTATCCGGCCTGTAGCTAAGTTTTTACCATAGCACTTGGCACAAACACCCTGACGGGTTTCGCAAGTGAGCACCGAGCGAATGGTCACCGTTTCCACGCCTTCCCGCTCAATGTATTCCGCTAAGCGCGTGCTGATGTATTCACCCGCCTTCAGAATGATCTCATCCGTAATGGGGTGAACAATATCATGCAGCGTAAAGCGACCCTCAATCCGGGAAGACAGCGGCTCAATGATTTTTTCATTGTCTTTCAGCGCCGTTGTCTCGATACCGCGCAGTGTGCTGCAATCGTCTTCCGTGATAACAACGTCCTGAGCGACATCCACCAAACGACGGGTCAGATAACCGGCATCGGCTGTTTTAAGTGCCGTATCGGCCAAACCCTTACGGGCGCCGTGCGTAGAGATGAAGTACTCTAATACCGAAAGGCCGTCGCCAAAGTTCGACAGGATGGGGTTCTCGATAACGGCCCCGCCGCTGTCGCCCGATTTTTTGGGCTTGGCCATCAGGCCCCGCAGACCGCAAAGCTGCTTAATCTGCTGCTTGGAACCGCGAGCGCCCGAGTCGAGCATCATGAATACAGAGTTGAAGCCCTGCTTGTGCTGAGCCAGCTCCTTCATCAGTGAGTCGGTAATGCGGTTATCGGCATACGTCCACTTGTCGATGATCTGGTTGTAGCGCTCGTTGTTGGTAATGAGACCCATGTTGTAGTTATCCCATACCTCATCCACTTCAGCTTGTGCTTCAGCCAGCATTTTGACCTTGATCGAGGGGGTAATAAGGTCGCCCAGATTGAACGACAACCCGCCCTTAAACGCCCAGCGGAAACCCAGGTCTTTGATGTTGTCCAAAAAGTCGGCTGTGACGGCAAAGTTGGTGCGCTCAAGCACATCGCCGATAACCGTCTTCAGGTTTTTCTTGGTCAGGAGCATGTTCACAAAAGGCACCGACTTGGGGGCCACTTCGTTGAACAATACGCGCCCGGTGGTCGTATCAATCAGCCGGGTAACGAAGTTGCCCTGTTCGTCTTCCACACGAGCCCGTACTTTAATCAAAGCATGAAGATCGAGTTTGCCCTCATTGTAGGCAATGATGACTTCTTCCGCCGAGTAGAAGGCGCGGCCTTCACCCTTGACCTTGATATCGGCCGTAGATTTGCGCTCCTTGGTGATATAATACAGACCAAGTACCATGTCCTGAGAAGGCAGCGAAATGGGAGTGCCGTTTTGCGGGTTCAACATGTTGTGCGATGACAACATAAGCACCTGCGCCTCCAGAATGGATGCCTGGCTCAGGGGTACGTGTACAGCCATCTGGTCGCCGTCGAAGTCGGCGTTGAAGGCGCCGCACACCAGCGGGTGGAGCTGAATGGCTTTGCCCTCTATCAACTTCGGCTGGAATGCCTGAATCGACAAGCGGTGAAGCGTTGGGGCGCGGTTGAGCATGACAGGGTGCCCTTTGAGAATATTCTCCAGGATTTCCCAGATCACCGGCTCTTTGCGATCAACGAGCTTTTTAGCTGATTTTACCGTCTTCACAATACCGCGCTCAATGAGCTTGCGGATGATAAACGGTTTAAAAAGCTCAGCTGCCATTGCCTTAGGCAACCCGCATTCGTGAAGTTTCAGCGTTGGTCCTACAACAATAACCGAACGGCCGGAGTAGTCGACGCGCTTACCCAACAGGTTTTGACGGAATCGACCCTGCTTACCTTTAAGAATATCGCTCAACGACTTCAGCGCCCGGCCGCCTTCTGCTTTTACAGCGTTTGACTTGCGCGAGTTGTCAAAGAGGGAGTCTACGGCCTCTTGCAACATCCGCTTCTCGTTGCGAAGGATCACTTCGGGGGCCTTTATTTCCAACAAGCGTTTGAGGCGGTTGTTGCGAATGATCACCCGGCGATAGAGGTCATTGAGGTCAGAACTGGCGAAACGGCCGCCATCCAGCGGCACCAGCGGACGAAGCTCCGGCGGCACTACGGGCAAGTACTGGATGATCGTCCACTCAGGGCGATTCTCCATGCGCTGAGCGGCCTCCCGGAAGGCTTCCACCACGCGAAGGCGCTTAAGCGCTTCCGATTTGCGCTGCTGGCTGGTCTCCGTGCCGGCTTGGTGGCGAAGATCGTAGCTCAATTGATCGAGGTCGAGGCGCATCAGCAAATCGCGGATGGCGTCGGCGCCCATCTTGGCTACAAACTTGTTGGCATCTGATTCATCCAGCATCTGGTTCTCTACCGGCAACGTATCCAAGATCTCCAGATATTCTTCTTCTGTCAGGAGATCCATCGCGTTTACGCCATCAGCAGCCTTAAGGCCGGGCTGAATGACTACATAGCGCTCGTAGTATACAATTGACTCCAGCTTCTTAGACGAAAGCCCCAGCAGATAACCAATCTTGTTGGGCAACGACTTAAAGAACCAGATGTGCACCACGGGCACCACCAGCTTGATGTGGCCCATGCGCTCCCGACGAACCTTTTTTTCCGTTACTTCTACGCCGCAACGGTCACAAACGATTCCTTTGTAACGAATGCGCTTATACTTGCCGCAATAGCATTCATAGTCTTTTACCGGACCAAAAATGCGCTCGCAGAACAAACCATCGCGCTCGGGCTTATACGAGCGGTAGTTGATGGTTTCCGGCTTAAGCACTTCGCCATAAGAGCGCTCCAGAATATCGTCAGGCGACGCTAAACTGATCGTTATGCTGTCGAAGTCTTGACGAATCTGAGATTGGGCTTTCTTTTTAAAAGGCATATATGCTGCTTTTAAAAGGTTGATTGCTTAAAGTTCCTGTTTGGCGCCTGCCTGGGCTACTCAAATTTAACATCGAGAGCCAGACCGCGGAGTTCATGGATCAATACATTGAACGACTCCGGTATATTCGGCTCGGGCAAGTTGTCGCCCTTGACGATGGCCTCGTATGCCTTGGCCCGGCCGTTGATGTCGTCCGATTTGATCGTAAGCAACTCCTGCAGGATGTTGGACGCGCCAAAAGCTTCGAGCGCCCATACTTCCATCTCACCAAAGCGCTGACCGCCAAACTGCGCCTTACCACCCAGCGGCTGCTGTGTAATAAGCGAGTAAGGACCAATGGAACGGGCATGCATTTTATCGTCGACCATGTGCGACAATTTAAGCATGTAAATAACGCCCACCGTTGCCTGCTGGTGGAAACGGTCGCCCGTTTCGCCATCGTGCAGGTAAGTCTGGCCAAGGCTTGGCAGATTGGCTTTCTGGATGTGCTCTTCGATTTCCTCTCTGGTAGCGCCATCGAAAATAGGCGTCGCAAATTTTACGCCCAATTTTTCACCGGCCCAACCCAGTACGGTTTCAAAAATTTGCCCCAGGTTCATCCGCGAGGGTACGCCCAGCGGGTTCAGTACAATGTCAACAGCGGCGCCGTCTTCTAAGAAAGGCATATCTTCAATACGCACAATCCTGGAAACGATACCTTTGTTGCCGTGCCGCCCGGCGAGCTTATCGCCCACGCGGAGCTTGCGCTTCTTAGCCATGTAGACCTTCGCCAGCTTGAGTACGCCGGCAGGCAGCTCGTCGCCTATCGAGATGTTAAATTTCTCGCGCTTATAGCGGCCTACTTCCTCGTTGACCTTGATGCTGTAGTTGTGCAACAACCGCGAAATCAGGTCATTGATCGGGGCGTCTTCCGTCCAGTTGGTATAGTCTACCGTCGAGTAATCTAAGTCGCGAAGCATAGCCGTTGTGAAGCGCTCGCCCTTGGGCGCCAGCGGCTCCCCATAGATGGTGCGGATACCCTGGCAGGTCTTGTTCTTCACCAAAGAACCCAGCTTATCGATCAGGATGGTCTTCAACTCATTGAGGGCAATCTTATGCTGATCGTCCAACTTGGTGAGCTGTACTTTTTCCTGCTCTTTTTGCTTTTGGTCTTTTTTAGCCCTTGCAAAAAGCTGCTTATCAATAACAACGCCCGATGTAGATGGCGGCGCTTTGAGCGACGCATCTTTAACATCGCCTGCCTTGTCGCCAAAGATGGCGCGCAGCAGCTTCTCTTCCGGCGTTGGATCGCTTTCGCCCTTGGGCGTAATTTTACCAATCAGGATATCGCCTTCGCGTACCCAGGCGCCAATGCGGATGATGCCGTTTTCGTCGAGGTCTTTGGTAGCGTCCTCGCTTACGTTGGGGATGTCGTTAGTGAGTTCTTCTTCACCTAATTTAGTATCCCGTACATCAAGTTCAAAGTGCTCAATATGCAGGGAGCTAAAGATGTCTTCGCGCACTACGCGCTCCGAAATCACAATGGCGTCTTCAAAATTATAACCTTTCCAGGGCATGAATGCCACCTTCAGGTTTTGACCCAGCGCAAGCTCTCCATCCTGAGTGGCGTAACCGTCGCAAAGAATTTGCCCCTTAACCACCCGCATACCCCGGCGTACAATCGGACGCAGGTTGATACAGGTGCCTTGGTTGGTACGCAGGAATTTGGTGAGCTGATAAGTACGCCGGTTATCTTCAAAAGAAACCAACTGCTCCTCCTCTGTCCGGTCGTAGCGGATGACAATTTCATTCGCATCCACATACTCTACTACGCCATCGCCTTCAGCATTAATAAGCATGCGCGAGTCGCGGGCTACTTTGCCCTCCAGACCCGTACCTACAATAGGCGAATTGGGCCGGATGAGGGGCACCGCCTGGCGTTGCATGTTTGAACCCATCAAAGCGCGGTTGGCGTCGTCGTTTTCCAGAAACGGAATCAACGAAGCCGAAACGCCTACGATCTGATTGGGCGCTACATCCATATATTCCAGCTCTTCCGGCGTCAAAACCGGGAAGTCGCCATGCTCCCTCGATTTTACACGATCGCGAAGGAAATTACCGCCAATATCAATTTTAGCATTGGCCTGAGCGATTTTTTTATGGTCTTCGCCTTCTGCCGACAGGTAGATGGGGTCTCCTTCCATCACTACCCGGCCACTTTCCACTTTGCGGTAGGGCGTTTCCAGAAAGCCCATCTTATTGATCTTGGCATGCACGCAAAGCGTCGAAATCAGACCAATGTTGGGGCCTTCCGGCGTCTCAATGGTGCACAGACGACCATAGTGGGAATAGTGAACGTCGCGAACTTCAAAGCCTGCGCGCTCGCGGGAAAGACCGCCGGGGCCCAGTGCCGAAATACGACGTTTGTGGGTAATCTCTGACAGCGGGTTGGTCTGGTCAAGAAATTGAGACAACTGGCTGGTACCAAAAAACGAGTTGATTACGCTTGACAGTGTCCGGGCGTTGATCAAGTCGATGGGCGTAAACACCTCGTTGTCGCGCACATTCATGCGCTCGCGGATGGTGCGCGCCATACGGGCCAGACCTACCCCAAACTGAGCGTAAAGCTGCTCGCCTACCGAACGGACACGACGGTTGCTCAAGTGGTCGATGTCGTCAATCTCCGCTTTGGAGTTCATCAACGCTACCAGATACTTCACAATGGAGATGATATCTTCCTTCGTAAGTACCAATACCTCGTCGTCGGTTTGAAGATCCAGCTTCTTGTTGATCTTATAGCGGCCTACCTCTCCTAAGTTGTAGCGCTTATCAGAGAAGAACAACTTCTCAATAATGCCGCGGGCCGTCTCGTCGTCTGGCGGCTCAGCGCCACGCAGTTGGCGGTAGATATACTGCACAGCTTCCATCTCCGAGCTGGAGGGGTCCTTTTGCAGTGTATTGTAAATGATTGAATAATCCAGTTCTATGTCATCCTTTTGCAGGATGACCATGTCCATGTTAGCGTTGAGAATCAGCTCAATGTTATCTTCGTCAAGAACAACATCCCGCTCAAGAATGATCTCATTCCGCTCAATGGTTACCACTTCACCGGTATCCTCATCTACAAAGTCCTCCGTCCAGGAGCGGAGCACCCTGGCCGCGAGTTTGCGCCCCAAAGCATTCTCAAGCGCCTCGCGGGTAGCAGGTACTTCATCGGCCAGGTCGAAGATGTCCAGAATAGCCTTGTCGGTGTCATAACCAATAGCACGCAACAGCGTGGTTACCGGAAATTTCTTTTTACGGTCAATGTAGGCATACATCACCGTATTGATGTCGGTGGCAAATTCCATCCACGCCCCTTTAAATGGGATTACGCGGGCAGAATAAATCTTTGTCCCATTGGGGTGGAATGTCTGTCCAAAGAATACCCCCGGCGAACGGTGCAATTGCGATACGATGACGCGCTCGGCTCCATTGATCACAAAGGTGCCCTTAGGCGTCATATAGGGGATATTGCCCAGAAATACATCCTGTACAATGGTTTCAAAGTCGACGTGCTCTTCGTCGTTACATGAAAGTTTGAGCTTAGCCTTCAGCGGTACGCTGTAGGTTAGCCCCCGCTGCATACACTCCTCAATGGTGTAGCGAGGCGGGTCAATGTAATAATCCAGAAATTCAAGCACGAAGATATTCCGGGCATCCGTAATGGGGAAGTTTTCCTGGAATACCTTATAGAGCCCTTCATTCATCCGGTTTTCCGGCGTCGTTTCGAGTTGAAAAAACTCCTGGAATGACTTTAACTGAATTTCCAGTAGATCTGGATGAGATGAAGCTAGAGCGATTTTGCCGAAGTTTACGCGGCGTTCTTCAGCATTTAGCAACTTGCCGTTTGACGTCATTTGCAAAAAGCGTTTATTTTTTGCACTGATAACTTCTTCCTGCACGGAATGGCTACCCGTAATTAACTAATACCTCATTCAGAGGGAAAAAGTTCAACTAAATAGCCAGTAATTTATACGACAATAGGCTTAGCGGATTGAACACTCAACCCGCCAAGCCTGTAAGTTCATCAGGAGGGCGATTTAGCCTCGCCATCCCTCGTAGTTGCTGATTACTTCAGTTCTACCGTAGCGCCAGCTTCTTCCAAAGCCTTCTTGATGGCTTCAGCTTCGTCTTTCGGTACGCCCTGCTTAACGGGAGCCGGAGCGCCGTCAACCAGGTCTTTGGCTTCTTTCAGGCCAAGGTTCAACAGGTTCTTAACCTCTTTAACCACTTGCAGCTTGGCAGCGCCGCCCGAAACAAGGATTACGTCAAACTCAGTCTTTTCAGCCGGGCCGGCAGCAGCGCCACCGCCGGCAGCGGGAGCAGCAGCTACAGCTACAGCAGCAGCAGCAGGCTTAATGCCGTACTGTTCTTCGAGTATGGTAGCCAACTCACTAACCTCTTTAACGGTCAGGTTTACGAGTTGTTCGGCCATTGCATTCAGATCAACCATGGTAATTTAAATTTTGAGTGTGATGGACGATAAAACTATCGTGCGCATAACAGCTTGGAAGCCAATAAATGATGATTAATTGTTGCTGTCGCCGCGCTCTTCCAGCGCCTTGAGCAGCCCCATGATGTTGCCGCCGCCAGATTGCAGGGCGCCCAAAAGATTTGACATCGGCGACTGGAGGAGCCCAATGACTTCGCCCAGCAAATCTTCTTTCGACTTGAGCTTGGTAAGGGCGTCGAGCTGGTCGTCGCCAAAATATACAGCCGTATCGATGTAAGCGCCTTTCAATTGCGGGCGATCCCCACCGCCGTCGCGAAACTCTTTAAGCGTTTTAGCCGGCCCGCTGGCAGCGCCCTGTGCAAACAGAACTGCCGTAGAACCTTTCAGCGCTTCGAAAACAGCCGTATAGTTTCTGCTTTCCGGGAAGGTCTCGAGCGCCTTGCGAAGCAGGGAGTTTTTCACAACCTTAACCTCGATGCCTTTCTCGTAGCACAACCGACGGAAATTATTGATCTGACCGACAGTCATCGTAGATGCATCGGTGAGGTAGAAGAAGTCGACATTAGAAAACTTCTCTTTCAACACCTCAATCGTAGCGGTCTTTTCTGCTTTGTTCATTCTGGATGTGAATTTGAAGTTTACTTAATAACTTTGGGATCCACTTTGATGCCCGGGCTCATCGTACTGGCTATTGTCAGCGACTTGAAGTAAGTACCCTTGGCTGAAGACGGCTTCATACGTTGCAGTGTGTGCAGCAGTTCAAAGGCGTTTTCTACCAGCTTCTCAGCGGCAAAAGAAACCCGGCCAACAGAAGCATGCACGATGCCGTACTTATCAACGCGGAAGGCAATTTTACCGCCTTTCACATCCTCTACAGCAGCGCCTACATCTTGCGTTACCGTACCCGTCTTGGGGTTAGGCATCAACCCGCGCGGACCCAGTACCCGGCCGAGACGGCCTACCTTGGCCATTACCTGCGGCATAGCGATAACCACATCGAAGTCCGTCCAGCCGTCAGCAACTTTGCTGATCAGATCGTCAAGACCAATGTGGTCGGCGCCGGCAGCCCTGGCCTCGGCTTCTTTGTCGGGCGTACAGAATACCAGTACCCGCTTTACCTTACCCGTACCGTGCGGCAGCGATGCCGTACCGCGCAGTGCCTGATCCGGTTTGCGGGGGTCTACCCCCAGGCGCACGTGAACGTCTACAGAAGCGTCGAATTTAGTCGTATTGACTTCCTTCACCAATTTCATCGCTTCGATAAGGTCATACAGCTTGAGCGATTCTACTTTGCCATTGACCGCAGCGCGCTTCTTAGGAACTTTGCTCATGTCAAATCATTTTGAGGTGATAACATTCCGGATTTGCCTTTCAGGCGACCTCCAGAACTCCCTACCAGTGATGATTAATTAGTTTTCTTCCGCCTTGCCGGTTTCCGCGCCCCAAGGAGGCGTGCCGTCAATAGTGATACCCATACTGCGAGCCGTACCTGCTACCATACGCATAGCTGATTCGGGGGTAAAACAATTGAGGTCCGACATTTTATCTTTGGCGATAGCTTCAATTTGATCCCAGGTTACCTTCCCCACTTTATTGCGGTTGGGCTGGGGGCTGCCACCTTTAAGCTTGGCGGCTTCCATAAGCTGAATGGCGGCGGGAACGGTTTTGATAACAAAATCAAACGACTTGTCTTTGTAAACCGTAATAACCACCGGCAGCAGCTTACCCATCTGCTCTTGTGTAGCAGCATTGAAGCGCTTGCAAAACTCCATGATGTTTACACCCTTAGAACCAAGGGCCGGACCGATCGGAGGAGCAGGGTTTGCCTGGCCGCCTTTCGCCTGGAGTTTTATATACGTTTCGATTTCCTTTGCCATGATGATTGCTGTCCGATTATGGGAAATTTTATCGCTCCTGCCTTAGGGAAGCACCCCGCTCACAGAGTCTAAGGCGGCAGGACAAAGCCCCCCCGAATGAATCGTTAATAATTATGCCGTTTTTTCAACCTGCATGAAGTTGAGCTCAACTTCAGTGCCGCGGCCAAAAATTTTGACGATAACCTTAAGCTTTTTCTTCTCTTCGTTAACCTCCTGAATGTCGCCGACAAACTCACTGAAAGGCCCGTCGATAATCTTGACGGTTTCTCCTACAATGAATGGTTCTATCAGGGCTTCACCCGCATCCTGAGATTCGTCTACCTTACCCAGCAGGCGGTTGGCTTCAACCGTACGCATGGGGATTGGCGTCTCTTTGCCAAGAAAGTGGATAACATTGGGAACATTGGCAATGGTTTGAACCACATCGCCCACCAAGCCGTTTGGCGTAGCCTCTATGAGAATGTAACCCGGAAGAATATTGCGCTCCGAAATAACTTTTTTGCCATTCCGAATCTTATAAACCTTTTCAGTGGGAACCAATACCTGAGAAATAAAGCTATCCCATCCGTTGCGTTGCACTTCCAGATCTATGCGCTCCTTTATCTTGCGTTCTTTTCCGCTGATAACCCGCAGGGAATACCATCTTTTTTCTTCAGACATTGAACTCTGTTTCTAGCCGTTAAAGACCGTAGATAAGATCAGTAGACAACTTGGAGATGGCGTCCATCACCAATACGAGCAACGCAAAAATAACCGATGCTACAATAACCAGCACTGAGCTGCTCTGGAGGCTCGACCAGCTCGGCCACGTTACTTTGTGGACTAACTCGTTGTAGCTCTCGCGAATGTATAATTGTAAACGTTCCATCGTATTTTATTTGCACGGGTGGAGAGATTCGAACTCCCATCAACGGTTTTGGAGACCGCTATTCTACCCTTGAACTACACCCGTTTGTAAAACTGGAAGCCGGAAGTCGAATTTCTTCGACTTCCGAGCTCCATTTTATTGTGCCAATTGTGCTTGGTCCAGCTTAGGCAATGATTTCCGTAACCTGACCAGCGCCAACCGTGCGGCCGCCTTCGCGGATAGCGAAACGGAGACCTTTTTCCATAGCGATGGTGTTGAGCAGTTTCACTTCCAGCGATACGTTATCGCCAGGCATTACCATCTCAACGCCTGCGGGCAGCGATACGTCGCCCGTAACGTCAGTGGTACGGAAGTAGAACTGAGGGCGGTAGCCATTGAAGAACGGCGTGTGACGGCCGCCTTCTTCTTTGCTCAGTACGTAAATCTCGCACTTGAAGTGCTTGTGCGGCTTAACGGAACCCGGCTTGCAGATTACCATACCGCGCTTGATTTGCGTTTTGTCGACACCGCGGAGCAGCAGACCAGCGTTGTCGCCAGCTTCGCCGCGGTCGAGCAGTTTGCGGAACATTTCCACACCCGTAACCGTAGACTTGATCGGAAGCTCGTCGTCTTTCATCATACCGATGATTTCAACGGCGTCGCCTACGTTGATTACACCGCGCTCAATACGACCCGTAGCAACCGTACCGCGACCCGTGATCGAGAATACGTCTTCTACCGGCATCAGGAACGGCTGGTCTACCAGACGCTCAGGCGTCGGGATGTAATCGTCTACTGCGGCCATAAGTTCCTGTATCTTACCTACGCCTTCGGCGTCGTCTTCCAGGGCTTTCAGGGCAGAGCCTGCAATAACCGGCGTATTGTCGCCGTCGAATTGGTAGGTGCTCAGCAGTTCGCGAACTTCCATTTCAACCAGCTCCAACATCTCGGGGTCATCCACGAGGTCGGCTTTGTTCATAAAAACCACAATACGGGGTACGCCTACCTGACGTGCCAGCAGGATGTGCTCGCGCGTTTGGGGCATAGGGCCGTCCGTAGCGGCAACCACCAGGATGGCGCCGTCCATCTGAGCGGCACCCGTTACCATGTTCTTTACATAGTCGGCGTGGCCGGGGCAGTCCACGTGAGCATAGTGACGGTTTTGCGTCTGATACTCTACGTGAGCCGTGTTGATGGTAATACCGCGCTCCTTTTCTTCAGGAGCGGCGTCGATCGAGTCGTACGACTTCTTCTCAGCCAGACCATCCTTTGAAAGAACGTAGGTGATTGCGGCGGTCAGCGTCGTTTTCCCGTGGTCTACGTGACCGATCGTACCGATGTTTACGTGAGGTTTTTCCCTCTTAAAAGTTTCCTTAGCCATCTGTAAAATCCTTTTGGATAGCGAAAGTTAATTAACACATAGGTGCCGGGAAGCGGAGTGGTTGGTTAAAGCTACTCCCGCCTGACCGTCCAGGCGCGGCATCAGAGCCAATGGAGGGATTTGAACCCTCGACCCCTTCCTTACCATGGAAGTGCTCTACCCCTGAGCTACAATGGCTTATCTCGTTGTATTAATAAACGCCGAAAGCGGACAAGTCCGCCTGTTGGTGCTTAATAAAACTTTTACAGAGCGGGCGACGAGACTCGAACCCGCGACCCTCAGCTTGGAAGGCTGATGCTCTACCAACTGAGCTACGCCCGCTTAATGCGCTTCAAGTATTTTTTGAAATACCATTGAAGCGTATGACAATGGTGGGGGTAGTTGGATTCGAACCCACTCAGCTAAAAGCACCAGATTTACAGTCTGGCCCGGCTCTCCTACTCCGGCGCACCCCCATTTCAACATCGTCGCTCTTTTGCAAACGACTGTTTGTTGTACTTTATATTTTTACTGACAAGCCGCAGCGCGCTACTGCTTTGGGCAGTTCTGCTCCAACCGGCTGTGATGTTGAGCCAGTGGAGGGACTCGAACCCCCGACCAGCTGATTACAAATCAGCTGCTCTACCAACTGAGCTACACTGGCTTATATTCTTTAACAGTTTGATCACTCAACTAAAAATAGCTCAAAATCAACTATTAACGAACTTGTTTAAGCCGGCTGAGCCCTGCCTTTTTAAGTAGCAGGACAGCGCTTTACCTGTCAATTTTTTTTTACCGCTGAGATCGTTTTCTCAAAGCGATTGCAAAGATACGCCTACTTGAAATACTGCCAAATAAATTGCACACTTTTTTGCGATATTTTTTCCTTACCCCTTTTTTATGCTCTTTCACAGCCCAAATGAATGCGCGCCTACCGGATAAAGTTCCCGGTAGGCGCGCAATGGTTGGCTACAAGTTGCCCGGAGGATTACTACATGTGATCGCGCTGCCGCTCTTTGTACCGAATGAGTTGGCGTTTGAGGCTGTCTACAGCGCTGTCAATGGCCGCTTCAAACGTTTTCTCCGATTCTTTCACAAACAGGTTATCGCCGGGTACGCTTAGCATTACTTCGGCAATTTTATCTCTGACCTGGCCTGAGTTTTCTAATCGCAGGGTTACGCGAGCTTCGATGATACGATCGAAGAAGGTATCCATTTTTCCAATTTTTTGCTCGATGAATTCGATTAGCTTGGCGTCGGCTTTAAATTGAACCGATTCGGTGAGAACTCTCATGTTAGGTAATTTTTGGTTTACTAAATCAATACATCACAATGGTATGTCGTTCAGCCCGGCTCTCCTTCCGGCCCTGCCTTAGGGTGAGCCTGCCGGTACGCTCGCTTCAATTGTTCTATAGAGTTGTGGGTATATATCTGGGTGGCGGCTAAGCTCGCATGCCCCAGCAGGGTCTTAACGGCATTGAGATCGGCGCCATTTTCCGAAAGGTGGGTGGCAAAGGCATGGCGCAACACGTGCGGGCTTTTTTTCTCTGCGGTAGTTACGCCGCCGAGTTGGCGCTTCACCAGCAGATACACCCACTTGTCGTACACGGGGTTGCCCTCATTGGTGAGCAGCAGCGCCGAACGCCCCGGAAAAGCTTCCCGTTTAGCCTGCCGGTAAGCCTCCAGGCAAGCCCATACCACGGGGCTCAGGGGCGCCATGCGCTCCTTGCTTCCCTTTCCCCGGATGCGCAGCCGGCGATGAGCCGCATCCACATCTTCTTCCTGCAAGGCCGTAAGCTCGCTGCGGCGCAACCCCGCGCCATATAGTATTTCCAGCGCCAGCCGGTCGCGCAGTGCGGCAAAATCTTCGGCTTCCGGCAGTTGTGCAAATAAACGGGCCATTTCGGGCGCGCTTACCGTAGCCGGCAGTTGTTTTCCTATCTTGGGAAGTTGAATGTTGGCCCCGGGGTTGCGGGGCAGATCGCCTCGCCTTACGGCAAAGCTAAAAAAGGCTTGCACCGACGACATTTTCCTGCGGATGGTTCGGGGGCTCATCCCTTCGCCGAGCAAAGCCGCCATCCAGGCGCGCAGGTGCTGCCGAGTCACCGCCACCCAATCCGAAACGCCTGCCTGCTCTTGAAGGAAAGTGATAAGCTGTTGCAAATCATGACGATAAGCCGTAAGCGTATGCGGCGAGTAGCGCTTTTCAAACTCCAGATAATGCAAGAATTCGGTTATGCTCATGGTATTCACTCGGTATCGTCAGGTAGCCTTTGTGTAATTGTGTTTCTAAAACGTAAGATACGTCTGTTTTTTGATAAAGTCAAGCGTGATTTTTTTCATAAACGCGCCGCATCGGGTTTAGCCCGGCTCAACTCATTGAGTATTAACGGGGCGGAGATTTTTTATTTTTTGGGGCCACGCCGCATAGCATTCTGCTTAAGTTGGCGCCACGGGCGGCGCCGGGCTATCCGTTATTATAGGCCCGCCAGTTTCTGTGTGCCGGCAACCATTGGGGGGGGGGCGGCCCTATATCACTCCTATCCCTTGGCCAGGGCAACCCACAGGCGCTGCGCGCAAATGCCAGGTCTATCATCGGGAGTGGGCCCGGGCGAAGGATGGCAGCGGTATGGCCCCTGACCTTAAGGAAGGGGCCATAATAGCGGACAGCCTGACCCCGCGCGCCTTACCGCTTCCATTCGCGCTTTTAGGCGCCGGCGAATGTATTGGCGCGCGGGGGCGCCCCCAAAAAAACAATGTATGGTTCTCCAAGCCAAGATTCATAAATCGCAGCTTGGAGAACTATACTATGGTCCTTAGCCTTTGATGATCTTTTGGGTGAGGACTTTGCCGTCTATGTTCAATTGGAGCAGATAGGCGCCGGCGGGCAGGCCCTCTAAACTGACGGGGAGCGCGTGCTGCCCCGGCCAATAAGCGGCGTTGTGGAGGAAGGTACGTGTCGGGCGGCCGTTGAGGTCGCAGAGCCGGAGGGTAACCCTGCCGCCGCGGGCTAAGGCGAAGCCAATGGTAGCCTGGGCGCCGGCGGGATTGGGCGCCGGCGGGTAGAGCTTGTCGGGGAGGGTGTAGAAGGGGCTGCTACCAGGCTCTTCAGCGGCGGTGAGCGCGTCGTCGAGCTCCAGTGTTTCGTCGCCTTCCTGATAGCTGACGTAGCTGATGGGCAGGTAGTACATTTCATCATAGGTGCTTTCGCCCCAGCGCACCAACACGGGCGGGTTGTTGGGGTTGAAGGGATTATCAGGGGTGTTGTCGTAGCCGGCATAGGCGTGTATAACCGAACCTGCTTCCAATATTATAGGGCGGCGGAAGCTGTAGGTTCCCTGCCAGTTGAAGTCCCAGTCGTTGATTCGGATGAGGTTGAGGGTGTCGCCGGCGGGGGTTACGGCAAAGACCTCCCAATGAGTTCCAAGCAGGTGCATGTGGGGCGAGATACCGATGATACTGGCCTTTTCGGGCGCCGTCCAGGTACCGTGGAACTCGCGGGTTTGGTTGGCGGGAATGAGGAAGGGGCCATTGGTTAGGGCGCCGAAAAAGGGCAGCATGATTTTGGTTTTGACGTAGCGCTGAGCGGGCTGGTCGGCAAAAAAGAGGTAAACGGTAGAGCTGTCAGGCTCGTCGACAGCAGAGGGGGCGTAGTGCATTTGCATAAGCAGGTCGGAATTGGCAGGCAGGCGCATGGCCATACCGTTGGTGAGCACCGGCGGTCGTTGGCCGGGCACATAGCCCGGGAGTTGGTTTTGGAAGGTTTCGAGGCCGCCGCCCAAGGCGCCGCCGGCTGTGCCTTCGTAGCCGTACTCGGGGGTTTCTGCGTCTTTTTGGGCGGCCACGCCGGTGGTATCGGCCCAGAAGAGGGTATGGTGTACGATGCGGCCATTGCCGGGGCGCAACTCCAGCGCGACGAGGTCGCGGTCTTCGGCGAGGCCGGTGGGGAGTACAAAATAGCGGTACTCATCGAGTCCGTTGCCGGGATGGATGTGGGATTGGGCAAAAGACAACACCAAATCGGGGGCGCCCACCTGAGAACCTGCCGGAAAAACGGGCAGCTCGGGTTCAAGGGCGGGGTTCCCCTGTGGCATGCCTTCGCCTACCCATTGGGCGATGGTCTGTATTTGTTCGTCGGTGAGGATATTTTCGCGCAGGTAGTGCTGGTAGGAGGGATCGGCTTTCCAGGGGGGCATATAACGGATGCTGGTCACGTAGGCGATCATGGGCCCCCAGTCGCGTACCTCCTGATAATTGGTGAAGGGCATGGGGCCTACCTCGCCGGGGCGGTGGCAGGTAGTGCAGTGGTTGTAGACGATGGGCGCGATGTGTTCGCTGAAGTTGATGCCCGATTGGGCGCGCAGCAGGCCGGCGGCGGCTGTCAGTGCTGTGATGAGAAGTAAATGGCGGTGCATGAATCCGGATATTTTGAAGTGGGAAAGGCAGATCAGGGCGCTTCGTCAAAGGTGATGAGGCAGCCTATAGCGGGTTGGCCGGCGAGGGTCACGCGGCCGGTTTCGACCCATTGTTGCAGGGCGATTTCGAGGTCGGGCGTAAGGCCGGCACGCCGGCGGCGGCCCACCTGGGCGTATCGATTGTCGATGCGGCCCCGGTACAGAACCGTGTTGGTAGCAGGGTTGTAGAGCACTACTTCGGGGGTAATGGCGGCGCCAAGGCGTTTGGCCCAGTACTGGCGTTCATCGGCCTGCAAAGGGAACGAAGGCCGGTATTTATCGCGAAACATGCCGATGTCGGCCCAGTCGGAAGAATGGTTGGGGAAAAGCCCGATGAAGGACACGCCTGCTGCGGCATAAGTCTGGCTCAGCTCATTAAGCCGGGGCATGTATTCCTGGCAGATGACGCAGTCTTCGCGCAAAAAAACGACGGCCATGAGGCTGTCCTGAGCCTTTACAGGGCTCATCGACAACCCCACGGCCGTTGCGATGACAACAACTAAACTCAAATACCTGAAGGAAGAATCGATTCGCATAGATCGCTGTTCTTTGGGGTGATGCTTTAAATGGACTGCCACAATAGGCAGAAGTTTAAAGATATCGTCTAAAGATACCAACGCTGCGGGCAGCTTTAGCCGCCGATTCAACCAATGGCAGGTTATCTTCAACCAATAGCCTTGTTCTGCGGGATCATCAAACTGCTGCAAGCGGCAAATTTACCGCGCTTTCGCTCGTTCACGACTCCGCAGAACAAGTCTAATGGTTTACTACTCAAACCGCACGATGCGCACGACGCCTGTTTCTCCGTCGTCGAAGCGCAGTCGAAGGGTGTATACGCCCTCGCTGAGGCGGCTGATGGTAACGGGCACAGGCTCGCCGCCAAAGCGGGCGCGCTGTTGCAGATGACTGCGGCCGTCGGCGCTGATCACCTCTATGGTGGCCTCGCCGCTGCGGTTAGCCACTACCTGTACTACGTCGCGGGCGGGTACGGGGAAAGCATAGACGCTTACCTCTGCCTGCGAGCGCTGGGCCAACACAAATACGGAGGCCACATTGCCGGCGCGGGGCTTGCCCTGAGCGTCGACGCCGATGACGAGATATTCATTGGCGCCGGTGAGCGGATCTTCGTCTACGAATCCGTAATTGGTTTGGCCTGCAACGGATACCACCGTGCCCAGGGTGACAAATGCGCCGCCGGGCGCGCGCCGCTGCACCACGAAGAAGTCGAAAGCATCGGCTTGAGGTATCGTCCAGCGCACCAGTACATTGCCCGCTGTGTCGAGCTCTGCCGTGGTGTTAATGCCGGGGTCGGTCGCTAAGCTGTCGCACAGCCCCGGCGTGGTGATGATCACACCAGCATTGAGGGCATAACAGGTATTGGCGTAAGTCATGCTATCGCAGCCACAAACCGGTTCCCAAACGGCTGCACAATCGTTGTTGGTAGCCAGGTCGGGGTTGGGGCAGACGAAGGTGGGCAGACTGTCGCATACCGGCAGCTCAAAGCAATGCGTCGCATAGCAGCAGGTGATGTTGACGGAGTCGGCGATCACCTGGCGCAGTACTACATCTATGCAGAAGCTATCGGTAGGCTCTATAGCGCCGTCGATGACAAAAGACACCGGAACCGATGTGCCGCCGGGCGGGAAAGCGGCTACGGTAGGTATACTCACGGCATCGGGCGAGATGTTGGTACTGCCAAAGGGTACCTCTACTACGGCGATGGTGTTGCCGGGGAAGGGCGAGAAGTTTTCTACCTGGAAGGTGTAAACGTAGTCTTGTGTACCATCGGCATTGGTAGCGCAGGCTAATTCGCCATTCACTACCGTGATGCAGTACGGGCAATACACGGCAAGCGTATCCGAGCAGACGGTAGCGCTATCCGGTCCTAACCAACTTACCTGTATGTATACGGAGTCGGTAGTTGTAGTACCTTCGACGCAGAAATCAAACAGGTTGAAATTGTCGAGCCGCGGCAGGGTGTCGGTGGCGGCGCGGGTCCAGCGCAGGTCGCGTCCGGCCTCAAGTATCGTAAGCCGCCATCCGGCTGCCAGAGCGGGCAGGGTAGCCAAGCCGCTGAAGCTTACGCCAGGGTTGAGGATGGTGGTTTGTATGGCTGAAAACACAGTAGTATCGGTAGCCGATAGCGTATCGGATACAATCAGCTCAAAACAGCAGAGCTCAGCCTGCTGATCTTGCGTAGGGCGTACCTGGGAGCTGACGGCATCGCAGGGGTCGGTTTCCGGATCGGGATCCGGGTCGTCGGGGCCGCAGTCAGGAAAGGCGAAGCAGGTATCCCGTGCGAAGCAACAGAGCCGCTCGGCCGGACCGTCGTGTGCGGTGAGGATGATGCAGAGGCTGTCGCCGGCCAGATTGAGGTCGGTGAGGATAAGAAAATCGAGGGTTGCCTGATCGCCGGGAGCCAGGGGCGTTGTGAAGTCGACGACATAGCTGGTATCGATGGAGGCTGTATCTGGGCCCGTTACCTCCAGCTTGATGCGGCCGATGTCGAAATCGCCGCCGCTGGGATTTTGCACCGTGATGGTGTACAGGTAGCCCATAGAGTCGCAACTGAGCGAATCGCTGAACACCTGAAGACAACCAGCCTCTAAAGCGCACTCTTGCGCCAGGGTGTCGGAGCAAAAGCGCTGATAGTCGGCATCGAGGAAGTGTACGATGTAATACTGCGGCGTGCCAAAGCGGTCTACAAGGCAGAAGTCGAGCAGCCCGGGGATGCTGTCGGGCAGAGGTCCGAAGTCGTCGGGGGTAATGGTGAGGCCGGTGGGGCTGAAGTTAGGAGTAATGAGCCCCCCGCCAACGGTATAGCCATCGGCCAGTTCTAATCCATCGAGCAGTTCGATCTCGATGCCATAGATTTCCGTAGAGTCGGCGTTGGTGTAGTTGAGGCGCACGCAGCAATCGCCCAACGTATCGGATGTCGACTCCTGAGTGATCAGCAGGCCGCTTCCGCCGCAACCTTCACCTGGCGGTGGCGGAGGGGGAGGCAGCTCGCCGCAGGCACAGTCGAAGACTTCCACATCGCCGAGGTCGCCTTTGTCCCATTCATAGAGGTTGGCGGCGCCCACTTCTACATCGCTGTCGATAAAGACGCTGTTGAGGTCGGCGAAGGATCCTTGTACATTGCCTGTGTCGGGTATGATGGCAAAGCCGTATACCTTCTCGCCTCCGCCCAGGATGAGGGCATTGCCCGTAGCGGCGATGTAGGTATCGCAAGTATCGGGTTGCTGTTGGTTGGCGCTGAAGCTGGCGTAGGCATAGTCTACGCCGCCTGCCGCATTTTGGTTGAGGTTGTAGCCGCCCACATAGATTTCCTGGGGCGACGACCAGGCGCCAGGGCCGGTCTTGGCGTACTGGAATACGCGGGAGGCGTGCGGATTGCCGCGTTCGCTCAGCAACATGCGCTGGCTGTCGTGGGCGAAGGCGATATCGGCAACGCTGGTATTGCCTACCGAGAAGGCCACTGTTTCGCCTCCGCTGATGAGGCCGGCCCCATCAACCGGTACGCGGATGATGGATACGCTGCCTGTAGCGGGCGTAGAGAAGTACACTTGCCGCTCGGCTTCGTCGAAGCCTACGCCCCACACGCGTTCATTGGCTAAGGCCAAGGCGCTGAAGGAGGTCACGCTGTAGCTTTGTAGCACCGTGCCGGGCGTATTGAGGGTGCTGCCCAATGCAGCTACTACGTTGATGGTGCCATCGGCGAGGTTGGTGATGTACAGCAGGGTGTCGGCGCGGTTGTAGCATACATTGCCCAAGCCGCGATTGTTGCTAAACAGTTGGTTGGCGCCCACGGCTGTAGGGGCGGCGCTTGCTGTGAGGAAGGTATTGACGCCTCCTGTAAACGGATGCACGGCATAAGCCAGTCCATTGCCGGCGCTGAGATCGGCATTGCCGTACAGGCGGGTAGCGGTCACATACAGGAAGTCGTCGTGGCCAATGGCGGCGCCAAATACCTGTCCGATCTTGGCCTCGCGCCAGTCGGGATGATCGATATCTACCACAGCGCCCCAGTGCATGGGCACGCCCGAGGGCGCCACACTGCGATCGCGGGTATCTTTTATGGCCAATACGCGGCCGCCGTTGCCCAGGTCGTAGCCATTCGAGTAGTCGCCGAGGAAGGTTGTAGCCGTCATGCCACAACCAAACAACTTGCGACGCGGCTGAAAGTAGAACGGCCCGCTGTTGAGGGCGCTGTCGATGGGCAGCGTCAGGGTATATTCGGTAGGCGTAGTGGCGGTATACTGGGCGGGTTCAAATAAGGGGCGCACCCGGTAGGTACCCGGCGGCAAGCCGGCAAAGCCATATACCCCCCTGGCATCAGAGCGCGTGGTACCAATGGAAATACCCTGCGCATCGAAAAGTTCTACGCTCACATCGGGTATCCCCGGCTCGGTAGCCGGATCGTTGAGGGCGTCGCCATTAAGGTCGAAGCATACAAAGTCGACTAATGCGCTAAAGCCGGGCAGCAGTTGCCTGGCAAAGCGCAGGTTGTTCACTACCTGACCGGCGGCAAGGTCTACGTTGAGGGCTGCGCCGCCCGCCCATTCGGTATTGGGTAGCAATACGTCGACGGTGGCGACATAAGCGCCAGTGGGCAGCTCTTCAAAACGGAACCTGCCAAAGGCGTCGGTACTCACCACTACAGGCCCGGTCAAGAGACCGCCCGTGAGGGTTACGGCTATACCAACCAGGCTGGGCTCGTTGGGGTCCTGGAGACCATCGGCATTGAGGTCATAGAAGGCCTGACCGGCAATGACCCCCAACTCGGCCCGGTTGATGATGCCAAAATCGAGCCCGGTCACGGGCATACCCACGGCAAAAGTAGCTGAATGGGTAGGCGGATTGGACTCCAGATCGGGCGAGCTGAGCTGCACGTACAGATAGTAGTCGCCCGCTGGCGGCATACAAAACTCGTAATACCCATTGGCAGCCGTAGTGGCATTCAGTACGGCGCCGCCATTGCTGATGGCTACTACCGTAAGCCCGCCAATGCCGGTTTCGCCGCCATCTAAGATACCATTGTTGTTGGCATCGGTAAAAACGGTACCCGACAGGCAATCCTGCCCGCTAACGACGCTGTTGGTCGCCAGCAGCAGAAAGACCGCCAGGATGCCATAGAACAGTGTGGCTTTTTTCATAGATAAAGCTGGATTGGTAAAAAATTAGATAATGCTATCTCCAGCACAGGCTAAGCCTGTGTCAAAAGCAAAGTAATAACCGGGTAGTTTTCTCTTTCAGGTAATTACGACCGGATCAACCGACGTTGGGTTGTTCGCCCCCGGGCGTCGCTTAGGCGCAGCCAGTAAGCGCCGGGCGGCCAGTAATTGGTATTCAGCAGTATCGGCGCTGCGCTCAGCGGCAACTGTAGTATCGGGCGGCCCAAGGCGTCGAAGACGGTCACCTGTAGCGGTATGGGCGCATCAATGCGCACCTGCCCGACTGCGGGGTTGGGGCCTATGCGCAGGCCCGCAAGTGGAAGCGCTTCCTGCGCCGCCACCAGCACTACGATGACGGTATTACTGATAACGTATTTTCCGGAAAAAGCCACGCCAATGATGCGGTATTTTACTTCGCCGCCGGGCGGCGCTACGTCATCAAAGGTCAGCACGGAGCCTTCCGTCTGGCCTATGGTTTCCCAGGTATCAGCGGGTATCAGGCAACGCTGTACTAAGAAGTAGCGGTAGTCGATGGTTCCTGTGGAAGTCCATGTCAGTACGGCTAAGCCCGTATCAGGCGTTACACTTAGGGTTATGGTATCTAAAGGCGGCATGGGATAGGGGCACTCGCCTGGCTCCAAGTCCTGTACCCCCGACCAGTTGGCGGCAGCGCATTCGTTGAAGTAGGTCATGCTGTCGCAGCCGCATACGGGCGCCAACTCCGGCGGGCATTCAAAATCGAGGTCGATGAAGCTCTCCTGTACGCAGGGGCACTCAATGAAGAAGGTATCGCAATATACCAGAGTGCTATCGGGGCCAAAGCAGGGCTCGCCGGCCTCGTTGCGCCGGGTTACTTCCATACATAGCGCATACTCGCTGGAGCGGCGATTGAGGAATCGGATGGGGTCGTTGCCGGTAGTAGCGCCTGCGATATCGTCGCCCATGGTAAGATCATCGAGGGTCCATTCGACCAAATCGCAGTCGTTGAGGCCGGGGGCATAGGCCTCCAGATTGAAGGTAGGCTCATCAGCGCCGTAGAAACACTCCAGCGCATAGCGATAACCCTCGGCAACAGCATTGGTAAATACGTCAAAATCCGTGCAGCAGCGGTCGCAGTTGGGGAGGTCTACGCAGTGCTCGACCGTGCAGCAATCAAGACGCAGCCCGGAGCTGTCGATGCGGGTGGGGGTGAGCAAAAAGCACACCTCGGCTAAGCTGTCGGGCGTGGGGCGCAGTTGCAGCGCGAGCGAATCGGAGGCTTGGCCGGGGGCCAAGGGCGGCATAAAGCTCAGCTCGGTTTCTACTACCCTGTCGTCGGGGCCGGTTTCGCCGATTCGGAGGCTGTGAATGGCAAAGCCCGTTGTGTTTTCAAACTGAAAAACATAACGGTAGCTGCTATCCGGCCGGCATTCCACCCGGTTGTAGCCAGGGCGCAGGCAACCTTGGCATGGTAGCCCGAGTGTGTCGGCAAATACCGGCAAATTGCCGCGCCGCCAGCGGAGCGCCAGTCGGGCAGGTTCGGGTTCGTTCCAGCCATCTATGCAGAAGGTAAAAACGGTTTGTTCGCCGGTGGGCAGTTGTCCGGCTTCATGGGTCCAACGCAGGCGTCGGCGCGCCAGCACTTGCTCATAGCGCCATCCCGACTGCAAGTCGATGTTGATGGCGCTAAATAGTGCGCCGGCATCCACTAAGTTGGTTTCCAGCACATCGATGTCGCCATCGATATCCGGCTGGTAGTTGATCGTGAGGGTATAGCAGCAATTGAGGGAGTCGATGGTCGTCAGCGTTGCCGTCGGCGCTAATACAGGCAGCGGCGGCTCCGCCGGCTCGGCCCGCGAAAAGTGTATCCAGCCCCAGCCGGCCAATAGCAACAATGCTGAACTGCGCAACCCTGCCAGGCCGCGCAACTGCATAAACGGGTATTTACGCATAAATGCGATCCTTGTTCTCGTGTGTAGATAGCTAAATTACCGGGGCAAGTTTCTTTATCAACGGTAGGGAGGAGGAGATTATTGTAACTACCCAACCGCCAGCAACTATGATTTAGCGCTGCGTTGAATGACATCAAAAACAGAAAGTTTTTTGTTGATGGTAAGATTAGTAAGCAGACGGCTTTTGTTATCAGGCGGCCTGCCTTTTTGTTAGTATTGATCTGGCACAATGACTATTTTTTTAGTTATGCTAAACCGCTCGCCTTGTAATATTAAAAAGTAAACTCCAGGTGAGCGGGTGGAAGAAAAATCTATAACGGAAGTTGAGCCCCATAATTGAACAACATCTAAATGTCGGCCCCTGCTATCGCATAGCGTTACCTTTGTTGCGTAGGTATCCCCTGTTTGCTTGAGGAACAAATATCCGTTACCCGGATTGGGATAAATGAACCAGTTTTCAGTATTGAGGTTCTCAGTTGTTTTACTGAATACCTCCGGGATAAAAATGCTATCTACGACGGATACTGTGCAATGAATGTATATTGAATCATAGATCAAAAATGTATAAGTGACAAAGAGCGTATCCTGGGTAGAAAATGTTAACGAATCCGCTACACTAACTGTAGTTGTCGATAGGGTATCACATGTTGTCATTTGTGAAGATATAACTAAGGTGTCCATAATTCCTGGCGTCTGATGGATTACAACCGTATCATGCGTTTGTAGAGAATCAATTAAAGTAATCGTATAAAACATAGTTCCAGTATCCCGTACAAGCTACAAGGCTCTACCCCGATATTACTACCCAGAATAATACCTCCTAAAAGGCAGGAATCAATACGGTTGTTATTAAAATCAATGAAGGCCGTATTGAGAATTCTTACTCCGGTGTCGTTAATATTTTTGATTATGTTATTGATCATAAATAAACTATCAACCCGATAGGCTGCATTGTCGGCGCTATGGGTGAAAATATTCTGTGATTCGCGTCCAATACGCAAGCCTTTCCCAATATTATTAAAGGAGCTGTTTTGAATAAGGACATATTTTGCCGATCTAATATGAACGGCATAGGTGGAAACATTAGAAAAATGATAACTGTCTATCCGTAAATATTGGGTATTATAGCAAGTCAGCGCATTGCCTGCAATGTTATGAAAAGAGCAGTTTTTAATGATGACCGTATCGTAAATTGTATATGAAACAGGGGTAGTAAAAACCTGATCAATAATCGTAATACTTGTGCCATAACAAGGATAAAAGCTCATTAAAATGGAGATGATAAAATATAAAATACAATGTATTGATTTCATTTTTTTAGATAATTTTTGTTTAAAATAATTCAACATCACATGACCCAAATCCAGCAACCCATCGAGCAACATAGAAGGTATGGATTTATTAGTCAGGCTTTTGTGTAACGAAATTAAGCATGTTTGAGGTAAAAGTCAAGATTAGGGGGAAATACAAATGGCTGATACAGATATTAAATCCTAAACCTCAAAACCAAGCTATCCTCTGGTTCGGGGCAGCGGTGGAAGCGGTATGCCCCGAAGATCAGGCAAACGGAATCAGCTCTCAGAGAAAAGGCGCCTGGCTAACAGGGACGCAGCGGGGCATAATAGCGGACGGCGCGGTGGCGGGCCGGTGGCGGGCGGAGTAAACGCTATGAGATGGAGCCTCTTTCATCCGCCCGCTACCGGCCCGACAGCCCCCCAAAAATATTATTGTTATATTTGCTTATCTTTATACCCCTCATAAACGCAGTAACGACATGGAGAAAGACAGTTTGAAGCAATTGCAGAAGCAGTTGAGCAAAGCAGAGAAGGCTTACAAGAAGGCGCGGAAGATACGCAAGGCGTTGAAAAAGAGCTACAAACAAGCGCTGACTGAAGAGTCGACATGCCAATTTAACTGGCAAGCGCTGAAGCAGCAGTTGGAGGCTGCCCGCAAGCCGCCGACGCCTGAGCCGATAGCCCCTATGCCTGAGCCGAAGCCGGCATCTGAGTCTGCGCCTGCAACAAAAGCGCCGCGCAGCCCCAAGCCCAAGGTAGAGGCGCCCACAGATGCAGCGCCCAAAACGCGGAGCACAGCCAAACCCAAGGCAGAGACGCCGTCGGCCGCAGCGCCCAAAACACAGCGCGCACCCAAGGCAAAAACTACGGCCAAGCCCAAAGCGCCGGCAGCGCCTAAGGCTAAAACGCCCCCTAAAGCGCCGGCCGGAGCATCGCCTGCGCAACTGCGCGATCTGCCGGGCTTAGGCGCCCGCATAGAGGCCCTGTTGAATCAGGCAGGCGTGCAGGAGTTATCACAGTTGCTTAACGTGACCGAGGAAGGTTGGGCCGCCATTCGCCGTGAGGCGGGGCCGCGCTTTCGCAACCTCGACCCTACACGCTGGATAGAGGCTGCCCGCGCTGCCGGCGCACCGGCGCCCGCCAATAAGAAGCGCGGCAAATAGCCCCTGCCAACGCCGGAGCAAGACTACAGAGCCGATGGTCTGTGATGGCGTTGGCGTATATTAGCCTTGTTCTGTGGGATCATCAAACGGCTCTACAAATGGCAAATTCTGTACTGCGCTTCGTTAAAAAGCCTCGTCGATGCTACGGCATCGCCTATGTTTTTCGCCTCGTTCAGTATAAAATTTGCTGCACTTTCGCTCGTTCATGACCCCGCAGAACAAGGCTGTTTTATAGCGTCCTGATTATGTCCGGCATTTTCCGATCCGGGGTGGCACGCCTGCGGATGCTATTGATTGTTGGTCTGTTGGTCGTCCTGGCGGTGTTTCAGGCGGGGGGGCCTTGTGCGCTGTTTCACAGCCAACGCCGGCTCATACAGAGTACGGCATCCGAGCGGATAGCGCATGAGGAAGAGCACGGGCGATTGGTATTGCTTAAGATTCCGCGCCAATTGATCGAAACCCGCAACCCCTTGTTCAGGGCCGAGCATGAGCGCGAGTTTTGTTATTTGGGCAAAATGTATGACGTAGCCCGAGCGGAAGCCCGGGCAGATACAATGTGGTACTGGTGTGTGCATGACGAGCGTGAAACGGAGCTCGTGGCGCATTTGCACCAATGGGCCAGGGCTTTTCAGCGCCTGCCCCCCTGCGACAGCCGCCCCATAGCGGGGTTGGCGCCCCAATGGAGCAATCCCGTTTTTTTTCCACCTCGCATCTGGCAGTTGGCGGCCTTCGACCTGGCATTTTCGGGGCGGTGGGAGCCGCCATTATCATCGGAAGGGCGCCGCAGGGATGAACCGATCAGTCCGCCTCCGGAAGAGTAATTTCCACCATCTGAGGCCTGTGGGCGCACAGGCGATTTATTTTTTATAGCTGTTATTCATTTTGGGTAACCGGATACCGGCTACCTATCATTTTGCATTTTACCATGACGAAGTATATATCTTTATGGTTGCTGCTGGTATTGTCATCGCTGGGCGCGCAGGCGCAAACCCTGCTGCGCGTGGCTGATGCCGATACGGGGCAACCGCTGGGTTGGGCTACGGTGAGTAGCGAAGCCCGAAAACAGGTAATCACTACAGATGAACGCGGCTTAGCCGACGTGAGCGCGCTGGCCGGCGCTACCGATATTGTACTGCGGCTGCTGGGTTATGAATCGCGACAATTGAATTATAGCGATCTCGAACAATCCAACTTCAAAATGACCCTCCAGGCTACCAACCTCTCCCTCGACGAGGTGGTGGTATCTGCGGGGCGCTGGGAGCAGCGTCGGGCCGATACGCCTGCCCGTATTACCTCCATTACGGCTCGCGAGGTGCGGATGCAGAACCCTCAGACGGCAGCCGATATGTTGGGCTTGTCGGGCGAGGTATTTATACAAAAGAGCCAGTTGGGCGGCGGCAGCCCCATGATCCGGGGGTTTTCTACCAATCGGGTGCTGCTGGTGGTAGACGGGGTGCGGATGAATACGGCCATCTTTCGGGGGGGCAATCTGCAAAACGTCATTTCGCTTGATCCCTTTGCCATTGGCCGCACAGAGGTGTTGTTTGGGCCGGGCTCGGTAATGTACGGCAGCGACGCCATTGGTGGCGTTATGCGCTTCCAGACATTGGCGCCCACCCTGAGCGCCGCCAAACCCGGCCAATGGTCGGGGGGGGCGGCGGTGCGCTACGCCACAGCCAGCGCAGAGAAAACGGCACACCTGCACCTGAATGTAGGCGGGCGTCGCTGGGCGTCGCTCACCAGCTTTAGCATCAACGACTTTGGCGATCTGAGAATGGGGGCGAATGGCCCCGACGAATACCTGCGCCCCGAATATGTGGAGCGCATCAATGGCGTAGACTCCATCATTACCAATGATGATCCGCAAGTGCAGGTTCCTACGGGCTACCGCCAGTATAATGTGATGCAGCAGCTACGCTTCAGTCCGAATGAGCGCTGGGATATGCGTTATGCCTTCCACTTTTCTACCACGACCGATTACTCCCGCTACGACCGACTCCTGATTTACCGCAACGGGCAACTGCGATCGGCGGAGTGGTACTATGGCCCTCAGGAGTGGATGATGAACCACCTGAGTGTGCGCCATAAAGGCAGCGGTAAAGCTTTTGACGAGCTGAGCATCAACCTGGCGCAGCAGCGCTTTGGCGAGAGTCGCCACGATCGGAACCTCAACAGCTCTACCCTGCGCAACCGCACTGAGGGCGTACAGGCTTACTCGCTCAACCTCGACTTCCTAAAGCGATGGGGCCAGACGCAGCAGTTGTCGTATGGGCTGGAGGCTGTTTACAATCAGGTGTCGTCGGAAGGCGATGATAAAAATGTGAATACGGGGGCGAGTGTGCCCGCCGCAGCCCGCTACCCCGATGGGGCTACCTGGACGTCTTTGGCGGCTTACGCAGCTTATAACCGGGAACTGACGGAAAAATGGGCCCTGCTGGCAGGCTTGCGCTACAACTTTGTAGGGCTCGACGCTACCTTCGACGATACGTATTACCCCTTCCCCTTTACGGAGGCCAACATGGCCAACGGAGCGCTTACGGGTAGCGCAGGCCTGATTTTTAAGCCGGGCAACGGCTGGCAGTGGAGCCTCAACTTAGCTACGGGCTTCCGATCGCCCAATGTGGATGACGTGGGTAAGGTATTCGACTCTACCCCCGGCTTGGTGGTTGTGCCCAACCCCGACCTCAGCCCCGAATATATCTACAACGGCGAGCTGGGCATTGCGAAAGTGGTGGGCGAGGCGCTGCGCTTCGACCTGTCGCTGTACTACTCCTGGCTGGACAATGCGCTGGTGCGCCGGCCTTTTGCGTTGGGCGGCCAGGACTCCATTGTATACGATGGCGAACTCAGCGGCGTGGAGGCCATACAGAATGCGGCCCGAGCCACGGTATATGGCTTGCAGGTTGGCTTAGAATGGAAGTGGTCGACACATTGGTCGATACGCTCCCGTTTTAACTATCAGCAGGGCGAAGAGGAGTTGGACGACAGCAGTTTAGCGCCCTTGCGGCATGCGGCGCCCTGGTTTGGCGCTACCCACCTGCGTTATGCAGCTAAGCGCTGGCAATTAGAGGCGTATGCCGTATATAACGGTACGGTGACCAACGAAAACCTGGCGCCGGAAGAGCAGGGTAAACCCTATCTGTACGCCATCGATGACAAGGGCAACCCCTATAGCCCCGGCTGGTATACCCTCAACCTCAAGGGAATGGTACAGCTCAACCAGGTATTGGCGGTGTCGCTGGGATTGGAAAACATTACCGATCAGCGTTACAGACCCTATTCTTCGGGCATTGCAGGCGCCGGGCGCAATTTCATTGCGAGCTTGAGGGCTGATTTTTAGGCCAATCAAGACTTACGGAGGGTCAGGCGGGGTTGCGCCTGCCTGGCCCCTGTCTGGATTCTTCAAAGAGCCGCCAATAAACTTCCGGGATATGCCCCCAACAATCCCGGCTGGAAAAATAGTGAAAACGCCTCTACCCGGCCGGGCTTCTTTATCAAGACCCGCAATCCGAAAAAAACTTATCCTCGTATAAAAAGAAACCCATCGAAGCTGCAAAGCGGATCGATGGGTTTCCTGAAGGCGGGGGGAACCGACAGGACCTGGGTTTTCGGGGGTTATGCGAAGCGGCCTGAAGCCGCAACGCACCAGTTGTAAACCAGTTGTAAAAAGGTATTCCGGCGTTTAAGCAATGATAAAAGCAGCAACAAAAACCTTTGTGATTGTTTAGGCTTTGTGGGGGATTTTAGTTTGGGGTAAAGGCCGGTTAAAAGTGAAAAAGTGAGTTATACAGGATCAAATACACAAAACAAAACTAGGGATGTGGTCACTTATTTTGGGAACCCGACATAAAGAGTCAGCGGTTGCATCAATTGCACACCGACTGGCATAAAAAAGTAAAAATTTGTGTCAAAGGTTCCCGATAGCGGCAAAACCAGGCAAAGAAAATATCTTTACCACGCAAGTGCAGTTAACTTATGCAGGCAAATGAGCGGTCCGGGACGGCGGTTTTACTCTTCGTGCGCGAAGAAGACGCCGAGCAACGGATAAAAAGGTGGGTAAAAAAGACGGCAGCCGGGGTACGCGTATCCCGGCTGCTGAACGCCCGCGCCCTGACCGTAGCTCGCAGGAGCGGCCTGCCCGTATGGGTCATCAAAGGAAGCCGGCAACAAGGCGCTACCTTTGGCGAGCGCTTCGCCAATGCTTTTGAAGAACTGTTTGCAGCCGGCTACCAGCGCGTCATTGCCATCGGCAACGACAGCCTTCGCCTGCGCTCATCCGATCTGGCCGCCGCCGGCCGCCTGCTGGAGCGCTTCCCCTGGGTGATAGGCCCCGCCCACGACGGGGGGGCCTACTTAGTAGCCGTCGATAAAAAGGCCTACAACCGCGCCCAATGGTTGCAAGCGCCCTGGGAAACGGCCCGCGTAAATGAAGCCCTTCAGCAAATGGCCACCGAGGCCGGCTTCCTCTGCGGTCGCCTCCGCCGCTTAGCCGATGCCGACGGGGCCGATGCCCTGCGGCAAGAATGGAAAGCCTTGCCAAAAGACCATTTGTTGTGCCGTGCGCTGCGCGTCTTATTGTTCCGGACGCCCGGTGTTCTAAACGGCGCCATCCTGGCGCCGGCGCTGCTGTTTTGGCGCCAGACCTCGCCCGGCCGGGCGCCGCCGCACCTCTTTTACTAATCTCCTTCTAAAACATACATCCATTAATCGGCGTAAAACTTCCCTTTACGTCCTATTTCTTTTTGTCTTTCCCTTGCCGGGATAAGGCTTCAATTCCATTTCATGAAAAACATTTTTTTACTGCTTGCACTGCTGTTCAGCCTGGGGCTGTCGGCACAATCCAGCGTGACCATCGCGTTGGTCAATTCCCTTACCGACGAGCCCGTGAGCGGCATCGAAGTGAAGCTCGCCAATGCCGGTAGGGGCGTAATGCTCGTGGCGACGACCGACAACCAAGGCCGCGCCGCCTTCACCGGCTTAGCCGCCACCGACGGCTATGAAGCTACCACCCCCGAAAACGAGGTGTATGTAGCCGGCGCCACCGGCGTTTTTGCCCTGCGCTCCAACCAAAACCTCACCCTTTCCTTAGTGCTGCTGGAAAAACGAGAGATCGACCTCGAAGCCGTGGTCGTCACGGCCAACAACGCCCTCAGCATCAACCGCACCGATGCCGAGGTAGCCTTTGAGCTCAAGCGCCGCGAAATTGAGGCCTTGCCCATCGAAGGTCGCGACATCACCCGCACCCTCTACCGCCTGCCCAATGTGAGCCAGGCTACCGGCTTCTTCCCCGAAGCCCCCAACGTGGCCATCAACGGCGCCAATCCGCTCTATACCAGCTACCTCATCGATGGCATGGACAACAACGAGCGCTTCCTCGGCGGCCAGAAGTTTGCCATCCCCGTGGGCTTTGCCCAAAACATCACGGTACTCACCAACAACTACTCTGCCGAATATGGCCTCACCGCCAACGGCATCGTCAACATCACCAGCCGCTCGGGCAGCAACGAAACCACCGGCGAAGCTTTCTTCATCACCCGCCCCGGCCCGGCCATCGACGGCAAATCCGACTTCGCCCAGCGCGACCTGTCGGGCAATTTCGTCAAAGACGGCTTTCAGCGCTACCAGGCCGGCTTTGGCGTAGGCGGCGCCCTGCGCAAAGACCGCACCTTCTACTACCTCAACTTCGAGCGCAGCCTCGACCTCAAAGACAACCTCCTCAACTCGCCGGCTCTGGGCGTCAACGAAACCGTCAGGGGCGAAAACAACTTCACCTACCTCTCGGCTAAGATCGACCAAAAGTGGTCGGATCGCTTCAGCTCCTCCGTGCGCGCCAACATCGGCATCGTCAACATCGGCCGCCAGGCCGGAGGCCTCACCGGAGGCGTAGCCTTCCCCTCGGCCGCCAACTACCAAGACCGCAACTCGGCCCTCGTAGCCCTCAAAAACACCTACACCCTGGGCAAGGCCGTCTTCCAAACCAATGTGCAGTACAGCCGCTTCCGCTGGAACTACGGCCGCGCCGAGAACGAAACCGACCCCCAGGTAGCCGTTCAGGACCCCTCCGGCCAAACCATAGCCATACTCGGGCACCCCGGCTACATCTTTGACGAAACGGAAAACACCGTGCAGTTTCAGCAAAAAGTAAATGTACAGGCCGGCAAGCACACCTTTGGCGCCGGCCTGGGCGTCATCAGCGCCGACCATCAACTGCTGGGCGGCGGCAATGTAAACGGCAACTATACCGTGCGCCTCAACGACGCCCAACTGGCCCAGTTGCGCGCCCTCAACCTCGGCGGCAACCTCGGCGTGCGCGACATCCCCGCCGACGTGCAGGTGCTCAACTACAGCGTAGAGCTGCGCCCCGCCGCCTTCGGCGCCCGCCAGAACATCTACTCAGTATACCTCGAAGACCAATGGGCTGCCGGCGCCCGCCTCAACCTCACCCTGGGGCTGCGCTACGACTACGACGACCTCTCCAAAGGCGCCGCTAACCAAGGCGACCTCAACAACCTGGCGCCCCGCTTCAACTTCAACTACCGCCTCGGGCGGCACAGCAGCCTGCGCGGCGGCTACGGCATCTTCTACGACAAGGTACTCTATGCCATCTACAGCGACGCCCTCCAGCAAAACACCACCTCCGCCGACTATCGCCGCCAGCTTCAGCGGCTCATCGACCTCAACATCCTGCCCAAGGATACCGATCTCGATCGCATTACCTTCGACGGCAACATCTCGGCCTTCGTAGATGGTACCGTTACGCCCATCAGCTACCTCAACGGCCCTTCCTATACCGAGCTCCAGGGCCAGCGCGAGGGCGTCTTCAGCGGCGAGCGCCGCATCCTCAACCCCGAGGGCTACGACAACCCCTACACCCACCAGTTTACGCTGGGCTACCAGCGCCAGGTCAACAACAACACCCTCTTCTACGTCGATCTCGTACACAACCAGAGCTACCAGCTCTTCCGCCTGCGCAACCTCAACGCCGCAGCCCCCTACCCCATCGACCCCGACAATGTAGTGGTGCGCAGCCCGGCTGAGGCCGACCTCACCCGCCCCGTGCCCATCACGGGCGGCGGCGGCCTCATCGATGGCCAAACGGTAGGCGGCGTAGCCCGCAACGTAGTCGTATCGGAGTCGGGCGGCGAGTCGCGCTATTACGCGGCCAGCGTCGTACTGCAAAAAGACCGGGGAGAAGACAACTACGGCTACCTGCTCAACTACACCCTCTCGCGGCTCGAAAACAACACCGAAGACATCAACTTCCGCGCCATGGACGCCAACGAGTACAGCAACGAGTGGGGGCCCTCCATCAACGACCGCACCCACCTCGTCAATGCCATTGTGTTTTACTACCCCGCCAAAGGCCTCACCCTCTCGCTGGCGGCCCTCATCCAGAGCGGCCAGCCCATCAACCGCATTCCTGATGCGCGCGAGTTTGGCGTCACCGACCTCAACGGCGACGGCTCGTCCTTCGGCGACGCCTACGTGGGCAACAGCGACCGCTACCCCGGCGAAAGCCGCAACAACGACCGCCTCCCCTGGTCGAACACCTTCGACCTTGGCGCCCAATACGTATTGCCTATTGGCTCGGGCAAAGTAGAACTCCGGGCCGACGTATTCAACCTCTTCAACGCCCAAAACCTCAGCGGCTACAGCAACAACGCCACCCAGAGCAACCAGATACAAGCCGGCTCCTTAGCCTCCGGCCTGCTGGTAAGGCGCAATGCCGGCGCGCCGCGTCAGTTCCAGTTTGGCGTGCGCTACCTGTTTTAGGTTTTCATTTGGGCGTGCCCCCCGGCCCCCTTTGAGGCAGATGCCTAAGCGATGGCATACCGCTGAGGGGGCCGGGGGTCGGGTCATCCGCTACTATGGGGCAGCCTTCCCTGTTGAGGTTATACCCGGCCCGATGGCAGCCGGCTAACCTCGGGGGGGGGGGGGCTGCCCCATACCGCTTCTGCCCCTCACGCGGCTCCGCAGCGGCATACGGCCCCGGACAAGGGGGCGCAGCGGTATGGCCCGACCCCCAAGGGAGGGCCATAATATTTACCCGGATGAGCGCAGCGACGACGTTTACCCGACCGAGGGTAGTGAGGGCGTGGGGGCGGAGCACGTTTACCCGACCGAGTGCAACGAGGGCGTGGCGGCGCCGCCCGTGGCGCTAAAGGAGTGCAATGCTTTGCGGCGTGGCCCCAAAAAATACCCAAACGAACCGCAACCCAGCCGACGCCAAACGCAGAAACCACGCCCGGCAGCAGCCAAACTTTCATCTTTAACACAAATATTGCCGCTAGAGATTGTAATTTTGCGCCTCGCTGTATGCGATTACCGCATTCGCATGCGTTTATTCCACCGTGGTTTATCTTCGTAATAATCCCATTAGCGTATTCAACGACACGCAACATGAGTAAAGTCCACTTCGTCGCCTTAGTAGCTGCTCTGCTATGGGCCGCCGGTCCGTTATGGGGCCAGATTCCGCAACCCATTCGCTATTCCGGCCGCCTGGCAACGGAAACCGGCCGTGCCGGCGGATGCGCCAATTTTGCGGGAACCATCCAGTCTTTTGGCCCGCTGGTGGGCCAGAGCAACGATATTAGCCCCGATACCATCTTTTTGTGCCGGGGCGATTCGCTGTTTGTCAACCACGCCAACGATGAAGTGCTGACCGGCGACCCCGTTGGCGCTACGCTGCCGGGTGTGGGCTATGCTTTTTATACCTGCCCCCCTTCGGTGAGCGGCCCTACGGCTGCGGCCATCGGCAATGACCCCTGCATAGCCGATACGCCCCAGCCCACAGGCGAGTATTACCTGTATGTGGGGCCCAGCCGCACCGGCGACCTGCCTTTTTTCAATGGCGGCCAGATTCAGACCTTCTTCAATGGCGGCAACCCGCTGCTGATGTGGTTTGCGCCCGTTACCTTCGACGCCCTGATACTGGGCCCGCCCTTGCAGGGCGAGTATGAAGGCACGCCGGCCGGCCAGTGCGTAAACGCCAATGTGGAAGAGGCCTTTGCCGTAGTTTACCTCAACGCCATCAGCGTAACCAACCTCACGACCAACGGCTGTTCGGGCACGTTTACGGTGGCAGGCGGCTTGCCGCAGTGGCTCAACTCGGCTACCTACACCATTAATATAGTATTGGAGACCGACCCCAGCGTTAGGGGCGAAGTGCGTACGGTGAACATAAACCACGGCGATCAGGTGGAGTTTTTTGTGCCTCAGGAAGGCGTATACCGCATAGAAGTGGAAGACGGCAAAAGCTGCGGCGGCGGCATCATCGCCAATATGACGGGCTGCCAGTCGGTAACGTTCAGCTTCCCCTTCGAGAATGCGCTGCCGGGCCAGAATATATGCGTGCCGGTGACTGCCGGCAATGCCGTCGACCTGCTGTCGATACAGTTTACCATGACTTATGACCCCGCTGTGCTCTCCTACACGGGCGTTACGGGCTTCAATCCCAATATGCCCAACCTGAACCAGTCGCTCAACTTTGGCGACATTCAGCCGGGGGTGCTTACCTTCTCCTATGACCAATTGGGCGTGCCTTTTACCATACCCAACGGGGAGGCCATGTACGAGGTATGCTTCGACGTCATTGGCCAGATCGGCGACTTTAGCCCGCTTACCTTCACCAATACGCCCACGGCAGTTGAAGTGGTGGTGATCGGCGCCAACGAAATCGGGGCCGTCTTCCAGAACGGCCAGATCAACGTGTCGGACAAACCGCTGTTCATCTTCCTCGAAGCCGACAGCCTTACCTGCCCATCCTTCGACGACGGGATGATCACGGCTACTTTGGCCCAAGGCACGCCGCCCTACCGCGTAGAGTGGAATACCGTGCCCGTGAGCGGCCCCAACAACGGCCCGCTGGTGATACCCCAAACGGGTGGCCAGATAACGGTCAATAACCTGCCGGCCGGCCGTTATCAGTTTATCGTCACCGACTCGGGTATGCCCTCCGTAACGGTGCGCGACACGGTTGAAGTTTTTGCCGGCCCCGACCTGGGGGCCTCGCTGGTGCTCAACTCGCCTACCTGCAACGGGTTTAGCGACGGCCGGGTAGAAGCGGTGCTGACCCTCGACGGGGTGGTAGTGCCCAATCCCGGCATGGAGTATACCTTTAGCTGGAGCGTATCCCCCGATAATGTGCCGGTGCTCACCGATCGCGCCTCGGGGCCTTACAGCGTTACGGTTACCGATGCCAGCGGCTGCTCGGTGACGGCCAGCGGCAACATGTCGCAGCCGCCCCGTTTGCGTGTGCTGTCCAACAATACCTTCATCACCAATGCGTCCTGTACGGGCGCTATGGATGGTTCTATCTCCATCACGGCCATAGGAGGCACCACCTCCAGCGGCAACTACTTCTTCCAGTGGGACAGCGGCTTAGGCAGCGTAGTGGCCAGCAACTCGACGGTAGCCAACCTGAACCCCGGCAACTACTGCGTGACCGTCACCGACGACAACGGCTGTACCTTTGAGGAATGTTATACTGTAGGCGCCACAAAGACCCTGTCGATCAATGCCGCTGTAACGGATGTGAGCTGCAACGGCGGCGCCAATGGCCAGGTGTTCATCACCGGCGTCACCACGGGCGCGGCGGCCAGCACGCCTTACACCTTCAACTGGAATACCTTCACCACGCCCCCTGCCAATGCGGCTACCACCAGCTCCATCATCAACCTGCCGGCTGGCATGTACATCGTCACCATGACGGATGCCAGCGCTGCCGGCTGCCGGGCCATCGATACGTTTACGGTAAGCCAGCCCGAGCCGCTGGTAGTCAGCCTGCTCGACCAGCGCAACGAGACCTGTACCACCGGCGCCGACGGCCAGATAGTGCTGGGCGTCAGCGGCGGCACTGCGCCCTACGGCTACGCCTGGTCGCATAGCGCAATGGAGGTCGACTCCATCGCGGGCAACCTGTCTGCCGGCCCTTACGCCGTTACCGTCACCGACGCCAATAGCTGTACCGCCCAGCTTGATGCTACCATACTGGCGCCCACGCCTCCGTCCATTGTCACCCTCGACGATGATACGGTATCCTGCCCCGAAAGCACCGACGGTACCCTGACGGTAGTAGCTACGCCGGGCGCGGCCGCCATTGTCAGCTACCAGTGGAGCGGCGGCTTCAGCGGCGCTACCATCAATAACCTGCCTCCTGGACAGTACATCGTTACCGTCACCGACGAGTCGTTCTGCTCTACCATAGATACGGCCCAGGTGCTGGCGCCCGCTCCTTTGACGCTTGACAGTTTCTCGCTGCGCCTGCCCGATTGCCCTGGCTTCACCAATGGCCAGATCACGGTATTTGCCAGCGGCGGCACCACGCCTTACACGTATCGCTGGTCTACCAACCCCGGCACGCCCACTACCATCAACCCGCTGCCGGCTTTAGCTGCCGGCGCCTATTCCGTAACCATCCAGGATGCCAACGGCTGTACGCCGCTGGTAGCCAGCGTGGTGCTACCCGATCCGCCCAGTATTACGGGTAGCTTCTCCAACATTCAGGGCGTGTCTTGCCCCGATGATCAGGTGTGCGACGGCCGGGCTACATTTACCGCCGGCTATTCGGATGGCACTTCGGGCCAGTTCCTGTTTACGTGGTCGTCGGGCGAGACGTTCAATAACGTCTCCAGCTCTACGGCGGTACAACTGTGCCGCGGCGCCCAGTCGGTAACCGTCAGCGACGGCGTCTGCGGCGTTGAGTTTGAAAACCTCACCATTCCTACGCCGCCCGATATTTCGGTGGGCGTGGCCGTCGATAACGTGAGCTGCAACGGCGAGGCCGATGGCGCCATCACCCTTACGCCTTCGGGCGGCACGGGGCCTTACACCTTCCTCTGGCCTGCCACCGGCGCCGTTTCGGCCACCGTCAGCAACCTCCCGGCCGGAGACTATAATGCCATTGTCACCGATGCCAACGGCTGCGATCGCGAGCAGTTGGTGCAGGTTACGGAGCCCGACGAGCTCATCCTCACCGTCGACCCGGTGTTGTCTACCCCCTTTGTATCTTGCAGCGGCGATGCCGACGGCGTTTTTGCCGTTTCCGTCAATACCGGCGCCAACATCAATCCGCTTGGGCCGGCCCCCTTCACGTGGTCGGGCAACGTAGCCCCCGCCAATAGCAATGTGGCTACCAACCTCGCCGCCGGAACCTACTCCGTTACCGTCACCGATGTAGAGGGCTGCCAGGACGACGCCAGCTTCACCATTCAGGAGCCAGAGCCCATCGTATTTACCCTCGACCCCATTGATCCGCCGCTATGTTTTGGCGACGCCACCTTCCTGTCGGTTGATACGGCTTTTGGCGGCAGCGCTACCAATTTCCTCGACTTTACCTTTATGGTCAACAACAACGGCCTTAGCTTCCCCGTCAACCAACCGGCTACGGTTTTTGCCGGCGACATCATCGTGACGGTCGAGGACCCCAACGGCTGTACCGCCGAGACCATCGTCAACATCCCGCAGCCGCCCCAGATCGTGGTGTCGCTGCCCGATCAGGTAATCGTGGAACTGGGCGACAGCACCGTGCAGCTACAGCCCACCATCACGCCGGGCGGCAATTATAACTACCGCTGGACCCCCGCTACGTTCCTCAGCTCGGATACCATCCGCAACCCCTTTGTCTTCCCGGTAGGCAGCTTGGAGTATACTTTGGTCGTAACCAATGAAAACGGCTGTACGGCCGAGGCTACAGTATTTGTAGCCCTCGACCCCAACCGCAACGTTTACGTGCCCAACATATTCAGCCCCAACGAAGACGGCGTCAACGACGACTTCCGCGTCTTCACCTGCCGGGGCGTAAAGTCGGTCAACTATGCCCGGCTCTACGACCGCTGGGGCGGCCTCGTGTTCGAAGCCGATAGCCTCCTGCCCAGTTGCCTCGATGGCGTCAAGCTTTGGGATGGCGAAAAACGCGGTAGGCCCATGCCGGCAGGCGTATACGTCTACATGATCGAGATCACCTTCCTCGACGACGTCACCCTGCTCTATCGGGGCGATGTGACGGTAGTGCGATAAGTATAGCCGGTAGCCCCGCTTCAGGGAAGAACTTCAACATCCCGGTTGGCCTTGCGCCGGCCGGGATGTTGTGGTTTTATGGGGATGGTATATGCGTATGGCTGGCTTTTTTGGGCGTGCCCCCGCGCGCAATATGCCAGCTTTAAAACTGCGGGATTGCCCGCGCACGGGGTCGGGCCATCCGCTCTTATGGGGGCCCGTTTTCTCCGGGTTTAGTTCATCGCTTATCCCCCATACCGCTGCTGTCCCTCACGCGACATCGCAGGAAAAAATGACGTCAAATTAAAACCCAAACAAACGTTCGTTCGTTATTGAAATAACGCTACCTTTGTGGCAATCAACACGCCACGTCAACAACTGATCTTTATGGCAACGGAAAACGAGCAACTTTTAGAGCAGGCTTTCCAGGCGCGCATCGACGCCGACGAAAAGATCGAAGCCAAGGACTGGATGCCGGAAGCCTACCGGAAAACCCTCATCCGGCAGATATCACAGCACGCCCATTCCGAAATCGTGGGTATGTTGCCCGAGGGCAACTGGATCACCCGCGCCCCCAACCTCAGGCGCAAAGTAGCCCTTCTGGCCAAAGTGCAGGACGAAGCCGGCCACGGCCTCTACCTCTACAGCGCCTGCGAAACCCTAGGCATCGATCGGGAAACCCTGCTCGATCAGCTCCATTCGGGCAAAGCCAAATACAGCAGTATCTTTAATTATCCTACCCTCAGTTGGGCCGATATTGGCGCCATTGGCTGGCTCGTCGACGGCGCCGCCATCATGAATCAGGTGGCCCTGTGTCGTACTTCCTATGGCCCCTATGCCCGCGCTATGGTGCGCATCTGCAAGGAAGAGAGCTTCCACCAGCGCCAGGGATACGAAATCATGCTGACCCTCTCGCGGGGTACCGAGGCCCAGAAGCAAATGGCGCAGGACGCCCTCAACCGCTGGTGGGAACCCTCCCTGATGATGTTCGGCCCCAGCGATAAAGACAGCCCCAATACGGCCCAGAGTATGGCCTGGCGCGTAAAACGCTTCACCAACGACGAACTTCGGCAGCGCTTTGTCGACATCACCGTGCCGCAAATTGAATTCCTCGGACTCAGCCTGCCCGATGCCGGCATCCGCTGGAATGAGGCCGACGGCCACTACGACTTCAGCCCCCTCAATTGGGATGAATTTAATCAGATATTGCAAGGCAACGGCCCCTGCAATCGCCAGCGCCTCAAAGCCCGCGTCAAAGCGCATGAGGAAGGCGCCTGGGTGCGCGAAGCAGCCCTTGCCCATGCCGAAAAACGCCGGCAGCGCGAAGAACAAAAGCAACAGTCGGCCATACAGGTCGCCTAAAAACAAACCATAACATGAGCAACAACTGGCCTTTGTGGGAGGTGTTCATTCGCTCCAAAAACGGGCTCAGCCACAAACACGTGGGTAGCCTGCATGCCGCCGATGCCGCTATGGCCGTCGAAAATGCCCGCGACGTATATACCCGCCGCAATGAAGGTATCAGTATATGGGTGGTGGAAAGCCGTTACATCACTGCTTCCAGCCCTGACCAAGCGGACTCACTGTTCGATCCGGCAAATGATAAGGTCTACCGCCACCCCACTTTTTATAGCCTCCCCGACGAGGTCAAACACATTTAAACGGCCATGACGCAAGCACAACACTTCGAATACCTGCTCCGGCTGGGCGATAATGCGCTGGTGTTGGGCCAGCGCTTAGGCGAGTGGTGCGGCCACGGGCCTGTTTTGGAGCAAGATATTGCCATCACCAACATCGCTCTCGATCTGGTAGGCCAGGCGCGCAGTTGGCTCAGTTATGCCGGCGAAGTGGAAGGTAAAGGCCGCGATGAAGACGCCATAGCCATGCTCCGCGATGTTGGCGACTTTCGAAACCTGCTGCTGGTAGAACAACCCAACGAAGACTGGGCCTACACCATCGTGCGCCAGTTTCTTTTCGACTCCTTTAATTATTACCTCCACGATGCCCTGCGCAGCAGCGGCGACGAGCGCGTGCGCGCCATAGCTGAAAAGTCGCTCAAGGAAGTTACCTACCACCTCCGCTATTCCAGCGAGTGGATGATCCGCCTGGGCGATGGCACGGAAGAAAGCCGTGCCAAGATGCAGGCTGCCCTCGACGACCTCTGGATGTACGGCGGAGAATGCCTCGTGGTCGATGAAATCGATAAAGCTGCTGCCGAAGCAGGTATAGGCCCCGATCTGAATCTGTTGGCGCCTATGGTGCAAACCCGTCGGGCGAGCATACTCGAAGAGGCGACCCTGTCGGTTCCTTCCAACAGTTGGATGCAAGGCGGCGGCAAGCGCGGCATCCACAGCGAGTACCTCGGTCATTTACTTACCGAATTGCAGTGGATGCAGCGCGCCTATCCGGGTATGGAGTGGTAGTTATGGTTTAGTTTCCCTTTACCAACCGCGCGGTCGTCATCTGGCGGCCCCTTCTGAGTTGTAGCAAATAAGTTCCCGCAGGCAAGGTGCGCACATCAAGGGCGTAGCCCGATAAGCCTGCGGGAATGTTCACCTTCCGCCGCATCAGGCCGGCGCCGGTGGCGCTTATTATCCACATTTCCGTATCAGGTAGTACGTCTTCGCTGCGAATGCGCAATTGCACCCAATCGCCCGTTGCCGGGTTGGGGAATACCTCCAGCCCCAACGGCAGGGGTTCTACCATCCAGGCGGCTACGCTCTCCTCTACTTCTACCACCAGCTCTGCCGGAGCGCTGGCGGCGCCTTCTGCATCGTAGGCAATGGCTGTAAAGTAGTATATGCCTGGCGCCTCAAAGGGGTAATCAAAGCTCAATGTCGGCATCGTATCGGTGGCGATTAGTGTGGTACCGGCATAGAGCTCAATGCGCGCCACCTGCCCATCGGTATCTGCTCCGGTTGCGGTTAGCGTTTCTTCAAACGGAAATCCGGATGGCGTATAAACGGTATTGTTGGCCGGAGTAGTGAAAACTACTGCCGGGCGCGCATTGGCGCGTATGCTCACATTGTCGAGATAAAGATTGTTGCCGTTGTCGTTGATGCTCTCAAACTCCAGCGTGATGGCTTGGCCTGCCCAGGCGCTGAGGTCGATGCTGTCGCGCCGCCACTCAGCGCAGTTGGCGGGTACAAAAGACTGGCTCACTACACCGGGGCGGGTAGCCAGTACCGTCCCTCCTTTGTTGTATACATTGGCAAGTCTTCCATGCTGGTCGATGACATTTACGCGCAACTCGTCCCAGCGCGTAAAGCTCTGATCGTTGCTGCTGCGCCGGGCGTAAGCCAAATCAAACGCCACCTGAGCCGAGGCCCTGTCGGCTAAATCTACGCTGGCGCGCAGGTATTCGCGCGTGAAGCGGTTGCCGTTGGCAAAGTTGTTCACCCTCAGCGAGGCGCCGTGGCAAGTGGTCGTTGCATTGGGCTCCCACATTACTGCAGGGCTATCTGCATTTTCAATAGACCATTGGGCGCCTACACCGGCCGAAAAGTCATCGCTAAAAGGCGCTGTCGGGGCGCCCACCTGCACCGCCGCAGGCAGATACAGGGTGTCGTTGCCCAAGGGGTTTTCCACAATCAGCCATACGTCGTATACCCCGGGGTCGGCGTAGGCTACCACTTCTTCTTCCAGTGCGGAGCTCTCCGGCTGCCCGCCGGGGAACAACCATTGCCTTTGGCCAACGCCATGCAAGCTGGCGTCGCGGAAAGTAACCCTTCCGGCAGGCAGCAATTGGGTGGCGCTTTGCCGTACAGCAGCCTCTGGCGCCTGCTCGTACGCCCGCACCCGATAGCTGAAATAGCCCTCAGGGGCCGGCATAGGCCTCGCCTGTCGTTTACCGGAAGCGGCTACGGCTTCTATATAATATTGTACTTCCGACCCCGCCGGCTGCGGGGGTATGGCGCCAAAATACCAGCCATCGTCAACGAAGCCAGGCATCAGGGGCACGGCCGTATAGTTTTCATTTGGCGCTACCCGGTAATGTAGCGTTACGCCGTTGATGCCGGCGCGGTGGCGCACCCTCGCGGCTACAGGGTAGTAGTCGCTGCTGTTGTAGGTGTCGCCTAAGCGGGCATGAGATATCCATAGCGGATCGCGCACTCCTATGGTTTTGGTAATGCAGTGCAGGGCGCCGCTCAAGGCTATGATGTCGTTGCATTCGATACCTACCACCCGGTAGCCCGGCAGATTATCGCGGTATATCCGCAGGGCTGTAGTATCGTACTGTTCTTCATAAATGGGTACCAACAGCGTTTTATTGATGAATATGGCATTGGTATAGGTGCGATATTTACCTGCGGGGTTATCGGGGTAAAGGCCCTGTTCATCGGGTGGCATGGTTTGCCGGATAATGCGGTAAGGATTGCCAAAAGGAGTGCGCAGGCTATTTTCAATAAAGGCTAAGTTGGCTTCAATCTGGGGGCCGTCGGCTACGCCTTCGGGGTATTGCCCTATCACGAGGGTCTCTTCATCTAATGGCAACATGTGCATATCCAAATGATGAATCTCATCGAAGGGCAACCGCCTGAGTATGTGGTAATCTTCAAAACCGAAGTACCGGCGGGAAATATCGTCTATCCAAAAACCGGTTTTGCCGGGGTTTTCCTTCAGTAGCAAATCACTTGACCAAGCAGCGCCTAAGCCATCTCGCAATAAGTTACCTCCGGTATGCACCCATGCGTCGGGTGGCGCCGTTGCCGAGTAGAGGGGTAGGTCTAACCACTCGGCTACAACCTGGGGAATCATGTCGTCGGCCATCCGCGTCGGCCGGTTGTAGATATAATCTGTGATGGCCAGCGAATCCACATCGCTGTGATACACAGCCCAAGGGCCGTAATCGCGGATCCAGATGGAGTTATAGGGCGTCGACAAAAAAACAACGCTGTCGAGCGGAATGCCCTCTGCTGTAAGCTGGGCGCTTACACCCGAGCTGTTGTCTGTTACAATCAGCACTTTGCATTCATCCACCGCATAACGCACGATTTCCGTGAGCACTTCCGGAAACGATGTCCAGGTTATAACCAGCGCCTGCACTTCCTCCCATTCTGCCATAGTGCGCACCTGACTCGGCGGGGGGCTGGGCGGTAGTAATTTTAGCAACGCCGGCTCAATTAAAAAATCGGGCATCAGCGCGGCTTCTTCCCGCGTTAAACCTGCCGGCAGGGGGCTGCCGTTTTGAGCTGCCGAAGAAAAAGACAGGCCCAGCAACAGGCCAAAACCAAGCGAGCGTAGTAGTCGGATTTGCATAGTTGCTCTTTTAGTTGTAACCGCTTTAATTGCTTTGACTTAATGTGAGAATACAGACGGGTGCACCGGGCATAGTAGGTTTTGTACATTACGGCGCAGATAAACACAGAAACATACACACAACCCCTGCCGGCTCAAACTATAATACGCCGGTAAAGATAAGGATAAGCCCCTGCTTATAACCATCAGGTAGCTCTTTTTGCAGCGGAGAGTACATATTGATCTCTCATAGTGAAGGTTTTTTTAGGGCAACATTTTGCAGGACACGCCGCTGTGTGAAATTTTTTCTTTGAAAAAAGTATTAAAAACATTTGTTGATAAAAAGAAATTGTTTTATCTTGCGGTGCAAAAGAACGGAATTGTTATTTGCAAATTATAAACTGCTGTCAATATGATAAGAGAGGATCGGCGCCAGCTCAACGAACGCTTTATCAAAGTATTTAAAATACTGGAAGAGCGAGGCGAAATCGTCAAAAACGACCGCGGCGGTAAAGGCATGGGTGACTTTGCCGAGCGCATCCTGGGCAATCGCGCCTACGGGCACATCATTCGCGCATACCTGAACACCGACGATAATCGATGCATCGACTATCGGCAGGCGCGCATCCTTTGTAGGGAATATGGCGTCAACGAAGCCTATATGATCGACGGCATCGGCACGCCATTTGGCTTCGATATCCCCGAAGCGCCGGCGCCACAAGAACGCTCCGGCAGCAAACCTGCCGCCAGCGTTGGCAATATCCTTTTTACAACCCAGGAAGCCTTCGCCGGCGTATCCATCGATACCAGTAGTTTCGTTCGCGAAAGCCTCGACTACTTTGCCCTGCCAGGCCTCAATGGGCCGGGGCTCGTGGCTATGCCCATCAACGGCAATAGTATGGAACCCATTATCATGGATGGCGATGTCGTAGTCTGCCGCGAGCTCTCAGGGCTTCACGAAGTGAAAGACAACAAGATATACGCCGTTAAAAACAACGGGTCTATATGGGTGAAATACGTCCAACGCATTAAAAATGAAAAAGGTCGTACCATTCATCTTAAATTGATCTCTGCCAATCACCTCGAATACGATCCCTTCATCGAAGAGGTCAACGAGTATACTCGCCTCTACGAAGTGGTTAGGCGCATCAGCGAGTTATAATTTTCTCCATTTTAGAACGCGTATTTAGGGCAGTTGCTGCTAAAATTGCAGCAACTGCCCGGTTTTGTCGCCGATAGCGTATCGCTTTCGGGATAGGTCGTTTTCTACGTCTACCAAAACAAATACTTGTATTTGCTTCTGATCTGCATTCAGTTGTAGAAGGGGCCCCCTATTGCCTTTATAGTTCTCCATGCCAGGATTTATGAATCTTGACTTGGAGAATCATAAGTATGCCCGATATAAGCATGAAGGCCATGCGACCTCTTTAGGCCGTATCCGACACGACATTGCAGTTTGGGTTTTATAGTTCTCCAAGCCAAGATTTGTGAATCTTGACTTGCTCTTTTTCCGTCTGGCGGCGTTAAAAAGCCTCGCCATAGCTTAGGCTATGTCTACGTTTTTTGCCTTGCCAGCCGAAAAAATAGCGCCGTCCATTTTTCACTCATTCTGACTTGGAGAACTATATACGCCGCTTTTTCAACACTTTTCTTCAACAAGACGTAGAAGATAACTTTATATCCTGCTGTTTTTTTGTTTTGCCCTCCCGGTAGACGGCTTTGAAGCCGTTTACCCGGGAGTTTTGCGCTTTTAGATTATTCTTTTATCCAGCGGCAGGCAGCCGTCAGGCCGTTGGCGGTGGTAGCTGTAAGCGTATAAGCGCCGGCAGGCAGCGAAGCTACCGCCAAGTCGGCTACCGGCGCGCCCGGCCTAAACCATTTACTGACAACTAACCTGCCCGAAGCGTCCCATACAGCCAAACGCACCATTTCGTCTTCGTTATTGGCAAAAGAAAGTTGGCTCAGGTCTACAAACAACTGCTCAGCTACCGGATTGGGATACAACTTGAGGGTGATTTCAGCGGAAGGAACAACGTTTTCAGAAGATGAGGTTACCCACTCCCCGCGATAAACATGAAGGTCGTGGTAAGCCGCCACAACCCAAAGCTCGTCGTCGGCGCTCCAGATCAGGCGATGAATTTCTGTATTGGGCAGGGGTGAATTGTTTTCATCAAATACCTGCCACTGCCCCGCAGCGTCGCGGACGTATAGCCCTTCGCCATGAATAACAAAGGCTAAACGGTTGTTGTCGGAAACCGCTACGGCAGTAGCCCGGGCAAGGCTGCCTGTAGCTGCGCCCGGCGCTTCTATACGCGCCCACTGCTCGCCGTCAAAGTGCAACAACCCCTCGTAGTAAGAGGCGAAGTATACGCCATTGTCATGGGTTACGATATCATAGAGATAACCGGGCTCAAATCCAATCTCTTCGTTATCAATTATCTCCAATTGTTGGCCGTCAAAAGTGGCAATACCCGTTACGGTGGCGCCATTGTTTTGGATATAGCTCATCCACAGCAAACCATTGTTGTCGCAGGCCATAACCCGGATAAAGCTTTCTGCAAAAAACGACTGCCCAAAGTGAGTCCACTGTCCGCCCTGATAACGCATCAGGCCGTAGTCGTATACAAAAACCCACAGGCTGCCGTCCGGGGCTACGCTGGCGCCATACAATCCGGCAATGGGAAAGTTTACCCCGCCAACGCCTACCTGCTGCCAGTTGCCATCTATCAGTTGCCATACCCGCTGCCCGGCCAGGGCATATCGATGTCCGTTGGCGCCCTCTGCTATGTCGTATGCCTGCATAAACATGCCCTGCGCAAACAAACTGTCGGTAGCCAGCCACTGCCCGTCGCGATAGTGGGTCATAGCTCCGTCGTGCAACAAGATCATACTACCGTCGGCTTCGGCGAAGCCATCCGAAATACCCCACTGTATTGGATGCAATTGAAAGGGCGCCGTCGTCAGCTCTCCATTGCGTTCAATATGCCACTGTCGGTCGAGGGCTTGTACGCGGGTATCTGCATCTGCGTAGGCGCATTGGCTGTAAGGCGCTACCCATTCTACTTCAATCCACCCTCCTTCTTCCATGAGGGTATAGGCGCCGTTTCTTTCTGTAAGCACCAATATATGCCCGTTTTCATCTTTTGACAGAGACAAAATATTGGAGTTTAAACCCGGAAAATCCTGACTGATTTGCCAGGTTTCCCAGCCCTGCCCCGGCAGCCGTCGGCTCACTTCGCCAATGTCGTTGGCATGCCAGACGATACCCGATTCGGGCATGTACAGCAAATGGGCATCGCTGTAGGCAAAGGGCGCATCGCTCACGTCGTTGCCCAGCAGTTGTACATCGCCCTCAGCGCTCACCCGATAGGGAAGATTGCTGGCCACATAGGCACTGCCATCGGGCAGCACTTCCAACGCCCAGATGTTGCGCAGGAAGGTTCCGGGATGGTTCAATTCATTTGTTAACGTCCAGCTATCGCCCGACTTGCGCGCTAAGCCCTGGTTGGTACCTACCCACAAGCTGCCGTCGGGGCCGAAGTCCATGCAATAAAGCAAAAGCGGCTGCTCGTCGTTGAAGAGCCCCGCCGGAAAGTGCGCCGGAATCCAGTTGCCACTGCCATCCCGATAGGCCATCTCCATATCATAAGTGCCAATCCATACCTGAGCGAGCTCGTCAAAAGCGATGGCTTCCACTTCATTAGAAGGCAAACCCGCATTGGTTTTATGCCAGTGCGTCACGCTGCCATCGGCCTTATTGTATTGATAAAGGCCGCCATCGGTAGCCATCCATACCGCTTCGCCCGAGCCGCGCACGTCGTTTACCCGGGTGGCGGTCAGGAAACTTTCCCACTGTGCATATTGCGCAAAAGAAACCGACCCCATCCATAAGGTTACAAGGCCGGCTATTATGTACTTTGTCATATTGAAATCTTTAGGGCAAAAAAACGGCTTCCCCATGCGGAATACAAGGTAAATTTGCCAATAAAATAAAAAGTCTGATCGTGAAAAAAAAGGCCCATTCATCTTCTGCCGAACTATACCAGCTCATCCAAAGCCTCACCCCTTCTGAAAAGAAATTTTTCACACAATGGGCCGGCCGGCACGTTATAGGTCAGGAAAATCAGTATGTTTCTCTTTATGAAGTGCTCTCACAGCAACCCGAATACAGCGAAGAAGCCCTGCGCCTGCACTTCGCCCAGACGCCCGTAGCCGAACACTTAGGCGTCTACAAACGCCAACTTTATGAAAAGGTCTGCGAGTCATTACACCACTTCCATACTGCCCAAAATACCCGCGAACAAATCAAACGAGACCTCCACGTAGCCGCCATCCTCACCGAAAAGCGCCTCTATGCCCAGGCCGACAAGCTGTTGCGGCGCTGTCTGCGCGAGTTGGAAAACTACGAGTTGTGGGAGCTATTTCCCGAGTGGATGGAAAAAAAGCGCGCCCTCACTGCCGCCAATGCTTATCGCGACGCCACCGAAGCGGTCTTAGCCGACTGGCAGCAACAGGAGGCCGCCCAATGGGAACGCATCATCCGCTATGGTCAGCTTTGGCTCACGGGGTGTCGCGTAGCCCGCCTGCACCAGCAGCAAATCCGCCCCGGAGACGAGGCCGCTATTTCCCAGCTTGAGTCGTGGATGAACACGCCCGCCATGGCCCTGCCCGAAGACCAACTCTCCGACCGCGAACGCCTCGAAAAATGGTCTACCCTCGCCCGCTATCACTTCATTACCCGCCGCCCCGAGCTGGCCTATACCTACAACCTCCGGCAGTTGGAGCTCATGGACCGGCGCCCCCAGTGGGTGCGCCTCTACCCCCATCGGTACGTGGCGGTCTTTCACAATCTGCTCATCGACAGTTTTGCCATACAACAACTCGACGAATTGGAGCGCCGCCTCGAACAGTGGCGCCGGCTACCTGCCCGCCGCGAGCTTCAGCGCATGCCCCACCTCGCCCAGCGCACCGCCGAACTGGGCTTACTGCTTGAGCTCAACCTCCTCAAAGCCCAAGGCAGATGGCAGCAGGCTGCCGAAAACTGGAGTCGCCTCGCCGAGGCCTACCGCCAAACCAGCGCGCGCATGGCCGCCCAGCGCCGCATGAGCTGCGAGTACCTGCTGGCCTATTTGGCCTTCCGCCAGAGTCGCTGGGACGAGTCTACCCACTGGCAAAACCTCATCCTCCAGTCGGGCGCCCGCCAAGCCGCCGAAGAACTCTACGACTTCACCGCCATGCTCCAGCTACTCACCCACTTCAAGCTGGGCCATTACGAATTTCTGGCCTACAAAATCGAGTCTACCCGCCGACAATACGCCTCGGGCCGCCCCGCAGGCCCCTGGGAAAACCTCGCGCTGCGATTCCTGCGCCGGCTCGTCAACCAACCCGAAGCCGCCCGCCACGGTCTGCTGGCCCAATGGCGCGAGGCCCTCGCCGCCGAGCCCGACCCCCGCGCTGCCGACTATTTTCCCTTCCCCGAATGGATAGACGAAGAGATACAGGCCACAGCCTATCGGCGTTTATAATATTCCAAACCAGTATCTATGGCTCCTGGACTGGCGCTTTTCCGCCTTGCTTTTGTGACCTCCGTTACAGGCCCGCCAACACTTGTGCTTTTTCTTTGTGATCAAAAAACAGCATGAGCCGCATTCTGTATTTTCTTCCGTTATGGCTGTTCCCCTTCTTCACGGGTTGCAGCGGCGAGCTGCCCCAATCGGGCGCTGCCCCAACACCTGCCGACTCCACCTTGTTGACTGCCGGCTTTGCCGTGCTGGAGACCAATTGCCTATCCTGCCACAGCGCCAATCCTAAACCCACAGGAGCCGTAGCGCCCTCTTTGGCAGAGCTTAAAGTGGCTTATGCCGCCTTGGGGCCCGATGTTTTCGTTTCGCACATGACGCGCTTCCTTCAGCATCCCGCTCCCGAGCGCTCCGCCATGCCCGAAGCCATACAGCGCTATGGCCTCATGCCCAAAATGCTGCTGTCGGAAGCGCAGATGGCAGCCGTTGTACACTACCTTCAGCACCAGCCCGTAGAGACGCCCCAATGGTATGCCACGGAATATCCGGCAGCCAAAGCGCGGCTCGCTCAGGCGGGCAGCGGCGGCCAAAGCCCGCTCGAACGCGGCGCCAATCTGGCTATGGCCACCAAGTCGGCGCTGGGCAAAAACCTACTCCAGGCCATCAATAGCCAGGGCGTCGAGCACGCGCTGGCCTTCTGCAATACCCGCGCCTACCCCCTCACCGATAGCATGAGCCAGGCGCTGGGCGCCCGCATCCGTCGGGTATCCGACCGGCCGCGCAACCCCCTCAACCGGGCCGACGAGCTGCAAGCCAACTACATGCGCCAAGCCGCGCTACTGATTAGCCAGGGGCAGGAAGCTAAGCCCCTGCTCCAAACCATCAACGGCCGCCAGATCGGTTATTACCCCATCACCACCAACGATATGTGCCTCAAGTGCCACGGCCGCCCCAATGCCGATATAACACCCGCCGCCTTAGCCCGCATCAAAACGCTCTACCCCCACGATGAAGCCACCGGCTATGCCGCCAATCAACTGAGGGGCATTTTTGTGGTGGAGATGGAGTAAGGGAGGTTGAGGTTGAGGTTGAGTATTAGGGCGTGCCCCCCGGCCCCCTTGAGCGCTTTGCCCTGGCGAAAGGGCGTTTGAACAAGGAGGCCGGGGGTCGCCACGCCCTCGTTACACTCGGTCGGGTAAACGTGTTCCGCCCCGCCCTCGCTACACTCGGTCGGGTAAATATTATGCGCTCGTGCCTCACGCATACCGCTGCACCCCCTCACGCGGCTCCGCAGCGACGCGGGTTGAGGCTGAGGTTGAGGTTGAGGTTGAGGTTGACCAGGTTATTAAAAGCCCGTCAGTGTTACGCCGGTTCCGGGGGCGTCGGGGTAGTGGGCTTGCCCGGCGGTGTCGATCACAACGCCCTTAGCGGGGTCTTTGGCCAGCAGCAGGGCGCCGTCCATGTCTACATAGTCGAGCCAGGGCGTCAGTTGGGCGATGGCCGAGATGCCTACCGAGCTTTCGGTCATACAGCCAACCATCGTTTTTAGCCCCAGTCGATTGGCTTCAGCTATCATGCGGCGGGCGGGCGTAAGGCCTCCGCACTTCATCAGCTTGATGTTGACGCCGTGGAAGAGGCCCGCGCAGCGGGCTACGTCGGCTTCGGCATGGCAACTTTCGTCGGCAATAACGGGCAAGGCGCAGTGTGCATATACATAGGCCTGCCCCTCGCGGTCGGCGGGTTTGAGGGGCTGTTCGATGAACTCCACGCCCAATTCGCGCAGGGCGGGAGCTAAGGCCACCGTTTGCTCGGCGGTCCAGGCGGTATTGGCATCTACGCGGAAGACGGCCTGGGTATGCTCGCGCAGGGCGCGCACGATGTCGAGGTCGTGGTCGGTACCCAACTTGATTTTATAGATGGGCCAGGGCCGCTCCTGCATTTTGGCGATCATGGTGGGAATATCGGCCATACCAATGGTGTAGCTGGTGGGCGGCAGTGCGCGCCCAATGGGCGGGCGCCACAGTTGGCCCAGTCGCTGCCCGAGCCGCCGGGCCCAGAGGTCGTTGGCGGCCTGGTCGATCATGCACTGTGCAAAGGGCATATCGTGGAGGTGGGGCCGAAGATCTTCCCAGTATTGCTCGGGCGTAGTTAGCGGCGTTTCTTCTATGATTTGGCGGATGCCCTCCAACCGCTTGATGAGGTCGTCGCGATAGACGCCATAGTAAGTAGTGGTGGTGGCTTCGCCATAGCCCGCCTTGCCGTCGGGGTCGCACAGCTCGGCAATCAGCGTGGGCTGCACCGTCCTCGATTCGTGGGTAATGGTAAAGGCATGCGCCAGCGGCAAGTCGAAAGCGTGCAGATAAAGTTTCATGATGACCTCGTTTGATACGCTGCCAAGGTAAGGTTTTCGGTGCAAATTCCCGGCCTGATGCCCTACCTTTGCGGGCACAACAATTGCTGCGCATCATGCCTGTTTTATCATTGCCCACCTACGACATCACCATTGGTTCGCTTGCTCTGGCGCACCGGCAATGGCTGCTGGAACGGCGGTATGCCGGGATAGTGGTACTTACCGATGAAAACACCCATCGGCACTGCTGGCCGCTGCTGGCGCCCTGGTTAGAAGGGATGCCGGTGCAACAGATTGTGGTTCCGGCGGGCGAGGCGCACAAACACCTCGACACCTGCCGCCGGATATGGGACGAGCTCCTGGCTGCGGGCGCCGGCCGGCGTTGGTGTATGCTCAATTTAGGCGGAGGCGTCATAGGCGATATGGGCGGATTTTGTGCCTCCACCTATAAGCGGGGGATGGACTTTGTGCAGTTGCCCACCACCCTGCTGTCGCAGGTTGACGCTTCGGTGGGCGGTAAGCTGGGCATCGACTATGGGGGCGTGAAGAACAGCATAGGCGTTTTTCGGGAGCCCAATGCCGTATGGATAGACCCGGCTTTTCTGGATTCCCTTTCCCATCGGGAGTTGCGCTCGGGTTTTGCGGAGATACTCAAACACGCCCTCATTGCCGATGCCGGGCAATGGGCTACCTTGAAGGCCCTACCCGACCTGAGCGCCGTGCGCTGGGGCGAGCTCATCCCGGGCTCAGTGGCCATCAAAAAGGAGGTAGTGCTGGCCGATTTTTATGAAACGGGCCCCCGCAAGGCCCTCAACTTTGGGCATACCATAGGGCATGCCGTGGAGAGCTACCGCTTGGATGGCGCTCAGCCGCTGCTGCATGGCGAGGCCATAGCCGCAGGCATGGTGGCGGAGGCCTGGCTATCGCATCGACTGGCGGGCCTGCCCGAGGCAGAACTGGAAGAGATAGCGACTACCTTAACAGGATACTTTGGGCACGAACCCGTACCGGAGGAGGCCCTGCCCGAGCTGCTGGCCCTGATGCGGCAGGATAAAAAGAACGAAGCCGACGAGATCAACATCACTTTTCTGGGGCGCATAGGGGAAGCCATAGTGAATGGCCGCGCAACGGAAGCTGAAATTGCAGAAGCCATTCGCTTTTATAACCAATTGGGGTAGCGATGGCGGTCAGGCAGGCGTTTTGCGGAGCGTGGCGCCCGGCCTAGCGATGCGGAGGGGTGGCGGCTTCCAGCCGCCAGATGGCGCCCCTCAAAGGGCGCCAGCCGACCAACGGGAGCCCCGCAGCGTAGCGACCCCGCGCAAAATGCCCGTGGCGCAAGCTGCTATGCGGGGTAGGCCCCTCCAAAAAAAACGCCCATTCGCTTGTCGGTGGAGTAGCGAATGGGCGCCGGGCAGAAGGGATATGGCTTAGCCGTTTTTGGCGGCAAAGTCGCGCATGAGGTCTACGAGTACCTGTATGCTTTCGGGGGGCATGGCATTGTAGATACTGGCCCGGAAGCCGCCCACGGAGCGGTGCCCTTTGATGTCGACGAGGCCGGCGGCCTTGGCGGCGTCGAGGAAAGGCTTTTCGTGCCCGGGCTGCTCCGTGACGAAGGTGACGTTCATGAGCGAGCGATCGGCGGGTTCTGTGACGGCGCCCCGGAAGAGGGGGTTGGCGTCGATTTCGTCGTAGAGAACCTTAGCTTTGGCTTCGTTGTGGGCAGCCATAGCGGTTAAGCCGCCCATAGCCTTGATCCAGCGCAGGGTGAGCATGGTGACATAGATGGGGAAAGCCGGCGGGGTATTGTACAGCGATCCGTTTTCGATGTGCACTTTGTAGTCGAGCATAGTGGGAATGTGGCGCTTGGCCGTGCCCAGCAGGTCTTTGCGCACCAGCACCAGGGTGACGCCGGCGGGGCCTAAGTTTTTCTGGGCGCCGGCATAGATGAGGCCGAATTTTTCGACGGGGATGGGGCGACTGAGCATGTCGGACGACATGTCGCACACCAAGGGCGCGTCGGTTTCGGGCCACCAATGGTACTGGGTACCAAAGATGGTGTTGTTGCTGGTGAGGTGCAGGTATTTGAGCCCGGCGGGGATGTTGTAGCCGCGGGGTATATACGTGTAGTTGTCGGCTTTGGAAGAGGCCACAACCTGTACGTTGCCGAAGTGTTTGGCTTCTTTGATGGCTTTGTCTGACCATGCGCCGGTATCGGCGTAGCCGGCCGTTTCGCCGTCGTTGAGGAGGTTCATGGGCGCCTGGTAGAACTGAGTGCTGGCGCCGCCTGAGAGGAAGAGCACCGCATAGGCGTCGCTGAGGTTGAGGAGTTCGCGCACCAAGGCTTCCGCTTCTTCGATGATGGCGGTAAAGGCGGCGCTGCGGTGGGAGATTTCCAGGATGGAGAGGCCGCTGCCATTGAGGTTGCGTACGCCCTCGGCGGCTTCGGCCATAACGCTGGCGGGAAGGATGGCCGGCCCGGCGCTGAAGTTGTGCATTTTCATACCGAAATGGTTTTGCAAAAACTGCCTCAAATTTATGGCTTTTCGGATGAGAAACAGAACAAAAATGCAGCCTGCTTTTTTAAATGAAAAATAACAAAGGGTGACTGGAGTTGAATTTTTTGTAAAAAATAAGCATAAATCTTGAGAAAACTTGTGCAACCAAACAAGCTTTCGCAATTTGGCGGCGTTTTCCAAACAAAACGAGGTTGTTAACGCCATTATCTTTGTGCAGAAATTTTACCTCTTTCATCGACTCAAAAAACTATACTATGCGATTACTGAAGTCGTTAGCCCTTTTTGCAACCCTGAGCGCATTGTTGGCGGCATGTACGCCCAAAGCTGCCGAGACGGTAGCTACACCCAATACGCCGCCTGCGCCGGCCCCGGGGCCGTTAGAAAAGCTGAGCCCCTGCCCCAAATTTTCGGATGCGCCCAGCAAAGACGATGCTGAGACCAATTACGTCCTATACCGCGACCATCTTAAGGCGGGCGACTGGAAGGGCGCATACGGCTACTGGAAAAAAGTGTATAGCGTAGCGCCCGCAGCCGACGGTAAGCGCAATACGGTGCTGGCCGACGGCATTCGCTTTTGCGAGTACTTTATGTCGCAAACCCGCGACTCGGCTTATATAGACACCATCTTTGCCCTGTACGACCAGATACAGCTTTGCTACCCGGAAGGGGGCTATGTGGCCGGGCGCAAGGGGTTTGATTATTTTTATAAGTATCCCAACCGGGCCTCGCGGGAGCAGATATATGCTTTTTTTAAAAAGTCAATAGATACCGACGGAGAAAAAGCTGCCGATTTTATCATCAACCCGATGTCGGCGGTATTGGTAGAGCTGCACGAGGCCGGCAAGGTGTCGGATGCAGAGGCCAAAGTATACGTTGAAAAAATACAAGCCGCCATTGCTTATGGCAGCCGCAATTGTGAGGGGACAGGCTGCGAGCGCTGGGCCATAGTAAAGGAATATGCTCCGGTGAGACTAGAGTACTTTGAAGTGGTGAAGGATTTTTACCCTTGTTCTTACTATGAGGAGCGCTACTACCCCGATTTTCAGGAAAGCCCTACCGACTGCGACGTCATCCGGACGGTATACAGCCGTCTGAAGTGGGGGGGCTGCGGCGAGAACAGCGCTGCGCTTTCGGCGGTGGCTGCAGCCGGCAATGCCAATTGTGTGGAAGCCGGCGCTGCGGGGCCGGTAGCGGAGGCTTACCGTTGCCTGCGCGACGGCAGCTACAGCTGCGCGGTATCGAAATTTGAGCAGGCCGCCGCCGAAGAGACTAATGCCGTTAAAAAAGGTGAGTACCTGTTGCTCATTGCCAAGATCTACTACTCTCACCTGAAGAGTTTTAGCCGCGCCCGGCAGTACGCCCTGCGGGCGGCCGATGCGCGGGGCGGCTGGGGCGAGCCCTACATCCTCATCGGGCGGTTGTATGCCTCCAGCGGGCCGCTTTGCGGGCCGGGGCGCGGCTGGGACAGCCAGATTGTTGTATGGCCCGCCATAGATATGTGGAACCGGGCCAAGCGCGTAGACCCCTCTTCGGCCGGCGAAGCCAATAAATGGATTGGTCGCTACAGCCAGTATATGCCCAAGCGGGAGGATGTGTTTCTGCGCAACTTAGCGGCAGGGCAGTCGTTCTACGTTGGCTGCTGGATACAGGAAAGCACCACCATCCGGACGGCAGATTAGGGGCAAATGTGCTATCTTTACCGGCTCAAAATGGCTGGTATATGCACACTCGACTAAGTGTTAACATCAATAAGATAGCGCTGATTCGCAATTCCAGAGGCGGCAACCTGCCCAATTTGGTGCAGGTTGCCTTAGATTGCGAATCCTTTGGCGCCGAGGGCATCACCGTACACCCACGCCCCGACGAGCGCCACATCCGCTACGACGATGTGCCTGCCCTGCGGCCGGTACTTACTACGGAGTTTAACATAGAGGGCAACCCTACGCCCGACTTCATGGACTTGGTGCTGGCTCACCGCCCGGCCCAGTGTACCTTAGTGCCCGACTCGCCGGCTCAGCTCACCTCCGATAGCGGCTGGGATACCTTAGCCAACGCTGCCTTCCTCACCGACATCACGGCCCGGTTGCACGAGGCAGGCATCCGGGTTTCCATCTTTGTCGATCCCACAGAGCGCTTTGTTGAAGGCGCCAAAGCGGTGGGCGCCGACCGGATAGAGTTTTACACGGGCCATTATGCTCAGTCTTTTGCCGATGATCGGCGCAAAGCCGCGGCGCCTCACGTTCGCTGTGCGCGCTTAGCCGCCGATATTGGCATAGGCGTCAATGCCGGCCACGACCTCAACCTCGACAACCTGCGCTACTACGCCGGCGAAGTGGAGGGTTTGCTGGAAGTATCCATAGGACATGCGCTGGTATCGGATGCCTTGTATTATGGACTGAAGAATACCATTCAGATGTACTTGCGGCAGTTGGCCTGAGGCCTGTAGGCAGAACCGTAGCGCGTAGGGGCAAAACCATAGAATGCCCCCTCATCAGGTCCAATTGATGGTAATCGTATACCCCCCGCCCGCAGCCGGTTTCCCTTCTGTTTTTTCCGGCGCGGCAGGCGTTATGGTATAGCTGATGCCCGCAGGTTCGGGGGGCTGAAGCATGGCCGGTTTCTCCTCGGGCGCCGGCCCGCGCAAGAAGTGAATGTTAATGACGTGATGAAAAAGTACCTTCAACTTTCGGTGAGGCGGCACATTAAAGCGCATCAGTAAGGCTACCCGCACAGCCTCCTCATCGCAACCAAAACCCAAACCCATAATCACCCGGGCTTCCGTCACTTTGCCCTTATGGTCAATGGCTATCCTCAGCCGTACCGTACCCCCTATACCCGCTCGCTGCGCTTCCTCCGGGTATTGCAAATGGGCGCTCACAAACGCCTTCATACCCTTTGCCCCACCCGGAAAACTGGGCTTATGGATAAAATCCTTGTCCTGACGCTCTTTTTTCATGCACACAAAGGTAGTGTGTTTTTCTTTTTGGCCGCGCCCGCTGCGCGTTTTTAACCGTACTCCGCAGGAGGCGGTCGGGTACCACCCCGCCGCAAGTCATGTTCTTTTTATCGCATTACGGGCGGCGCGGCGTCACTGCCTGGCGCTTAAAGTGGCTGATAAACGCGCTACTCAAAAAAAAGCAAAATATAGCGTAGTGTTTTCTATACTTTTGTAGTATTATTCATGGTTTATGCGTATTGGCTTTGGTACTTCTTGGAGGTGAGTTAGCTATTTCAAGGGCCTAAAATCTGGTGATACGCAACAGATGTTCAACTCGTGGATACAGCGCACATTAGCCGGTTATTTCAGCAGACGAATACGCTACAGTTGTTGCGAGAGCGCAACGCGGCGCTCATCCTGTCGTTTTTGCGTGAAGCTTTCCCAACAGACGGCCGGAAAAACGTAGGGCAAGACGAGTTGATCAAGCAACTGGCTGATTATTTGCAGCAGTTTGACGAAAAAGATGTATTTGAGGAAGTAGAAATGGAGACGACTGATTTATTCAGTCGCTATCGCAACAAGGCCCGAGCGTTGCTGCGCGATTGGGAAGATATCAAAAAGCGCTATTTACGCGGGGCTAACAATGCCGATGGCCATTATGAATACAGCGTTACGGAGCATGTAGCGCGTGCCTGGCAGTGGTTGGAAGGGCTTGAAACCAGGGAATTTACCGGGACCCAGTCTCGGTTTGACGATATTTTTGAGAAGTTGAAGCGCATTTTAGATAACAGCCGCGAAAAGACCGATGAAGAACGTATAGCCGAGCTGAGGCGAAAGCAGCAGGAAATAGAAAGCGAGATAGCAGCCATACAGTCGGGTAAGCGGGCTTACCGGCCCTTCGGCAATACCCGGCTGCGGGAGGAGTACGACGGCCTGCTGGAGCAAGTGCGTGCATTGGCTACCGATTTTAAAGCTGTAGAAAGCAACTTCGAACAAATCCGCACCAATCTTTTGCGCCAATACGCCGCCCAGGAAGGTAGCAAAGGCGCGCTGCTGAGCGCAGCCTTGGATGCGCGCGATCAATTGGATCGAACGCCGCAAGGGCAGAGTTTCAACCACTTTTTTGAGGAGTTGCGCGATGCCCAGCGTACCCGCCAATTTGAAGACGGGGTAAAACTACTGTTGGAAATACTGCACGAGCGGCAAATAGCCTACGCCAATGAGAACCTGCTGCTGCGCCTGTATCGGCACTTACTACACGAAGCTCAGCCCGTGTTGGAGGCCAATCGCCGAATAGCCGATCGCGTTACGCGTATTGTAGCCGAGAATACCTCCCATAACGGCCAACTGCTGCGAAATCGGCTGGCAGAAGTAAAGAACCTGTTGTTGCAGCCCGCTTTTGCCAACGCCGCACTGGATACCGATGAGCCCTTTTGGGTCATTGACAGCGCCGAAGCCGATGTGCGCCTGCCGCTGGAGAAAGGGTTAAAATTGCAGGCATCAGAACACAGGCAGGCCTTCCAGTTGCCCCAAAAAGCAGATGGAGATAAGCCCCCCATACCGCTATCCGATGGCTCTTCCATCTCTATTCGGCTGGAAAAGCAAATCCAATTGATGCTCGAACAAGAGCAACAGGCTACCTTAGCCGGGTTAGCCGCACACTTTCCGATACAGGAAGGGTTAGCAGAGTTGTTGGCTTACATCCATATAGCGGCACAGCTAAGCAATCGGCACTTTTTTGATGAGGAAGCTACCGATCTCATTCCGTTAGATGAGGAACAGCGACATTATGTCGAAGGACCACGCATATTTTTCATTAAAGCACAGCCATAATGGACGAGGTAGAAAACCTGGACCAGCCGCAGCAAGCAAGCGAAAAAGCCATGCCTTTGGGAAGTTTTGCCCCTTTGGCCATACGGCTGCTCAAAGGCGTGATTTATGAGGAGGAGAGCCGTTATTGGGCCGACCTGATAAAAATACACGAATGGCCGCTTCGGCGTTATTTTGCGCAAATCGGGATAGACCTGATTGTAAACCGGCAGGAGGGTTTTGCCTACCTGCGCCAGTCAACCGGCGAAGAAGCCGAAAATAGCGGCGCGTTGCCCAGGCTAATGGTGAGGCGCTCCCTCACGATAGACCAATCCATTTTGTGCGTATTGCTGCGCGGATGCCTTGAGGAGTATACCATAAACGAGAGCGCCAGCCGCGAGCCGATACTCACCCTGCGGGATATTCACGACTTGGTGGAACTTTTCTTCAGAGAACGAGCTACCCAACAGCGCTTTCTGAAAGACGTCAGGAAGACGGTGGAAGAGGTAAGAAAGATGGGGTTCTTAGAGACACTGGGCAGTAGCGACAACTACCTCAATGAAGACGAAGTAAAATATAGAGTAAAGCGCATCCTCAAGGCGTTTATTGGCCCCGACGAGCTCCTTCAGCTTGCTCAACAACTTGGTAAAATATGAACCGACCCGAACTGACCCTCTTCTCGCATCAGGCACAGTCGGCAGGGTTTCGCTTAGCCCGTTTTGAGGCCTATAATTGGGGTACTTTCCATGCCAAGGTATGCGAGCTGCCGCTATTGGGCGAAAATGCGCTGCTCACCGGAGCCAATGGGGCCGGTAAAACGACCTTGGTGGACGCCGTCATTGCTCTACTGAACCCTACGCCCGAGCGCTACTTCAATCAGTCGGCCGGCTTTGAAGACCGCAAGCGCACGCGTAAAGTGGAAGACTATGTGCGGGGAGTATACGGATATTCGGAAAAAAGCAGGGAACAACTCCGCGATCTGCCTGACGCGACCCAATTGACTTATACGGTACTACTGGGTGTGTTTTACAACAGCGATTTGCAACAACATTACACCCTGGCGCACTTGTATTGGTTTAAAAACGGCGAACTCCAGAAGCGCTTCTACACGGCCCCGGTGGAGCTGAACATTGAGGCGCACTTCTGCTTTGGAGGCGATATCCGCGTCTTCAACCAGGCGCTGAAAACCTTGCAGGCCAAGGCTTATGACAACTTCGGCGAGTTTGCGCTCGACTTTCAGCCCAAATTGGGCATGAGGATGCCTGAGAAGGCCAATCATGCAGCAGGGCGCACCAAACCCCTCCACCTGTTGGCCAAAACGGCAGGGATAAAAGTATTGGGCGACCTCAATGGTTTTATCCGCGACCACATGCTCGATGAAGCCAATATGGAAGCGAGCTTTGATCAACTGAAAAAAGAATACGCCGATATTGCCGAAACCCAACAAACGCTTGAAAAAGTAACCCGCCAGGAGCAAATGCTGGCTTCGCTGCCTGAAAAAAACAACCGACGCATAGCTTTTTGGGAAGAAGCGATACAGCAGGGGATGTTGCTGCGGGCCATTGGGCCGCGGTTTGCGCAGGAGTACGTGACCCTGCTCGACCGATCGATAGCCAATATTAAAGTAAGCAGGGCGCAAAACCGACAGGAAACGACCTTAGCACAAAGCGAATTGGATAGGCTCAGGGAAGAAGAGACAAACATCAGGGTGCAGATTGGCAACAATCAGGAGGGGCAGCTCCTGCAAGCCCTGCAAGACCAAAAGCGCCGCAGTGAGGCCGAGCTGGAAAAATGCCGAAAAACGGCTGAAAGCTATGCCGATATAGCTCGCAGCTTGGATTTAGTGGAAGAGCCCGACTACACGACCTTCTTTCGGCAACAGCAAAGCCTTGGCGCAATGGAAGCGGCGCTGAGCGTGCAATGGAAAGAAAAAGAACAACAGCGCGACGACATTGTAAGCACCAAAAAACAAAGAGAAAAAGAGGCCGAACAACTAAAAACCGAAATACAGTCGCTGCGCGGCCGGCGCAACAACCTGCCCGCCGATCTGGCAGCGTGCCGGGCGCGACTAGCTAAAGAGCTGGATATACCCGAGCATGAACTGCCTTTTGTAGGCGAGTTGCTTCAGGTACAGCCCGAAGAGCAGCCCCGCTGGCAGCACGCACTGGAAAAACTACTGATGCCGTTTTCACTCAACATTTTGGTATCCCCCCGACGCCTTTCTAGCGTGATCCGGTGGGTGAGGGCCAACCGATTGGGGGTGTTACTCCGCTTTACAGAAGCAGAAGAACAGGCTGGGGAAGCGCTCAGTAACGACCACAGCCGCAACTTAGCCGCTAACAAGTTAGAGATACATCCGCAAACGCCCTTTGCCCAATGGCTGCGCCATGAACTCAATAAGCGCTACCCTCACTATTGCACAGAAGACAATGCCGAGTACGAGCGCCGAACGCGGGCCCTCACGCCCGAAGGGCTCTATAAAAGCGACAAACTGCACCAAAAAGACGATCGCCAACGCCGCCAGTCGTATGTACTGGGATGGGATAATACCGAAAAAATACGCAGGCTGGAAGAGGAGCTCCTCGAACTTGAACGCGAAATAACCAACCTACACGAACGCAGCCAGCCCATAGCGCTCGAAATGGGCCGGTTAGACGAAAAACGCACCAACACCCGGCGCTTAGCCGATGTGAAAGACTTCAAAACCATTGCCATAGCCAATATCCGTATCGAAATAGAAGACGTCACCCGGCAAATAGAGGAACTGAGTCAGACTTCATCTCAGGTGAGGGTACTGGAGCAGCGCCTCAGGGAGGTGGCAACCAAAGTTAAAGCGACCGAGCAACGCAAAACTAACCTCCTGCGCGAAGACGGGCAGCTTGAAAGCCAGCTCAACCAACTCGCCGCTAAGATCGCCTCCAAAAAAACGGATGCCGAAGCCGGAATCCCGGCCCTGAACGCCGCCGCCCTTGACGCTTACTTTCTAACTTTACCCGAGCTAGACCTCGACAACATAGAGAGCATAGAAAAGGAGCAGCGCCAATGGCTCAACCAAAAAATCAGAACGGCAGAAGAACAGGAGCGAGCCCTGCAAACGGAACTGGAAAGCCTCATAAAAGACTTCAAGCAACCGACTAAAGCCCTGCTCGACCAGTTTCCGTCCTGGCCCAACGATACCGACGAACTGGGTAATCCCACCATTGAGAATATAGGCGACTACATAGCCCTGCTCAATCGCATACAGTCTGACCAACTACCTGAATTACGCGAACGCTACCAAGCCCGAGCCAGTAAAGACATAGGGAATGCCATGCAAGCCTTTCAGCGCCGCTTAGAAGACCAACTGAGCGACCACCGCGACAATATCCTCAGCATCAACCAGTCGCTGCGCGGCCTACCCTATTCTTCTGAAACCTACCTACAGGTGGTGACGGAAGAGAATATGAAAAAAGGGCGCGTTGGAGAATTTTACCACCTGCTCCAATCATGGCAATATGACCGCGCCGCTTTCCTTATGGCCTCTGAGACCGAACAGTTGGATATCTGGAAAGAAACCGTCCGAAAAATCGGCGACATCATCAAGCGCTTAGAGCAAAACGACATCTGGCGCCGCGAGGTTACCGATGTGCGCAACTGGTTAAGTTTCAAAACCCAGCAGTATTACCGCCATTCCGATGATATCGTAAGGGGAACCCTGTTGGACAGCACCGGCGGCAAGTCGGGCGGCGAACAGGCCAAAATTACCTACACGGTACTGGCAGCGGCCCTCACCTACCAGTTCAACATCAGCGCAGACGAGCGCAATGCCCGATCCTTCCGCTTCATGGTTGTCGACGAAGCCTTCAGTAAACTTGACCCCGAAAACAGCGCTTATCTGCTGGAGTTGCTCTCTGCCCTAAAGTTTCAGATGCTCATCATTACGCCCAACACGGGGATTGCCACCGGAGAAAAGTACATGAGCCACCTCATCTTTGTGAAAAAAGAATCAGAAATGCCGCCTCGTTCTGTGGCCTATTGTTATTCCATCAAAGAAGTTAAAAAATTCATGGTCGGACTATGATTACGCCAACCTATATTCTGCGCGCCACCCTGCGGCACTACCGCAAATGGCTAGAAAACATATCAGAGGGCAGGCCTGACTATGAGCCTCTAATCATTAAGCGCACTGGCGATAAAAAAAAGCCTGGAGACGCCGAGCGCTGGGACGCGCTAACCGACATCATAGCCCAGAGTAAAGCCAAAATGGGTTATGGCTACACCCTTGAGTTGGAGCCGCCGCCCCTCAACAGTCCCAATGGGCAAAGCCGCCTACGCGCTGTGATTTTCGAAACCGCGGCCGACCTGTTGCAATACCTTCAAAAAGCCGAAGAATTTGAGCAATTCAAATACGACTGCGCCCTTTTAGACGCCATTCCCGCGCTAAAGGCCTGGCGCACCGCGCATGCCTATGACCTGGTGCGCTACTCGGCGATATGGCCGCAACTGCTGGCTGTTGTACAGTTTTTCCAGGAAAACCCCCGGCCCGGGCTTCCCATGCGGTTATTGCCCATAACCGGAGTTGATACCAAGTTCCTTGAAACCCATGAAACCGTCATCCGTCAACTGCTTGATGCCATTTTGCCGCAGGAACAGGTGGATAAAAAGCACCTCAAAATAGCGCGCCGGTATGGCCTGCCCGAATATGCTCCCTTAATTGAATGCGCCTGGAGCGACCCTGCCATTTCATCGGTTTTTCAGGGGTTTAGCCGGATGGCTCTTTCCCTGGATGAGCTGGAGCAAATACCTCTGCCCGCCAAGCGGATTCTGGTCGTTGAAAATCGCTATGCTATACGGCAGTTGTTGTCTTTAAGCATTCCCGGAAGTATCGTGGTATTTGGTAGCGGCTTTGGCGTCAGTTTGCTGCGCTCCTGCGCATGGCTACAACATAAAGAGCTATACTACTGGGGTGATATTGATGCGCATGGGCTGGCCATACTTGGCCAATTTAGGCAGGTATTTCCCCAAACGGTGTCGCTTATGATGGATGAGGCCACGCTATCAGCCTTTGCTCAGGAGCACACAACAGGGCAAATTTACAGAGGAGGAGAGCCCACTCACTTAAAAGACGAAGAGCGGCGCCTTTTTCAGCGACTTAACGATAACGGCCTGCGCTTAGAGCAGGAACGTATATCACAGACGTGGATACGAAAAGCGCTCGACGGGCTGTAGCCTCATCCCGGTTGTGGCCGACGCTTCATTGGGTTCGGACCAGGGGGTGCAGCGATATGCCAGCCTCAAGGGAGGGCCCGACCGACCGACGAGGCTGGCATAATAGCGGAACACCCGGCGCCGCGCATGGTGTTATCGAGGGTTGGCGCCATGCGGCGGGGCCCAAAAAAAGTACATCAATTTACGAAGCGTGTTCTTCTTTTCCAACGTCTGAAGGTGGGCATAATCTAAACTCGCGCAGCGCCACCCAGGCTACTATGCCGTACTCCAACGCTATGAGGGCGTAGTTTTCGCGAAAGGGCGCATAACTATAATGAATGTAGGAGAGCGTGGCTAAGCCCGACCACCACAGCGGATAGCGCCAGGGCGTGAGCGCGGCTAAAGCCACGGGCAGGATGAGGTACCAGGGGTGTACGGTAGTGCCATTGAAAAGGTAGACGCTGATGGCCAACAGGCAGGCGGCAGGGAAGTGGCGCCATTCGGGGCGGCGCTCCAGACCGGCGAACAGTACTATGAACAATAAAGTGAGCGTGGCTAAGGCGGGCCCAATATAAGCGATCTCGTTGTGGCCGCGCCAGGCGTAACCCGCCCAGCGCGCTAAGTAGTAGAGACTGGCGTTGAACTCGAACTGGCGGAAATACAACTGCAAACTGTCGCCAAGGCTATGGAAGAAGACGCCATCGATGAGCGGGGCAAAAAGCACGCCCGTGAGCAGGCCGCAAAGAGCGAAGAAAGCCATGCTGCCGCGCCAACCCAAGCGCCGGATGAGCAGGGGCATAAACATAAGCGGAAGCAGCTTGGCGGCTATGGCCAAAGCCCAGGCGCCGGCGGCTTGTAGCGGCCGCCCTCGGGCCAAGGCGTAAAAGGCCAGCAGCAGTGCGGCAACCATACTCACTTCAAAATGCAGGTTGCCGACGCCCTCTACCAACACCAAAGGATTCAGGGCATAAACCAACGCGCCCGCAACGGGCCTGCCCCAATGCTGCAACAGCCTGATGAGCAGCACAACGGCCCCGAGGTCGCAAAGCAGCAAAAACAGCTTGATGATAAAAGCCGCCCCCCATACGCTGCCCGGCGCCAGGGCCGCCGCCAGCGCAAAAATGCCCTGAGCAATGGGCGGGTACACGGTGTGATAATCGGGAGAGTTGAGCTGGTTGTATAAAGCCTCGTCAATGCCCGGAATGTGCAGGCCCTGCTCCATGTACCAGGAGGGCTTGTGGTGGAAGGGCGAATACCCCGCTAAGGTGAGACGACCATCCCATACAAACCGATAGATGTCGTCGGAGAGCTGAGGAAAGGCCAACAACAGCAATAGCCGCAGGCCTAAGGCCGCCCACAACCCCAAAGCCAGGGCGCCGGCCGACTGTCGGGCCCGGCGCAGGGCCAGGGCGTAGCCCGCAAAAGATAAGCCAAAGCCTGTAGCAATAAGCGCAAACTGCGACTGCTGCGCCCAAAAGGCTACGATACCTACGCCTGCGGCGAGCAGCAAAACCCAAGCTTGGAGCGGCCCTGAGATGCCGCCCGCAGGAAAGAGATGGTGGCGAATGTCGTTCATTGGCTATGGGGAGGGGAAGGTATGCCCTTCTTTTCTTCAACCATACGAGTACGGATCGGCAATGGATTGACTGAGGGCTTAAAAACAAGCATCCCGAACTGCCGGGAAGGCCGGTAGTTCGGGATGCGTTGCGCTCACCTTGAGCAGTAAGACGCTACTTGAGGCTCATGTGCCGGATAGAGTAGATGAAGATACCGCCGTAGCCAATGGCCAGCATGAGGTGGAAGATGATGAACGTAGTATTCTGGATGTACAGGGCGCCTGCCACGGCAGCTAAAAAGTACAACGCCAGCAGGCCTTCGCCAACGGTCGTCCAGGTAATCTTCTTGCTCAGGTATTGCCGCTTAACGAAAGAATCTTTTTTCGATTCGATGTTGAACTTGGGCGTGCGCACGAAGGCCGACTTCTTGCCTCGGAAGCCCTGGATGACGGCTACCGTGTTGTGCAGGGCCAAACCCATAGACAACGACAGGAAGAGTGGGAAGCGGGCGATGAACTTGAACACGGCCGAGTCGAAGGACTTCTCCTGATTGGCCGGGCTCTGGATGTTGGCTACGTAGTAAATGGAGATGATCGACAGCAGGCCCGCTAAGAAGTAAGCGAAGAAATGCTTGCTGAAGCCCATTTCATACAACTCGCCCAGCAGAAACAGCAGCGGAACACTGGATACGCCGGCCACAAACACAAACAGGAAGATGGAGCTCGACAGCAAGTGAGCCGTAGCAAATATCTTGTGGTTGAGCGACATATCGCTCTTCCAGATGGTAGGCAGCATCTTGCGGGCCGTTTCAGCGCCGCCTTTCATCCAGCGGAATTGCTGCGACTTGAAGCTGTTCATCTCGGCGGGAAGCTCGGCGGGCGAGCCTACTTCTTCGAGGAACTCTATCTTCCAGCCCTTAACTTGGGCGCGGATGCTGAGGTCGAGGTCTTCGGTAAGGGTGTCTGCTTCCCAGCCGCCGGCGTCTTCGATGGTAGCGCGGCGCCAGATGCCGGCGGTACCATTGAACTGAAGGAGGTGATCGCCATTCATGCGACCTACCTGCTCAACGGTGAAGTGTACATTGAGCTGGAGGGCCTGCAACTGCGTGAGCAAGGAGTAGTCCTGGTTGATGTGCTCCCAGCGCGTCTGCACTACGCCCACATTCTCGTTTTGGAAGTGCGGGATGGTGAGGCGCAGGAAGTCGGGGCGAGGCACAAAGTCGGCGTCGAAAATGGCCATAAACTCCCCGCGGGCGGCAGGCATAGCGTCTTTGAGGGCGCCGGCCTTGAAGCCCTGGCGCTTCTCGCGGCGCACCTGCTCAATCTGGAAGCCGAGGTTTTTGTAGTACTCCACTTTTTTGCGCACGATGTCGATGGTTTCATCGGTAGAGTCATCGATGATGTGCACTTCAAAGCGGTCGCGGGGGTAGTCGAAAGCGCATACGGCATCAATGATGCGCTCAATGACGTACATTTCGTTGTAGATGGGAATCTGAACCGTTACGAAGGGCGCTTCTTCGCCCTGAGCTACGGCTACGTCGGCGCCGGCGGTAGCTCGGCGCGAAGCGCCTAATGCAGCTACCTCAAAGCGGTTCATCGCGGCTGCGGCATGGAGCTCGGTAGCTTCGGCTTCTTCGTCCAGCAGGGTTGCGGCGTCGAGTCGGCGACCTTTTTTGTAAAAATAGAGCAGGTTAAACTGCATTACGCAGTAAATGGTGATGTAAGCGAGGGTCACCGTATAGATGCCCAGAACAACCAAGGCTATAGCAGACATGTTAGCGATAAATTTACTTGTCCTTTGTGCTCTTTGCCCCTTTGGGCTAAAGCAATTTGAATATGGTCCAGAGTATTTTCTGCCCGGCAAGGACAGTACCCCGAATGGTTCCCGATACTTTAGACTTACCTACGCGGCGTCGGTAACGCACAGGTCGCTCAGTACATTTAAGTCCGTACTTAGCTGCTTTGACCTGCATCTCTACCGTCCAGCCAAAATCCGGATCTTCCATTCGCAAACTGAGCAATTTGCTCCATTTTATTGCGCGAAAAGGCCCGAGATCGGTAAATTCATAACGATAAAAAAAACGTATCAGCCGGGTAGCCAGCCAGTTGCCAAACACTTGCTGGAAGAGCATGGCGCCTTGTTCGCGTTCGCCCAAGGCGCGCGAGCCAATGACCATGTCGTAGTTTTCCTCCGTAATGGGTTTAACCAGTTCGGGGAGTTCTTCGGGGTAGTCTGAGTAATCGCCGTCTAAAAATACCACAACATCAGGCTGCTCGGCTGCCGGCTTAGCCGCTATGTATTCCATAGCGGCAAGACAAGCGCTACCATAGCCTTTGCGGGGCTGGAGCACCACCGTAGCGCCGTTGGCGGCGGCTACTTCGGCGGTGGCGTCGGTACTGCCATTGTTGCCCACAATCACCTCGCGAACCCAGGCTCTGGGAATCTCTGCCAATACCAGCCCGATGGACTTTTCCTCGTTATAGGCCGGTATGATGACGTCAATTACTGGTTGTTTCAATGAATATCTGCTTTAAAAACACAAAGACTAACGCACACGGGCAGCCAAACGCGGCTTGCCACAGGCGCAAGCGCTTTGGCGCCACAAAGTTACGCACATTTCAAGTATAATACAAGATGTATCTACGGTTCAATATACGAAGATTCTACGATCCGAGATCAGGATATTTGTCACCGCAAAAGCTGTTTTTATCACTTCTCCGAAAAAAAGACCCTCCGGCGCGTAACAAATACGCCTACTGCCCGTACACACCCCCATGTACGCCTCCTGAAAAGGAAAGTACAGGCACGACCAGAAAAAAATCAGCAGTGAGTGGTAACGAGGGGCTTCCTACATACCGGGAAGTAATAGCGTTGTATTGTATAATTGAGTAAAATCACTCACAATGATGACATGGAGCACTAACTACAATGGTCAAAAATTGGACATGGCGCTGGAGCGACTGGAAGTTATTTCCTCCGACCGCTTTGAACAACTCATCGGTTTGTTTCGGGAAACTTCCAGCGCAACGGCAGCCGAATTAGCCTTCAATTTGCGGGCATCCGTCGGCGAAGTAGAAGACGATCTCCGACAGCTCACAGCTATGGGGCTGGCTTGCCCCTCGGCCCGCGAAGCCGGCGTCTACCAGTTCAACCACTACAACTACCTCCGACTAATGCTATTGGCCACCCAGGTAGCGGGCGCTACAACCTATGTAGCGGAAACGGAGTAGCGGCCGCCTGCGCTTAGCCGGGCTGCCGGGGGTTCAGGTTTAGCCCCTCATAATAGCCCGTATCCACATCGAGGTGGGCCTTGGTGAAGTAGGTAACCTGCCCCACATGGTAAGAAAAGTGCTCGACAACGTGCACCAGTATCGCTATGCCCGTTTCTTCAAATACCTGCACGGCATGAACCGCTGTCAATTGCTCAGGCTGCACTTCATCCAGCACAGCCTGTATCATTTTTTCGGTTTCATCTATCAATTCCAGCAACTGGGCCTTGGGCAGGGGGCCGCGCTCCTGAAACTCGGCATCCCGATTGCGCTCGTCGGGCCGGCCGGCCAAGCCTGCGCCCAACCACTGCCGGGCGTTGCCGCAAAGGTGCAATACCAAATTGCCTACGCTGTTGGCGCGCTCATTGGGGCGTATCCACACGGCGTCTTCAGGCAGCAGATGCAAGCACTTGCGAAGGCGCGGCAAGCTCTCGTCCAACAGCCGACGCCGCACCTCCGCCATAAAAAGGGGGAAAAACGCCCCCATCCCAGATTTATCTTCCATGACCGGTTAAGTATTCAGACCGCCACAAACGCTCAGGGTTTGGCCGGTTACATACGTGCTCAGGTCAGATGCTAAAAACACACAGGCGTCAGCTATTTCGCGGGCGGCGCCCAACCGCTTTAGCGGAATGTTCTGCAAATAGGCCTCCTTGGTCTTTTCATCCAGCTCATCGGTCATGTCGGTTTCAATAAAGCCCGGAGCAATGACGTTACAGCGCACATTGCGAGAGCCCATTTCCTTGGCAATCGACTTGCTAAAGCCAATGATTCCTGCTTTGGAAGCCGCGTAGTTGGCCTGGCCTGCATTGCCCGTTATGCCCACAATGGAGCTCATATTGATGATGCTCCCGCCCCGGTTTTTCATCATCGAGCGCAAGGCGTGCTTGGTAAGGTTGAATACCGACTTGAGGTTGTTGGCCATCACATCGTCCCACTGTTCTTCGGTCATGCGCAGCATGAGGGTATCGCGGGTGATGCCGGCATTGTTCACAAGGGCGTCAATGCGGCCAAAATCGGCCAACACGGCTTCAATCAATGCCTCCGCTGCCGAAAAAGAAGCGGCATCCGACTGGTAGGCACGGCAACTGACGCCATACGCCTGACTGATTTCGGCAGCCAGCGCTTCGGCTTTCTCCCGTGAAGAATGGTAGGTAAAGGCCACCTGGGCGCCTTCCTCCGCAAAACGGCGCACGATGGCAGCGCCAATGCCCCGCGAACCGCCGGTGACAAGTGCAATTTTATTGGCTAATAAAGACATAAACAGCAAATTGACTAATAACAAAGCCTCAAAGCTAAGACGATTTCCAGATTCCGCCGGCAAATTGCGCCCCTTTATTGCCATTGCCCTAAGGGTTGCAACTGCCGGGCCGTAATTTCCCGCACCGAGGTGCAGCCGCTCAGGCGCATCGTCAGCTCAAAATCGGCCCACAGGTTGGCCAGCACTTCCTCTACCCCGGCCTGCCCGCCTATGGCCAATCCATAAGCATAGGGCCGCCCCACCGCTACAGCCGTAGCGCCCAGCGCCAGTGCCTTAAATACATCCGCGCCGGTGCGAACGCCGCTGTCGAGTATCAGCGGCAGGGCGCCGCCCGTTGCCTCCGCCAGGGCGGGCAGCATCTCTATACTCGATACGGCGCCATCCACCTGCCGGCCGCCGTGGTTGCTCACCACCAAGCCATCCATACCGGCATCCATAGCCCGGCGGGCGTCGTCGGGGTGCACAATGCCTTTGAGCAAAATGGGCAGCCGGGTGTGCTCGCGCAGGAAGGGCAGATCGTCCCAATTGAGAGCCGGATTGGTATACAGGCCGATAAACTTGCGCACGGCTTTTAGCGGACGCCCCGAGCGCAGGTTGCCCCAGAATGGCCCCGGATAACGCCTTGTCAGCTCCCACAGCGCTTTCAGGGTAGCCGGCCTGATGCGGCTGCGGGCAGGCGCCGCGCCCTCGGCATCGGGCTCGTCGATGAGGCGCTGAAACACGGGGTCGCTGGTATACTGCGCTATGCCGCGGCCCCGCAAAAAAGGCAGGTAGGCTAAGTCCAAATCTCGCGGGCGCCAGCCCAGCATAGTGGTATCTAAGGTCACTACAATGGCTTCGCAGCCGCAGGCCTCCGCCCGTTGCACAAAGCTGGCTACCAACTCCCTCGACTTGCTCCAGTACAACTGAAACCAACGCGGCCCACTGCCCATAACCGCCGCCGTCTGCTCCATAGCCACGCTGGCCTGATTGCTAAATATAAAAGGCAAACCCAGCGAAGCCGCTGCCCGCCCTACCGCTAAGTCGGCTTCAGGGTGGGCCATGTCTAACACGCCCACGGGCGAGAGCAATATCGGCGCCGGCAGCCTGCGCCCCAGCAACACCACCGATGTATCGGCCGCGCTCACATCGCGCAGCAGCCTCGGCACAATGCCCCAGCGCCCAAAAGCCGAGCGGTTCCGGCGCAGCGTAAGCTCGCCCCCTGCCCCGCCGGCTATGTACGCAAAGGCAGCCTCGCTCATACAGGCGCGGGCCCGCTCCTCCAGCGCATCCGCCTGCGTGGGCGCCAACGGCCGGGCCCCGCTTACGCCTTTTGTGTAAATATCGCGCTGCCGCGACAAAGCCGAAAAAGGATTGTCTGTGTGCATAAGGCAATGCTTCAATGAATGGGAAAAGAATTTTTTTAGGGGCCCCGCCGCATAGCGCCTACCTCTCGGATCACCACGGGCGGCGCCGGGTGCTCCGCTATTATGGGCATGCGTCCGGCGTCCTTTGAGGGCCGCCAGGCCGCACGCCCATACCGCTGCGCCCCCTGGTCCGAACTACCGGTTTACCACTATCTTTTTTACTACGGTTTCTTCCCCTTTCGTAAGGCGAAGAAAGTAGGCCCCCGTAGGCAGTTGACCCACCGGAAGCTCGTATCTCTTTAGCCCAAAGCGGGGCGCCCGTATCGGCGCTACATAGAGTTGTCTACCCAATGCATCAAAGACCTCTACGGTGAATACCTCAAAATCGGGCGCCTCAAATTCTATGTAAATCCGGTCTCCGTCGGCCGGATTGGGGTACAACTTCACTACGTCAAGAGGGCCGGTAGTAGTACCGCACTCCTGCTGCACCACTTCCATACTGCCCAGCAAATTGAGACGACCGCCGGTAACGGTGCGGTTGTTGAGCCGGGTTGCCGGCGTCACACCCTGCAAGATGGCCCGCCGAATGAAGCGGGCTGTAGCAGCCGGGCTATCTAAGGCATCTTGCCCAAGGGCCTCGCAAGGCAGGCTGTAAAGCAGCGCAATGGCCCCCGTAACATGGGGCGCCGCTGCGCTGTTGCCGCCAAAAGTACCATAGTTTTCATTGGGCTTGGTGGTGAAGCTGTCATCGCCGGGGGCGCCCAGATCTATCGAGACGCGCCCATAAGCCGACGTCTGGCTGATGTCGTCGGCCTCCGTCGTATTCAGGGTCACAATCAGGTACTCGCTCGGGCAGGTAGCGGGCATATCGCCCAGCTCATCCACATCATAGCGGCTATTATCGGTGCCGGCGCCCGTGAGCACGCCCTCGGCCCCCATCAGATCGTACATGCCAGCCCATACCGGCTGCTGCTCGCAATAGATGCGCCCCTGACCAAAAGAAGCATTGGTCGCTACAATGAAGGCGCCCTGCGCGCCGCGTGTCTGGTTGTAGAGCCGGCGCTGCTCAATGACGTATTCGTAGGCTTCGATGATCTGCGGCACTTCAGAAATATTGAGCAACATCAACTTTACGTTCCAGTTGATGCCTGCCACACCGGTATCGTTATCGCCCCGGGCGCCTATGATACCCGCCACCGAATGGCCATGCCCAGAGGAGATGTTGTACGTGGGCGAGTTGGCCACAAAATTCCAGCCATTGACGTCGTCGCTGTAGCCATTGCCGTCGTTGTCCAAGCCGTCGCCGGGTATTTCTAAGCGGTTGCGCCATAAATTGGGCGCCAGGTCGGGGTGGCTGGCATCAAAGCCGTTGTCGAGAATGGCCACAACGATGGTGTCGCCCCGGCTGCTGAGCCCGCCGGTGGTCACCGACCATACCTCCGGCGCTCCGATGTGCTCCAGCGTCCACTGACTGCTGTACAGGGGGTCGTTGGGCGTCGTCCTGAAGTCGACGGCATAGCTGAGCTGTGCTGCCATTACTTCCCGGCGACCTTGCAGCCATCGCAGCGCTTCGGCTTCTCGCCCCGGCTCAGTAGCCACCAGATGTATGTTGTGCAACCTGCCCAATGGCCGGCGGTGTCGGAGTGTCCAGTTGGAAGAACGACCCGCACCGAGCAGCGCCTCTACCTGCTCGCCCTCGCGCAGGCGCACAATAAGATCGCCGGCTATGGCCGATGATTGGGCATAAACGGGAATGGAAATGGCTATAATCAAGGCAGTTACAACCAGCTCTCGCAGCAGCATAATGGTTTTCATAAGCTTTTCAGTTAGCGCGGCCGACAAGCCGCATAGAGCTCGTAAAAATACGACGGCGCCTGTAATAAACGACTGCCATACCACGAAAAGAGCTCGCCGTCGGCCAAGAGTATGACAGCTTGCGGACATACGGCCCGTATCTCTTCTATATGCTCATCTTTGAACGGATAGGGCTCCGACGACAACAGTACCACCTCCGGGCGGGCGTCTGCCAGCATCTTCAAGCTGAACTCGGGATAACGCGCCTGGTTTTCAAAAACATTCCCAAAGCCCGCCCGCCCCAGCATATCATGGATAAAAGTATGGCCTCCTGCCGCCATCCAGGGGTTTCTCCAAATGAGGTAGGCTGCGCGCAGCAGAGGTTGCGGTGGCAATGAGGCGAAGGCTGCGGCTATGTCGAGCGCCAGGGCCGACGCCCGATCTGCGGCGTTGCAAAGAACGCCTACCTGCCGGATCATATCCAGAGCGCTGTCCAAATTGCCTACATCGCTCATCCACACGGGGTAGCGGCCAGCTAAGGCTTCTATCTGCGCCTTGTCGTTTTCCTCTTTGTTGCCAATGATGAGATCAGGCCGGAGTGCGTCTATCCGATCGGTATGCAACTGTTTGGTGCCGCCTACCCGGGGCTTATCCCGCCGCCAATGCCGCGGATGAATACAAAACCGGGTGATGCCCACCACTTCCTCTTCCAGTCCCAAATAGGCCAGCAGCTCGGTTTGGGAAGGTACCAGCGATATAATTCGCCGGGGCGGTTGCTCCAACACAAAGCTGCGCCCCATCTGATCGGTAAACCACGTCATGCTATACCTCTGATAACGCCCCGGCCTTGGTTATGCCTGAGCTTATTTGCCCTTTTTGCCGGCATTGGGGTTGTAACCCACATTCAGGTGAATCCAGATGGATCGGGCCAATCGGAAAATGTATACAAACAAAATGGCCAATACGCCCATCAACAAAGCAAAACTACCCATAAGGCTGATGTCGAGTACCCAGTGTACAAAAAACGTAAAACCTAAGCAAAAGAAAGCGGTGAATATGTAAGAGATGAACATAGCGCCATAGTAGAACCCAGGCTCGGGCTCTAAATCCTGTCCGCATACTTCGCAGTGCGACTTCATATCAAACGACTTCTTGAAGCTGAAACTACCTGTTTCAAACATCCCTGTCTCATGGCAGCGCGGGCATTTGATGCCGAATATACCGTAAATTTTACTGCCTTTACCCAGAATAGCCATAGTTCGTGCATTTGTGTGGAGCAAAGGTAAGGGCATTTTTAATACATGAAACTTATTTCATGTATTTTCTACATATTGCACTGACAGTTTTCCAAACATTCAATGATCAGGGAAACATCTCGCTCTTTGAGGGAGTAATACATGCTGCGCCCCTCGCGCTTTACACTCAAAATGCCTTTTACCCGCATATTTTGCAGGTGATGGGAGGTAAGCGACTGCTCGCTGTTGAGCATTTCACAAATATCCGTTACGGAGAGCCTGGGATGCTGCTCCAGCAAGTGGATGATGCCTAAGCGCATGGGGTGAGCCACCGTCTTGAGGATGAAGGCAATTCGCTCCAGCTTTTCTGCTTCGTTGGCGTCAATAACGGTATGTTTGGTTGCTTCCATAGGGCACAAAAATAAGCGAAAAAGAACATATTGCCACTGAATTCGCACTATTCTATACAAAACAAGTGGGAAAAAAGTTTACCGGGCTTTATCAGCGCCTAATAAGCTCACCTGGCCGGACGAGGCCTCGGTTTGTTTTGCCCAGTACTGATGAAAAAATTCGGTCACCGCATGGGGTATCATTCCGCTGAACGAATTGGTAAGGATACAAATGCCCAGTTTTTGTTCGGGGCAAAGCGCCATTTCATTGCGGTAGCCGTTCACCATCCCCCCGTGATAGACAATGGTATGCGGCGGCACATCCACCACCCTCATTCCCAATCCATAGCCGGCGGCGGAATAAGGTCGCCACTGGCGGGCGCTGGGCTCGTATGGCTCAAATGGCACATGAATACAAAACATTTCTTCTAAGGTAGTCGCATCCATCACATCGGGCGCGTAACCCTGTAAGGCCCTGAGCCAAAGGGCCATGTCGGCAATACTGGCATTGAGCCCGGCGGCAGGCGAAGCGCTGTAATAATTCGGATAAAGCGGAATGCGATGTCGCCCGGCTTCGTCGGGGGCGTGAGGCATGGCCTTATTAGCGGTAGCCAACATGGCTTGCTGCCCCGAGGAAGCGTCCGTCATGCCCAAAGGCGCCAAAATGCGTTGTTGCAACAGACTGTCGTAACATTGTCCTGTAACGGCCTCCAGCACGTCGCCGGCTAAGCTGTATACTACATTCTGGTAGTTGAAGTACACGCCCGGCGCATGGGTGAGCGCCACGCTATTGAGGTCAGGCCTGATAAAATGGTAACTCTCGCCTTGATTGAGCCGATTGGAAAAGGCCTGATAAGGAAACCCCGAAGCCTGGCTGAGCACATGCCGCAGTTGCAACGTTTGCGTGGCATCTTTCGGATACTGGGGCTTAAAATCGGGTAGGTATGCATCCACCGGATCTTCCCATCTCAGCCGACCCTCGCGTACCAACTGGGCGACCAGCGCCGGCGCAAAGGCCTTCGATAAACTGGCCAACCGGAAGCGCGTATGCGCATCAACGCTGTCTTTGGGGTATTGAATGTCTTTTACACCCCAGGTTTTTATCCAAACGGGCCGCCCGTCCTTTACTACAGCTACCGCCAGGCCGGGTATATGCTCGACCTGCATGGCATGGCGCAATGTTTTTTCCAACTGGAGCAGGGCTTTTTGCAAATCGGGATCATGTTCCGGCACATAAGCCGGCCTGTTCAGCCAGGTGTCGATTGCAGTCGTTTCCCGCTCTGCGGGCTCATCAGCGTCCGATGTGCAGGCAGTTGCAAAATACGCACCAAATACAAGCAGATAGATAACTGTTCTCTTCAGCATCGGGCAAACATAAGCATCAAAGTGCATATTCTGCCCTTCCTGTTGAGGGTTTTTCTCCTGCGCCTATTCTCTCTTCAATATGGCCGCCTGCCTTACCACTACGTTGTATACCCCTACGGCAGGTATAGGCTCGCCCTCATGAGCTCCTCCGCCAGTAGTGCTGCCGGGCTCGTCGCCGGAGGCGATGATTTCGTAAATGAGATGCTCGCCCACCTTTTCCACTGTGCTCAACAACAGGCTGCCCTCAACGGAAAAAAGGCTGTAGAGTTTGCCGCCCAAAAGTTGTTCATTGAGTAGGATGCCGTTGTTTTCATTCACCCGGTAGCGGCCCTGCTCCGGCGCTACAGGCTCAAGGAGGTAAGGCCGCAGCCCGGCGCTGTCGGGGCCATACTGAATATTCCAGGTATAGGCGCCGTTTTCAAGCGGCAGGATCGTAAGCGACATGGGCACCGACTGCAACAGGCCGCCAGGGCCATATATATTAAGATCGCCTGCCCATTTGCCTATCCAGGTAAAAGGGAAAGGCGGGCTTTCAGGCAATGCAGGCTGGGCAAAAAGGCGGACGGCAGGCGATAAAAATGCCATCAGGATAAAAATCAGCCATAATTTTCTCATTTTCGAGCCGAATTTTCTACTGTACGAGGCGCCACAAAAGCGCAGGAATTTAATATCACTGACAAAGATAACCAAAATGGTCACTCGTTTTCTACTTGCCGTATTCAGTCTGGCCGCAACGCTGGCCACAGGCCAGGGCGCCACCGGATTCCGACAGTACATCAACTACCGCATAGAAGTAAGGCTTGATGATGAGCAGCATCAACTGCATGGGCAGGCCGACTGGGAATACTTCAACAAATCGGCTACTGCGCTAACGGAGTTGTATGTACACCTCTGGCCCAACGCTTACAGCAGCCGATCAACGGCATTCGCACAGCAACAACTGCGCTACGGCAACAGCCGCTTCTATTTTGCCGATGATGCCGACCTGGGCGGAATCGACAGCTTGTCCTTTTCGGTCAACGGGCAGGCCGCAGCCATGACCTTCCTCAATGGGCAGCCCGATATGGCCGTCCTACAGCTCCCCTCCCCCTTGAAACCTGGCGAACGGGTATCGGTAAGTACGCCCTTCCGGGTGAAAATTCCCGCCTCATTCTCACGGTTGGGCCATATCGGGCAGTCGTACCAAGTTACGCAATGGTATCCCAAGCCAGCCGTCTACGACGCTACGGGCTGGCATCCCATGCCCTACCTCGATGCAGGCGAATTTTACTCAGACTTTGGCGCTTTTGACGTATACATTACGCTGCCCGACAACTATCAGGTGGCCGCCACCGGCGTGCTGCAAAATCAGGATGAACGACGTCGCCTGCGCGAAGTTGATCTGGCTACCCGCCAATACTTCGACACCTTGCGCCAACCGCAAACAGGGCTCGTAACGGAAGCCTTCCCTCCTTCAGCGCCGGGCTGGAAAATACTGCACTACCACGCCGATAACGTCCATGATTTTGCCTGGTTTGCCGACAAGCGCTTCAAACTCCTGCAAGACACCTTGTTGTTGCCCTCCGGACGAGAGATCACCGCAGCCGTTTATTTCACCCAAACCGAAGAAGCCCTCTGGAAAGACGCCCTCGAATACGTTAAGCGCAGCGCACGTTTTTATTCCGCTAAAGTAGGCGACTACCCCTACCCCCATGTAACCGCCGTACAAAGCGCCCTGAGCGCCGGAGGCGGTATGGAGTACCCCATGATTACGGTCATCGATTTGGCCGGCGATGCCCGGTCTCTCGACCAGGTGATTACCCACGAAGTGGGGCACAACTGGTTTTATGGCATCCTTGCCAGCAACGAGCGCGATCACGCCTGGATGGATGAAGGCCTCAATAGCTACTACGAGCAACGCTATATGCAAACCTACTACCCGCAGCAACCCTTCGATGCGCTGCCGGCGTTGCTCACCCAAGGGAAGCCCATCGATCAGGAACTGGCCCTCTGGGAAATTGTACACTGCAACCACTACGACCAGATCGCCAACACCACCTCCGACGAGCTTACGCCTTCCAACTACCTGCTGGGGGCTTACATCAAGCCCGCCCTGGCTTTGGCCCAATGGGAAGGGCTGCACGGCGCCGATCATGTAGACAAAGCCATGCAGGCCTATTACCGCAACTGGCAGTTCAGGCACCCTCAGCCCGCCGACCTCCAACGCAGTTTAGAGCAGGCCTCCGGCGAAGACTTAGGCTGGCTATTTGAGGGTTTCCTCGGTAGCTTAGGCCGCCAAGACTATGCCCTGCTCCATGCCGATGCCACCGCCGACTCCCTAACCATACACCTCTGCAATCGGGGCCAAGTAGCAGCCCCCTTAGCCCTGGCCCTGATGAATGGCGACAGCGTGGTAAAAACCTACTGGATGGGCGGCTTTACCGGCGAACGCCAACTGCGGCTACCCGCCGAACCTGCTGCCGACCGCTTAGCCATCGACCCCAACCGCCAAACGCTGGATGCCCGCCGACGCAACAACTACTATCGCTTAGCAGGGCCGCTGCGACGGGTAGAACCCCTGCGCCTGCGCATGACCCCCGGCTACGACCTCGGCAATCAGACCCCCGTCTATGTCCTTCCGCTACCCGGTTGGAATCAGTATGATAAATTAATGGCAGGCCTGCTGCTTCACGGCGGTATGGTGCCGGCCAGACCCTTAGAGTGGTTTGCCTTGCCCATGTACAGCTTTGGCGCCCAGTCGCTCACGGGTATGGCTGGCGCCCGCTACAGGCTGCACCCCCTAAAGGGCGCCGTAGCCCGCTGGGAGCTGAGCGCAAATATTGCCAGTTTCCACACCGCCGCCACACAAAGCGAGCCCTTGCGGGCCCTTAGGGCTGTCGGAGCGCTGCGGGCCAACTTCACCCGCCCGTCGGCTTCGACCTTCGGGCACTATGCCCAGGCTAAAGTCTGGAACATTCGGCGCGAACGCCCTCAGTTTTTAATCAATGGCGAGCTGGTCGGCGCCGAGTTTGGGAAGCCCTCAACCATAGCCGAGCTGGCCTATGGCTTGTACAACCGGCGTACCATCGCCCCCTGGCGACTTCGAATAGCGGCAGAGTACCAAACCTTCGAGGACGTTTTTACCCGGTCGCAGGATTACGTCAAGCTTAGTCTGGAGGCAGGCGGCAGTTTCCTCTATCAGCGGGGCCGCCGCTTCTTCTGGCGCGCCTACGGGGGGTACTTTCCCAGCAACAGTCTCCGGGGAAGCGGATTCGTAGACCCCACAGCCCTGAGCCTGATGGATGCCGGCTATGCCGACTATCGCCTCGATCAGTATTTTATGGGCCGCGCACAAGCCGACGGGCTGGGCGCCGGTCAGTTGGGCGCCGGTCAGGGCGGGTTCCACACGGCCATCGGGCCAGGCTTTATGCTGGGGCGCAGCCATCATTATCTCTTTGCCCTCAACTTATCCACCGATCTGCCCGTTATACCAAGGTGGTTGCCCCTACGCCCCTGGTTCGACGCCGGTTATTATGACGAAGACATGAACTTAGGCTCAGGCCCGACCCTGCTCTGGAGCGCAGGCCTTGGTTTAGAGTTTATGAGCGGCCGACTCGGCATCTACTGGCCATTGGCCGGAAGCCCCGACCTGATGGATAGGCTGGCCGAAAAAGGCGGCTTCCCCGCACAGCTCAGCTTCCGGGTACTCTTGCACCAACTGACGCCCTGGGGCTATCTGGAGGACTTTTTAAACCGGTTTTAGCATAAGACCAACCAAGGAATCGGGTAAAAATTGAAAACATAGCGATGAAGCGGCAAAAAATCCTCAACGACCCCGTCTATGGGTTCGTAACTGTGCCTTATGGCATCATCTACGAGCTCATCGAGCACCCCTATTTTCAGCGCTTGCGCCGCATCAAGCAGGTAAGCCTTACCCATTACGTGTACCCCGGCGCTCTGCACACCCGCTTTCATCATGCGCTGGGGGCCTTCCACCTTATGCAGCAAGCCATAGAAGTGCTGCTTGGCAAAGATGTAGACATTACGACCGAAGAAGCCGAGGCCGCCGGTATTGCTATTCTGTTGCACGATATTGGTCACGGCCCCTTCTCCCATACCCTCGAACACACCCTCATCCAGGTGCATCACGAGGAACTGTCGCTGCTGTTCATGGAGCGCCTCAACGAGCTCTTCGATGGGCGGCTGTCTATGGCCATCCGCATTTTTAAAGACGATTACCCCAAACGGTTTTTGCACCAGTTGGTGAGTAGCCAGTTGGATATGGATCGCATGGACTACCTCAATCGCGACAGCTACTTCACCGGCGTCAGCGAAGGGGTCATCAGCTACGACCGCATCATCAAAATGCTGGCCGTACATGAAGGCGAACTGGTTGTAGAGGAAAAAGGGCTTTATTCCATCGAAAAATTTCTCATCGCCCGCCGGCTCATGTATTGGCAGGTGTATCTGCACAAAACCGCCGTCTCCGCCGAGCAGATGCTGGTGAATACCCTGCGCCGCGCCAAAGACCTCGTAGAGCAGGGCCAAACCGTATGGGCGCCTTCAGCGCTCGACTTCTTCCTCAAAAACCGCCATCTCAACGGCCAAGACTTTCATCGCCGCCGCAACGAACTCCTCGACCGCTTCGCCGAGCTCGACGATACCGATATTGCCGTAGTGCTCAAGGAGTGGCGCCGCCACCCCGATCCCGTACTCGCCTACTTAGCCAATGGCCTCATCAACCGAAAGCTCTTCCGGCTGGAGTTCAGCAATGAACCCTTCGCCGAGGCTTATGTGGCGGAAATCAGCCATCGCCTCAACCACCACCCCGACGTGCCCTCAGGCGCTACCGGCTACCTGCTGCTCCAGGGCGAAGAGACCAATTCGGCCTACTCGACCTCCCGCGACGAAATCAAAATATGGATGAAAGACGGGCGGGTGTTGCCCATGTCGCAGCTTGCCGACCACGGCATACAACCCCGTACCTACACCAAATACTACTTGGGCTATCCGAAAGAGATAGGCCGCATCGTCCTTCAACAACCATGAAATCAGAACGAATACTTTTGCTGATCCTGGCGGTAGTGCAGTTTACCCATATCGTCGACTTTATGATCATTATGCCGCTGGGATCGCAGTTTATGCGGGAGTTCCGCATCAGCCCACAGCAGTTTAGCATCATTGTAAGCGCATACGCCTTTTGCGCTTTTTTAGCCAATGTGTTCAGCGCCATGTTCATCGATCGATTTGATCGGCGCAAGGCGCTATTGGTATTGTACATAGGCTTTACACTGGGTACATTGGCTTGCGCTTTTGCGCCCACCTATGGCTTGTTTCTGGCTACCCGCGGGCTTACCGGCGCCTTTGGCGGCACTTTGGGCGCCCTCATATTAGCCATCGTAGGCGATGCCATCCCCCTCGAACGACGCGGCCAAGCGGTAGGCTTTGTCATGACGGCCTTTTCGGTAGCCTCTATAGCCGGAGTACCTGCCGGCATATTTCTCGCCGCCAAATGGGGTTGGAATTCTCCTTTTTTAGCCGTAGCCGGGTTGTCGGCCGCCTTTTTAGTGCTGGCTTTTTTTGTACTGCCGCCGCTGCGCGCCCACCTCGACCGCCCCAATGAAGCCGCCGACCGGCCCACCCCCTTGGGCGCGCTTGCGCTGATTCTGCGCGACGCCAACCAACTCATGGCCCTCATTTTCACCCTTACCCTCATGCTGGGGCATTTTACCATTATCCCCTTCATTGCGCCCTATATGCAGCGCAATGTAGGCTTCAGCGATCACGAAGTAGGCTATATCTATACCTTGGGCGGACTGATGACGGTAGTGGTGCTGCCCATCTTCGGCCGGCTGGCCGACCAGTTTGGGCACGCCCTGGTCTTCACCGTAGCCAGCTTTTTTGCTTTGTTTTCCATATTTGCCATCACCCACCTGCCGCCAGTGTCGATAGCGCTGGCCTTGGTGGCTACTTCTTCTTTTTTTGTGGTAGCCAGCGGCCGCAATGTGCCCGCCACCGCCATGAGCACAGCCGTGGTAAAAGCCGAAAACCGGGGCAGCTTCATGAGCCTGCGCCAGTCGGTCAATGAAATGGCCTTAGCGCTCAGCTCCTTTATCGCCGGGCTGATTGTAGTAGAAAACCCCGATGGTTCATTGGGCAACTACGCCTACGTGGGCTATTTAGCTATAGGCATGAGCTTAGTGGCCGTAGCCTTGGCCTGGCGCTTAAAAGCAGAACATTGATCCCCTTATGCAGCAATGGCATTACCCTTATGAGGTGCGCAAACAGATGCTGGCAGGCGGCGCGCTTGAGCTGGCCTACATCGATGAAGGCCCCGGCACTGCCGAAACCCTGCTCATGATCCACGGTTTGGGCACTAACCTCAAGTCGTTCGCCAAGATGATTGCCGCACTGCGCAGCCGCTACCGCTGTATAGCCATAGACCTGCCCGGCTACGGCAAGTCGAGCCAGAAGGAATACCCATTTAGTATGGCCTTTTTCGCCGATGCAATCGCCGCCTTTCTGGAAGCGCTGGATCTGCGCGGCGTCACGGCTGTAGGCCATAGTATGGGCGGGCAGATAGCGCTGCACCTCGCACACCGCCGACCAGGCCTCGTGGATAAATTAGTGCTGCTGGCGCCAGCCGGCTTCGAACAATTTCAGCCCGCCGACCGCCTTTGGTTCGAGCGCGTGTACGACCTGGCCTTACTGGAAAATCTCCCCACAGGCCAGATCGTCTACAACTTCCACCTCAACTTCTTCCGCTTTCCCAAAGATGCGGAATTTATGATTGAAGATCGCCTGCTCCTGCGTAGTCATACTCAGGCTTACCGCTACTTCTGCCGCATGGTAGCCCAGTGCGTGCGCGCCATGCTATCAGAACCTGTATACAATTTGATGCCCGACATCCGGCAGCCGGCGCTGGTATTTTTTGGCCGCGACGATCAGCTCATCCCCAATCGATGGCTACACCCCACCCTTACCGTAGCTCAGGTGGCCCAGGCCGGCGCCATGCGGCTGCCTAGGGGCGAAGTACACCTACTCCCCGCCTGCGGCCACTTCCCTCAGTGGGAGCGCACAGACCTTATAAAAGCCGAATTGGAAGTATTCGCCTGAAAAAAAATTCGGGCTTTGGCCTCTATCGGCCAAAGCCCGAATTTGCGGCATTTAAAACAGATAACGCGCCGCCGCCAGCCAGCGTACCACGCGCCGATCGGGCCGATACTGCCCCGTAGCCTGTAGCACGGCCGGTATCCGCCGCGTGATCAGCCGCCAAAGAAAGATGCGCAGCCTGCGCTGCACATACATCTTGGCCGCTTCTAAGCGGGGGTACAAAAATGCCCGGATGGGCTCAATGTAGTAGATCATTACCACAAAGGCGCTCACAAAGGCCAAAGCGCCCAACCCGCTGCCCCAAGGCCCCAGGTTGCGGTTGTAGAAAGTAAAAATGCCCACACCCAGCCAGGTGCCAAACAACACTACATAATGTACGGCGTAAATGGTGAGCGTCTCGCTGCCAATACTCGTAATCAGCTTAGGCACCCGCTCAAAACGCCCGATCACCCACATAAACACCGAAACGGCAATAAGCACATGACCCAATCGCCAGAAATAGCCATTGGAGTCGGCCACCGCCTGAAAATTGCGCCAGCCCGTGAGGTTGTCCATAAACACCAGCGCATCGTGCGAGCCTTCGCTGACGGCATAGCCCAGCAGCGCAAGAGCCGCCGGAAACCAGTGCCGGAACGCCAGCCGCGGCCGATAATGCAACACATAGCCCAACACCCCGCCAATGAGCGTATATCCCATCCAGGGGATAATGGTGAATACCGAACCGTTTTCCTGCGTAAAAAAGTTGGCTAACCATTTGGGCCAACCCGACCAGTCGTGGGCCTTCATCGTGGGCTCCAACAGGAAAATCAACGCCCCCGCAGGCAGCAACATCAGCCAAAACGGAAAGCCCGTAGCCCGGTGAAGGGCATAAAACCCAATCAGCGCCAGCAGCGCCAACCCAATGCAATGCAACACATCAATCGTAAAATACCAGGCGTAAAAGTGCCCAAATAAAATGGCCAATAAATTCATCTTCAGCGCGTATCCCAGAAACACTAAGAAAATACCCCGCCGGATGCCCTTCTTCACCCGCTTATTCTCCGACAACGGCCGGCCGTCTTTCAGCAGCAGGTACACAAATACCAAGCCCGTAGTTGTGAAAAATACCGGCGCCGTAAGGCCCCGCATAAAATGCCAAAGGCTATAAACCCAACTATCCGGATTGCGGAATTCAACCGCCAGGGTAGTGTCTACAAAGTGACCCTGCAACATCATCAGGATGGCAAAGGCGCGCAACACGTCGATAAAGAGCACTCGGGGGGGCCGACTCGCAGCCGGCGCAGCAACAGTTTCGGACACTTGCAATCAGCTAAACGGTGAAAAAAGAGGTTGATAATCAGCCACAAAGATAGGGGCTTTTAAAACGCCGCGCATGATTTTAACAAAATAAAATTTTGTTTGGCATCCCTCTTTGCCTTCCAAAAAAGGAGGCTTTTTTGCCCCAAAAGCCAAAAAGCCTATGGCGTTTTGAGCCGCGCACTTGTACCGCCTAACCGGCCGGCGCAGCCGCTTTTATAGTAGCCTTGTGGCAACGGGAGACTGCTTGGTTTAATAATGGCCCTTTCCCCGCCTGGCCGCGCCCAGAGGAAGGTTTCTCTTTTGGGGCCACGCCGCAGCGCATTCGCCTCCGAACGACACCCTGCGCGGCGCCGGGTGCTCCACTCTTATACCCTCCTCCTAAGGTCGTCGGGTATACCGCTTCGCCCCCTTGTCCGGGCTCCGATGGGCAGGTATGTAGGCGGATAGTTCCCCCAAGCCGGCATGTATGAACCTTGACTTGGGGGAACCCCACTATACTTGTTTAGTTCTCCTTGCGGTTCAGGAAAAACTGCACCCCAAGGTCTACGCCTAAGCGCGCGGTATTCGCGTCTAAGTTGTAGCTAAAGTTGGGCGAAAGCTCCAGGGCTATGTTGGGCGTAAGAAAACTATTAACCCCCGCGCCGATGGATATGCTGGATGTATTGTCTTTAATAACATCGCTGCCTGCAAATTCAATCCGGAAAGCGCTGGTCGAAAATGCTGCGCCGGCAAACCACTGCCGCCGCTGCTGCTGTGCAAAGTAGTAACGCGCCTGGGGCTGAATGGACACCGACGACGATTTGAAAAAATCGCCGCTACCCGAAAAGCCCAAGCCGAAAGAAGCGCCTAAGCCCAAACGATCGGTGACGAAATAAACCACATTGGGCGCAAAATTGACAACATACGAATTGCCCGAGGAGGGCCTGAGATCATCTACACTAAACAACAAACTTCCGCTGCTGCCCCCGATCATAAAGCTGCCTCGGCCAACGCCCGATACAATGCTCTTGCGGGCGGCTCGCTGTTCCTGATTGAAATAGACATTCAAGGTGGAAAACAGTCCGATAAAATTGCCTCCCTCCGAGCCGAGTTCGGCATCGGTCAGCGCCAGGTAAGTATCCCAGCCTATGCCGGGCGCCAGCAGGTGGGTCATGCCCACGCCAAAATTGCCTTGCGCCACGCCGTCGTCGTCGCCATCAAACAGCGCTACCAATTGGGCGTTCACGAAGAAGTGGTTATTGGCTGATCCGGGGTTGAAGTAGTACCGGGCAAAGGGGCCTATGGCGCCCACTAAGTTCACATCATCGTCGATGCCGCCGCCTGTGACCAATGTCAAGCTGCTGCCCAGCAAAAACCGCTTCGTCAGGAAGTAGCCCAGCTCGGGAGAAATGCCTAAGCTGATGAAATCGTCATCCTCATCAGATACCCACGAAAGTTCAGCCTGGCCATTGGCAAAGTTGTAGCCGTTAGACAGGCCGCCGGCATAGAGCGTTCCTTTAGTGAGCTGGGCCTGCGCCCCTGCGCTGAACAGGAGGAGGAAAAGAGTAGAAAGGGTAAAAACACGCATATTTGTAAAGGTTTAGTTGACCAATAAAAGCGAAAGAGGCGGGTAGCGCATTCCGTGTAAAAGGTAATTGCATCTTGCTGAACCATAGTTCTCTAAGCCAGGATTTATCAATCTCGACCTGGAGAACCACAATGCGAATTTAGCACAATTATGGCCCGGGCTACCCTCCTGTGGATAGGTATAGAAGAAATTTTATGAAAAATAGCGCTTTTGCGCAACCTTTACACCAGCCCCCCGTATAAGCGTATTGTATTACATGTCGATTTGACGAGCTTTGAGAGGAAAAAAACGAGTGTTAAGCCTGTGTCCGATGAACGCCGCTGTTTTTCGAAGCGGTTGTTTTTCGGGCACAGGCTTTTCTATTTGGCTCCGGCAAAACGCCACATCTGTCGGACCAGGGGGCGCAGCGGTATGGGCCGGCAGACGCAGGCGGCCATATCGCGGAATAAACGCATAGCCGGCCCATAGTAGCGGAGCACCCGGCGCCGCGCAGGATGCCCTGAGAAGTAGATGATAAGCGGCGGGGCCCCAAAGCCCGATCAAAAGCGTATCTTTACCGGCAAATAAACGCATCGATTATGCTGGGGTTTGTACTACGGACATGGGTGCTGGCGGGGGTGCTGGTGCCGGCGCTTAGCCTGATGACAGAGCTGCGGGCCCAAACGTATCAACAGACGGTGAGGGGAACGGTGACGGATGCGGATACGGGACTGCCGCTTACGGGCGCTACGGTAATGCTGAAGCCCGTGGGGCAAGGGGCCGTAACCGACAGCCTGGGACGCTACCGGCTCGGGCAGATCGCACCAGGCCGATACACACTGTCTATCAACTACTTAGGATACGAAACTTTAGAGATACCTGAAATATTGGTATCTACGGGCAAAGAGACTGTGGCGGCGGCGGCGCTCAAAACCGCCGGAGCTGAGCTGGCGACGGTGACGGTGCGGGCCCCCCGGCCGGAGGTGCGAGCCATGGCCTGCCCTACGGTATACACCCTCTCGATAGAGGAGACGCTGCGCTTTCCGGCTACCTTTTACGACCCCGCCCGGCTGGCGCTGCTGCTGCCGGGGGTAGTGCAAGCCAACGACCAGAACAACGGCATGTCGGTGCGCGGCCACTCGCCCATAGCCGTGAGCTGGCGCTTAGAAGGCATAGAGGTGGCCAACCTGAACCATACGGCCAATGCGGGCACCCTCTCCGACGGGGTAGCGGCCGTAGGGGGCGGCGTCAATGCGCTCAGCGCTCAATTGCTCGACAACGCTCAGTTTTACAACGGCGTCTTCCCGCTGGCCTACGGCAATGCCATTGGGGGGGTGATGGATATGCGGCTGCGGGCCGGCAATAACGAGCGGCGCGAGTATACCTTTCAGGCGGGCCTCATCGGTATTGACCTGGCGGCTGAAGGCCCCTTCCGCAAGGGTGGGCGCTCGTCGTACTTGGTCAACTATCGCTACTCGTTTACGGGTTTGCTGAGCGACTTGGGCGTGCCGTTAGGCGATGAGACGATCAAGTTTCAGGATCTGAGCTTCAACTTAGTATTTCCGGGAAGAAAGGGCGGCCGGTTTGCGGTACATGGCGTTTTTGGATTTAGTTCTAACCTATATAATGGCAGCCTCCCCGCCGACAGCACCCTATGGGAGTCGGAAAAGCAGGCTTATGAGCAGATAAAATTTGAGGGTTCCTTAGGCCTCTTGGGAGCTACCTACCAGCGCCCGGTGGGGCGCAAGGGCGCGCTGAGCAGCTCGCTGGGGTATTCGGTTAGTTCGTCTGTGCGAAAAGCTTCTTTTGATCTGCCATCGTTTAATTTTGAATCGCGTTTAGAGCAGGATGAGAACATCAATGGCCGTGTGAATTTCAATACATCTTATCGCCATCGCTTCCGGCCGGGGCAAGTGGGGGAGATTGGCATGGAATTGCTGGGCACAATAGATCAAAGTACCGTTGATCGGCGGGATCGCAATTCGCCCGGGTTCAGTTTCGCGAAATACATCACTGAGCCCTACTTCGGCGCTTTGTATGGCCGCTGGCGTTGGGAAAAAGGCCAATGGCAGGCTTCGCTGGGCGGGCGGGCTACCGTTGTGCAGTTGATGCCAACCAGAGGTAATGAGGAGCTCCGCTGGTTTTTTGCCCCCCGCGGCTACCTGACCTGGTCGCCCACGTCGGCCCGGCAATGGCAGCTCAGCTATGGGGTACACCAGCAATTTTCGGTGCTTGAGGCTTCGGCTCAGCATTTGGTGCTGGGGTATCGGCTACAACTGAGTCCGGCGCTTACGGCCCGCCTCGAAGCTTACGTGCAGCAGGTAGACGCGCTTCCGGGTTCGACCAAGATTCGGTTCATCAATGGGCAGGAAGCGGCCGATATACCTTCCCTTCCCTTGGCCGACCGCGCCCGCCATGCGGGCTTGGAGGGCAGCCTTCAGCGCTTTGCCGGCGAAGGCTGGTACTACCTCCTTACGGCAGCCGTATACCAGGCTGAGTACCGCGCCGACGAAGAAGCCGAATGGCGGGAAACCCGCTTCAGCGGCCGGTTTGCGAGTTCGCTGGTGCTGGGCCGCGAGTGGTCGGGGGAGCCCGCCGACCAACAGCGCCGGAGGTTAGGTGTGAACGTAGCCCTACAACTAAACGGCGGCCAGCGGGTGGCGCCCATAGATGTGGCAGTGTCAAATGGATTCAACTTCACGGTCTTTGATACTGCTCGGGGTTATCCAGAACAACTACCGGCTTACTTCCGCACCGACCTGCGGGTGTATTTTCAGCGCAACCGCACCAATTGGAGCTCTACGCTTTCCCTCGACGTACAGAATGCCACCAACTACCAGAACGTGGCTTTCCGGTATTACGACCGGCTGTTGCAGCGCGAAACGGAGCGCCGGCAACTGTCTACAATTCCGGTAATCAGTTATCGGATTAACTGGTAGTGGGTATTATTAGAAAAATGGGCGTAATTTTAGGCTCACAGAACCAGCGTAAGCATACATGAAACGGATTGTAGTCCTGCTTGTGGCAGTATTTTGGGGTTGGCTGGGCGCGCCGCCCTTATTGGCCCAGAGCGCCGGTAAGCTGGAGCAGGTGAAGGCCCTCTATCTGCGTGGCAAGTACGAGCTGGCCCTGCAACTGATTGACAACGCCCGCTTGGCCCGCACCGATAAGGAAGCCCGCTTCCTTCAGGCTCTTTGCCAGTATCACCTTCATCGGCTTGATCCGGCCTTAGCCACCCTCAGCGATATGGCCAAAAACGACCGGGCGCCTTATCCGGAAGTGTGGTTTTACATGGGGAAGATTTTCCATGCCCGCCTGCAATTTGAGGAAGCGGCCCAACACTACAAAACTTACCTGCGCAGTTTGAGGCCCGAAAACCCCACCCGCCCCATGCTCATCGAAGAAATCAGGCGCTGCGACAATGGGCTGCGCCACCAGTTCCGGCAGTCGGAGGTAGTAGTGGAAAATCTGGGGCCTTCGGTCAACAGCACTGCCGATGAGTTTGCACCGGTGCTGAGCCCCAACTTAGCCAGCCGGCTGTACTTCTCCTCGGCCCGGCCCGGCAATACCGGTGGCGCCCGCGACGAAAACGGCAACCCCGACGAACAATTGGGCGACTTTTACAGCGATATGTTCACCTGCCAGATCGACGGCGGCCGCTGGACGGCTGTAGCGCCCCTGCATTACCTCTTCAACTCGGCCCAACACGAAACCCTGCTCGACTTCTCTGCCGATGGGTCGGTGCTCATCTACCAGCAGGGCCAACGCTTAGGCGAAGGCGCCATCTTTGCCGACACCTTCCAGCGCAGCGACCAGCGCCAGTTGCGCACTACTCCGTTACAGGGCGTATTGGATGTAAATATGGGCGACCAGTGCCCCTTCTTCTACTACGATACGTTAGTGATCTTTGCCAGCCGCCGTCCCGGCGGCTTTGGCGGGCTTGATCTTTACAAAGTCAGTCGCCGGGGCAATGGCTGGACGGCGCCCCAAAACCTGGGCCCCGCGATCAATTCGGCCTTTGACGAAACTACGCCCTTCTTAGCCCGCGACGGCCGCACCCTCTATTACAGCACCAACAACAGCGCCCTGAGCATGGGCGGCCTTGATGTGGTACGCACTGTTTACCTGCCCGAAGCCGAGCGTTGGAGCGACGCCGAAAACCTGGGCATCCCCGTCAACTCGGCCGGCGACGATGCCCACTTCCGCTTAGCACGCGACGGTTTTACGGGCTTTCTGAGCTCCTCCCGTAAAGACGGCTATGGCAAGCGCGACCTGTATGTGGCTTACTTTGCCCGCTACCGCAATGAGATGGAGCCTCCGATGGTTGTAGAGATTGCGCCGCCGCCCGGCAGCGGCAGCCTGCGCCCGCCGGCTACGCCGGCCCCCGTTCAGGAAACCTATGTATTGGCCATCGCCGACGATCAGCCGCTCAACGTCGGTGGTTTTACCCCCCAGTTAGAGCAGGTGCGCGATCTGCTCAGCCGCTATGAAACCCTGCGGTTGGTTATTAGCGTCTACCATCCGCAGGAAGGAGCGATTCGGACCGGCCTCTTTCCGGGCATACGGCAGGCGCAACAATTGGCCGACTACTTCCGCGGCCAGGGAATAGCCGCCGAACGCATCAGTACGCGTAGCCTGACCCTCGCCGGCGGGCCGGCCCGCTTTGCCGAGCTCACCTTTGCCAATATAGCCGCCACGCCCCCGACGGCCAAACTCCCCGTCGTAGGGGGCTTCCAAACCGAAACTGCCCGCAGCCAGCGCTACAACCGCGAACTGCTCTATAAGGTGCAGATCGTGTCGGTAAAAGCAGCTTACCAGAACGACGCCCTTCGCCGCTTTGATGCCCCCATGGTAGAAAGCGCCCCGGGCGGCTTTTTTCGCTACACCTTAGGCGCCTGCCTCACTTTTGGAGAGGCCGCCGCGCTGCGCCGCCAGCTCGAAGGCCAGGGCTTCAAAGGGTGTTATGTGGCGCCATTTGTACAAGGCGAGCGCATCGATGCCGCCCAGGCTCGCGTGCTGGCGCCGGCTTACCCCGATCTCAACAACTTCCTCAACAGTCGCTAAAACTACCCTTGTGGAAATCGTCTCCAAACTGCCCAATGCCGGCGTCACCATCTTCACGGTTATGTCGGCCCTCGCCAATGAGCATGGGGCCATCAACTTATCGCAGGGTTTCCCCAACTACGATCCGCCCGCCCGCCTGCTCGATCTGGCCTACGCCCACATGCGCGAAGGCCGCAATCAATATGCCCCTATGGCCGGCTGGCCCCTGCTGCGGCAACGCATAGCCGAAAAAGTGCTCGACTGCTACGGCCGGCTCCTCGACCCCGAAACGGAAATTACCGTCACGGCCGGAGCTACTCAGGCCTTGTTTACAGCCATTGCCGCATTAGTGCGCCCCGGCGATGAGGTTATCCAGTTGGAGCCCGCCTATGACAGCTACCGGCCCGCAGTAGAAGTCAATGGCGGAAGGGTTGTTCCTTACGAGCTGGCCGCTCCCGACTTCCGCCCCGACTGGGCCGCCATCGGCCGGCTCATCACGCCCCGCACCCGGCTCATTATAGTCAATACGCCCCTCAATCCTGCCGGCGCTACATTTACCCCCGACGATTGGGATCAGCTCGCCCGGCTGGTAGAAGATACCAACATCTTCATCCTCAGCGACGAAGTTTACGAGCATTTGGTATACGATGGCAAACCCCATGCCGGCGTGCCGGCTCGCCCCGATTTGTACGAGCGCAGCTTAGCGGTGTACTCCTTCGGCAAAACCTTCCACAATACCGGCTGGAAAATTGGCTACTGCGTAGCGCCGCCCGAACTCACCCGCGAGTTTAGGAAGGTGCATCAATTTAATGTCTTTTCGGTGAATACGCCGGCCCAATGCGCGCTGGCCGATTTTCTGGAAGACCCCGCCGTGTATCGCGGGCTGCCGGCTTTTTACGAAGCCAAGCGCAACTTCCTGCGAGAAGCGCTACAGGGCAGCAGCCTGCGCCCCCTGCCTTGTACCGGCACTTACTTTCAGGCTTTTGATTATCGGGACGTCAGCGACCTCCCCGATCAGGCATTTTGCCAATGGCTAACCCGTGAGGTCGGCGTAGCCGCCATTCCCTTTTCGGCCTTTTACAGCAGCGGCCGCGACGAACGCCTCATCCGCCTTTGCTTTGCCAAAACGGAAGAAACGCTGGCCGCAGCCGCCGAGCGATTGCGCAGGTTGTAAAGGGCCTATTTATTTTCTACCAAACAACGCCCCTCCATATCTACAGGAGGCGTTATGCCCATTATCCACAACAAGGTCGGGGCTATGTCGCCCAACTTCCCGTTGGTTACGCGGTAGCCATCCGCCCGCCCACTCACAAAAATGCAGGGCACGGGGTTGAGGGTATGGGCCGTATTGGGCGATCCGTCGGGGTTGATCATATAGTCGGAGTTGCCGTGATCGGCAATGACAATGGCCTCATAGCCATGCGCCAGCGCCGTATCCAACAGCCGGCCTAAGCACTCGTCCACCACTTCAGCGGCGCGCATGGCCGCCTTGAAGTCGCCGGTATGGCCCACCATATCGGTGTTGGCGTAGTTGAGGCAGATGAAGTCGGGGCCGTTTGCAGCTATGTCGGCTACAATGGCGTCGGTGATTCCGTAAGCGCTCATCTCCGGCTTGAGGTCGTAGGTAGGCACGTCTTTGGGCGAAGGTATCAGCAGGCGGCGCTCCTGCGCAAAAGGCTCCTCCCTACCCCCTGAAAAGAAGAAGGTGACGTGAGGGTATTTTTCGGTCTCCGCAATGCGCACCTGGGTTTTGCCGGCAGCAGCCACTACTTCGCCTAGTGTATTGTTGAGGTCTTTTTTCTCAAACAAAATGTCCACGCCGGTAAACGTATCGTCGTAGCGGGTCATGGTCAGATAACGCAAGTGCAGCGGACTCATCTGCTGCTCGGGGAAGGCGCGTTGGGTGAGCGCCATGGTAATTTCCCGGGGCCGGTCGGTGCGGAAGTTGAAGCACAATACCACGTCGCCATCGCGCAGTGTAGCCAAGGGCGCTCCCTGGGCGTCGGCGCAGGCAATGGGCAGTATAAACTCATCGGTTTGCCCCTGCTCGTACCGGCTCGCCAGCAGCCCAAGCGGGTCTTGAGCGAGTTCGCCCTGGCCGTGTACCAGTAGGTCGTAAGCCAGTTTCACCCGCTCCCAGCGGTTGTCTCTGTCCATGGCGTAATAGCGGCCTACAATCGAAGCCAGTTTGGCTGGCTTACCCTCCAGATGATTCACAAGGTCGGCCAGGAAGCCCACGCCGCTCTTGGGGTCGGTATCGCGGCCATCGGTAAAGGCATGCACATAAGTATGCGCCACTCCATGCCCGACTGCAATATCGCAAAGCGCTTTTACATGCTCAATGTGCGAATGCACCCCCCCGTCGGATACCAATCCAATCAGATGCACGGGCTTATTGTTGGCCTTAGCGTAGTCGAGCGCAGCCAGCAGGGTAGCGTTAGCGGCTAAGCTGCCGTCGCGAACGGCGCGGTTTATGCGCGCCAATTCCTGGTATACTACCCGCCCCGCGCCAATATTGAGGTGCCCTACTTCCGAGTTGCCCATTTGCCCGTCGGGCAGCCCCACCTCTTCGCCATGCGTTACCAGCGTAGCGTGCGGGTATCGGGCCATCAGGGCGTCAAAGTTTGGCGTATTCGCCTGCGCTATGGCGTCGGCGGCAGGATTTTGGCCCAGGCCCCAGCCGTCTAATATGATCAGTAGTGCTTTGTTATTGCTCATGGCCATGCTTTTAGTCTATCAAAGGTAGGGCTACTTAGTGTAAACAGTACAACAATTGTAAAAGATTTTTGCCGCCTTCGAACCAATTTTATGTTAAAACCACCGGATAATTATTTTTTCTCCCCAGCGTTTATTTACTTTGAACCCACCAATTGCCTTCCTCACATTTGCTGCATCGGGCAGCAAGGCAAATTATTCGTCAAACTACACTCTTTGCTGGTTCATTTGTGTTGTCTGCGGCCCCGGCCGCCGGGCGCTTGTTACTTTATTGCGCCTTTGCGTCAAAAAAATGCGTAACTACTCCGGTAGTAGCGCCATTAACAAGGTTAAAACCTTCATCCATGAAATCGTTGTTGTTTGCTCTATTGATTGTTCCCGTAGCTGCCGGCTTAGCCGACATCAGCCGCGCATTGGGCAGTGGCAATGCCGATGCCCTGGGGCAATACCTTGACAACTCGGTGGAAATTTCTGTTCTCGACCAAGAGAACGTCTACACCAAAGCACAAGCGGTGCAGGTCATCCGGCAGTTTTTCACCAAAAACCCGCCCCGCAATTTTTCGCTCGTACACCAGGGCGCTTCTAAAGGTAGCGATTCAGAATACTGCATCGGCAACCTCACCACGGCCAACGGCTCATTCCGGGTGTACCTCTACATGAAAGTAACAGGAACCAACTACCTTATCCAGGAGTTGCGCTTCGACCAAGAGTAAGTAGTTTTTAGTAAGGGTCCAATATACCCAAACCGAACAGTGCAAAATCATACTTGACGGGATCGTCGGGGTCTAAGGCGCGCAGTTTGTCGGTGAGCTCCAGTACCGCCAGCCAATCGGTTTGGCGGCGCTCCAGTAAGCCTAACCTGCGCGCCACCCGATCGACGTGCACATCTAAGGGCATCAGCAATTGCCCCGGCCTTATGCGATCCCACAGCCCCAAGTCTACGCCGCGCTCGTCTTTACGCACCATCCACCGCAAAAACATGTTGATCCGCTTGCACGACGACCCCCTCACGGGCGTGGCTACATGCTTGCGCGTGCGCGCCGGCGCTTCCGGCAGCGAGAAAACCAACTCGTGAAAGCCCGCCAACGACGGCCCCACATGCTCGTCTTCCGGCCCCAAAAAGCGCGCAAACGCATCTTCCAAGGTATCGTGCTTTCGATAATAATCTTGTAGGAAAGTGAGAAAGTATAAACTGTCGGTATATTGAAAGGTGCGGTGTACAAACCCCTCAAACCGCTGCCGATCGCGCTCCTCGTGGTTGCGCACAAAATCATAAGGCGCCCCGTCCATCAACTCCGCCAGCCGGGCTGCGCTTTGTAGGATGGTCTTGCGCTGCCCCCAGGCTAAGGTGGCCGTCCAGAATCCGATAATTTCCCGGTCTTGTAAGCTACTGAAGCGATGCGGCATGGCTATGGGATCCGACGCAATAAAGTCCGGTCGGTTATAGCGATCCACACATTCGTCTAACCACTGCTTTAGGCCCTGCGGGTCCATTAGCGGGCTGGTTTGCGGTAGCGCGCATGATTGGCCACGCCCAGCCGCTGCATAAAGTGCGCCAAAGATACGTTCAGCACGCCCAACCCATAGCGCACACTGCGCCGGAAGTTGATCGATGAGGCCTCTTCAAAGTATTTCGTCGGGCAGGTTACCTCCGCTATGTGAAAGCCCGCATAAATGATCTGCGAAAGCATCTCGTTATCAAACACAAAGTCGTCGGAGTTCTGATTGTAATTGATGCCTTCCAGCACCTCGCGGCTAAAGGCCCGGTAGCCCGTATGGTATTCCGAAAGCTTGTAGTTTACCAGCACGTTTTGGGTAAACGTCAGCAGCCGGTTCGAGATGTACTTGTATATCGGCATCCCCCCCGACAGGGCGCCCTTGCCCAGTATCCGCGAGCCCAGCACCACCGGGTATAGCTCGTCGCCAATGATGTTTACCATAGCCGGAATCAGCTTGGGCGTGTACTGATAGTCGGGGTGCAACATAATCACAATGTCGCCGCCCAACTCCAACGCCTTGTTGTACAAGGTCTTCTGATTGCCGCCATAGCCCTTGTTCCGTTCGTGTACCAGTACGTGCCGTATGCCTATCTGCCGGGCCAGCTCCGAGGTATTATCCCGGCTGGCATCGTCGCACAGCACCACTTCGTCCACCAGGTCCATGGGGATCTCCCGGTAGGTTTTTTCCAGCGTCAGCGCTGCATTATAGGCAGGCAGCACCACAATCACTTTTTTACCTTTGTACATGCTCTTCGGAATTGACGCGCAAAGATAAAGCTTCCACCCCGAAAATAGAAACGACCAATATAGCTTGTGCGCAAAGGGCAGACATAGATCATGGTGGCTTGGGTTGGTTTTCGGGCGTGCCCCCGCGCGCAGACACCTCCCTGGCGCCCGAGGGGCGCATAGGCAGTTGGGTTGGCGCGCGGGGTCGCCACCACCACCACGTCCTCGCTATACTCGGCCGGGTAAACGTCCTCATTGTATTCGGCCGGGTGAAAACTGCACCCCCTCACGCGGCTCCGCAGCCACTTGGGCCACAGCCTGCGCTATCCGCTCAGGCGCGTAAACGCTATGGATAGCGATGAAAAATCCCCTATATTTGTGGCTATGAAACTCCCGATCGGCATACAAGACTTCGCAGAAATCCGCACGGGCGGCTATGTGTATGTGGACAAGACACAGCACATCCACCGCTTTTTGGATAGTGGCAAGTATTTCTTCCTCTCCCGCCCCCGCCGCTTCGGAAAGTCGCTGCTGTTGTCTACCATGCACGAGCTGTACTGCGGCAGTCAGGAACTTTTCAAAGGCTTGTGGATTGAAGACAAATGGGACTGGGAAGCCAACAAGCGGCCTGTGGTTTGGCTGAAGTTTGCCTCATTCCAGTACAAAGACTACCCCTTGCGAGATGCCATCTTCGCAGGACTGGCGAAGGAGACTGAACGGTTGGGTATTTCTCCCGCTAAAGACATGGCGCATCCCTTGCAGGATTTGCTACAAAAAATCAACGACCACTACGGCCAAAAAGCCGTACTGCTCATCGACGAATACGACAAGCCCATCATTGACTACCTCGACGACATCCCTCAAGCCGAAGCCAACCGCGATACGCTCAAGTGGTTCTATTCCATCCTCAAAGACAGCGACGCGCTGCTCGAAAAAATCTTCATCACCGGCGTATCCGCCTTCAGTAAAGTCAGCATATTTTCGGATATGAACCACTTGTCGAACCTAACGCTACACCGCAACGCTTACACCCTGCTGGGCATCACCCACACGGAACTACTGGACTATTTTACCGATCAATTGCAAGTCATTGCCGATGAAATAGGGGTGTCCCTAGCGGAAATTATCGCCCAAACCGCCCGTTGGTACAACGGTTACAGCTGGGGTAGCCACGAGCGGGTATATAATCCATTTTCCCTGCTCAGCTTCCTCAATGGGCGACAGTTCCAAAATTTCTGGTTTGAGACGGGCACGCCCACCTTCTTGGTCAGGGAAATGAAGCGAAGAAAGATATACGATGCTTCCAACCGACAGCAGACATCCGGCGATCTGACCAACTTCGACTTTACCCGCCTCAATCCCATCACGGTGCTCTTCCAAACGGGCTACCTGACCGTGAAAAAATATGAGCCGGAGGATTTGCTCTATACCCTCGATTATCCCAACCAGGAAGTGCGGTTTTCACTCGAACAGCTGTTGATGAGCATCTACCTCGACGACCCGCTGAACGAATCCGTCCCGCGCGTCGTCAAGCTCCGCGACGCCCTCCGCCGCCAAGACCTCGACGAGGTATTCAACCTCCTCAACGCCACGCTGGCCGAAATCCCCTACGACCTCTGGCATAACGAGGATGAACACTTTTTCCACGCCCTCATCCACCTCACGTTTAGCCTGTTGGGTACCTACATCCGCTCCGAAGTACACTCCGCCCGCGGCCGCTGCGACGCCATCGTAGAAACCGCCGATTACCTCTATGCCTTCGAGTTCAAACTCGACAAATCCGCCGCAGAGGCCCTCCAACATATCCGCGACAAGGGCTACTTAGCCCCCTACGCCGATTCGGTGAAAACAAAAATTGCCGTCGGCGCCAATTTTTCCGCTAAAACCAAGCGGATAGAGGAGTGGTTGGTGGGGTAAACGTTAGATTTCCTATTGCCGCATCCCCTCCTTTCGTCGGGGTCGCTCCCTTCCGGCCACGTCCCTTTGGCCCGGGTAAACCTCGGCTATTCGCCTCGGTGCTGCGCACCCGCCTCCTGCGTCGGCGCCCCTTCAGGCAGCTTGCGCACGAGCACCACCCATCAGGGGTGTTCCGTGGGATTAGCCTGCTTTTTTGCAGAACAAATCCCCCAATACCCCTTATATTTGTATCCATGAAACTCCCGATCGGCATACAAGACTTCGCAGAAATCCGTACGGGCGGCTATGTGTATGTGGACAAGACACAGCACATCCACCGCTTTTTGGATAGTGGCAAGTATTTCTTCCTCTCCCGCCCCCGCCGCTTCGGCAAGTCGCTGCTGTTGTCTACCATGCACGAGCTGTACTCGGGCCGCCGCGACCTCTTCGAGGGCCTTTGGATACACAACCAATGGTATTGGGAGGCGCAGCAGCGGCCTGTCATTTGGTTGAAGTTTGCCAAAATGGCTTACAAAGAAAAGGGGCTTTATGCGGCGCTGGAGGATGAGATACATGCCATAGGCAAGGAAAATGGCATCTCATTAACGGGCAATACATTAAAAGATAACTTCGGCGAGCTAATTGCCAAGATGGCGGCCAACCAAAAAGTCGTGCTACTCGTAGACGAATACGACAAACCCATTATTGATTTTTTGGACGATGTGCCCCAAGCCGAGGCCAACCGCGATGTGCTCAAAAGCTTTTACTCCATACTCAAAGACAGCGACCCGCTGCTCGAAAAAATCTTCATCACCGGCGTATCCGCCTTCAGTAAAGTCAGCATCTTTTCGGATCTGAACCACCTGACCAATCTCACGCTCGATCCTTTGGCCTATACCCTGCTGGGCATCACACAGACCGAATTGGAAACGGTATTTGCCGAGCCGTTGGCCCGGCACGATAAGGAAGCCGTCAAACGCTGGTACAACGGCTACAGTTGGGGGGGCGATGAGCGGGTCTACAACCCTTTTTCCTTGTTTCGGTTCCTGAATTCCGGGCAGTACCAAAACTTCTGGTTCGAGACCGGCACACCCACCTTCTTGGTCAAAGAAATGCAGCGGCAAAAGATGTACGATGCTACAAATCGCCAGCAAACCTCCAACGACCTGATCAACTTCGACTTCACCAAGCTCAACCCCATCACGGTGCTCTTCCAAACGGGCTACCTGACCATAAAATCTTATGATCCGGAATGGCTGCTTTATACCTTAGATTACCCCAACAGGGAAGTGCAATTTTCGCTCGAACAACTGTTGATGAGCATTTATATGGATGACCCCCTCAATCAATCCATTCCCCGTGTAGTCAACATCGCCCAGGCCCTTCTCAGAAAAGACCTCGAAGCCGTCGTAAAAGTCATCAACTCGGCCTTTGCCGGCATTCCCGCCCAACTGTGGCAGAAGGAAAACGAGCACTTTTACCATGCGCTTATCCACCTTACTTTCAGCCTGCTGGGCACTTACGTCAAATCAGAAGTCAATACCGCCAATGGAAGGTGTGATGCGCTGGTAGAAATCGGCGACTACATCTACGCCTTCGAGTTTAAACTAGACAAGCCTGTAGCGGAAGCCATGCAACAGATTCGCGACAAGGGTTACTTAACTCCTTACTCCGACTCTCATAAGCAAAAAATAGCCGTGGGTATCCATTTTTCAAAGAAGAAAAAAGCCGTGGCAGCCTGGGCTATGGAGGAAATGTAATCAAAAGCGACCCATCCATAGACGTTGCCATCGCGCCCGACACTTTACTCCAAACGGTATTGTAGCGCCCTCCTTTTTGGTCAGGGAAATGAAGCGAAGAAAGATATACGATGCTTCCAACCGGCAGCAGACATCCGGCGACCTGACCAACTTCGACTTTACCCGCCTCAATCCCCACGCCCCTGCGGAGCCCGCGTGAGGGGCAGCAGCGGTATGGCCCCTTGAGGCGCAGGGCCAGCGCAGCGATAAAGCCCTGCGCCTCAAGGGGCCATAAGAGCGGATGACCCGACCCCTGCTGCTGCCCCCTCCGCCAAAGGGGGCAGCAGCAGGGGGCACGCCCAAAATATCTGACTTAGATCGACCAGCCCTGCTTTTTCACAAAATCGGCGGAGCTTGATATAGTTCTCCAAGTCAGGATGAGTGAAAAAATGGACGCCGCTATTTTTTCGGCTGGCAAGGCAAAAAACGCAGACATAGCCTGAGCTATGGCGAGGCTTTTTAACGCCGCCGGACGGAAAAAGAGCAAGTGAAGATTTGCAAATCTTGGCTTGGAGAACTATAAACACCACAAGGCGCTTCAAGACGGGTTAGGGCTTTTGCGATGCATCATTTTCCCTGGGGGGCGCCCCCCGGCCCGCTCCGGTTGGGGTATACCTGCAAAATGAGCAGTGGGGGTATTTACTTAGTCAGATGAAACAAAAGGAGGCCGGGGGTCACGCTATCCGCTCTTATGGGGCCGCATGCGCTTATGGCGTATAAACTTCTCAGGGGGCGGCCCCATACCGCTCCTATCGTTCGCCCGGGGCAGCTACTTAGCTGTGGTGGCGTCGTCCTTCATGGCTAAGGCTTCTTCTTCAAGCCTGCGCATAGCGGCTTCCTCTTCATCGGTTTCGTCGCCAAAACCGCACAGATGCAAAATGCCGTGGATGACAACCCGATGAAGCTCCTGCTCAAAAGGCAGCCCCAGATCGTGGGCATTGTCGCGTACGCGATCTACGCTGATAAAAATATCGCCGGCCAACTCGGGCTGCTCGCCGTAAGGAAAGGTAATGATATCCGTCAGGGTATCGTGGTTGAGGTATTCTAAATTGATCTGGTGGAGGTAGTCGTCGCTGCAAAAAACATATTGCACCTGGCTCACGACGCAGCCGTGCTGAGCAGCCACTCTGTTGATCCACTCCGATAGCGCAGCCTCATCGGCGATGGGCAACGGAACATCTTCGGCGTCGAACGACAGCGGCGCGGCAGCCTCTTCGTCTTCGGGCAAATCGGGGAAGGAAGGAAATTGCTCCACGCCCGATCAGATGTTAAACTGCATCTCTACGGTGCTGCCGCCATCCTCAAACTTGAGGCAGTCGCAAAGGTGGTGCATAATAAATACGCCCCTGCCGCCCGGCTTAGCAATGTTCTCCGGCGAAGTGGGGTCGGGTATTTGATTGATATCAAACCCGCAGCCCTGGTCTGAGACCTGTATGGCTAACGTGCCTTTACTCTTCTTGGTGCGGATGCGCACAACCTTATTACAGTCGCAGCCATTGCCATGAATAATGGCGTTGTTGACGGCTTCTGTCAAACTCAATAAGATGTTGTCGTATACATCCGTACTCAAATTGTACTGACGAGCAAGGCCCTGCACCAAAGCTTCCACTTTGGCTATGTTTTGCGGCTGTGATGGGATTTGAAACATCGCAGATTGACTGTTCATCTTTATCATGGTGTCCAATATACAACAAGTAGAGTCAAAAAGCAAGTGCTTTTATCAATTTCCTCGCAAACTCTGGAAATATTCATCTACCAGATAGCGATAGTACGGGCTCAACGACGGGTTTACGGCCTTGAACATATCAATTTCGGCTTCCCGTTGTTTGAGGTATTCCTGTATGGCCGGCGGCAGCGGGCGTTCGCGTTGCTGGGCCGACTCGGATTTCCGCTGGTTGTCGAGCTCGCGCTCGCGCTCGGCTTTTTCATGCTCCAACAGCCTCGAAAGGATGTCCTGCTGGCGCGTGAGGGTTTCATTGCTGAGGCGTTTGTTGACCAGGTCTTCTTCCACCTTGTCCATTTGTTCGGCAATTTGCTGCAATTGAGGGTCGCCCTTACCTTGCTGCTGTAGCTCCTGCTGTTTTTCGCGCAGGGCTTTGCGCAGGGCCGCCTGGCGGGCCGCCATTTGGGCAAATTCGCGGCTGCTGGGGCTTCCTTGCCCCTGCTGCATGCGCTGCCGCAATTGTTGTAGCTGCTGGTTTAGCTGCTGTTGCCCTTGGCTCATCTTATCGCTGGGCTGCCGGCCGGGCTTGCCATTACCTTGTCCGCCGGGTTTGTTGCACATCTGGTCGCCCGACATCATACCCGACATCTGCTGTTGCATCTGATTCATCACCTCGCTCAGCATCAGCGCCAGATCATTGACGTTTTTCATGGTGCGCTGCTGGTGGTCGGCGGCCTGCGGCTTGCGGCGCTCTTCCAGATCGCCTACCGTCGAGCGCATATTGCTCTTAATATCGGTAACCTTCTCTGTTACAAAGGACTCAATCTGGTAAACCCGCTTACTCAGCGCCTGAAGGCTGTCTTCTATGAGTTTGAAGTCGTCGTTGAGCTTAAACTGTTGCTGTACCAATGAGGTATAACGGGGCGTATTGATCTCTACCCGCTGCAACTGCTTCATTACGTCTTCCTGCTCAAAGGACAGGCCTACGAGGTTTTCCAGCAGTTGGCGCAAGGCGGCCATGTCTTCCTCCATCTGCTCCATCTCGCCGGACTGCATCTGCATTTGCATGGAGTTGGCCATATTTTTCATCTTCTGAGATGCCCGTTTCTGCGACTGGCTGGCCTTGCTGTTCTGGTTTTGCTGGAGTTGTTGCTCGCTCTGGTTGAGGTCTTGCTCTATGTCTTCCCGTTCTTCTTCGCGGGCATCCATTTCCAGGGGGTTCTCCAGTTCTTCATTCTTCTTCATCATTTCGTCCATCTTCTCCTGCAACTTGTCGAAGGCGTCGTTGATGGCGTCCTGTTCCTGCTTGAGTTCTTCCTGGGAGCGCTCCTTGTTTTCGGTCTGCTCAGACAACTGCTCTTGTTGCTCGGCCAATTCCTCAAGGGCGTCGATGGTTTTATTCATCTCGTTTTCCAGTTCCAATTGCTTGTACAACTCCAGCAGACGATCTAATTCTTTTTCCAGCTCTTCATCGCTCAGTTGCATCTCGTCCATCATTTCCAGGGCGTTCTCCTTTTCGAGCTGTTGCATCAGTTCTTCTATCTGCTGCATCAATTCTTTCATTTCTTCGCTGATCGACTCTTCAAAGAGTTTCTGGAGTTGCTCCTGCTTTTGTTGTATGCTCTGATCGGTTTCGCTGAATTCTTCCTGGTTGCGCATGTTCTCCTCGAACTTCTCGCGCGCATTCTGAATTTGCTGCTCTACCTGATTTTGGCGTTGCATCATATTTTCGAGTTCCTTGCGCATTTGCCAGTCTACTTCCTTTTTCTGAAGCAGCTCGTTGCGCAGGTCTTTCATGTCTTCCTGCAACTTCTGGGCTTCGGTGAGGGCGCGTTCGAGCTCGTCTTTGATCTTTTCGGAGTTTTGCTCGGCCATGGCCTCAAACTCTTCCACGGTAGGCATGCTGAATGTCATCGTGCCTGTTCTGGCGGGCTTGCTGCCGTTTACGGCGTCGTTGTCGTACACCTCGAAATAATAGGTTACCTGATCGCCGGGTTTGAGCCCCAGCTCATTCATATCGAAGGTGTAATTGTAGCGTAACTGCTTGCCCGAAGGTTTGGCCATAGGCACCTTTTTGAGGGGGTTAGCCTGGCCGTTGTGGGGTGTATGCTGGTAGTTGAACGACAGGCTCACAAGGCCATAATCGTCGGAAGCATCCCCCAGGAAGTACAGCAGTTTGCGCTCGGTACTGTCCTGGAGTTTTTCCACGCTAATCTCCGGATATAAGTCGGGGATAACCGAAAGCTGGTAGCCTACCGAATCGGCCCGGGGTAGTTGCCCGTTCGACACATAGAGCTTATAACCTTGGTCGCGCATGATTTTGCGCTGATAGGTGAACAGATCGGCGGCAAAGCGACGGGCGTCTACGCCTTCACTTTCCCCATCGAAACACAGTTCAATGCGATCGGTATAAAAAGCATTAAAAACCCAGTCGACGATGGTTCCTGCCGGTATGGTCAGGTCGCCTATATTGCTCACCGTTTCGTCAGCCCGGCCCACATAAGCCGGATAGTTGAGCTTTACTTCAAAGCTGGCCACATTGGGTTTCTCCAGCACGTTCAGCGTGTATTCATAAGACGATACGCCACTGGAAAAGAGCTTAAATTCGACGTCCTTCTGCACATTGCTGAAACGGTAGGTAAAGCGGTCGGCGGCTGTTTTGGTAAGGCGATATTGATAGTTATCGATGTCTATGAATACTTCATTGGGCAGCTCATTGCCTTCTATTTTGACTTCCAAGGCATAGTCGCCAAATTGGACAACCTCCAGTTCCTCTTCATTCAAGACAAACCGGAAGGGCGCCGGGCGCAAAAACTCCCGACCATTGTGAATAAGTCGATTGGTGCTGTCGCGGATGATGCTGGGCGCCGCCACCAACAGGGTGAGCAGCAACAACAGCGGAGGAAGCGCGTACTTGAGGTACTTGCGATTTTTAGACAGATCAATAGCTGCCTGAAAAGGCGCCGGCTTAATTTCTTCCGATTTTTGCTGAATGCTCGCCAGAATGAGGGCTTTATCGGCTGCATGATCAGCGGTCTGATCGGCCTGATGCTTCAACTGGAGGACGTTGAGCAGCTTGTCTTTGATGTTGGAGAAGTGGGCGCCTACAATAGAGGCCGCCTGCTCGTGAGAAATGACTTTGCCCAAGCGAAAATAATGGGCCAACGGCATAAATACCCAAGCGCCCAGTGCCAGCAAACTGATGCCTACAAAAGAAAAGAACAGCAATCGGCGCGGCCCCGGAGAAAAATAATAGTAGTGCTCCAGCAGATTGACGGCCAAAAACAGCACCAGAACCAGCCCCGTGCTGTACAGCGCGCCGCGTATGATCTGGTTGACGTAGTATTTGCGAATAAACTGGTCTAGCTTTTCGATCAACAGCTGATAATTATCCTGTTTTGTCGACATCGTCTACTGGTACTTTTGTTCAGATTGATAATTGTAAACCGCAAAACCGGCTATAAAGTTATGGGCACTCCTCTTATGTATTTAACTTGATACGTATTAAAACCGGTTTGGTTACACAGGGTCAGCGGAAAGGGCAATGGGTTAGGTCAGCTCTAAATAGCTGAAAAGCCATGCAAAAATAAGGCAAAAAACCAATATGGCGCAAGGGTATCTCAATACAAAGCGAGTCCTGTATCCCGTAATGCTGCCGAAGTAGCGCTAATTGCGGCGAATACACGAACCCGATGTCGTTTAGCGCCCGAAGCGCAATAGCGGCCGGAATGGCCCTACAGAAAAAATAGCTGCCCACGGCTCATCGTTGCCGTGGGCAGGCCAAGCGCCGACTACGGCAGTAAACTATGCCGGAGCCCGCAAACATCGCTACAAAACCGCCCGAAACAAGGCGACTCGCAGCCATGCTATCTAAACAGCCCTATTCCGGGCGCTACTTATAGCTTATTCAACAGGCGGGTGACCACCGTTTGGTTGTCGGCAGCCAACAAACGCACCAGATACGTTCCCTTTGGCAAGTCGGAGATGTTGTACCACTGACCGTCGCCGTACTGAAAATGTTTAACCAGGCGACCGGCCAGGTTAAACATCTCTACCCGGGTTACCGGCGCGTCGCCTTCTAAGGTAAAGGCGCCCGATGCCGGGTTGGGATATACTTTTACCAGCTCGCGATTTACGTCTACCGTACCCGTAGCCGTCTGATTGAAGTAGTATAAACCCACTACGCGCTGGGTGGTATCGGCTACGTTAAAAACCGTAATTTCCACTACGGCTGCCCCTACGTTATTATTGGGGTAAACGTGTACGTCCATGCGAGCTTCTTCACCGGCAATGAAGTTGAAGTTGCGGGCGCCCACATTAGGAAAATAACACTGGTTTTTATCGCATACAGCGCTTTGCCAGCCGCTGGAAATTTCTACGACCCGGCGTTCCCAGCGGGCCTCAAAGTCCTGACCCGTATTGTTGATAACATTAGCATGGGCCACGCCTTCGAAGGCGCTGGGGGCGATGCCTGTAATTACGGCAGGATTGGGGCTGATGACCAGAGGGTTACTACCTTGTGCAAAGGTCAGGCAGGAAACGAAAAGGAAGCTAAGAGCAAGTAAAGTTGTTTTCATATCTCAAGGAAATTAATGAAGTTAATGGAAAATTTAACGCTTAGCAAGAGTAAAAGTAACTAATCTCCGGCTAATGAGCCTATAAAACAATCAACAGGTCGGGCAGATGACCAGCAACCTAATTAAAACGGGGCGTCGACTAATGCCGACGCCCCGTTTGTGTTCACTGTCAAGGGCAAAAGCCCCCTAAAGCATTACTTCGTAACGACAATGCGCTGCGTGATCTCGCCCAATTGGGTGCGGATGCGCGCCATGTAGATACCGGCCGTTTCCGGGTTCCAGGTGCGCACGTATTTGCCGGCGGCATAGTCGCGGTTCTGGTCGAGGGTGGTTACAACCTGGCCATTAACATTGAGGATGTCGATGGTTACTGCGGTGGCTTCTACCAGTTCAAACTCGATGTTGGCCACAGCGTTGGCCGGGTTGGGGAACACCGATACTTTGCCGGCCAACAGGTTGGCTAAGTCGTTGGTACCCACCGGACTGCCCAGTACGTTAATGTTGTCGATGTAGAGGTTGTTGCCCCAGTCGGACAAAACGCGGAACTGAATGTTCACCTCGCCTTCGCCATCGTAATTAGCCAGGCTGATGGAGTCGGTTACCCAACCGCCTGCGGGCGGCAGGAAGAACGGATTCTGAGCGGGCTGAGTAGCCAATGCAGCGCCTGCCTTGTCGTATACAACGGCCCAGGTAGCGCCGCAGTCGGTAGATACGCGCACTTGCAGACGGTCGTTGGAAGCGCCATAGCGGGCATTAGAACGATCGAACTTGAGGTGGGTATTGGCCTGGCTGCTGAAGTCGAGCTTGGGATAGGTCATGGTACCGTCGGGTTGAGCATTGCTCTCGGCGGGGTTCCACTGGTAGAAGTTCACAAACAACGAGCGGTTGCTCTGGCCATAGCCGCCTACGGGATCGCCGGCAGAAGAGGACAGTTCGCCGCGGGATAGCGACAGGAAGGTACCGCTGCCAAAAGCGCCATCGGGGATGGGCTCGCCAATAACGGCGATGGTGGGGTAAGTACCGGCATAGCCTTCGTTGTCTTCTTCAAGGCTCGTGCCATAAACTTCGTCGGAGATGGAGGCGTATACCGAAGCAGGCGTCTCGTTGTTGAGGCGGTTGAGGTCGACCTGGCCATCGTTTACATCAAGAATAACGAAGGTCACGCGGGTGCTGCCGCCGGGCAGGGTATACTCGGGGAAGCTTAATGTAGCGGCCTCATCCGGGGCCAGGTTGCCCGTCCAGGTTTGCGAAGCTACGGCCTCGTCGTTGAAGAGCAGGCCTACTTCTACGCTGGTGATGGCGTCGCCGCCGTTGTTGCGCACTTGAATGACGGGCGTGATGGTAGCGCCGCAGAGGCCTGCAGGATCAGCCGTCAGGTTTTCGCCTAAGGCTGCGTCGAGGGCGCCGGCGATTTCAACGGGCTCGCTGTAAGCAGCCTGGTATACCGACTTGGTGCCGTTGTCCTGGAAGAAGGCGATAATGGCTATCTCGCGCAGGTCGTAGAGGTAGTCGGGGATGGGCACAGCATACGCAATGGTTGTGCTTGCGCCGGCAGCTAAGCTGGTAAGCGGAGCGCCGTTGGCATTGGGCAGCATCTGGCGCATTACGTTGGAGAATTCCAATTCGCCATTGCTGCCGGGAGCCGTGGGGAACTCAATAGCGCGCTCGATGATAACCACGTGGAAGCGGCCGCCGTTGAGCGCAATATCGGAAGCGCTAACGTTGGTTACCACTGCTGTGATGAACACCGAGTCGAGGTCGGCGCTCAGCGAGTGGCTGAGGTCGATCGTCATGGGCGTAGTCTGGCTGGTAGCAAAGTCGAGGGCGGGCTGGTTGTAGCCGTAAGGGCCGCCTTCATAGCCGCTGCTGGAGGTAACATTCCAGGCGCCAACGCCGCCGCCATAGCTGTTGCCGGGCAGAACGCCGTCGATCCAGGCAGTGGGCACGCCGCTAAGGTCGTAGTACGTGCTGCGCGTGTCAACCTGATCGGGGTTGGCTTCGTTCATGGGGTCATAACCCGGGAACGGCGCCTGATATTTGATGGCGAACACCCGCTCGGTGTTCTGACCCAAAAGCGTGTTGAACGCCGGGTTTTGCGCGGCGCAAGGCCCGCAGGAAGCGTTGGTAAATTCTTCGATGAGCACAAAGCGCTGAGCCTGGCCCCAAAGCATTACCGGCAAAAAGGCAACGAGGAAGAGTAATGATTTCCGCATACCGATAGGTTTGGTAAGATGAAAGTATAGTGCTGATGAATAAAAATTTCAACCAAACGGCCTGTAACCAAAAAACATGGCGTAGATGCGGGCTTTTTGAAAACAGATAAGCGTGAAGTTGATTAACGGCCCAAAAATAGAGGAATTTTAACGATTGAGGCGACGATCTTAGCCATCGGGCTGTAAAGGAATGATAAAACGAGGAAAAAAATAACCTCAATAAACTGAATATCAATTAGTTAAAAAGCAAAAACAAAGCAACGCCCCGCTAAATTTGTTGTGCCCCCGACATAAAAAAATGGCGCGTAATGCAGCGCAATTCCTATAATAATCAGATAGGCTTAATAGGAAATGGCGCTTTGGACCAGCGGGCGAAGTGGTATAGGGCTGCCGGGGCTGTGTAAACGCCAAACCCGACAGGGCGGTTGGCGCCCGCACCGGCAGCCCTATAAGAACGGAGCACGCGGCGCCGCGCAGCATGCCATCAGCAGCGGGGTGTTATGCGGCGGGGCCCCTAAAAAAAACTTACCCCCAAAGCGGACTGGGATAAACGCCCCTGGCGATGAGGCCGGCAAAAGCCTCTTCCACAGCGGGTTTGTCTTCGCGGTAGGTGACGCCATACCAGCGGTCTTCGCTGGAGAGGATGTGGACGCGCGCGTGGCCGTTTTTGATGAGGGTATCTACGACGGTGGGGATGAGGAACTCTGTTTTGGGCTGCTCCTGGTGATCGAGGGCGAAGCGCTCGAACATGAGTTGGGTGGTGTTGAATATATCGGGGTGGAAGCCCCAGAAATTCATGGATACAAAGCTTTCTTCGCTAAGGGGGTAGCGTTGGCCGTCGTCGCCGAGGTAAGCGGGCCGACCATCGGGTTGGCGCTCGATTTTGAGGCGTTCGTCGATTTGGGTGAGCAAGCCCTGCTCGTTGGCGGCGGCTACGCCCCGATTGACGGCGCCGTGTTCGGAGAGGGTATTGCGCAGGATATAGCCGATCATGGAGAAGGCCGAGGGGGTACAGTCTTCGCGCAGGAAGCGGGCCATAGTGTGGAAGGCGTCGGCGCCGTAGTAGTCGTCGGCATTGATGACGGCGAAGGGCTCCTGTACCGCGGTGCGGGCTACCAGCATGGCGTGGGCGGTGCCCCAGGGTTTTTCGCGGAGTTCGGGATTGACGCCAGGAGGCACAAAGCTGTCTTTTTCCTGGAACACGTATGTTATCGGAATGCGGCCTTCGAAGCGATCGCCGATTTTTTCTTTAAAAGGGGCTTCGATGTCTTTGCGAATAACAAAGACTACTTTGCCGAAGCCGGCGCGGATGGCGTCGTAGATGGAATACTCTATGATGGCTTCCTGGTGGGGGCCTACGCCGTCTACCTGCTTGAGGCCGCCATAGCGGCTGCCCATGCCGGCGGCGAGGATAACGAGACTCGGTTGACTCACTTTTCAGAATGGTTGGTCCGGGGGCGAAGTTACCAAAAACCCGTTGGCCGCAAGTCAGCGGAGGCCGCTTTTGCGTTTTTTTTGCGCATTAACAAAGCGACGGGTTTGGAGGTAAGCTCGAATATATACCCAAACGATGCCCATTATAAACGCGCCGGCGCCGGCTATAAAGAGGGCGCTGCGGAGCCAAACGGCTTTTTCGACCTGAAGGGCGTAAAAAGGCCTGATGAGTAGCAGTTCGGCACAGAATAAGGCGCCGCCCATAGCCATCAACCCTATGGCTATGGCCCGGCTGAGCTGGTAAGCCCCGGGCTGACGGCTGCGCAGCACTTTGCGCAGAAAGACCTGGGCAGCGCCATGATCGTGATTGATGCGCAACAACTCGCGCAGTACATGCTCGGCCTGGGCATAACGGCGCACGTGAAAACAGGAAGCGGCTTTTCGGAATAGCAACCGCTGGAATATTGCCGAAGAACGAATGGGCGCTGATGAAGACTGCAATGCCGACTCGATGACAAAATCGACCATAAGCAGATGGCGGCGATAGTCGCCCACGGCAAAGAGGGCGTCGGTATAAGCCAACAGCAGATCAAAATGCTCATCTCCTTCCAAGCGACCAATCTCCGCTTCTTTTTCTTCAAAGAAGCGGATAATTTGCAGATAGTCTTCGGGCGCTATGGCGAAAAAATCGCGATAGAGCCTTGAGCGGTAAGGAGACGAATGAGAAGCCATAAGCTGCCGATTGACCATTCAACGATGCTCACAGCCTATACAATGCATTCCGGGGCGCGAATGTTCAGCGCTTAGGCCGTCAATACGTCGATAACTGACTTAAGGCTGACAAAGAGGGCTTCGCGGCCTTCTTTGGTTACGGGCGTATCGTCGTCCTCTACTAAGGCGTCTTCTATAAAAGCGAGGAGGTCTTCCTCGGCATAGCCTTCAAAAAAGAGGCTGACGCGTTCGCGGAAGCGGGCCTGCTGTATCTCGCCGAGGGCATCCCAATTGCTTTCTTCTGCTTCGTTGAGCTGTTCTTCCGTCACTTCGGGCCGAGGGCCGAGGTGCGTTTCCACCGATTGCCAGACGGCGATGGCTAAGAAGAGCAGATAATCGCGTTCTTCCTCGGTGAAGGCCTCAAACTCCTCCGACAGGAGGTAGGCGTACAGCATGGGCTGGCGCTCTTCGAGGGCGGCGAGGGCCTCTTCGAGGGCTGATTCCGACTCGCCGTATTTATCTACCACTTGATCAATGACTGACTCAGGTACCATTATGATTCTTTTTATGGAGCCGCTAAGATAGTGATTTCCACGCGTTGGTTCTTTTTTCGGGCGATGGCGGTATCGCCGGGGTCTAAAGGGGCCATTTTGCCATAACCTTTGGCGCTGAGGCGGTCGCGGCCTACGCCTCTGGCCGTAAGGTAATCGAGAATGGCCCTGGCGCGCTGCACCGACAGCCGGTAGGCTAAGGCGTGCCCCATCCCATCGTGGCTATGGCAGCCTATGCGGATTTTCACCTCGGGATGAGCGCGTAGCCAATCGATCCAATGATTGAGTTCGAGCGCGGCATCAGACCGGAGGCGGGGCGCATTGGGCACAAAGTAGACATATTCAAAAGGAACGACAACGCCGACCCGCAAGGGTATAAAAGCGAGGTCGGCGGGCGCAGAGGCCTTGGCAGATACCGGGGCCACCGACGGCGTTTCGAGGGGCGGGGCAGCATCTGCAAAAAAGGCGCCCCGGTTTTCTTCTTCTTTGATCTGTTCCAGCACGAGGCGCTCCAGCTCGGCTTCCAGGCTGGTTTGCCCAAGTTCTGCGCTGCGCGCATCAAGGGCTAAAGACAGCAGCTCGGGTAGCAGGGGTTTCCAGGCGGTTTGGAGGCTGCTGTACAGTAGTGGCGTCATCGTGGCGCTGAGGGAGTCTTGAAACGCTATTTGCCAAGGCATATATCCGACTGTGGGCTGGGGAGGCATCAGTCCTTTCAGTTCACTTTCTATGCTGCGGCGCAGGTTTTGGGCTATGTCGGCCCAGGGGCGGCTGTCGCCCTCCTGACGGGTGGTTAGCCAGGCATTTAATTGCTCGCCAACTACCTGTGCGGCGGCGGCAGAGAGGGCTTTCCCCTGAGCGGCGGTAAAAATACTGTCGAAGGGCAAGGGTTGCCGGCGGCTGGTGTCCCAGCGAATCTGTGCCTCGTAGTCGAATCCGGCCTGCCGCCGCAATTCCGGCAGAGGTGCGGCCAACAGCGCGGCTGCCGGCTGAAACAAGGATGTAAACTTATCTTCCCAGGCGCTTCTGCGCTCACTTAGTGCCGCAGCGCCCGCAGCATAGCGGGTTTGAAGGCTCTTCAAATTGGCCTCGCGCTGGTAGTACTCCGGGCTGAGTATTACGGCGCCCCGGCCGGGGTCTTCATCGAGTTGTTCGGGGGGCAGCCCCAATACGAGGGGCGGCGAGATATGCCCCGGCAATCGGGCGCCTATCAGGGCCGGTATACCCGAAGCCGTTAAGGCGCAATAGTTGCCATTGGGCGTCAGGGGCAGCAGCAATGCCTCCGGGCGCTCCAACCACTGGCAGTAGACCTCCGCCGCCGGATGCGTTGACGAGACGGGCAGGTTGCAATGCCCCCGCACCACATTTACAGGCTGAAAGCGGATGGCTTCGGGTAGCGGTAGCGCCCTCAGTGCGGGCAGGCCGGATGAGTCGACACCCCCCATCAGCGCTCTTTGCCCATCGGGGAAAAGGGTAGCTATGGGGCCGCCGCCACGAACGGCCATCGGGCGAATGCCCGTACTTACAGGCGCCGGCCAGGCGCCATCCCAGGTCGTTCGTCGGCTGAGCATCCATTCCATCTGGCGGCCGCGCCCCTGCGCAAAATAGAGAGCCGTACCATCGGGGCTCATCCAGGGCGAGCTTTCATCTTTGACGGTATTGATGGCAGGCCCCAGGTTGAAGGCTTCCCCCCATTTACCGTCGGGCCGGCGGCGGGAGGCATAAAGATCAAGGCCGCCGGAGCCGCCCTCGCGGCGGGCCGATAACAGCAGCAGATCAGCCTGAGCATTGAGAAAACAGTGGCTCGTACTCTCCCAATTCCCCCACCCTGGCAGGTCAATGGAGTCTGCCAAAGCCCAGCTTCGCCCCTGGCGTACCGCCATGCGGGGCGCCTGCCCGGGCCGAAACAGCAGCAGCCATGCCGCAGCAGGGCCACAGGCCGCGATGTCGTCAGGCCGGCGGGAATTGAGGGGAGGGCCTGCGTTCAGCACCCGCCCCCATCGGCCGTCGGGTTGGCGCTGGGCTACCCAGATATCGGCTTCGTCGTCGAGACCTAAATTTTGAGGGTGGCCCTCAACGACAAAAAAGAGCCAGTCGCCATCAGGACTGAGCACCGGCGAGCGCTCGGCATAAGGCGTGTCGAACGCAGGCAGCAAGGTATCGGCCTGGCCGGACACCCGCCCCAAGAACAACCCCAGCAACAGCGCTGCCGCCAGCCTTATCAATATTTGATGCATACATTTTTGGCTTCCGTAAAAAAGCGGAGGGCTTCCCAGCCGCCTTCCCGACCTACGCCCGATTGCTTAACGCCGCCAAAGGGCGTGCGCAGGTCGCGCAGCATCCAGCAGTTGATCCACACAATACCCGACTGTAGTTGTTCGGCTATCCGGTGGGCGCGACTGGTGTTTTGAGTCCAGACGGTAGCAGCCAAACCATAAGCGCTGTCGTTGGCCAGTGCCAGCGCTTCTGCTTCGGTATCAAAAGCCTGGAGGGTCACTATCGGCCCAAAAATCTCTTCCTGGTTGGTGCGGCAGTCATTGGTCAACCCTTCTACTACGGCGGGGCGCAGGTAGTAGCCGCCGGCCAACTCGCCGGCCAAAGTTACGCGTTGGCCGCCGCACAGCACCCGCCCGCCTTCTTCGCGGGCCAGCGCCAGATAGGCTTCTACTTTTTCAAGGTGGCCCGCCGATACCAGCGCGCCCTGATCGGTATCCTCCGACATGGGGTCGCCGATGCGAAGCGCTTCCACCCGACGCACCAGCTCGTCGCGAAAGCGGTTGTAGATGGATCGCTCGACCAGCACCCGCGATCCGCAGAGGCAAATCTGGCCGTTGTTGGCAAACGAAGACCTAAGGGTAGTGGCCACCGCCTGCTCCAGATCGCAGTCGGCGAATACCAATACCGGGTTTTTACCGCCCAGCTCCAGCGACAGCTTCTTAAACATAGGCGCCGCCGTAGCCGCAATGCGCCTGCCGGTAGCAGTGCCGCCCGTGAATGAGATGGCTTTCACGCCAGGGTGTTCTACAATGGCCTGCCCGATGTCGGCGCCCAACCCGTGAACGATGTTGAGCACCCCGGCCGGAAAGCCAATGCGTTGGCAGAGTTCGGCCAGCCGATGGGCCGTGGCAGGGGTCAACTCGCTGGGCTTGGCCACCACACAGTTGCCGGCGGCCAAGGCGGGCGCTATCTTCCAGGTAAAGAGGTAGAGCGGCAGATTCCAGGGCGAAATACAGCCTACCACCCCTATGGGCTGGCGCAATGTATAGTTGATGGCTTCGCCCGCCATGGGGTGAGCCTCTGTGCTGAAGTGGAGGATGGCCGTAGCAAAAAACCGAAAGTTAGCTATGGCCCTCGGAATGTCTACCGACCGGGCTATCGACAGGGCCTTGCCGTTATCGTTGCTTTCCGTGCGGGCAAAACCCTCTAAATCGGCGGCTATGCCATCGGCCAACAACAGCATCCAATGGCTGCGTTCGGCGGGCGTAAGGGCGGCCCACCCGGGGTAGGCCGCCTCGGCGGCGGCCACGGCTTTGTCGGCGTCGGCAGGGCCGGAGGCCGGAATACGCCCATATACCCGACCGGTAGCCGGCTGGTAATTGTCTATGTACTGGCCGCTGACGGGCGCCTCAAATTGGCCGCCAATATAATTTTGCATAAGCTGATGGATTAGAACAAACCGCCCGCCTCCCGGTACAATACCGCCAGCACCACCTGCCCGGCAGCGCGCAGGGTGCGGGGGTCTATGATGTCCATATCGTCGTTGTGGGTATGCCAGTGGTCGCCAAAACGGCCATTACCCGAGTTCACGGGCAGATTGATGATGTCGATCATCGGAATGCGGGCAATGGTGTTCACAAAGTAGTGGTCATCCGTTACGGCGCCGCCATTTTCCAACACATAATAATTGCCAAAGCCCATCTGCCGCGCTAATTGCCACACCTGCTCCACCAACTGGGGCGCAAAGTTGTAGCTCACGCCCTCCACCGGGAAACGGGCATTTTTGGCGCCCACCATATCCAACAGAATGCCGTATTCGGGCTTGGCCGCCGTATGCACATTGCGCGACCAATACTGCGAGCCCAAGCCCCACGACTCGGGGTTGTCCTTTTCGCTGTCGCCGTAATCTTCGGCATCAAACAGTACAATATCTACGCCTATATCAATGGGGTTGGCCTGTAGTTGTCGGGCTATTTCCAGCAGTACTCCTACCCCGCTGCCCGCATCGTCGGCTCCCAATATGGGCTCGTTTTTGCGCTCGGCACTCAGGGGGCTGTCGGCAATGTGCCGGGTATCCCAGTGTGCCGCCAGCACTACGCGCTGCGTCTTTTCGGGGTTGTACTGGGCAATGATGTTGACGCCGTTGAGCGTCTCTCCGGTATAGGCCTTAGCCTTAAATTCTTGCTCTATCACCTTGGCGCCAAAGCGTTTAAAAGTGCCTACCAGCCACTCTCGGCAGGCTTTATGGCCCGGAGAGTTCACCACGCGGGGGCCAAATTCCACTTGCTTAGCCACATAAGCATAGGCCGAATCGGCCGAAAAAGCCGGCACTTTTACTTGTTGCCGGGGCGGCGGCGGCGCGGTGGGCGGGTCGTTCTTGCACCCAACAGCCAATATCAGCCCAGTAGCCAGCAGCAGGGCTCCGGCCGTTTTTACCAACATTTGATGACGTAACATGCGCATATTTTTCTCGATCGCCAAAGATAACGCGCAAATGGCATAGGAAGTGCGGCCAAAGCAGGAATTTGTAGCAGGGGCCACGCCGCACATCAGCCTACTTCCTTAGCAGCACGGGCGGCGCCAGGCTGTCCGCTATTATACCCGCCTTTGAGGGCGGGTATACCGCTTCCACGTACCTTTGTGTACGTTATCGATATCCGAATTATATTTGGGGTGATAAAAAAGGGAGCAAGGAGGAGGCAAGTCAGCCGCTTCTAGGATTGTAAAAATCCAAAGGATATAGTGACGTCTCCCCCTTGCCTTTACCGTTAGACCGAACAGTCAATGGAGGCAAGACCTCGCGTACGTTTGTGGTCATAAGGTAAAGTCCCAAAAATTAATTTACTACACAAATGTAGGAAGATGAAACGAATTGGAGTAGACATTTCTAAGCTGAGCTTTATAGCCGCTTATCTTCAAGGTGGAAAGTATGTGTTTGAAAAGGTATCGAATACAATTGCCGGCATCACGGCGTTTTTGGATAAGTTTGATCCTGCTCATACGCATCTGGTGATGGAGTACACCGGCAACTATGAAATGCAACTTGCCCTGGAAGCAAAGCGGCGCGGCTTTAAGGTGAGTGTTATTTCCGGCTCATGCATTCGCTACTTTGCCAAAATGCGGGGCAGTACTGCCAAGACCGACAAAGAAGATGCCCGCAACATCCATAAGTATGCGGAGCTGGAGGGGGATAAACTAC